>OLQK01000072.1_pt1 | contig 124852 bp, 111 predicted proteins | sample 1672501 | NCBI WGS metagenome assembly OLQK01 (sample SAMEA3136693, study PRJEB25190) | human gut metagenome | biome: human gut; feature: human-associated habitat; material: faeces | place: Austria | collected 2013
GACAGAAATTATCCGTTACTTCCAACTCAGGTTACGGTCTTTGCCAATCGTAAGGTTTGGTGGAAGTGTAAGGATTGCGGCAAAGAGTGGAACACCCTTATTTCTACCCGTTCCAGTGGCAGTAAATGCCTGTATTGCAGTGGGTACATATTCCTGAAGTCATAAAGTTCCGTGAGTAATGGAAGAAGCCAACGCTTGCGGAAATGTCACAATTTACGGAGGTAAAGTTTCAAATACCACTTGCCTTTTTGTACTTGATATGATATTATTGGTATGTGTACTAAAGCGTTTAAAGAGAGGTGATATATTTGCGGAGAGACAGCAGTGAAACAAAGAGGAAAATACTGACCGTGTGCGTCCGTCTCTTTCTGGAACAGGGGTATAAAAACACCTCTGTCAGTCAGATTGTGGACGAAGCAGGCGTGGCAAGGGGAAGCTATTTGAATCTGTTTCCTACCAAGGACAGAATTTTGCTGGAATTGACCGAAACGATGTTCGGCGGACAGTTCGGTGTGGCAAGAAGCATTGCAGACAGCAAGTTGCCGCCGGTTTACGCCTATGCGGTGGAAACGGCGATCCAGCTGACTCTGACCGAGCTGAATGAGAACCTGCGAGAAATCTACATTGAAGCCTATTCCATGCCTGAAACATCGGAGTATATCTACCTACATACCACGGCAGAGCTGAAGCAGATTTTTGGCGTAAATTTCCCTCATGATACCGAGAGCGACTTTTACGAGATGGAAATCGGCACGGCGGGACTGATGCGCAGCTATATGGCGAGAAAATGTGATATTCATTTTCCGTTGGAACGCAAGCTCAGCCGCTTTCTGACGGCGGCGATGCGGGTGTATCGTGTACCGGAGGAAGAACAGGCAAAGGTGCTTGCCTTTATTCAGTCATTAGATATTAAGGCAATTGCCACAGAGGTTATGTATAAGCTGTTTGCCATGTTGGAAATGAAATACGATTTTAAGCTGTCAAAGAACGGCGAAATGGAGGAAACAAGATGAAGAAACGATTATTCAGTATCCTGCTTGCTCTGTGCATGGTGCTCTGTCTTGTGCCGACCATGGCATTTGCCGAGAGCGAGACGGAAGAACCGCCTGTATGCACCTGTGAAACAGCCTGCACGGCAGAAGCAATGAACGCAGATTGTCCCATCTGCGGCGTAGAGGGCGCTTTGCCGGAGAACTGTGTAAAGTGCGCCCAGCCCGCAGACGATGCGGCAGTGCAGCCGGAGGGGGAAGTGTCCGACCCCCCAGCCGGAGACAGCCTTGACGGCGTTGATTGGAGGGAACGAGACGGCAAAAGAGGTCAGCAACGAGTCTGAGCTGACTGCGGCGATTGCCGATTCTACTGTCGGCACCGTCAAGCTGGCAGGGGACATTAGCATCAGCAGTTCCCTGACCGTCAACCGCACCGTGACGCTGGACTTGAACGGTCATGTGCTCAAATACGAGAGCGCAAACAAGGGCAGCGTGATTGTGGTCGAAAACGGCGGGCAGCTGACTATCGAGGACAGCAATACGAGTAATCTCTCGCACAAATTCATGCCGAATGGCAAACTGTGGGTGCTGGACGAGGCAAGCGGCACAGTAAATTGTGGCGGCGGTGTGTATATCGCACCCGGCGGGCAGTTGACCATGACCGGCGGCAATATTATCGGCTGCTCCGCAGAGTTCGGCGGCGGTGTATGTATTTATCCGAGGCAAAACGGCGAACAGATTCAGTTCTCTATGTCCGGCGGCAGCATCATCGGCTGCGTCGCCTCCGACATCGGCGGCGGTGTTGGTGCTTACGGCACGTTCAAAATGTCAGGTCCGGCGGTCATTCGCAGCTGCGCCGTCGAAAGCGCGGACAATTTTGTTCTCGGCGGAGGCGTATTTGTCGACGGTAGCTTTGAAATGTCTGGTGAGGCAACAATCAAAGGCTGTCAGGCAATCTCCGATTTTGCCAACGGCGGAGGCGTATTTGTCAACAGCAGCCGTAGCTTTGTGATGTCTAATGAGGCAAAAATCGAAAACTGTCAGGCAATCTCCAATTCTTCCAGGGGCAGGGGCGAGGGCGGGGGCGTCTATCTCGCAAACAATACGAAGTTCACCCTGTCGGGCAGCGCCGTGATTCAAAATTGCACGGCAACAAATTCCGCCAACCACGGCGAAGCCTATGGCGGCGGCGTAAGCACCGATTGTGTGAAGGAGATCACCTTGGCGGACAGTGCGCGCATCGTTGGCTGTACTGCGGCAAACGGAAGCGGACTATACATCACCGGCTCTCAGGTACCTGGCTATGGGATCCTTCACGCCAACGGCGGCTCGGTTGACGGCGACGTCGTGCTGGGAGATACAGAAGACGGTCCCTGTACCATTACAGGCTCCGGCGGGACTGTGTTCAATGGCAAAGTGACCGTTACCCCCGGCAGCACCATCGAAAGCGGCACATTCAACGGCGAGGTCATCAACAACGGTACCATCACCGGCGGCGTCTTTAACAACACAGTCTCCGGCAGCGGTACCATCCAAGGCGGCACATTTAACACCCCGATGACCGGCAGCGGCACGGAGACAGACCCCTATCAAATCAGCACCGCCGACCAGTTGAAGCTGTTCCGGGATATTGTCAATGGCTCCAACGGCCAGACGCAGAACCGTGGCGCGTATGCTGTGCTGACTGCGGACATTGATTTGAATAACGAACCGTGGACGCCCATCGGTCCGGACAGAGACAGTGCCTATACCGGTACCTTTGACGGGCAGGGACACACCGTCAAGAATCTGAGTGTAACCGTCAATGTCCAGCCCGGTCGCGCCGGTCTGTTCGGTTGCGTAAAAGACGGCACCATCCGGAAACTGACGGTGGCAGGCTCGGTGTCATGTACTGCTAACCAGGGGTGGTGTGGCGGCATTGCGGGCTACGCTATGGACGAAACCATCGAAAACTGCGCCAGCCTCTGCACGGTCTCCTGCACAGGCATAGATGCCAGAGTCGGTGGAATTGTCGGATTGGTCGACTATAATAGTCGTACGCTAATAATCCGCGATTGCTATAACATCGGAAAAATCACCGGCAGAAGCGACAACGGCAGTGGCGACGCCGGAGGTATCTGCGGATTTTATATGAACGGAAAGATTTCCAACTGCTATAATGTCGGCGAAATCACTGGTAGCGGATATGTTAGTAAAATCGCAGTCTCCGCCTATAATGATAGCAGACCCACCAACTGCTACTATCTGAGCGACACGGACACAGATCTCAATGGAACCGCCAAAACCGCCGCGGAATTTGCCAACGGTGACGTGCTGGAGGAGCTTAAGGCTGGCCAACGCGACAACAATGCTGACCCGTGGGCAGACGAATGCAAATATCTGGCCGCAGCTGGCAAGACCCTGCCCGTGTTCAAGGGACAGGGCGATGAACATACCCACAATGGGAACTGGACATCGAACGGCAACGGTAAACACAGCCGCCGCTGCACCTGCAATGTCGTGGAAACACAAAACTGCTCCGGCGGCACGGCCATCTGCACCGAAAAAGCAAAATGCGCAGTTTGCGGTGCGGAATATGGCGATGTTCTGGGACATGATTTTACCACCAGTTGGACACATGATGATAACGAGCACTGGAAGCAGTGTTCCCGTTGCGATAAAAAGGATGACGTAGGCCCTCATACTTGGGACAACGGTACGATAACAACAGCGCCTACCTGCACAAAAGCGGGCGAAGAGACATATAGCTGCACCAAGTGCGGCGCAACAAAAATAGAGCCGATTCCAGCCACGGGCCACAGATGGAAGTCCGAGTGGACGTCCGATGCAACGCATCACTGGCATGAGTGTGCCAATGAAAGCTGCGATGTGACGGATAACGCGGGAAAGAACGGCTACGCGGAGCACTCCGGCGGCAAAGCGACCTGCAAGGATAAGGCCATATGTGAGATTTGTGGAGACAGTTACGGCAGCCTTGACCCGAACAACCACACCGACCTGAAACACATTGACGCAAAGGCCGCCACCGCTGCCGAAGAAGGCAACATTGCGTATTGGTACTGCGACGGCTGCAAGAAGTATTTCTCCGACAAGGACGGAACTAAGGAGATTGCCAAGGCAGACACCGTGACGGCAAAGCTGCCCGGCGGCACTGTCAAACCCAGCGCCGACAAGTCTCCGCAGACGGGAGATAACTCCAATCTTTTGTTGTGGATTGCCTTGCTGTTTGTCAGCGGCGGTGCAGCCACTGGCACAACGGTTGTCAGCAGAAAGAAAAAGTACAACAGATAATTGAATAGCGTTCCCTTGCTCCAGCTTCCGAGCAAAACAAAAGCGTCGTAGCAATACGGCGCTTTTTTGTTACCCGGAAGTGACAAACAGTGGCTTTTGAATGGTTGGCGGTAAAGGATACCGCTGTCAAAACAAAGCCGCTCATATCGAAAGAAAACGCCCAAAATCGCCCCGAAACTATACAGCGGGAAACGGTTTTGGGCGTTTCTGCGTTTCGGGAGCAAATCGGCAATTCGGCAGTGAAAAGGAGGTGCTCGCTATGCCCCGTATGCCGAAATACCTCAAGGAAGAATGGGCGTTCTTTCTTGATGAGCGTGGCAGGAAGAAATACAGCGAGCTTTACTTTCCAAGGGAGCGCCGCTGCCATTTGCCGATGAGGACGAGAGCTGCAAGCCGTATTGGTCTTGGTATGGCTTCGGAAGCCGTGTGGAATGGTGTGCTTGTTTTGTAAGCTGATGCGCCAATCAGTGCGGCTATATTAACACCGGTGTTGTACCCAAATATGCAGGCTGCGTGAACGGCGTCCAGTGGTTCAAAGATCGCGGACAGTAGATCGACGGTTCTGCCGAGCCTGTTCCCGGAATGATTATTTTCTTTAATTGGGATAACAAGGGCTTGTCGGGTCTACAGGATGGACAATCCGACCACATCGGTATTGTCCAAAAAGTCGAAAACGGTATCGTTTATACCGTTGAGGGAAACTCTGGTGATAGCTGCCGAGTAAACCAGTACAGCATAGATTACTACGAAATCCTCGGATATGGAGTTCCGAACTACTGATGGGAAATTAAGAAAACCACCGGCTTCTTCACGCAGGAAGTCGGTGGTTTTCATCTTCGGTTGAGTTTGTACAAAATGAAACACAGCAAAAGGCGGGACACATAGATTTGATAAAATACTATCTATGCTTGGAGGTGAAGCGAAAATGAAAGAATACGGTTATGTCAGGGTATCTTCCTTGTTCAAAACACCGTCGTAGCGCAATTCCTCACAAATTGACGTAAAAAATCCGAGGTAATGTGACAGGTTATAGATTCTCGTCGATTTTGTGAAATAGCCGTTGTAAACGGTATACTGCAATGTTATAATTTCAACGTAAAATTAGTGGATAATCAGACGTTATGCAATAAAATATAACAGAACGCAAATTATGAGGTATTCTCTGCATTTCACGTCTTTTTTTGTTAATATGCGCTGTTCATCAGTGCTTTGACTGGTTGATAGTGTTAAATATGAGGAGAAATCAATATGAAAAAACGAATCATATCAGGGTTGTTAGTAGCGGCAATGCTACTCGCATCATTGTCAACAGCCGCATTTGCGGCGGATGATACGAATGTTGAAGCACCTGACACCGGTGAAACCCAAACGATCCTACCTCAATCAGAGGGGGATGCGGAGCAGTCGACTGTCACCGCGCCAAGCTATGAAGTATCTACTACAGCTGAACTCAGCAACGCGCTGACGCAGATTGCGACAAGCGCCGATACCGAAGCAACCATTGTGCTGAAGGCGGATGTAACGCTTTCCAACGACGCTACAAGCGGATATATTTCATTTTTTGGTGCGAATGGCAAGCATATTACTGTGAAAAGCGATGAGGGAGAAATGAAGAAGCTCTCCTTTCCTTCTTATGGTGTTCTGACCGGTGACTGCACCTTTGATAATGTTGATGTGACCGGTACCAGATTGTTCTGCAATGGCTATCATACAATTTTTACGGAAAACGGTCAGATCCATTTAAGAGAAACACTCTACGGCGGCGGCTACAAAACCACAGTGAACAGCACTTATGTGGTGATTGCGGCAAGCGGCTATATCAACCCGTCCTCTTCCAGCGGTCTGCACGATGTGATCGGCGGCTCCTATCAGGGAAATGTTGTGGGCGATACCTATTTGGAAATCACGGGCGATATTCAAATGATGGGCGGCAACCATCTGAACCCCGGCTGCGTCAAGGGTGATGGTACCAGCGGCGATGCTACAAACATCCCCGATGTGTATGTTGGCGGCAATGCTACGCTGATTTATGACAACAAAAATAGTACCGATACTGCGTCTCCTGCAATTGAAGGCACATACGGCTGCGAAATGAAGGGGGATGTTACTCTGGATGTTCGTGCAGGCTGTGTAGCGGGCATTGTCGGTACGGAGGAGCCGTTGGAGGAATCCATCATTCGCGGTAATTTGCATATCATTGCAGGTAATCCTGATTATGAGAATACCGATCGGATTCTGCGGTTAGGTTCCAACTGGCCGATTGTCGGCGCAGGCAATAGCTTTGCTCTCTATCCCGGCGTTGAGGGCAATTATACGGTAGACGGCAACATTACGATCGACACCTATGAGAATGCATGGGCATGGGACAAAGGAACTACACCCGACTCGTATGATCTGCCGGAAATCTACGGAGCCTTGCGCGGTAACGTAGGCGGCAATATTACGATCAATGCCCACGGATCTCATGTGCAGAATATTTTCGGTGCAAGTGATTCCGTTGTCCAGGGCTCTGTTACAGTAAATGCAACCAACCGATGTTGAGCTGAAAAACAGCGAGTATGATACTGAATATGATGAAGGCTATATTTTCGGTCTGTGGGAAAGAGGTATCCCAGCTACCGCCAAAGGCCCAGTGACCGTAACGGTAAACGGCGGCGATGTGGGCCTTGTGATGGTTACCGATCAAACCACTGCACCGGTTGGTTCCTCCATCAATGTAACCGGAAAGCCGAAAATCCGCACCGGTATCCGCGGAACACAGGCAAGCTCCTACTCGACCGAATTCCCGGTTGCCAATGTCTATGACTGTGAGGCAACAATTCCGTACATTAAAATGATGTCGCAAGTCAATGTTAGAAACAATTCCAATGTGACTGCTCACATTATGAGCAACAATGCTGGATTGATGGTAGAGGAAGGCAGCACCTTGACCACGGATAACGGTCAGGTCTGGATTTGGGGCAATACTGTCATTAACGGCACCTGGGAGCAGCTGCACAGCCAGACCGACAATTACAACGATATTTTTGTCAACGGCACTACGCAAATCGGCTCCAACGGCCACCTGATCAATCACGGCACAAGCAACCTGAGTGGTGCGGTAACTAACAATGGCGTAATGGTGCTGATTGGATCGGCTTATTTGCAGAATGATTACACCGCCAATAAGGGTGAACTGCGTCTGCCGGCAGTAGCGCCCGGTGCAAACTACGATACCGGTACGATTCCTGTACAAATCAAGGGCCTTTCCACCGGCACCACCACGGTCAACACGGTGGACCCCGCTGATTGGCAGACTCTGAAAAAGCCTGCACTTGGTGACAACTACATTCTTTCCAAGAAAAACACCGATTCCCCCGCACAGGATGTGTTTGTATTGGGCAATGCCGATGCCGTGGGAGACGGCTGGTTCCTCAAGCGCATGGCCGATGCCGACGGCTCGGACAATTACTATATGTGGCAGGTGGCCAACGGTATCCGCGTGATTTTTGATAAGAACGGCGGCGACACAGAAGCCTCTCCGCGTATTATGTCGCAGGAGAAGGTTGCAGGCAGTGCAAACCATTTTGACCTGCCGACGACCAATCCGACCCGTACCGGCTACCTGTTCAATGGCTGGAACACCAAGGCTGATGGCGCAGGTGCGGTATTTACCGCTGAAACCGACGTAACCGACAACATGACGGTTTACGCGCAGTGGAAGCCGGATGAAGCGTATGCCGTTAAAATCGCACCGATGAACCTGACGGTTTATGTCGGCGGTGACGGCTATCACGGCGTGATCGGTGAAGATGGCAAGTTTGCTGCAAATGATCTGCCGGAGATCGGTTTCTATCTCACTCTGCCGGACGATATTAACGCAATGCTCGGCGGTACAGATGAAAACCCGGTTGATTTGAGCGACAAACTACAACTGACCCTTGACGACGACAACGGTACAATGCGCAGCTGGAGTCTGGAGATGTACAGCGATGAAAGCAAGAGCCGTGTTATGGAGAACGGACATCGGGTCTATGTCTACAAGCTCCGCCAGATCAACGACGGCGAGGAGACCGTCCCCCGCGTACAGTTCACCCGTGCGGACGGCTCGGTCATGGTTGAATCGAAGTTTCAGGCGCTGCTCACCGACCAGTTCCGCAACTACAAGATCAGCGTGTATCAGGGTCTGCTGGATGAACAGATATACAAGGCGACTTTTACAACCGCGGATGGCCAGACCTTCACCCGTCCAATCAAGCTGGGCACTGGCACGCTGAAGGTCCGCGGCAACAATGATATGACTTATCGTGCTATCGAGAACAACACGATTCCAAGCGTTAATCCGCAGGAAAAGGATATCATGCTTGTCAGCACTGCACAGACAGACACGCAGTATTATATCAATAACAGCGGTATCAGCGCATCCTCTGACGGTGTAAAACTGATGGTCGATCACAGTCTGGATGATGCACTTTTAAGTGCGTACATCAATCGAACCTCCAACACCGAAGGCAAGTATTCATATCAGTTCCGCTATCTCGATCTGGTTGATACCTCAAACGGCAATACCTACGTTACCATGGGTGCTGGTCAGAAAATGAACCTGTACTGGCCGGTCCCCAGCGATGCAAAGTCAAACTCTGAGTTCCGTATCATCCACTTTAAGGGCATCGACCGCGACAGTGACGTTGATGTGAATGAACTTTTGACCACTCGTATTCCGGAGGAACTGACATGTGAAACGGTTACAATCGGCGGACAGAAATTCGTTAAGTTCGCAGTTGACTCCTTCTCTCCGTTCGCACTGCTATATGAAAAGGATACGTCTACGCCAACTCAACCGTCCGGCGGCGGAGCTCCGAACCAGCCGGGCACCCCGGATACCCCCGTCACACCGAATCAGCCGGGCAGCCCAGATGTGCCGAATGACTCCAGTACATCGGACGATCCGCCCAAGACGGGAGATACCATGAACTTGGGATTGTGGATTTCCCTGATGGGAATTTCTCTGGCAGGATTGTTTATATCCCTGGTTGTTGTTGTGAAAAAGAGAACTCGCCGAAACCGTCATTCTAACTAAAAATTAACTCCAATGCTGGCAAGTCAAATGACTGCCAGCATTGCTTCTTTTTTCGGCGGCCGTCATATGAGTCAAAGGTAACCGTCGTAAGCATAAAATCTATCTGCATATAAAAGACCGCCATCTCAAAGAGCCAGTTGCTCACCGAGATGGCGGTCTTCTATTTTTGTGGCATATAGCATTCTTCAGGGATGTTTGCGGGAAGCAGCTTTTCAGCCCATTCTTTGTCAGATTCGTAACCGCCAAGCCTCTCCGTACATAGACAGGCATGACCCCAAATAGTGGCGGGGAAGTTTCGCAACATTGCAGAGCTATTATCTCGAAGAATGTCATCAAATTATTTGTCATATCTTAGAAAATCGTTACAGTGCTCCTGCTGGCGCAAACGGTAGCCTTGAGAGATCAGCGTATCGGATTTTAGAGCGACAAGGTTAATATCTGAGTTCAATGTCCGTGCGATCTGTTGCGTGTCGTATCCTCTTTCCGCAAGTTCAAGGGAGTCCTCATCTGATAGGGAAATCTGTGCGGCAAAGAGATTGGCTTCGTACTCCATACAGTTGTCCCGCATATTGAAGATCTCAAACTCTTTGAAGCCCCCGACTTTCGTGGCTTCCTCCCAGTGTAAAGCATCGTGCCCTAATTCGTGAAGTAGCACGATGTTCTCCATAACCGGATGCAGATCATTTTTGACAAAGATGAAGCGATTACGCATCAAGACTTTATATGCTCCACGCTGTTCATTGAACGGATAATACATTACCTCGATTCCTAAGTCCCTTGCTATTCTGAGAGGATCACGGGGTTCCGCATTGAGCAACGATGGAGTTTGCTTTTTGTACGATTTCCGAAGTGCTTACATACATCGGCTTCGCCCCTTTTCAGTTTATTCCTGTTTCCATTCTAACACACATTGTATCCCATAAACGGGACTCAGTCCTGCTTGCCCTTAGAACGGTACTTCTTTGGGGTGTACTTTTTGTTTTTCTCCTTCGCAAGCCAATAGGCATCCATAATAGCTTCGCTCAGTCACGATTCAGGCAATCAACTTGGTGCCACAGGACACGACGCCCCGACAAGTCGATTTGTTTATGAACATCGAAAAGATTGAGAAAGCAGAAAGGCTCGACCGGTGTATTGAAACCATTCGCCAGCGGTTCGGCAAGAACAGCATCCGCAACGGCATTCTTTTTCAAAATCTCCGGATGCCGAGTGAAAAGCCTGAGATTACTATGCCGACCGGGGTGCTTTGTTAAGGAGGTCAGTATGATTAATACAAGCAGTAATCGTGGATTTTTCGGTGCGTATCATATGAATAAAACAAATTGGATATCGGTTGCATTGGACGGTACGGCAGATGATGAGAAAGTGAAAATGTTGGTTGATTTGAGTTTTGAAATGAAAAAGAATAAAAAGAAATGACAGCATTACGCACAATCATATAATAATGTACTTTTTTATCTTATAATATTAACATGTAAATATGTAAATGTCGGTATAACGGTAAGGAGGATAATGATGGATAATAAGGTAATGAGAAAGCTGACATACGGATTATTTGTGTTGACCGCACGCGAAAACGACCGTGACAACGGATGTATCATTAATACGGCGATTCAGGTTGCAAGTGAGCCTAATACGATTTCAATAGCCGTAAATAAAGAAGACTATACCCATGATATGATTGTGCATACGGGAGAATTCAATGTTTCAATTTTAAGCGAAAAAGCTAAGTTTGAGACATTTAAACACTTTGGTTTTCAAAGCGGAAAAGATGTAGACAAGTTTGAAGAGATTGAGATTACAAGGGCAGGCAACGGTATAACGGTTATTCGCACGGAAGAAACAAATGCTTATTTTTGCGCAAAGGTAATTGAGGCGGTAGATCTGGGAAGCCATACGCTTTTCATAGCAAGCGTTGAAGACGGTGAAGTATTAAGTAATGATCCTTCGGCTACATATGCATATTATTTTTCCGATATTAAGCCAAAGGCAAATGAAAAGACAGAGACGAAAAAAGGCTGGATATGTACAATATGCGGATATATCTATGAAGGTGAAGTATTGCCGGAAGATTTTATTTGTCCGGTATGCAAGCATCCAGCTTCGGATTTCAGAAAATTATAAACGAAAGATAAAGCGCAATAATACCTGAATTAATAAAGATAGAATTCAGGTATTTTAATTAAGAAGACACATGGTAATAATCGTCGGTATGTAATAACAATCCGTAATGATTTTACGGATTGTTTGTGAAGCCCAGCGTTGACGGAGACATTTGTCTTTTTGTCGAATTGCCGATCTTGTTTTAAAGTCGATACCTGTCATGACATGAGTTTTTTTGCAAATTCCAATGTAATGTCGGCATAAATACTGTTTTTATCCCATACAAAATCAAAATTGTGTTTCATGGAAAAGTCCGACAGTTTTAACTCCCGTATATAACCTTTTTTTAAACTTTCATTGGCAGCGGTTTTGTAAAGAAACGCTATTCCGCAGTCATTTTCTACAAGATTTACAATTGTATGCATATTTTCCGCCTATGGACTCTATCATAGATGTTATACCGGCATATAAGACAATCACTGAAATGATAATAGCGGTTAAATACTCTATTCGTCCGTATCCGAAAGGATGTTTACGATCCGGTTTTCTTGATGCAAGTTTAGTGCCTACGATTGTGATTACGCTGGAAGATGCATCGGATATATTATTTACCGCATCAAGAGTAATTGCTATGGATCCGCTGATTATTCCTATTACGGCTTTGAATTCTGTTTATCACGTTGGACGGCAATGTCGACATTTTCATTTAATATTTCCTGAACCATGATTTCCTCCCGGTTTTGCATGTATAAACCTGTTTATACATTGTTGAATTGCATATTGATAAGATTTTAATTTATATTGCGTAAAATATAATAGCATTGGATATACTGTCCGTAAATAATAAAAACAGTGAGATGTAGTCTTATATGAGAAATTATAAGCAATAAATTATTAGTAACAACAGGTATATAATTAAATATCAAAAAAGACAGCCGGGGTTAACCGACTGTCTTTTTATTTAGATTAAAGTTTTAAACTTTAATTATTTTAAAGCTCTTTTCTCAGCCTGCTCTAACATGAAATGTTCTACAACGAGAATCATCCAGCCAGCGATAACGAAAGCAAGAGTACAGTTTGGAAGACCAAACACACCAAGTACGTTACCGATTGCATAGTTAAGGAAGCATGTTAATACAAGACCTAAGAAGAATAAGAACCAGTATCTACCTGTATTAGGTTTTGATGAAGCAAATGTATCAAGACCACCAATTGTAAGGATTGCGCTATATCCGTAAAGAGCGTAGTTCATCTGGCCCATGTTTACAGAGAAGATTAAACCAAATCCTACTGTGAAGCCCATTGCCATACAAGCTCTGATAGCGAACTTCCAGTCATACCAGAAGTAACCGAAGATACAGATAAGTGATCCGATAAATCCATCAATTACCCAGATTTCTTCGAAACCGTTAGTGAAGAAGAGTCCCCAACCTTCACCAGCGTATAACTCAGGAGTACCTGAACCAGCACCACCAGCTGTGAATGTAAATGGATCAGATGCTGTCATCCAACCACCTGCTGAAAGTGTTCCGTCTGGAAGAACACCAGCTCTGTTGTATGTAAGTAAATCAGTACTGAAGCTGATTAAGATGAAGAACCATGTAGTTACGATGAATGGGAATGTGAATCCCGGAAGACCAAAGTGGCCTGTAAATCTGTTGATTACGATCTGGATAGGTACAACCAAGATACAACCAGCAAGTAATACGAACCAAGCTGTGAATGCGTCTCCAGCGAATACGCCAGCAGCGATAGCTACAAGGTTTGGACAGAAACCGAAGAGACCTGATGTGATAGCGTCTCTATCTGCGCCCATAAGGTATGCTGTTAAGTTAGAAAGGTTAACACCGATTAAAGTGAAGATACCGAACTTCCAGCTATCCCAGCTACCAAAATCCCACTGTGTCATTTCAAGACCAGCGATAAAGAAAGAAATGAAGAATATAATGCCTGAAATTGTGTTCTCAATGAAAACAACCTGTGCAATACCGTTGAAGAATGCTTTCATTGGCTTTGGCATTGATTTAATATCAACGTTCATATTTTTACTCCTATTTTCATTTAATCTAAATTAATTTGATTGTCAAATATGATTTGTGAATAAATTCTTTACTCCGACCCCCTTTAATTTCAAATCAAGTCCACATTGTTTTTTTTCGTTCTTCTACATAATCATGACAAATTTATAAAGGTTTATTAATTTATAAACATTTCATAAATTCAGAATGATTATTTCTTTATAAATTTATAATAAATGAACTTAAATGTCAATACTTTATGGAGAAATAATCTGAAAAAACACATGATAAATACACGGCATTTATTTGCTAAATATGGATAAATAGCGAATGTCTGAAACAGATATATTAAATTGTTACATATATAAACTAAAAATAAATTTTATATATTTCCATTCATTAATGAGATGTTTCTATTTATAAAATGCTATTATATTAATATTAAGAAAATATGTTTACTAAATATTGCGACATAAATATATAAAATATTTACATTATTAATAAGAAAGGTGTTTTATGAAGTTTTTCCATATATCAGACTTACATCTGGGAATAAAGCTGAGAGGTCGAAGCCTTATTGAGGATCAGCGACATATATTAAAGCAAATAGTGGAAAGAGCTGCAGAAGAAAATATTGATGCAATTGTAATTGTAGGTGATATTTACGACCGTTCAGTGCCTCCTGCAGAAGCCGTTGAGCTTTTCGATGGGTTTATTACGGATTTACTGTCAAATGTCGATAACATTTGCATTATGGTAATAAGCGGTAACCATGACAGCCAGGAAAGATTAAATATTTTCAGAAATATTTTGCAGAAGGACAATGTGTATATGATTGGTATGCCTCCTTCAGGACCTGACGATTATATTGAAAAGGTAACTTTTAATTATAATGAAGGAATTTATAATTTTTATCTTCTTCCATATATAATGCCTCACATGGTGAAAAATGTTCTTGGAATAGAAAGAGACAGAACAATTTCATATAACGACGCGGTTCATGCCCTTATTGAAAGGGAAAATATAAATAATTCTGAAATCAATATTTTAGTAAGTCACCAGTTTTACAACACAGTAGGCAGTAATCCTGAAAATGTTAAAAGAACCGATTCGGAATATATTACGGTTGGTAACATTGACGAAGTTAAATCTGATATTTTAGAGAAGTTTGACTATGCGGCTCTGGGACACATTCACACTCCAAGTACCGTGGGCAATCCGAATTACAGATACTGTGGAAGTCCACTTGGTTATTCCATGAGTGAAAGAGACCAGGAAAAATCCATAGTATGTGTAAATGTGGAAAATGACGGAGTTAAGGAAATCAGTCTTATTCCTCTATCACCTTTAAGAACTGTCAGAAGAATAAATGGAACATTGGAAGAAATTCTGAATCAGGCCTGTAATGACTATATTGAAGCGGAAGTAATCGATAATGAAGATGCTCACAATAAGGGTGATGTCAAAAATATGTTAAGGGATGCATTTCCATATCTTCTCAATATAAGGTGGGTAAAACCGGAAACAACAGTGAGTCATGTGGATAGTGATATCGATAATATCATTTCAGAAAATGAAGTAGATCCGTTTACTCTCTGCAAAATGTTCCTGGGTGATATAAATGATGATGAGGAAAAGCTTCTTATGGAAGTTATTAATGAATTAAACGGAAACGGGGAAGGAGGTAATGAATGAGAATAAAAAAGCTGACCATGCAATCCTTCGGTTCATATGAAGAAGAAACCGTAATTGATTTCGATAAAATAAGCGGCAGGGGAATATTTCTTGTATCGGGAGATACGGGCTCTGGAAAGAGTACAATATTTGATGCCATATTCTATGCTTTGTATGAAGAACTCAGTGCAAAGGGATCAGGTCCTGAGGGAAATGATAAGTTCGTAAGTCAGTACAGAACAGACATGACAAAGGATGTTTTTGTTGAACTGGAATTTACGGATAAAAATGGTGATTCAGAAGATATATATATAATAAGAAGAAATCCGAAATATATAAGGAAAAAATTAAGGTCTGATGGGGTAACGGAACAGGATTCCAAATGCACTCTGACACTTATGGATAAAACCCTTACAAAGGCAGAAAAGCAGTATACAAAAAAAGATGAAATACGAAATAAGATTAACGAATTGATTGGCCTTAACAAAGAAGAATTCCGCCAGGTTGGTATGATTGCCCAGGGCGAATTTATGGAATTCCTTAGATCTACCACAGGTCAGAAAAAGGAAGTTTTCAGAAAGCTTTTTAATACGGGAATCTATGAAAAAATAGAAAGTTCATTAAAGGACAAATGTAACGCCAAAAAGGCAGATATGGAGAAATTTACTGATATATGTAAGAATGACATTTCCCGCATTGATCTGGCAAATGATTATGAAGAGGGAACTGAAGGTTATAATCTTTACTCAGAACTTAATGAATCCGTAAATGATATAACAGATAAAACTTCTGCAGGGGAAATTTCCATAAGTGCCATTGAAAATCTTCTGGAGATATTTGGGCAGGTCTGCGAGGATATTTCAGAGCAGAAGATTAAGGTAAGTGAAGAATTTGATAAAGCTCAGGCAGAGCTGGATATTCGTAAAAAAAATTATGATCTTGGCACAGAACTTGAAGCCAGATTTAAGGAACTGGAGACTGCGGAAGCTGAATATATAGAGCAGTCAGAGCGTAAGCCGGAGATTGATTCTAAGAAAATCTTAATTGCACAGACTGAAAATGCATATAAAATACAGTCTGCACATAAATCATTTTCTGAAGCTGATGGAAGATATAAGGAAACGTTAGACAATAAGAGCAGATGTGAAGAGATAATTCCACAGTTAAAAGCGCAGACAGAGCCAGCAAAGAAAGACGAAGCGGAAAAAGAAAAAATATATAATGAGTTAAATGAGAAATATTTAAATATAAAAGCTAAAGCAGAAGCAGAAATTAAGTCATTTGGCGATTTAAAGGACTTAAAGAAATCACTTGCAGATGATGAGAAGAAATTAACTAAAATCACTGTTGATATTAAGAAGAAGAAATCCGATAAGGAATCGTATGAAACATCTCTGGAAAATGATAAGAAAAGATTTGACGAATTAAAGGATATCTGTGCCGCGGGCTCAGACATTAATAACTCAAAGAAAAATATTACAGGGCTGCTGGCTGATCTTGAAAATACAAAAGAGACATTTGGCAATTTGACTGATAATTGTGATAAGCATGACAGAAAAATGGCAGAGTATCGTGATGCCAGGTCAGAATACAAGAAGAATAATGACATTTACCAGCAGTCATATTTATTATTCCTGGATTCCCAGTCAGGAATTATTGCGAGAGACAGATTAAAGGCAGGCGAACCATGTCCTGTATGCGGTTCTCTTGAACATCCTGCTCCATGCGCTCTTTCAGAAGATAAAACAATCACAAGAGAAGAACTTGAAAAGTTGGAAAAGGATTCTAAGGATTCACTTGATAAAATGACAAGATGTTCCTCAGAATGCGGCATTTTTCAGAGAGATATTTTCAATGGATACGAAAATATAAAAAATGCCATTTCAAGAATTTTTGAAAATATGTCAACAGGCGGTGAATATGAAGAGACTGTTGAATATTATGAGGGTGAAAAAGAACTGAGAAGTGCATTTGAGGATGTGTTTGGTGGTGAATTCCGTGGAAAAATTGATAAGGAACTTGGGAATAAGTCAGCCATGGAAAACTGTGGTGAAGCAGGTGACGAATCCGGAAAATCCAATAATGAACCAAACAGTAATAATATAGAAAATTCTTTAAACGACATCGAAAGTTTACTCGCCGGTTTGAATCAGTTTTTAGACAAATATAAGTCATTCTTAGAGAACAAATCTGATGAGCTTGACGCTTTATCCGGAGAATCTGAAGAAATTTCTAAAAAGCTTGAAAATGCAGAAACTGATTTAAATGATATGGCAGCGGATATTGAAGAGTCTGAGAAGGATCGTCAGGCTGTTGAAATTGAGATTGCCAAAAATAAAGATGCGGTGGAACGAATTACAGCTTCATTTACATTTAAATCCATAGAAGAAGCCGAAGCGGCTGAGTCAGATGCGAAATTCCAAAAAGAAGCAGCATCGGAGCGTTTTAATGAAGCAAAGGCTTTAAAGGAAAGTCTGGAAAAGAAGATTAATGCAAATGAAACACTTCTTAAAAGTTATGCTGAGCAGCTGCCTAAATTAAAGGAAGATTCTGAAAAGTGCAAAGCTGATTATGAAGCTAAGCGGGAAAGCAGCAGAATATCAGAGGATAACTGGAAGAAACTGGTTTCAACATATACAGAAGATATAATTAAGACTTATAAGGAAGAAGTACATAATTACGAAATTAATCTTTCATCCATCAGCGGTAAGATTGAAATGGCTAAGAAAAGCATAGGCGAAAGCCGGAGACCTGATATGGAACATTTATCCATATTAAAGGAAGAAACTCAGAATAAAAGAGATAAGATAAATGAAAATTATATTGCAATTACCAACAGGGAAAGCAGTAATAAGGGCATTTACGATAACATTTCAAAACAGCTGTCTGAAAGACAGAAAGCTGCAGAGGAGTACAAAAAGACAGAAAGACTGTATAATAAAATAACAGGCGGGGAGTCAGGGAACAGAATAAGACTTGAGACATTTGTCCAGAGATATTATCTGAAACAGATTCTTGTCCGTGCCAATAACCGATTCAGGGATATGACTGACGGACAGTACGAGCTCAGGGTTATTGACGAGGAAAAGGCCGGGACCGGAGGAAGAAACGGAAGTGACAACAGCTTAAGTCTCTACGTTTATTCATATGAAAATGACAGTGTCAGAAGTATAGAGACTCTTTCCGGTGGTGAAACATTTATGGCTTCTCTTGCACTTGCTCTTGGAATAACTGACAGAATCGAGGAAAGATCAAGTGCCGTTAACCTGGATATTATGTTTATCGATGAGGGCTTCGGCACACTTGATGACAATGCAAGAAGAGAATCCGTGAAAATGCTTCAGAGAATGTCCGGAGGCAAAAAGCAGGTAGGAATCATTTCTCATGTTACAGAATTAAAACAGGAAATACCTACCCAGTTAAAAGTCTATAAGGACGAAAACGGAAGCCATGCCGAGTGGCAGATAAATTAAATAGAAAGCACATGTTATCAATTATGATAAACATGTGCTTTTTTATTATATAAGTTCTGCCATAAACGATGCTGCGATAACAGTTATGATACTGCACACAACAATTGAAAGACTGGACATTGCACCACATTCTTCATCCATTGTCATGGCTTTACTTGTTCCGATTACGTGGCTTGAAGCTCCAAGTCCAAGTCCTTTTGCGATTGAGCTTTTAATCTTAAAGATTTTATATATAGGCTCTGCGATGATTGCACCGAGAATACCTGTAATAATAATTGTAACTACGGTGATTGTTACGATACCGCCGGACTGTTCTGAAATTGACATACCTACTGCAGTAGTGATGGACTTTGGAAGTAATGTTACATACATTTCATGGCTTAATCCAAAGAGTGTTGACATTACATAAATAGATAAAAGTCCTGTAAATGTTCCGATTCCAAGTGAAATCATTATTGCCGCAATGTGTTTTTTTAGTAATGCAATCTGCTTGTAAAGTGGAACGGCCAGGGCTACTGTAGCCGGTGTTATAAGGTAGTTTACATATTTTGCGCTGTAATTAAATGCCTCATAATCAACATGAAATATTACTAAGAAAGCTGCAATTATTACTATGGCGATAAGTAACGGATTAAGAAAAGGAAGCTTTGTTTTCTGATTGATCCATCTTCCAAATAAAAATGCCGCTAAACACATTATTACGCCTACGAATGAGGACTGCATAAAAAATTCATTCATTACTTATCACCTCTTTTACTGATAATTACATCAGCAACATTCGCTGTTACACACATAACTATAATGGTTGAGATTACAAGAATCGCAATATAAGGTATGAGTATAGGTGAAAGTGACTGCCAGCTGGAGATGATTCCGACTCCCGCAGGAATGAACATTACAGGCATAAAGTCTATAAGGAAGTTGCCTGTGGTTTCCACGCTGGAAAGAGGCACGATTTTTGTAACAAGTAATAAGAATAATAGCAATATTCCGTATATATTTGCAGGAACAGGAAGTGGAATGGTATAACGCATCAATTCCCCTGCAAATGTACATGCAAATATAATTGAAAGCGGTTTTAAAAATTTCATAACATTTTCCTTTCGTTGAAATATGTCTTTTTTGTATACAATGTTATAGCACTATCAAAGATTGTATACAAGTATTTTTTTAATAATATACAACCGTTTTTTATTGTGTATTTAATAATGGTGTCACATATATTGACAAAATATATATATTTAATAAAATATACTTTAATACAATATAATGAACGGGAAGTCTCTGACTTCTCTTAAAATATAAGGAGTAATGTACATGGCGGAAGATAAATATGCACGAATAAGATTGGATAGTCAGTTATGCTTTCCACTATATGCCTGTTCAAGGAAAATAGTGCAGCAGTATACTCCTCTTTTAGATGAATTAGGAATTACATATACACAGTATTTAACACTTATGGTTCTCTGGGAAGAAGGCGAAGCGACTGTAGGAGAGCTTACAAAGAAGCTTTACCTTGATACAGGCACAATGACACCTCTTCTTAAGAAAATGCAGACAAAAGGCCTTATTACAAGGGAGCGCAGTAAGGAAGATGAAAGAAGTGTTATTATTAAACTGACTCCTGAGGGAGATGCCTTAAAGGATAAGGCTGTTGCCATTCCGGGACATATGATTCAGTGCCTTAATTTATCAAAAGGGGAATTTGAGGTTTTATATAAAGCACTTTATAAGTTATTAGACAATTTAAAACATTAATAATTATAGAAGCATTTACGAATTAATTTAATAATCGTAACAACATTTGCAGACAGAATATGCATCCATACTTGACATGTATAAATGTAATTAATACAATTACACATAATTTACTTTTTACGAGGAGGTAATTATGACAGCAGAATTTCCTTTAGCAGTTCATGCACTCGTTTATTTATATAAGTCAGGTAAGGTTACGAACAGTAACGAATTAGCTGAGAATATATGTACCAATCCCGCAAGAGTAAGAAAGGTCATGACTTTATTAAAGAATGCCGGCCTTATTTCTTCAGGGAGAGGAAAGGACAGTGGTTACAGTTTACCCGGTAATGACGGAGATATCACTCTGGAGCAGGTAATGTCAGCCCTGGAAGAAACGCCTGTATTTATGAAATGGCATCCGGGGGATGAAAGCTGTGACTGTATGATTTCTTCCGGAATGAGTAAAACCATGGATGGCATATATTCGGAAATGAATCAGCTGTGTAATAATTATTTGTCCGATATTACAATAAAAGACATTGCTAACAGTGTAGTAAAAAGACAGGATGATGAACAAAAATGTGACTGCAGCAGCGATTGCAATTGTGGATGTCAATCGAAGTAGTCGATATATCTTTGGGGACAGGTGTGATTCCTGACCGGTGGTATGCGGTTTAGCCGTAAGCCCACGAGCGAAAGCTGATTTGGTGAGATTCCAAAGCCGACGGTAAAGTCCGGATGAGAAAAGAACTATATATTTAGAAGAGTCTATATATAAAGGAAGTCCCCGGGTTTAGTAACTCGGGGACTTTTTATGGTGATATTATGACAGATTACGATTATATGAGCCGTGCCATAGAACTTGCTAAAAATGGTGAGGGAGCAGTAGATCCCAATCCTCTGGTAGGTGCGGTTATAGTAAAAAATAATAAAATAATTGGCGAGGGCTACCATAAAAAATATGGTGACCTCCACGCTGAAAGAAATGCATTTAAAAATCTTACGGAAAGTGCCGAAGGCGGAACAATATATGTAACTCTTGAGCCATGCTGCCATACAGGAAAAACTCCGCCATGCACTGAAGCGATTATAGAGCATAAGATTGCAAAAGTTGTTATAGGTTCAGGAGATCCCAATCCACTTGTTGCAGGTAAAGGAGCGGAAATCCTTAGAAATGCCGGAATAGAAGTGGTTGAAGGCTTTATGGCCAAAGAGTGTGATGCGCTAAATGATGTATTTTTCCACTATATAACACATAAAACTCCTTATGTAGTGATGAAATACGGCATGACGCTTGACGGTAAGATTGCAACAAAAACAGGCAATTCCAAGTGGATTACAAATGAATCCTCAAGACAGAGTGTGCAGAAAATGCGCAATAAATACACAGGTATTATGGTGGGAATCGGCACAGTACTGGCTGATGACCCGATGCTTAATACACGAATCGAAGGAGGCAGAAGTCCCGTTCGTATAATATGTGACAGCAACTTAAATATTCCTGTGGACTGCAACATTTGCAGAACAGCCTCTGAATTAAAGACATTTGTTGTTGCTGCATTTAAGGATATGCCGTCAGGTGTCGTGATGGACTATAAAATGCCTAAAATGCTTGAGCTTTCAAGACTTGGAATTAAGTTTATAAATGTTCCGACAAATGAAGATGAACCAAAGGTTGATTTAAAACAGCTTATGGAGCTCCTTGGAAAGTTACAGATTAATTCCATTCTTCTTGAGGGCGGTGGAATGCTTAATTACTCAGCTCTTGAGGCTGGGATTGTTAATGAAATTGATGCATTTATCGCCCCTAAAATTGTAGGTGGAAACGGAAAGAGCCCTGTTGCGGGAATCGGCGTGGAAACTTTGGATGAAGCATATATGTTAGAGCTTTTAAGTATGGAAACAATCGATGGGGATATATGCGCAAGATATAAGGTTCTGAAAGACTAATCTTTTGAAACTGATTGAAAAGTTTATGAAAGGAGATATTTCGAATGTTTACGGGAATTATCGAAGAAGTAGGAACCGTGAAGGGATTTGCAATAAACGGATCTTCCGGGCGAATTAAAATAAAAGCGAAGAAAGTTCTGGAAGGGACGAAGTTGGGTGACAGTATTGCTGTAAATGGCGTATGTCTTACAGTTGTAACAATGCAGTCGGACGGATTTGAAGCGGATGTTACCAGAGAGACTGTTAACCGAAGCGGACTTGCAGAGTTAAATGTCGGAGACAGCGTCAATCTTGAGCGCGCCATGCTTATGGGTGGAAGATTTGGTGGTCATATCGTTTCCGGGCATATCGACGGAACAGGAACACTCCTTTCTAAAAAAAGAGTGGAAAATTCAATTGTCGTGACAATAGAAGCGAATAAAAATATAATAAATGGAATAGTGGAAAAGGGCTCCGTTGCCATAGATGGTATAAGTCTTACTGTTGCGGAACTTACTGACAGCACATTCAGTGTTGCGGTAATTCCTCACACAGGTGAAGAGACTACACTAATTTCAAAGAATCCGGGAAGTACGGTTAATCTGGAAAATGATGTAGTCGGAAAATATGTGGAAAGATTTATGGGTATTTATACCGGAAAAGATTCTGCAGAGGATTCATCCGCAAAAAGTGGATTAACACTGGATAAATTAATCGAAAATGGTTTTTAATGTAGACTATTAACATAGATATTGGGATTAAAACTCTAATAATAATGCTAATTGTGAATAGCTTTTGGTAATAATTAGTATTTGAGAATGAATTATTGAAGATTAGCAGTTTTAATTCTATAGAAATATTAGAAAGGATAAATATGGGTAAACACGAATATTCTTCAATAGAGCAGGCTTTAGAAGATCTTAAAAACGGCAAGGTTATTCTTGTAACAGACGATCCTGACAGAGAAAATGAAGGTGACATGATTTGTGCAGCTGAATTTGCCACAAGAGAAAATATTAACTTTATGGCAAGTGTTGCGAAGGGATTAATCTGTACACCTATGAGCATTGAAGTTGCAGACAGATTAGGACTTCCTCCTATGGTTTCTGAAAATACAGACAACCATCACACGGCATTTACAGTATCTGTTGATCACATTGATACAACAACAGGTATTTCAGCAGAGGAAAGAGCATTTACAATGGTTAAATGTGCAGATCCTGCCACTAAGCCAACAGACCTTAGAAGACCGGGACACGTTTTCCCTCTTGTAGCAAGAAGAGGCGGAGTTCTTACGAGAAATGGTCACACAGAAGCTACAGTTGATTTAATGAGACTTGCAGGCTTAACTGAGTGTGGTGTGTGCTGCGAAATCATGGATGATGACGGTACAATGATGAGAACTCCTAAGTTATGGGAGCTTGCAGAGGAGCATAACCTCTCATTTATTACAATCAAGCAGCTTCAGGATTACATCAAGCTTCATGAAAAGCATGTTGAAAAGGCAGCGGTTGCAAATCTTCCTACAATGTATGGAGATTTTCAGATGTATGGTTATGTAAATGACATAACAGGTGAACATCATGTAGCACTCGTTAAGGGTGACATCGGTGATGGAGAAAATGTTCTTACAAGAGTTCATTCTGAGTGCCTTACAGGTGATGTATTCGGGTCATTAAAATGTGACTGCGGTCTCCAGCTTCATAAAGCTCTTGAACAGATCGAAAAAGAGGGAAGAGGAATTCTTCTCTACATGAGACAGGAAGGAAGAGGAATTGGCTTAATTAACAAGATTAAGGCATACTCACTTCAGGAGCAGGGTTACGATACTGTAGATGCAAACCTTAAGCTTGGATTTGCAGCGGACTTAAGAGAATACTGGGTTGGTGCTCAGATTCTTAAGGATCTTGGAGTACACTCAATGAGACTTCTCACAAATAATCCTGATAAGGTTTATGGTCTTACAGAATTCGGTCTTAAGATTAATGAAAGAGTGCCTATTGAAATAGAGCCTCAGAAGCATGATGTGGACTACCTTAAAACAAAGAAGACAAAAATGGGACACATTTTCAACAAGATAGACATTTAAAACTTATTCCGGTGGAAGAATTGAAAGGATATTATTATGAAGGAAATCAATATTATTGAAGGTGATTTAGTAGCAAAAGAGGGAATGAAAGTCGGTATTGTTATGTCAAGATTTAACGAAATCATCGTTACAAAGCTTCTTGGCGGTGCAATCGACGGTCTTACAAGACATGGCGTTGACGAAGATAATATTACAGGGGCATGGGTTCCGGGAGCATATGAACTTCCATTAGTTGCAAAGCAGATGGCAGAGTCTGGTAAGTATGATGCTGTTATCGCTCTTGGTGCTGTAATCAGAGGATCAACAACACATTACGACTATGTTTGTAACGAAGTTTCAAAGGGAATCGCTCATGTTGCATTAGAGACAGGCGTTCCTGTAATGTTCGGTGTTCTTACAACAGAAAATATCGAGCAGGCTATTGAGAGAGCAGGAAGCAAGGTTGGTAATAAGGGTTACGACTGTGCTGTAGGTGCAATCGAAATGGTTAACTTAAAGGCTCAGTTATAATAAATGATTTAAACCGGTGCAGATTTGCAGATATATCTTATATGATGCTGTATATTCAGATGTAATATTCAGTTGTGTTATATAAGATAAATTAAGTGATTATATAAATAAAAAAGCAGTAAGAAAAGATATCATTGCGATTCTGATCTTACTGCTTTTTAAATGTTATTTTTAATTATTATTGTTGTTGTTGTTGTTATTTAAGCTCAAGTATCTGCTTACGGATATCCAGCATTCTGTTGTCGAGTGCGGCACTGTCCTCTGCACACTGAATAAGCTCAGCACTTAATGACTTAACAACATCATCAGGAATATTTTTCTTATATCTGAGCTTGTGCTCGAGACTTGCCCAGAAGTCCATGGCAATTGTTCTTAACTGAACCTCTACCTTTACATTTCTTTTTTCATTAAGGAAGAAAATCGGAACGGAAACAATAAGATGAAGACTTCTGTATCCGCTTGGCTTAGGATTCTTTATGTAATCCTTTTTCTCTATAAGTGTAATATCGTCCTGGTTAAGAAAGCTGTCTGCTATTGTGTAAATGTCGTCAATAAATGAACAGATAACTCGTACACCCGCGATATCATTCATATTTTCTTCGATTGCATCAAGAGATGGAGTGAGACCGTAACGTTCTACCTTACCGATTATACTTTCAAATGATTTAATTCTTGTCTTAATAGATTCTATAGGATTTGAATCGTACTTTAATGAAAGCTGTGAGTTAAGAACATTAAATTTTGTTTCTATTTCCATAAGGGCACATTTGTATCTTGTAAAAAATAATGAAACAGGCGCTATGGACTCGTGCATATATTCAAGAAATGCGGTCTTGGATATACTTGTTGAATTTACCGCATTGCCGAGATGCTCCATAAGCTTGGCAGGTTCTATATTAACCTCGTTCAGACTGCTGAGCTGAGCTAATTCCGCATCAATAATCTCATTACCTGTAATTTGTTCGCTCATTGTACACCTCGTAAATTGTCTATATATTAAAATTGAGTTATTTATCCAATTGTTTTAAAAATCAGTAGTAAATGGAATTATAATATAGAAATGCTGATATTTTCTATGTAAAACGGCAATTTAATATATTTTTAATAGTATTGAGCTAATTAAAAGGATAAAATTAATATATTAACCAAAAATTTAATTGAAAATGTTATATACAGTAATTTATATACGTTAATTATAGATAAATAAGTAGGGGAGGGGATTCTATGAGTGATGCATTTGTTGACGTAGATCTGCATGATATGACAACAGATGAGGCGAGAATAGAAATTAAACGAGCTCTTAAAACAGTATCTAAATTTACTTATCAGATAAGACTTATACATGGATTTAACAGAGGTACAAGAATAAAGAAAATGATAAGTGAAGAATTTAGAAATAATAAGCAGATCAAAAGAATTATTCCGGGAGACAATCAGGGTGTAACGATATTTGTGCTTAGAGAATTATATTAATACTATATTATTACTTTATTAATTTTATTTTTAAATACTGGAAGGGAGATGACTATTATGTTAAAAGTTGGAATAGAAGGTAGACGAGAGATGATCGTAACAAGAGACAAGTCAGCCAAGTTCATGGAAAGTGGCGGTCTTGAAATATTTGCGACACCTATGATGATAGCGCTTATGGAGGCGGTGGCTTTTGACAGTGTTATAGACTATCTCGAGGAAGGTCAGGGTACTGTAGGAACAAAGGTAGATATAGAGCATATTTCCCCAACTCCTGTAGGAATGAAGGTTACAGGTGTATCCAAGCTTGTGGAAATCGACAGAAGAAGACTTGTTTTCGATGTTGAAGCTTATGATGAAGAGGGGCTTATCGGAAAGGGAACTCATGAGAGATTTATTATCGACAGTGATAAGTTCCAGAAAAAGGCAAATGCAAAGCTTACAGCAAACAGAAGTGCTGCGGAAAATATTACTATCGAAGGCAATCCTGCAAAACCAGAAGGTGAATCAGGCGCAAAGATGCTCAATATCATGAACGACAGCCATTTTGCAGTAACAGGATGGATGCTTGATATTGTAGGTGCAAGCGATGGCGACAGAATCTTAGATATTGGCTGTGGCGGCGGAATGACACTTAAGAGATTATCATCTCAGGTGTTAAATGGCAGCCTTGTAGGATTAGATTATTCTCCTCTTGCCATAGAAGAAAGTGCAAAGCTCAATGGAGAAGATGTTTCTACAGGTAAGCTTAAGCTTGTTGAGGCGAGCGTATGTGATATGCCGCTTACAAGTAATAATTACGACAAAGTAGTGTCTGTAGAAAGCTTCTATTTCTGGGGAGATCATGTAACAGCCCTCAAGGAAATTAACAGAGTCCTCAAGCCGGGGGGATCAGCATTTATCTGTATAGATATTTATGAAAATGGCGCATTAGATGATAAGGTCAGAGAAAATATAACAAGATATAATATGTTCGTTCCTACTATAGATGAATTTAAGGATTTATTCGACAAGGCAGGCTTTGAAAAAGTAATAGTTCACACATCAGACAATGGTAAGCCATGGATCTGTGTGGAAGGAATTAAATAATGGATAATACTTAATTCATTAACATTATCATAATAACGGTCATAGGCAGAACTGGCGCAATACCTGATAACAGGCAGATGCGTATGGAACTGCTTGTGACCGTTTTTATATGAGATATATGAAAAAATGTATAGAGCTGTTTATATATGCAATATATATGTAAAAATGCGTATGGAGCTGCTTATGGCTGTTTTATATACAATATAGATGTTGTCAGTTATCAGCCGATTAAATTACAGGTGGAAAATATACAAAATGCGTATGGATTGCTACATGCTGCTACAAAGATAAAAATTCTCCATTTAAATATGCATGCATGGGGTTAGCAACAGGTGATGAACATAGTATAATTATGAGAAAATTCCATGTATTTATTATGTGTCAGTTTATTAAATATATCGGTTTTAAAGCACTGAGGATTTATAGAGATTCAGGAAATATATTAAAGAAATCATATTGTTTATTTTAAATCACTTTGGTTCTGATTAAGGAGGATTAATATGGATATGGATAATGTATGGAGCATAGCAGGTCATGAAATAAAGACCGGTGAAAAGAAGCAGGTTTATGTCCAGGTTATGGATAGTGAAGAATATATGCCAGTAACATTTATTAACGGAACAAGAGATGGTAAGACTGTTCTTGTTACATCGGGTATCCATGGGGGAGAATATGAAGGTATTCATGCTGCCTGCGAGATAGCAAGAGATCTTAAGTCGGAAGATATTTGCGGACAGCTTGCAATTATTCATCCTGTAAGTGTACAGACTTTTGAATCAAAGCAGGAAAATATTACTCCTATTGATGGAAAAAATCTCAACAGAGTATTCCCGCCAAACCCACATGGAACTCTTACAGACAAGATTGCATGGACATTGTGGGATAAGTTCCAGTCTCATTGTGATTTCCATATGGATTTACACGGATGTTATTCAGACTGGATTACACCACATGTATATTACACAGGAGTTGCTACTGATGAAGTTGTGGAAATAGCAAGAGAAGCTGCCAGATGTGTAAGTGTAGGATATATGGTTAAATCCGTTGCAACAACAGGTGCATATAATCATGCCGGTGTAAATGGTATACCGGGGATACTTCTGGAAAGAGGCCACAGCAATCTTCTCTCTGATGACGATGTTATCTTATATAAGAAGGATGTTATCAATGTATTAAAGCATCTGGGAGTGCTTGAGGGGGATCCTGTAAAACCTGAAACAGAACCTGTGGATGTCTGTGACTTAAGATATATTAATTCAAAATACTATAAAAGTGCGTGCTGGCATCCTACAGTAAAAATAGATGAGAAGTTCAAGAAGGGAGAAAAACTTGGAGTAGTAAGAGATTTCTTCTGTAATACCCTGGATGAAACATATGCGGAATATGACGGAATCATATTATATATGTATGGAATGATGCCAATATCTCCATTTGGATTTGAATTATGCTATGCCAGAATATGTGATGATAAATAATAGATTAAAAACGGGATTTTAATACTTATATAGAAAGAAAAAAATAGACATAATAACAATTGTAAAAAATAGACTTTTTAATAATTGTTGAAATGACGCAACATTTTAATACTTAGCGTAGAAAAAATACAAAAAAATACACTTAATAAAATTAACCGATACAGTAAACGTGCCGTTTTGCAATCCCTTTTTTACGACATTTTCGGATAGTAAGGTGTTGCTAATATATTATTGAACATTGTTTGCAGATATAAATTTTGTATAATAAAAAATTTATTGTTTAAAAAGAGGGCGAAAATCGCATAAACATAGGTAAAATGGGCACTTGTGGCAAAAAAACACATTGTAAAAAATGCAATTTAATTTGTTGACGATATATCCAATTTATGCTATTATACAAACCAGAGCTGAGAACCCCCTTGAGGGGTTGGAAAAATGCTTGAGAATATGTTTGAAAACCAGAGAAGGAGGAAAAGAGATGCGTTTAAATGATAAGGATACAGAGAAACTTATAGTTTACGTAGCTGGTATTTTAGCACAGGAAAGAAAAGACAGAGGGGTTAAGCTTAACTACCCTGAGTCAGTTGCTTTAATTACAAAGAACATACTTGAATATGCTCGTGATGGTAAGTCAGTTGCAGAATTAATGCAGCTTGGCACAAAGCTTTTAACAAAGGCTGACGTTATGGACGGAGTTGCTGATATGGTAGCTGTAGTTCAGGTTGAGTGTACTTTCCCAGATGGTACAAAGCTTGTATCAGTTCATAACCCAATCCAGTAATTAAAATAAGGAGGCAACATAATGAAATTCGGTGAAACTATTATTTTAGATAGAGAAATTGAAATTAACGCTGGCAAGAAGACAGTTAACATCAAAGTTACAAATGCTGGTGACAGACCTGTTCAGGTTGGTTCACACTGCCACTTCTTCGAGGTAAACAAGCTTCTTGACTTTGATAGAGCTGCTGCATACGGATATCACCTTGACATCCCTTCAGGTACATCAGTTCGTTTTGAGCCAGGTGAGACAAAGGAAGTTCAGCTTTGCGAGTTCGGTGGTACAAAGCGTATCTACGGTCTTAACGATTTAACATGTGGTGTTATCTCAGAAGAGAACAAGCAGCAGGCAATTGAGAACGCTAAGGTTAAGGGATTCATCAAGTAATTAACCCTTTAACAATCAATTGCTTAAAAGAACGTAAATAAAATAAGCGAAATATAAAATGTTTAGCTTAAAAATATAGGAGGATGTTATGAGCGTAAAAATATCAGGACAAAGTTATGCATCTATGTTTGGTCCAACAACAGGAGATAAGGTACGTCTTGGTGACACAAGCCTTATTATCGAGGTAGAAAAGGACCTTACAGTTTATGGTGATGAAGCAAAGTTTGGTGGTGGTAAGACACTTCGTGATGGTATGGGACAGTCACCTATCACAACAGCTGACGCTGCACTTGACCTTGTAATCACAAACTGCTTAATTCTTGACGTAACAGGAATTTATAAGGCAGATATCGGTATCAAGGACGGAAAGATCGCTGGTATCGGTAAGTCAGGTAACCCTGGAACAATGGATGGTGTTGATGAAAACATGATCGTTGGACCTGGTACAGAAGCACTTGCTGGTGAAGGTCTTATCGTAACAGCCGGTGGTATCGATACACATATCCACTGGATCTGCCCACAGCAGGTTGAAACAGCTCTTTACTCAGGTATCACAACAATGATAGGTGGTGGTACAGGTCCTGTTGATGGTACAAATGCTACAACATGTACACCTGGTCCATGGAACATCGAAATGATGCTTAAGTCTGTAGAGCAGTATCCAATGAACATTGGTATGCTTGGTAAGGGTAACTGTGCTTACGAAGAGCCACTTGCAGAGCAGATCAAGGCTGGTGCTATGGGTCTCAAGCTTCATGAAGACTGGGGTTCAACACCTGCAGCTATCGATCACTGTCTTGGACAGGCTGATATCTATGATATCCAGGTTTGTATCCATACAGATACACTTAACGAGTGCGGTTGCGTAGAAGATTCTATCAACGCATTCGCTGGCCGTGCTATCCACACATTCCACTCTGAAGGTGCTGGTGGTGGACACGCTCCTGACCTTATGGAAGTTGCTTCAGTTGCAAACGTTCTTCCATCATCAACAAACCCAACAATGCCATTCACAGTTAATACACTTGACGAGCACCTTGACATGCTTTGCGTATGCCACCACCTCGACAAGAATATTCCTGAGGATTTAGCATTCGCTGAGTCAAGAATTCGTCCAGAGACAATCGGTGCAGAAGACGTTCTTCATGATATCGGTGCTTTCTCAATGATGTCATCTGACTCACAGGCTATGGGTCGTCCATCAGAGGTTATTACACGTACATGGCAGTGTGCATCTAAGTTAAAGGATCAGGTTGGACCTCTTCCAGAAGATGCTGGCAATGACAACGATAACTTCCGTGCTAAGAGATATATCGCTAAGTACACAATCAACCCAGCTATCACATTCGGTATCGATCAGTATGTTGGTTCTCTTGAAGTTGGTAAGTATGCTGATATCGTTCTTTGGAACCCAGCATTCTTCGGTGCAAGACCTGACATCATCATCAAGGGTGGTCTTGTAACAGCTGCTAAGATGGGTGAGGCTAACGCTTCTATCCCTACATGTGAGCCAATCCTCTACAAGAAGATGTTCGGTGCTGACAGCAAGGCTGTATTCGATACATGCTTCACATTCGTATCAAAGGCATCTATCGAAGCTGGTATTGCTGAGAAGTACGGTCTCCAGAAGACACTCCTTCCAGTTGAAGGCTGCCGTAACATCGGTAAGAAGGACATGGTTCTTAACGATGCTACTCCAGAAATCATCGTTGATCCTGAAACATATGAAGTTACAGTTGATGGTAAGAAGGCATACTCAGAGCCAGCTACTGTTCTTCCACTTGCACAGGTTTACAACTTATTCTAATTTTTACTTATAAACATTTAGTTTTAAGTAATCATATATTATAAAATAAGCGCGATGTGTTAGAGATTAGTAATAATCGCTACCATGTCGCGCTTATCTAAAATAAACTTGTTTTATAATATGTACTTTTAGTATGTTAAACGAAATAAGTCAGGCTCAACATATAGGCAGGTTCACACATATATGTTATTAAAATAAGTTTTTGTATTAAATATTAAAGTAATACGAAAGGAGATATGAAGTCGTAAATAATATTTTAAATAGGCCATTTTGGTATATTATTTAAATAATTATTTAAAATATCTGATTTGGACTTTATATATTGATTTACTTATGATTTGTGAAAAAATTCTCGGTAAGATTCAGGATGCTGAATTTGCCGGTAAAAAGGTAGATTATGTAGATTTTCCATGGGATGAAGCTTTCAAGAGACTTCATAGAAAGAAGACTCGTGCAGGCGTTGATATCGGAATTAACCTTGACGATTCAGTTCTTGTAAGAGGCTTAAACCAGGATGATGTATTAGCTGTTGAAGGTGATACTGTAATTGCTGTAAACATTGAAGAATGTGAAGCAATTGAAATCACTGTAGCTGAAGATCAATTACATATGATTGCAAAGGTTTGTTACGAAATCGGTAACAGACACGCTCCTTTATTCTGGGGTAAGGACAGAAGAACATTCCTTACACCATATAATGAGCCAATGCTTATTTTAGTTAGAAAGATTCCTGGTGTTGAAGCTATGGTTGTTGAAGACAAGTTTGACTTCGATAACAGAATTTCTACATCGGTTTCATCACATTCACACTAATTAGGAGATAACTATGGACTTAAACTCTAAGTTCCTTCTGCTTCAGATTAACGATGCTATGTTCCCAATCGGTGCATATTCTCATTCATACGGTCTTGAAACATATATTCAGAACGGCATCGTTCATGATTCTCAGACAGCAGGAGAATTTATTAGAAAAAAACTTAAGTACAATATGCTTTACAATGAATTAGCATTTGTAAGATTTGCATATGAGTATGCTAAAGAAGGAGTTATGAAAGATCTTCTTGATTTCGATGAAATCATTGAAGCAAGTAAGACTCCAAGAGAAATCAGAGAGGCTAGCCAGAAGCTTGGTTCTCGTTTTGTAAAAACTGTTCAGAGCATGGGTGTTGATGATTTAGATCCTATTTTTGATCAGTTTGTAGAAGCTAAGGCTAACAGCCCAATTCATCATGCTACTGCATACGGAGTTTTCTGTGCAGCTGCTAACATCGAACTTGAAAATGCTTTAGATTGCTTCTTATACACACAGACATCAGGATTAGTTGTTACAAGCGTTAAGACAATTCCTTTAAGCCAGACAAGTGGTCAGCAGATTCTTTACAGCATGATCGAAGTATTCGATGAATTAATCGAAGAAGTTATGGTAATGGATATTAAGAAGGTTGGTCTTGCTAGTCCTGGATTCGACTTAAGATGCATGCAGCATGAATACTTATATTCAAGACTTTACATGTCATAATATTCAATAATTAACAAAAATAAATTTGAGAGGTTATTCTTATGTCATTAACTAAAATTGGTGTAGCAGGTCCTGTAGGTTCAGGTAAAACTGCTTTAATCGAAGTGCTTACAAGAGAGCTTGCAGGCGAATACAGTATTGGTGTTATCACAAACGATATCTACACAAAGGAAGATGCTTCTTTCCTCGCAAAGAACTCAGTAATTTCTCGTGACAGAATCGCAGGTGTTGAAACAGGTGGTTGTCCTCATACAGCTATTCGTGAGGATGCATCTATGAACCTTGAGGCTGTTGAAGATCTTGTAGCTAAGTTCCCGGATATCCAGCTTCTCTTCATCGAGAGTGGTGGTGATAACCTTTCAGCTACATTCTCACCTGAGCTTGTTGATGCTACAATCTTCGTTATCGACGTTGCTGAAGGTGATAAGATTCCTAGAAAGGGTGGCCCTGGTATCACAAAGTCTGACTTATTATGCATTAATAAGATTGACCTTGCTCCATACGTTGGTGCTGATCTTTCAATCATGGAAAGAGATTCTAAGAGAATGCGTGGCGACAAGCCTTTCATCTTCACAAACGTTAGAACAGGTGAAGGTGTTCAGGATGTAATTAACTGGATTAAACGTGATGTTTTATTAGAGGATATTAAATAAAGTGGCTTCAGAAAATAAATTTGGAAAAGTATCAGAATTAAAAATTGAAAGTGAATTCCGTGACGGAAAAACAATCGTAAGTGACAGCTTTTTCACACCACCTTTTAAAATCATGCTTCCTTTATATCAGAAGGATAAGTTAACAAATAAGCAGGTTATGAGATTATTACTTCTTATGGCATCTCCAGGTATCATGGAAGGTGACGTACAGAAGTTCCAGTTCGATCTCAAAGAAGGTAGTGATGTAGAATACTTCACACAGTCATACGAAAAAGTTCACAAGATGCATGATGGACATGGTACAAGAGACGTATTCATCAACATGGAAAAGGATACATATTTTGACTACCATCCAATGCCAATCATGCCTTACGCTGACTCTGCAGTATTTAACAACGTATACATTAACCTTGAAGATGAAACTTCAAAGTTAATCTACGAAGAAGTACTTTGCTGTGGTCGTGTTGCTTTCGGTGAAAGATTTGACTACCGTGAATTCAACAACCTTGTAGAAGTTCGTCAGGGCGGAAAAATGGTATATAGAGATAACGTACAGTTCGAACCTGAATTAATGGATATTTCAGGCCTCGGAATGTATGAAGGCTATACACATTTTGGCAATCAGATCTATTTCAACATTGAAAGATCTGAAGACTGGATTGCAGAAGTTAATCATCTTATTAAAGAAGCTGAAGAAATGGAAGGATCAGTTACTCATACAGGCAACGGCGATGTTGTTGTTCGTGTAATGGGCTTTAACGCAGATCCAATCGAGAAGTTCTTTAGAAAGATTAAAGATTTACAGGCATAATCTGACAAATACAGCTGAATAAAAAAGCCGTCTGTGTAAAAGCAGATGGCTTTTTTATTTTGTTGAAATTTAATAATATTCATAATATTTTCTATCGTTTTACATGACTGTATATCATATATTATAATGTGGAAGATAAAGTATATTTAAATGAAATGATTAATATCCAAATATGCATATTCGAAGATGAAACAGATTAACTGTGAATTTATATGGCGATTTGCCAATTTATTTATTTGTTATGCCTGTTGATGTGTATGGTTATATTTATATAAACGGAGATTATATTATGGATAAAAAAGATAATTACAACAAGGATAATGAACTTGATGCAGACAAGATTATTAATTCTGTAGATGGCGAAGATAAATTTTCTGACGAAATTAAAATATCTGATGAAGTTAAGGTGAACGAAACAGATAAGGTATCATCCGACGATAAAATTTCATCTGAAGGTAAAATTTCGGATGAAAATAATGTGTCCGTTAACAATGACAATACAGTTATTCTTGATGATACAAAAGAAATGAATACAACTGTAGATGTAAACGATTTTGTTTATACAAAACATTTTAATACTACATCTGATATAAAGAGTAAAAATGCAGATAACTTGTCACAAAATCTGGATTTGGATGATGTTGTGGTTTCTGAGGAAGAGATTAACAGACAGATAGAAGAATCTCTTAAGAAATTAACAGAAGATGAGGTTTTATTGTCAAGAGAAGTATTTCTTTCAAATGAAGAGATTAGAGCTGATGTTTCCAATCAGCCTGTAAGTAATGAATCAATAACAGATCAGTCTGTTAATACTGCATCAGATATTGCAGATACGGCGGAAATTGATTTAACTAAGGATACTACATCTGCTGATGATACAAATAAAGTATCAGGTAAAGTATCAGATAAAACTTCAAATAAGAATACAAAAGATAATAAGAACAGTAAGAGAAAGTCTGCAGACAATACTAAGAAAAAATCTACTGACAATAGTAAGGCGAAATCCGAAGACAAAGGAAAGTCTAAAACTGCAGATAATGTTAAGGCTAAATCTGAAGATAACACTATGACTAAATCATTAAATAGTTCCAATGGTGAAGCTATAGATAATCCACCGGAAACCCAAGCTAAAAAGCCATTTTATAAGAATAAAAAAGTTATAATTCCTGCAGTAGCTGCATTAGTAGGCATAGTTGCATTGATTATTGTTATTAACATTAATAATAATTCATATAACAACACATATAAAAAGGCTGAGCAGGCATATGCATCCGGCAATTATGAAGAGGCTCTTGAGAATTATTTAAAGGCGAGCAATAGTGATGAGGGCAATAAAAATACAGACATGCTCAATCATATGGCAGATACATATTTCAGACTTGAAAAATATGATCAGTCAATTGCTACTTATAACCAGGTATTAAAGCTTGATGAAAAGAACGGAAAAGCAGTAGAGGGATTACTTGCAAATTATACAAAGAAAAATGATGTAAATAATATTAATTCCATTCTTAGAAAGTATGAAAATGCCGGAATGGACGAATATCTTGCAGCGTATGATGTTACTGCACCTAAGGCAAGTATAGATAGCGGTTCATACGATGATTCTCAGACAATAAAGTTTACTTCTGATGAAAATACAACTATTTACTATACTTTAGATGGTAACGATCCTTCAGAAACATCAAGAATATACACAAGACCTATTACGGTTAATGAGGGACATACTGTTGTTTCTGCTGTTGCATACAATTCAGCAGGAGTTCGCAGTAAAATTGCCACATATGAATATAAAATAGATTATATGATTCCAGGTACACCAACACTTTCTTTAAGCAACGGAAAGTATGTATCAGGTACAACTGTCAGTGTTTCAGTTCCTGATGGTGCAACAGTTTATTACACAACTGACGGAAGTACTCCTACAAAAGATTCAGTAAAGTATGAAGGTGAAATTACTCTTCCAATGGGACATACAAAGCTTTCAGTTGTTGCAGTTAATGATAAGAGCGAAAAAACAAGTGATGTTGTAACAGGCGAATACGATATTGTAAATTATTGATATCACAAAGTTAATATATAATAAGTGGATTGTAATATCTTAATTGATGTACAATCCATTTATTATGTGGAGTCTAGCCAAAAGACGAATAATGCAGGAAATGAAAATGAACAGAATATTAATTGTCACCGGCGGCAGTGTTGATTACGAATGGGCCGCTGATTTTTTATCTGATAGAAAATACAGTTATATTATTGCTGTAGACGGTGGTTATAAGCATGTAGTGTCATTAAATATCAAAGCTGATGCGGCAGTTGGGGACTTCGATTCTCTTGACAGTGAAATATTTTCTTCTATAGATAAGTCCATTGTGGATATCTATCCTAGTGAGAAAGATTTTACTGATACGGAACTTGCACTTCATAAGGCAGTGGAAATGGATCCTGACGAAATAGATATAATAGGCGGAACAGGATCGAGAGCGGATCATTTTATGACAAGTGTTATGAACTTAAAGTTCTGTGCTGATAAAAATATAAAAGCAGCTATTTATGACAAAAACAACAAAATATATCTTATAGAAAATGGAATGAGCGTAAGCATCAAAAAGGAAAAACAGTATGGTGAATATGTTTCATTAGTTCCTCTTTCTGATATTATTGTTACACTTGAAGGATTTAAATATCCACTGGACAAGGCAAATGTTTCGTTTGGCACAACTATCTGTCAGTCAAATGAAATTAAAGAAAATGAAGGATGCATCACTGTTCATAAGGGAATTGTAGCAGTATGCGAATCAAAGGATTAATAAATGAAAACAGTGATTATTGGCGGTGGCGCAGCAGGCATGATGGCTGCCGTCTTTGCAAAAGAAGATAATAATGAAGTAATAATATTGGAAAAGAACGAAAAGCTCGGAAAGAAGTTATTTATTACCGGAAAGGGACGCTGTAATTATGCCAATAATGCGGACTTTGACAAGCTCATAGACAGCGTGGTGACTAATAACAAGTTTATGTATTCCTCATTCAGGGCATTTTCTAATATAGACGTAATAAAGTTTTTTGAAGATTACGGCTTAAAAGGTAAGGTTGAAAGAGGCGGAAGAGTATTCCCCGTATCTGATAAATCTTCAGATGTACTTAAGGCTCTCGAAAGAGCAATTAAGTCTAAAAATGTAACAGTGAGACTTAATACAGAGGTTAAGAATCTCATTGTTGAAAATGATACAATAACAGGCGTAAAGCTTACATCAGGTGAAGTTGTAAAATGCGACAAATGTATCGTTGCCACAGGTGGAATGTCCTATCAGTCAACTGGATCAACGGGAGACGGATATAAGTGGGCGACAGAAACAGGCCATAAAGTAGAAGAAATAGGCGGTGGCCTTACGGGACTTAATGTAAAAGAAGATTATCCTAAGAAAATGCAGGGATTATCTCTTAAGAACATTGAAGTTTCCATATATAACTTCGGAAGTGAAAAGGCCGTTTTCAGAGAGTTCGGCGAAATGCTCTTTTCTCATTTTGGTGTAACAGGACCTGTTATTCTTACTGCATCAAGTTATGTAGGAAAGAAACTAAAAGGCGGCAATAACATGAGACTTGTTATAGACTTTAAGCCTTCATTAGACAGAGATAAGCTGGATCAGAGACTCCTCAGGGAAATAGATGAGAATCCGCACAAATCATTTAGAAATATGCTTAAGACTCTACTTCCTGAAAAAGCATTGGATGTATTTGTGGAAAGAACCGGAATTAATAAGGATACAAAAGTAGGCAATCTTACAAGGGTTCAGAGAGAAAAACTCATCGATGTACTTAAGAATTTCGAGCTGACCATAACGGGTACACGTCCTGTAAATGAATCCATTATTACAAGAGGCGGAGTTTCTGTTAAGGATTTAAAGCCAAAGACATTTGAATCCAAGCACGTTAATGGGTTATATTTTATTGGTGAAGTTATAGACGTTGATGCAATTACAGGCGGATTTAATCTTCAGATTGCATGGTCAAGCGCATACGTTGCAGGAAATGACTGCAGATCTGAAAGCTAAGAAAATATGCACTCGCTGATTTTTAGTGCATATTTGAGAGATAACGTGCTTGCTGATTCAGGGCGCATATTTAAAAGTTCACGCAGTATAACTATGTTGCTTAAGTGACAAACTATATAAATCAATAAATTTGAGTATAGATATTTTAGTTGTTATATATAACTATATTAAGATATATTATATATTTTTAATATGATAGAAAGAGGTTAGGATGAATTATTCAATTGCTATAGATGGACCGGCAGCGGCCGGAAAAAGCACAATTGCAAGAAGTGTTGCTGAGAAGACAGGCTTAACTTACATAAATACAGGAGCCATGTACAGAGCAATTGCATACTGGTGCATGCAGAATGGTATTCCTACAAGGGAGAAAGAACCGCTTAAGTCAAGAATTAATGAGATTAATATTGACATCTCATATAAGGACGGTATTCAGCAGCTCATCCTTAATGGAGAAAATGTTACTGAAGAGCTTAACTCTGAAGAAGTAGGCAGAGAAGCTTCAAGAGTTTCACAGTTTGCATTTGTAAGATTAAAGCTTGTTAAGCTTCAGCAGGAAATTGCTAAGAAGCAGCCTGTTGTAATGGACGGAAGAGATATCGGTACCAAGGTACTTCCTGGAGCATTTTTCAAAATATTTATGACAGCTTCATCTTCAGTTCGCGCAAAGAGAAGATATGACGAGCTTATTGCAAGAGGAGTAGAGTGTGATTACAACACTATCCTTTCAGATATTGAACACAGAGATTACGAGGACGAGAACAGAGAGTTAGCTCCTCTTAAGCAGGCGTCTGATGCAATAGTTATTGATACATCTGATATGACAATTGAAGAAGTATCAGATAAAATTACAGAATTATTTAAAAATAAGAAAGAAGAGTATGAAAGAAATCATAAAGGCTAAATCAGCGGGTTTCTGCTTCGGAGTGGAGCGAGCCGTTGAAATGGTACGCGAAGAGCTCGAAAAGGGCGAAGGTAAAATTTATACATACGGACCTATTATTCACAATGAGTCTGTTGTTAAGGAATTTGCCGACAAGGGCGTGGAAATAATTGACAAGCCATCAGATCTGGACGGCAAAGAACCAGGAACAGTAATTATCAGATGCCATGGTGTTGCTGAGGATATTTACAAAGAGCTTGAATCAAAAAATGTTAAGATTGCGGATTCAACATGTCCTTTTGTATTAAAGATACACAGAATTGTTGAAGAGAAAAGTAAAGAAGGAAAGCAGATAGTTATTATCGGCAATGAAAATCACCCTGAAGTACAGGGAATTATAGGCTGGTGCTCAGATAAGGCAATAGTTGTGGATGACGAAGAAAAGGCCAATAATTTTGAAAGCGAAAATAAAAATCTGCATATTGTGTCCCAAACTACATTCCAAACTGAGAAATTCACACATTTAGTTGAAATCATAAAGCAAAAGGGCTATAATGTTGATATTAGTAATACAATTTGTAATGCTACGGAAGTACGGCAAAAGGAAGCCTTCCAGATCGCCGGAAAAGTTGACGCTATGATTGTGATCGGAGGAAGTAACAGTTCCAATACGAGAAAACTGTATGATATTTCTAAAAGAGAGTGCCAAGAAACTTTCTTGATTCAAGATGTAGAAGGTCTTGATTTGGAAAGACTGAAATCAGCAAGAAGCATAGGTATTACAGCAGGGGCCTCAACCCCAAACAACATAATTCAGGAGGTTTACACCAGTGTCAGAGCAAAGTTTTGAGGAATTGCTAAACGAGAATTTTAAAACAATACATACAGGAGAAATCGTTGACGGTACAGTAATTGATGTCAAGGAAGATGAGATTATCCTCAACATCGGATATAAGTCAGACGGCATCGTTACAAGAAATGAGTATTCATCAGATAATAATCTTGATCTCAGAACAGTTGCTAATATTGGCGACGAGATGAAGACAAAGGTTATCAAAATCAATGATGGTGATGGACAGGTAGTTCTTTCATACAAGAAGATGATTGCAGACGCAGGCAGCAAGAAGCTTGAAGAAGCATTTGAGAACCAGACAGTACTTACAGCTAAGGTGACACAGATCATGAACGGTGGTCTTGGTGTTATGGTTGATGAGACAAGAGTATTCATTCCAGCTAGTCTTGTTTCTGATGTATATGTTAAGGATCTTTCAACATTCAAGGATAAGGATGTAACATTTACAATTATCGAATACAATCCACGTAAGAGAAGAATTGTTGGTGATTGTAAGTCTCTTATTCTTGCAAGCAAGAAAGAAAAGAAGCAGGAAATCCTTGATAACATCAAAGAAGGAGAAGTTATTGAAGGTACAGTTAAGAACGTTACACCATTTGGTGCATTTATCGATCTTGGCGGTGTTGATGGACTTCTTCACATTTCTGAAATGTCTTGGGGAAGAACAGAGAACCCTACAAAGATTTACAAGGTAGGCGATACTGTTAAATGTTTCGTTAAGAGCATTGATGGAGACAAGATTGCACTTAGTGTTAAGTATCCAGATGCTAACCCATGGAATGATGCTACAAGCAAGTACGCTCGTGGCAATGTAGTCAAGGGTGTTGTTGCAAGAATGACAGACTTTGGTGCATTTATTCAGTTAGAAGACGGCATTGATGCTCTTCTTCATGTATCTCAGATTTCAAAGGATCATGTTGAAAAGCCATCAGATATTCTTAAGGTTGGTCAGGAAGTTGAAGCTAAGGTTGTTGACTTCAACCCAAGCGAGAAGAAGATCAGTTTAAGTATCAAGGCTCTTTCAGATAAGGATGATACAGTAGAAGAATAATTAAGGTAACTTAATATTTTTCGAAGTATGTATTATATAGAAAAGGAATCCGGAGTTTTTATATTTCCGGGTTCCTTTTTCTGTATGTATACAAATATATAAAATTGTAGTAAATTTATTTATATTTGCTTAATAAAATTGTATACTGTATACAATTTTACTTTATTAGCAAGTTAATAGTTTAATCATGTGTTAAATTATGGGGATACTTAATATACTTAAGTAAAAAAAGGATGATACATATTTATATACCATTCACTGCAGTAAGCTAACTTAATATTATTAAAAATAAGGTGCTTTTCACTGAAATTATAAAAATATAGATATGGACTTTTATACTTATATAATGTAAAATTCAAAAACATAATTGTTTTTATTTCAATACATATTTATTTTTATTTTATATTTATGTTTTCGGGAGGTATGTGTATGTACAGGTCAACGTTCAAAGGCGGATGTCACCCCTTTGAAGGCAAGGAAATGTCAAGTACAAAGCCGGTTGTTACATTAGAGCCTGGTCCTGAACTTGTATTTCCACTTTCACAGCACGCAGGCGCTCCTGCGGTACCTGTAGTTAAAGCGGGTGATGAAGTACTTGCCGGACAACTTATTGCTGAGGCAAATGGGGCAGTATCTGCTAATATTCATTCTTCTGTATCAGGTAAGGTTAAAGCTATACAGAAAAGACCTTTGCCTACCGGCGGCGTCGGAATGAGTATTGTTATTACAAATGACAATGAGTACAGAGAAGTTGAATATAAGCCGGCATCACTTGATTCATTATCAAGAGAAGAGATTCTTGCAAGAATCAGAGCAGCCGGTGTAGTTGGTATGGGTGGTGCAGGTTTCCCTGCAGATGCCAAGTTTAACCCGGATAACTATGACAAAATAGAAAATCTTGTGGTAAACGGTGCTGAGTGTGAGCCATATCTTACATCTGATTATAAGACAATGGTAGATTCTCCTGACAGAGTTATCGGGGGAATTAAAATTGCGCTTAAGCTTCTTCCTAATGCAACAGCAGTAATAGGTATAGAAGATAATAAACCGGATGCAGTAAGTATTTTCAGAGAGAAGTGTGTAAATGAGCCAAAGATTGAGGTTGCAAAGGTTAAGACTAAGTACCCTCAGGGTTCAGACAGAATGTTGGTATATTCAACAACAGGAAAGAAGGTCAGTCCCAAGGAAAGATCTAATAAGTACGGTGTTGTAGTATCTAACGTAGCAACATTAGCTTCTATATATGATGCTGTAATTGAAGGAAAGCCATCTATCGACAGAATTTTCACAGTAAGTGGTGACGATATTGCCAATCCTGGTAACTTCAAGGTGCGCCTCGGAACTCCTTACAGTGAAGTTCTTGAAGCTGCAGGCGGAACAATTCAGGATCCTGAAAAGTACATCAATGGCGGAACTATGATGGGATTTGCCATGTATGACTTAACAGCATCTATTACAAAGACTGCTGCATCTCTTCTTGCACTTAAGAAGGATGAGGTTTCTGCAAATGAACCACCAACTCCATGTATCAACTGTGGAAGCTGTGGAACAGTATGTCCTATAAACCTTGTGCCTAACAAGATGTATAAGCTTGCTCAGAATGGCGACAAGGAAGGTTTCTTAAAGATTTACGGTGATTACTGTATAGGATGTGGCTGTTGTTCATACGTTTGTCCTGCTAAGATTCCTCTTAAGCAGGGATTCAAGACAATGAATACTCTTATCAAGGCTGAAAATAAAAAGAGAAGGGCGGAGGTTAAGAAGTGAGTTTACTACATGTATCAGAAAGTCCGCACGTAAGAAGCAAAAATACAACGCAGAGAATAATGCTCGATGTATTTATAGCGCTTATACCTGCATCAGCATTTGGTGTATACAATTTTGGCGTACCGGCTCTTATCAGATTATTAGTTGGTATTTTTGCCTGTGTAGCTTTTGAAGCAATATATCAGAAGGCAATGAAGAAGAAAGTAATGGTAGGAGATATGTCTGCTGCCGTAACAGGTCTTCTCCTTGCCATGAACATTCCTTCAACTCTTCCTATCTGGATGGAAGTTGTAGGATGTGCATTTGCAATTATTATTGTTAAACAGCTGTTTGGTGGTCTGGGTCAGAACTTTATGAACCCTGCACTTGCAGCACGTTGTTTCCTGTTACTCGCCTATACAAGACCTATGACGGACTTCGTAATAGATGGTGTTTCAGCTGCTACTCCTCTTCAGATGTTAAAGCCGGGTGGAGAAGCAGTTGGAGTAACTGACCTTCTTTCAATGTTCATAGGTACAAACAATGGTGTTATCGGTGAAACATCAGCAATGTTATTACTTGCAGGCGGCATCTACTTACTTATCAGAAAGGTAATTAAGATCCACATTCCTTTAGCATATATTGGTATGTTTGCAGCAATGACATTCTTCCTTGCTCCTGGACATCAGTTTGATATTATCTACACACTTATGGAAGTGTGCGGTGGTGGTATCCTCCTTGGAGCATTCTTCATGGCTACAGATTATGTAACCAGTCCTGTAACTAATAAAGGAAAGATTTACTTTGGATTGATTCTTGGTGTACTTACATTCTTATTCAGAATGTTCGGACCAAACGCAGAAGGTGTAGCATATTCAATTATTATTGCTAACTTGCTTACACCATTCCTTGATATGGCATCTGTTCCAAAGCCATTTGGCTGGAACAAACCAGAAAAAAAGGAGGCTGATAGGAAATGAGCAAACAGATAAAAGATGCACTCCGTCTGCTCGTTCTTACTGTAGTAGCAGGAGCAGCTCTCGGTGTTGTATATAACGTTACTAAGGGACCTGTTGCTGAAGCAGCACAGGAAAAGGAACAGGCAGCATATAAGTCAGTTGTTCCTGAAGCCGAAAAGTATGAAGAAATCGACAATGTTGATTTCAATGATGCTAATATTGCAACAACAATGCAACCTATCCTTGCCGATGCACCAGGTGTACAGTCTGATATCACAATCGACAAAGTATTAGTAGGCGTAGACGGTAACCAGGTTGTTGGTACTGTTGTAAATGTTACATCACATGACGGTTATAACGGTGATATCAGCTATTCTGTAGGTATTGATGCAGAAGGCAAGATTAATAAGGTTGAATTCCTTTCAATCTCTGAGACACCGGGTCTTGGTATGCAGGCTAAGACAAAGCCGGAACATCTTGAACAGTATGTAGGTGTCGCATCAGATAACTTTACAGTAGTAAAGGACGGATCAGGTAACCTCAAGAAAGATGTGGCTGATAAAACTGAAAACATTGACAGCTTAAGCGGTTCAACAATTACTTCTAAGTCAGTTAATAATGGTATTAATGCAGCTGTGGTAACAGCTAAGACCGTGTATTCAACGCCGGGCTTAAAGACAGTAGGAGGTGTTCCGATTGGGTAAGAAAATATTAGAAAGATTTAGTAACGGTATTATCAAGGAGAACCCTATTCTTGTTGGAATGCTTGGTATATGTTCTACACTTGCCGTTACAACATCTGCAATAAATGGTTTAGGAATGGGAGCTTCAACACTTATTGTTTTAGCTTTATCAAACCTGATAATTTCCCTTCTTAGAAATTTCATACCAAACAGTGTTCGTATTCCGGGCTACATTGTTATCGTAGCTTCACTTGTTACAATAATTCAGTTCTTCATGCAGGGATTCGTACCTGACTTATATGAGTCACTCGGTATCTTTATCCCACTTATCGTTGTTAACTGTATTATTTTAGGTAGAGCTGAGTCATATGCAGCTAAAAACGGACCTTTACTTTCATTCTTTGATGGTATTGGTGTTGGTATTGGTTTTACAATTACACTTACTATTCTTGGTGCCATAAGAGAATTCTTAGGTAGTGGAACAGTATTTTCAACAGGTTCAACAGAATTATTCAAGCTTCCTGAGGGAACATGGTATGAACCTGCAAGTATCTTCGTACTTGCTCCTGGAGCTTTCTTCGTACTTGCATTCATGACAGCTGTTATGAACAAAGCAAAGAGAAAGAAAGGCCTTCCTCAGGCAGAAGTTCCTGATTATACTCAGGACGGTGGTTGTGCATCATGTTCTATTGACTCATGTGCAGGCAAGACAATTGCTCAGATGCATAATGAGAACAAGGTTGAGATGCAGAGCCAGCCAATTGATGTTGTAGTTAAAGAAAAAAAGGGAGAGGAGGAAACTAAAGAATGAATCTTATTTTGATCATGGTAAGTGCGGCATTTGTTAATAACGTCGTTCTCAGCCAGTTCCTCGGTCTTTGTCCTTTCCTTGGTGTTTCTAAGAGAATTAAGACATCAACAGGTATGGGTGGCGCAGTTATCGCTGTTATTACCATATCATCAGCAATTTGTGGTTTATTATATCAGTTCGTACTGGTACCTTTAGACCTGACATATCTGAATACTATAGTATTCATCCTGGTTATTGCTTCTTTAGTACAGTTCCTTGAAATGTATATTAAGAAGACAAACCCTAAATTATATGAGTCACTTGGTGTATACCTTCCACTTATTACTACAAACTGTGCAGTTCTTGGTGCTGTTCTCAGTAACGTTCAGAACAGCTACAACTTCATAGAATCAGTTGCAAGTGGTTTTGGTACATCAGTAGGTTTCGCCGTAGCGCTTTTACTTATGGCGTCTATTCGTGAAAGAATTGAAGGCAATGATATTCCTAAGAGCTTTCGTGGAATGCCTATTGTATTAATTACAGCAGGTTTAATGTCAATTGCATTTATTGGATTTTCGGGTGTTTTATAATTTAGGGGGTGAGCGTAAATGACAGGCTTTATTATTGCAGCTGTGGTTGTAGGCGCTATTGGAATTGCATTGGGCATATTTCTTACTTATTCCAGTAAAAAATTTGAAGTTCCGGTAGATGAAAAGGAAGCGGAAGTTAGAGAGGCTCTTCCGGGAAGTAACTGTGGTGCGTGTGGATTCCCTGGTTGTGACGGTGCTGCTGCCGCAATCGTAAAGGGTGAAGCTCCCGTAACAGCATGTCCTGTAGGTGGTGCATCACTTGCAGAAACTATCGCAGGTATTGTTGGTGGCGAAGTTGGTGAAGTAGAAAAGACAACAGCTTACGTTAAATGTATGGGTGACTGTGAAAAGGCTAAGTCAAATTATGCATACACAGGAATCAAGACATGTGCAGCGGCAGCTGTAACACCTGGTGGTGGTTCAAAGGCTTGTTCATTCGGTTGTGACGGTTTTGGTGACTGTGTAGCTGTATGTGACTTTGATGCAATTCATATCGTTAACGGAATCGCAGTAGTTGATCCTGAAAAATGTACTTCATGTGGATTATGTGTTAAGGCATGTCCTAATGCATTAATCGAGATTATTCCGGCAAAGGCACGTACAAAGGTTGCCTGTGCTTCAAAGGATTTTGGTAAGGATGTTAAGTCTGTATGTTCAACAGGCTGTATCGGATGTAAGATCTGTGAAAAGCAGTGTCCACTTCCTGAAACAGCAATTGTTGTAACAGACAACGTAGCTAAGATAGATTACGACAGATGTGTTAACTGTGGTAAATGTGCAGCTAAGTGTCCTACTAAGGTTATTCAGTTTGAGCCACGTAAGCCAAAGGTAGCTCCAAAGGCTGAAAAACCAGTGGAAGAACAGTCGGCAACTGAATAAGAATAAAATAACAATGGTTAGGTATAGCTAATTATTTAACTTGATAAAAGATTGTTGTATTGATATTATTTATCAATGCAACAATCTTTTTTTATGATTTAAAATGCAGAGGATTTATATATGCCTTTGGAAAATAATGTAAGTGAAACTAAGAAAAAAAATAAAACAGGTCTGATAGTAATAATTGCACTTATTGCTGCTGCCTGCATACTGGCTGTTGTCTTCTGGTTTATGAACAAAGGGCCTGCTTCATCCGTTGTAATAAAGGTAGACGGCAATGTTGTTAAAACAGTAAGTATCAATCAGAATCAGACTATAAATGTCGAAGGATATAATGGCGGGTATAATATCGTCAATATAGAAAATGGCGTTGTAGATGTAAGGGAAGCTGATTGTGATAATCAGATTTGTGTAAATTCTTCAACCATCACAAAGCCCGGCCAGACAATAACATGTATTCCACACAGAGTTGTTGTTGAAATAGTTGGTGGAAGTGACGGTGTTGATTCCGTGGTAAATTAATATGAATAATACAAAAAGAAGAGGTACAAGGGAGCTTGCCTTATGCGGAATGCTTGCGGCCATGGCCATGGTGTTCAGCTATATTGAAAGCTTACTCCCTATACCATATCCATTTCCCGGTATGAGACTTGGATTTGCCAATATAGCAATTATATCGGCTCTCTATCTCTATGGTGCCAGGGATGCTTTTATAATAAACATTATAAGAATTGTTCTTTCAGGTTTATTATTTGGTAATTTCAATACATTTGTATTGGGATTTGCAGGAGGCATGGTAAGTACGGCAGTTATGTCTCTCCTTAAAAAGAGCAACAAAATAAATATTGTTGCCGTCAGTGCCGTTGGTGGTGTGTGCCACAATATAACACAGGTAATAGTCGCAATGATTTTACTCAGCACACCTACACTTGTTTTTATGACACCTATATTTATAGTGCTTGGAGTAATAACAGGAGTGGTGTGTGGAGCTGTAGCAAGATTATTTGTTAAGCACGTAAAGAAAGTGGCTTAAGTTGACTTATATATATCAGGGTGTTATATTTAAATCAAATTAGAAAGTAGAGGTCGCAATCTTAAAGAGTAATCAGGCGGACGTTTATGCGCGTGTGATGTCTGACAAAAGGGAAGATTGCCGAAGTGAGATCACCGCATAATGTGATTGAAGCTGGGCAGGCAGTGAACAACTGTCTGACTGTCATCGTTTGATGGGGAGCTACTTAAGCGGAAAGCTTTATATAGTTCGATAATACCCAGAAACCTTCTACGTTTATTTTTGTAGAAGGTTTTATTTATGTAAGGGCACTTCTTACAACGGTATGAAAAGTTCAACTCGGATCGAATATGACTATTTTCTTAAATAATAAATAAATTTATTTTTTGGAGGAATTATGGCAATTTTTACAGGTGCAGGTGTTGCAATCGTTACACCTATGAAAGAAGGAACTAAGGAGGTAGATTACGACGCATACGGAAAACTTATCGATTATCAGATCGAGCATGGAACAGATGCTATCGTAGCCTGTGGTACAACAGGTGAATCTGCAACTTTAAGTGAAAAAGAGCATATGGAAGTAATCCAGTATGCAATCGATTATGTTAACAAGAGAGTTCCTGTTATTGCAGGTACAGGCTCTAACAGCACTGAGATAGCTATTGAATTATCAAAAGATGCAAGAAGAATGGGTGCTGACGGACTTTTAGTTGTAACACCTTATTACAATAAGTGTACACAGAAGGGTATGTATGAGCACTACAAGCAGATTGCTCTTGCAGTAGATGACACACCAATCATCATGTACAACGTTCCAAGCAGAACAGGCTGTGCAATTGCACCTGAAACAGCAGTAGCACTTGCCAAGGATGTAGACAACATCGTTGCTATTAAGGCTGCTACAGGAAACCTTTCACTTGAGTCAAAGACAATGCAGCTTGCTGAAGGCTGTCTTGATATGTATTCAGGTGAAGACGGACTTATCGTTCCATTAATGTCAATCGGTGCAAAGGGTGTTATTTCTGTTCTTTCAAATGTAGCACCACAGCAGACACATGACATTTGTGCAGAATTTTTAGCAGGTAACATCGAAAAGGCAAGAGAACTTCAGTTCAAGGCTCTTCCACTTGTTGATGCATTATTCTGCGAGGTTAACCCTATCCCTGTTAAGAAGGCTTTTGAGCTTATGGGATTCCAGGTTGGACCACTTCGTATGCCACTTACAGAGATGGAACCGGCAAATGTAGAAAGACTTAGAAAGGCAATGCAGGATTACGGTATTTTATAATGACAAAGATTATTTTACACGGATGCAACGGTCACATGGGACAGACTGTTGTTAATATAGTTAACGAAAAAGAAGGCTGTGAAATTGTAGCCGGAGTAGATACAAGAGGAGATGCAAAGAATGGTTTCCCTGTATTTTCAAATATTAATGATTGTAATGTAGAAGCTGATGTAATCGTTGATTTCTCATCAGCAGTTGCTATTGACGGTTTACTTAACTATTGCGAAGCTAAGAAGGTTCCTGTTGTATTATGTACAACAGGCTTAAGCGATGAGCAGCTTGCAAAGGTTAAGAAAGTATCTGAGAGCGTGGCAGTTCTTAAGTCTGCAAATATGTCTCTCGGTATCAATATGCTTTTCAGTCTTTTAAAGAGCGCAGTTCATACACTTGAGCCTGCAGGCTTTGATATGGAAATTGTTGAGAAGCACCACAACAAGAAGATTGATGCTCCAAGTGGAACAGCAGTTGCACTCGGTGAAGTTCTTAAGGAAAGTGCCGGAGATGATTACTATTTCGTATATGACAGAAGCAGTGAAAGAAAGCCAAGAGATAAGAAAGAAATCGGTTTAAGCGCTGTTCGTGGTGGTAACATCGTTGGTGAACATGAAGTAATCTTCGCAGGAGAAGATGAAGTAATTACATTTAAGCACACAGCATATTCTAAGGCTGTATTTGCCAAGGGTGCTGTAGAAGCAGCGGCTTTCCTTGCAGGTAAGGGCGCAGGCCTCTATGACATGCAGGATGTAATTGCTGACAGAATGTAATAAATATCGCATTGGATTTGTCAGTCCGATTAATTTGATAATAAAACAATGTTTGATATTTAACTTTATCTGATATTCAGTAAGTTAAATGCTCAGCATAAAAACCCCCTTCCTGAAAAGGAAGGGGGTTTTGTTTATTTATAAGTAATTAAATTAACAAAGTTTGAAGCCGTTATAATGATTACGCATAACTGCCATAATCACCATTTATAGCAGTTGCATATTGGTTAACTATGTATAATATTACACCAGTACAAAGAATTCATTTTTCTCAACAATATTTTTAAACTTAAGTTTTTTATACAATTCAAAAGCATGAACGTTATCACTTCGTAAGTTTAACAAAATTGTATTGTCATATTCAGAGAAGAATTCTTCAATCATAAATATTAATAAGTCAGTTGCAAGTCCATGGTGTCTGAACTCCTCATCTACGTATACAGCACTTAAAAATGCAGCATTTCCCACGAGAGTAATATTGGCGGAGGCGATTGATCTGTCACCAATGTAAATGTCTGACTGATATTCATTTTCATAGACCATGCCATATGCAAGTTCAGTATCATCAAGCTTTGAGGCTTTGGCAATTTCAGCCTGTAACGAGTGGTAATGTTCTAAATTCTCTTCAAATGTCTTTTTATCAAGAGAGAGAAGGCACTCTGCCAAAGAAGCTTCATACTTTTCCATACCAAGTCCTGTTACGGTAACGAAATAATTATGTGACTCATTATATACTTCAAGTAACACTTCAATATCATTTTTTTTGCATAATGTCTTTGTTACAGGATGACCGTCTGCAAATTCACCAAAACTCTCTTTAATTGTACTGAAAATATCATCTAGTGCCTTTTCCATATCAATATTGCAGGATTCTAACTTTCTTGTGTAACCTAAGTACACTTCACTTTCAAGTGTGAGTGTTTCAGGTAAATACTCTTCAGGTATAATCATCTGATTGTAATCGTATAAGACAAATGTCGCCACTAATATAGGCTCCCCCTCAGAATGTAATACATATACAGGGAAGTCAGCATATTCTTCAGAGAAAACTGCAAGATCAGAATATACTATTTCATTTTTAAGCATATTCTTTATATATTCATCATTTCTTTTAAATTTTTTAATTGTAAAACTGTTCATAATAACACCGTTAACACATGCAAATTCATCATGTATTTTACCTTTCAGTCCGTTAACATATCCATAAAATGTAATATGGTTATTATTTTAATATATTGTAGGTTATTAGCAAAATAAATATTTAAGAAAGGGTAAGTTTTAAAATTAGTGCAAATAGAAAGGCAATACACTTGTTTTCGTCTATTTAGGTTGGCGAAGTAATTAAATATGGTTTTAAAATTTTTAAACTCTCTCCAGAGTTTAAAGTTTAAAATAAAACAAAAAGTCACAAGGGTATCGCCAACGTCCTTGTGACTTTTTGCATTACATGGAAAAGCTAAGTGTCACAAGGTGGACACTTAGCTTTTTTGTTTTAAATGAAACTAAAAAGGCGAGAAAATAAATAGCAATATATGTAATTTTACGCAGTAATTTAAGTAGGTAACAGGTATGGCGATAATCAAGCAGGAAGTAACAGAAAATTTTTTTATGCTTAGTAACATGATTATGATGGACGGCAGTTTAGCTATAAATGAGAGGGGCTTATTAGTAACTCTTTACAGTTTGCCAAAAACTTGGGATTTTAGTATTCGTGGAATGACTAAAATTTTACCAAATGGAGAGAGGGCTATCACAACTGCTTTAAGAAAACTTGAGTCTAAAAGATATGTCAAATGTACATATTATCGTGATAAAAATGGTCGCTTTAAAACTGATATAGAGCTTTTTTATCATGTAAAAAATGCTAAAAATTCTGGGATCTTTGCTGAAACAGACAATGTTGAAAATCTTGATGAAGATAGTGCTGCAATTGAAGAAATAACAGTTGAAGAAGTAGAGGAAAATGCAACTCCAGAAGAAAGTCATGTTAATTCAATTGACGATTGTAAAATTGAAAAAACACATGAAAATCCTGTTAAAGAACCTAAGACCTTTAAAGAGCAGCTTGTCGCTATGATCGCCAAAAGAAACGATGAAAACCGCACTAATACTGTTACACCTTGCTTAAAATTTAGTCGCAAAGTAAGAAAAAATACTGAAAAATTTATTAAAAAAGACAAGATGAATAAATATAACAATAACAACAATATTACTGATTTTGTAACAGCGGAAGAAATTGAAAACTGGAGAAAAATTGTAAAAGAAAACATTGAATATGATTCTTTGGCTATTGATTGTAAGTCTGGTTGTATAAAAAGTGATGTAAAACAACTTGATGAAATTGTAGAAATTATGGTTGAAGCAGTAAGCTCTAAAAGAAAAAGTTTAAGAGTTTGCGGTGAAAACATATCGCAAGAGGTCGTGAAGAGTAGGCTTCTAAAATTAGTTTTTTTAGACATCAAGTATGTGATGACATGTTTAAGCGAAAACACAACTAAGATTTATAACATAAAATCATATATTCTTACCGCACTTTACAATGCAAAATCTACGCACAGTAATCACACAGCAGCAGTTTTCAATCATCATGAATTAGGAAATTCTAAAAAAAACAAAAACAAGAAGTATTCAAAATATAAAGATTCTAAGAAACCTACCGGGTTATTTGACTATGAGAATCAGAGAACGGATATTGATTTTGACAAGCTTGAGAAAGAACTTATTGCTCGCAAGAAATTCAACTCTGACAACTGATCAATGTACTTCTGCATTGAAAGGGGGTGATAAGAACGGAATGTAAACGAGGGGATATATACCTATGTGACTTGGGTGAACATGATGGGCATGTGCAAGGTGGAAGCCGACCTGTAATTGTTCTAAGCAAAAACAATTACTCAAGGTCGCCGACAGTGATTGTTGCTCCAATTACAACTAAGCTGAAGAGCCAGAAGTTAAAAACTCATATTAGGCTTAATAGAGAGTTTGGGCTAAAAGAGCCGTCATTAATCTTAATTGAGCAATTAAGAACAGTTAACAAGAACCAAATGACGGATTATATCGGCAGAGTAAGTTATGAAATCCTTGCTCAGGTTGACATTGCCTTGTCTAAGACATTAGGCAGCTGTGGCGGTAAGGTTAAGTATCTTTGCAATGCTTGCAGAGTAAAAAAAATGAAAACTAATTTCATCAGAAAAATTGATCCATTTGAAAAAGCCACACATTACTGTTCATATTGTGACAGTAAGTTAGCCTTTAAATACATCATTTGCCATAAGTAACAACTGTACCTTGAAAACTGAATATACCCAATTACCGGGACTTTTAATACTGGTGAGGGAGAAAACCTCAAGCCGAGATATTTGTACGCATTGCGAAAAGACAGTATATCCGGGCAATAACTATCAATTGCCTTTAATAATGGCGAAAACAGCCAGTATGATAATGATACTTCACTACGGTGCTTCTGTGCAGGTAAACAGGAGAAGGAGAACAGCCTTATGAGAGGATATGATAATTCCTCGCTCGGTAATTGCCGTATTCAATTCAATGTAAATGATTGAATTGAATGTGTGCCGGGTGTTTAGAACAAATAGCACTGTTACATGATTTGTTGCTTCGCCAACTTGGCGAAGAAAGGGATTAGGGATAAATTATGAAAATAATAGCGATTGTAAATCAGAAGGGCGGTGTTGGTAAAACAACAACTGCCGTTAATTTGGGAGTAGGACTTGTAAACAACGGATATAAAGTATTGCTTGTAGACGCTGATCCACAGGGTAGCTTAACTATAAGTTTAGGGTGGAAAGATACAGATAAGTTAAATATCACACTTGCAACAAAACTATCAGATACAATTAATGAGAAATTCGACAATCCAAAAGAGGGGTTTTACATCACAACGAAGGGGTCGATGTGTTACCGGCTAACCTTGAGTTATCTGCTATGGATTTTGCATTAGTTAATGCTATGAGTAGGGAAACAACATTAAGAACATATCTGAATGAAATTAAAGCGGATTATGACTACATTCTGATAGATTGTATGCCGTCACTTTCAATGATTACATTAAATGCACTTTCCGCAGCCGATAGCGTAATAATTCCTGTACAGGCTCAATATTTACCTGCTAAGGGAATGTCACAGCTTATTCAGACAGTAATGAGAATTAAGAAATATATAAATCCTAATTTACAAATAGATGGTGTTCTATTAACACTTGTCGATAATAGAACAAATTTAGCAAAAACCACATTATCAGTTTTAAAAGAAAATTATGGTAATGCTTTTAAAATTTTTAAAACACACATTCCTATTGCGGTAAAGACAGCTGAAACAACGCTTAAAGGAAAAAGCATATATTCATATGCCCCAAAAAGTAAAGTCGCAAAGGCATATGAAGATTTTACAAATGAGGTGATAGCATGAGTGAAGATTTTATATTACCAAGCATAAATGACCTGTTTCATGACGAAAAAAGCATTATAGAAATTAATCTTTCGGAAATAGATGAATTTCCCAATCATCCGTTCAAGGTGATTGAAAATGAAGATATGGAAAATTTAAGGGACAGTATCAAAGAACACGGTGTAATTACACCGGCAACCGTCAGAAGAAAAAAGGACGGAAGATATGAGCTTATAAGTGGTCATAGAAGAAAGAAAGCAAGTGAGCTTGCAGGTCTAAAAACCTTAAAGTGTGAAATTGTAGATATTTCTGATGAAGAAGCAATTGTACAAATGGTAGACGGAAATTTACAAAGAACTACAATACTTCCCAGTGAAAAAGCCTTTGCTTATAAAATGAAGCTCGAAGCAATAAAAGGTTCTCGCCAAGTTGGCGTAGGAGTAAGCTCAGTTTATAAGCTATCAAACGATGTAAGTGAAAGTGAAAGACAAATACAAAGATATATTAGATTAACATTTCTTATAAAACCATTACTTGAGCTTGTAGATGAAAATAAGCTAAAAATGGCTGCTGCCTTAGAATTAACATTTCTTGAAAATAATAATCAAGAGAAATTATTACATATAATGAATAGGTTAGATAAGATACCAACAGCAAAGCAAGCAAGAGAAATTAGAGATTTCTTCAATGAAAACAGTTTAGTTTCTGACAAAGATATAGAAAATATATTTTTTAAAAAAATAAATAATGCTAAATCAAAGCAAAGCATTGATTTAAAAAAATAATTAATATCATTCCGGAACAAGTGGAAGATATGGAAGATTATATTTTACAAGCAATAGATTATTTCAAGAGATTTGCACCATAAAATATAATGAGCTTTAACTTTTCGCCAACTTGGCGAAGTGAAAGGAGAAAATATGAAAATAGATGAGATTAGAGAAAGCGGTCATTATAACAGCGGTCTTCACAACAGCGGTGATTTCAATAGCGGTGATTTCAATAGCGGTAATCGCAACAGCGGTCATTGTAACAGCGGTGATGGCAACAGCGGTCATTGTAACAGCGGTTATTGTAACAGTGGTAATTATAACAGCGGTGATGCCAACAGCGGTAATTATAACAGCGGTAATCGCAACAGTGGTGATTGGAACAAAACTCACTTTTCAAACGGTTGTTTCAATACAGAATTACCAAAGATTTTCCTGTTCAACAAACTTTCTAATTGGACATATCAGGATTGGTTGGAATCAGATGCAAGATGTATTCTGATGGATTGTCCTTCAAATGTTCTTACATGGGTGTGGAATTACGACATGACAGACGAAGAAAAAGAGCAGCACCCAGAATATTCAGTGACAGGCGGATTCTTGAAGAATATTGAAAGAGAAAGGCAAGAATGGTGGGATAGTCTTACAAAAGAAGGCAAGTACATTGTAATGAATCTGCCAAACTTTGATAAGAACATTTTCAAAGAAATCACTGGAATTGATGTTACAGAGGGGACTGAATAAACAAATTAGAGATTTTTAAAAATGAGGGGATAGAGCTTTAACTTTTCGCCAACTTGGCGAAGTAGAAGGGGACGAAAATATTAATAATAACACTGAACAAATTATTGGAGATACTGATACAGCAAGTTTAGAAGAAATTAAAACTATATCAAAATATTTAGAAGATATAGGGGCAAAAAATCCAGAGTTGGAAAAACTTCGAGAAAAGCGAGATGATCAACTAAAAAATCTACCCCAAAAGTAGAAATGGAAAATGACATAGTGCTATAATTATATATAGGAAATTAGGTTTTGAATTGGTTCGCCAACTTGACGAAGTACGGCGGTGTTTATATGGAAAGAGAGAGTGATATTGATGATCTATAAAGAAATGGTAGATGATGATAATTACATACTAATCAACAAGGATGTTTTCTCAAAGTTGTCACTGGATGAGAGGGGCTTGTATTTTACAATTTGCGGTCTTAATCAACTAAACGGCATGAGGGGAGTTACAGTTGAGGACATGCATTCCGTACTGCCAAAAGAAAGTCAATTTGACTTTGAACTTAAATCATTAGAGAAAAAAAGAGCTATCTACCGCACACGAGATAGCGAAAGAAGAGCATATGTATATCATGTAATCTAAAACATATTCTCGCCAACTTGGCGAAGTAAATCATAATCCGAATTTCAACGGAGAATGACTTATGAAAGCGTTAAAAATTACACTTAAAATCCTATGGATTTTAGCTAAGATATTTATATATTATTGTATAGGAATACTATTACTATTTTGGGCAATTTTGAAAATATGCCTACTGATACTGATATAAAAGACATAACGAAAAATGAAAATTACTCAAGAAAAGGAGAACATGCTTATGAAGAAATTAGGTAAAAAATTGGCAATCCTTGCAGTCATAGGTGCAGCTTCTATCGGCTTTGTGGGCTGTGGTAACAGTACAGATAATCCAGAGCAGACAGAAGAAACTACAACAGTTGAAAATGTAGAAACACAGGAAAACACAGAGCAGACTTCTCAGCCTAATGAGAACGGAAATAATAACGAAAACAACACTGTTTCAGACCCAAATAATCAATCCAATCCATCAAACGACAACAAGACCGAAACTAAAACAAATAATAACAGCAGCAACTCCAATTCAAACAACACAAGCACTCCTAATAAGCCAACAAGTAACACATCGCCAACTAAACCTAATAATTCAAGCAATAACACATCTCCAAGTAAGCCTAATAACTCCAATACAAGCACTCCAACACATACACATAACTGGGTAGCACAGACTAAAACAATCAATCATCCTGCAAAGGGACATAATGAAACCTACTATGTGACCGTTAAAGAAGCGTATGATGAACCGATATATGAATACCATACAGTGTGTAACAAGTGCGGGGAAATTATAGACGAAGACCCTATATTACATTGTGCACAATGCAAAAGTTCATATTCAAACAAAGATGTTCAAGTCGGAACAAAGCACCATGACGCAGTAAAGGAAGCACGCACTAAATGGGTGCAGGATAAGGCAGCATGGACTGAAACTATAACAACAGGGCATAAATGTAGTTCATGCGGTGCAACTAAATAATATTTATAGGAACATGACATCATGTTCCTTTTTTTATTCGTAAATTTACGAAGAAAGGAGTAGCTATCAACAAGATAAGAGATAGTCCTTTCTTAAATAAATAAGTTTATTGGGAACAGTTAAGGCTGTTCCTTTTTTATTTATTAAGAAAGGAGAGAAAATATGATAAAGTCTATTAAACGATTTTTTGTAATAGCGGCGGCGTTACTGATTGCCTTAACATCTTTCGGAACGGCAAAGACGGTAGTACATGCCGATGAATACTATGGAAAAATGTCGCCGTCGGTAGGTACATTTGAAAAAGTGAATTCAGACGGTTCTTTTATAAGCGGCAAAGAACCTTATATTACTGTGAATGATGTTAATGTTTACTGTATTGACATTAATGCTCACTTCACCGAAGGAAGTAAAACAAGAGTAAACCTGAACGAAAAACTAACAAAAGAACAAATCGAAGATACGGCATTGTATTTGAGAGGTGTTGAGGAATATGTGGAATCAAGAGGTGATTTAGCAACAAATCAAAAATATTTGATTAAACAGGCGGCAGTTTGGAAAAGATTAAATGCAAGTAAAGGTTGGGGATATGCAGAAGTAAGATTATCGGGGAATGATGTTCCTTTTGAAATTCAAAATATTGCATATGCTAAAGGTGAAGAATATCTCAATGCTAACAGAGGAAAGTATGATTGTGGCGGTTGGGCATATATAGGTGAGAACGGTTCACAGGATGTTGCAGAGTTTTGGACTAAGCCTGCAAAAGGAAAGATTAAGATAATAAAGGCTTCATCTAATCCAGACATTACAAATGGTAACGATTGCTACTCTCTTCAAGGGGCGGTTTACGGTATTTACCAAAACGGCAATGAAGTAGGCAGACTTACAACTAAAGCGGACGGAACAACTGATGAAATCAACTTAGGTGTAGGGAATTACACTGTAAAGGAAATATCCGCACCTAAGGGCTATGCTCTTGATAAGACATCATATAATGCAAATGTAAGTTCTAATCAGACCGTAACAGTTAATGTAACTGATAAACCTACAAATGACCCAATGGTAATAGAGATTGAAAAGATAGACAGTGACGGAGAGAAAGTACAGGGCGATGCAAGCCTTGAGGGTGCAGAGTTTACTGTTAAGTATTATAACGGCTTTTATGACAAAAACAACTTGCCTGCAAAAGCAACAAGAGCATGGGTGTTACAAACAAAAGAAAAAACATATCCTGACGGTTCAAAGCATTATATAACGGGTATTTCAAACGAATATAAAGTGTCCGGTGATGATTTTTATTATGACGGAATAAGCCATAATCCAACTCTCCCACTTGGTACAATCACGGTAGAGGAAACGAAAGCACCTACAGGCTATATGCTTGACGGTGCATATCTTACTGCTAATGGTACAACGGAAAAAATAGAGGGATTATATGTTGCACAAATCAGACAAAACGGTAATTTAGCATTTCTTGAGGGTGGCAACAAGGCAACCGTTAATGAAAAAATAATCCGTGGCGGAGTATCGGTTCAGAAAAGAGATTTTGAAACAACAGATGTAAAGCCGCAAGGAAGTGCAACTCTTGAGGGTGCAGAATTTAACATTATTAACATGTCTGCTAACCCGGTTGTTGTAGACGGAAAGGCATATGCAAACGGTGAAGTCGTAAAGACTATTGTTACAGACATTAACGGACAGGCAACGACAGCCAATGACACATTGCCATACGGACATTACAAGATAGTTGAAGTAAAGGCTCCTAAGGGATACCTTAATACGGGTGTAACGGAGCGTGAATTTGATGTAAAGGAAGACGGTGTGATTGTCGATATGACAGGCACTGACAATTCAATCCTCAATCAAATCAAAAGAGGTGATTTAGAGGGCGTAAAGATTGCGGACAGTACACACAAGCGACTTTCCGGAGTTCCTTTCAGAATTACATCAAAAACAACAGGCGAAAGCCATATTGTGGTTACGGATGATAACGGTTATTTCTCAACGGCTGCAAGTTGGAATTCACATACAAACAACACTAATGCCGGACAGACCGCAGAAGACGGAGTGTGGTTTGGGGGTGGCACTCCAGACGATAACAAGGGAGCATTACCATACGATACCTATACTATTGAAGAAATGAGAAGTGAGGGCAATCAGGACTTTGTTCTTATTCCTGCATTTGATGTGATTGTATCAAGAGATAAAGTAAGCGTTAATCTTGGAACACTTACAGACGATTATAAGAATGTAATTAACATTCATACAATCGCAAGCGTAGACGGTAAGAAGGAAGTTGTTGCAGCTTCTAATATCACTATCACAGATAAGGTATCTATGACAGGTCTTATTGTTGGACACAACTATAAATTAAGCGGTGTTCAAATGCTGAAAGACAGCAATGCAGAGCTTATCATTGACGGTAAAAAGGTAACAGGCGAAACAGAATTTACCGCTTATAAAACTGAAATGGATATTGAAGTAGTATATAACTTTGACGGTTCAGATTTAGGTGGTAAAGACCTTGTAACTTTTGAAGAACTTGAAGATGTAACTAACCCAGATGAACCGGAAAAGGTTGCAGAACACAAGGACATTGAAGATGAAGGTCAGACAATTACTATTAAGACAAGAGTAATTGACATTCATACTAATGCAACAGGCATTAACGGTGAAAAAGAACTTGATCCAAATGAAGATGTAACTATCATTGATACAGTAACTCTTAAAGGACTTGAAGTTGGTAAGGAATATACACTTACCGGTGTTCAAATGCTGAAAGACAGCAATGCAGAGCTTATCATTAATGGTGAAAAGGTAACAAGTGAGTACACATTTGTTGCTGATTCCGAGGAAATGGAAGTTAAGATTGAGTTTAGACTTAATGCTAAAGAGCTTGCAGGAAAGAGCATTGTAACATTTGAGGAATTGAGAGAAACAGGCAAAGACGAGCCAGTTGCAGAACACAAGGATATTAATGATGAAGGTCAGACAATCAGATTTAAAACTCTAGAAAAGCCAAGACAGGCTGAAGAAGTTAAGACTGGTGACAAGACTAACATTCCTGTATTCGTTGCAACAGCATGTTTAGCAGGTGCAATTGCTACATTAGCAATCGTTAGAAGAAAATTATCTAAATAAGAAGATAATTTGTTATTTAAAGGGATAATAGGCATTGTAATCAATGCTTACTATCCCTTTTTTAGACAGCAGCTTATAAGTTACTTCGCCAAAATGGCGAAGTAAAAGAAAAAGGAAATTTGTTAATGAATGAATGGAAAAAAATAGATAAAAATAAAGAGATTGGTTTTTATGGAATATTTGGTAGAACAGTATGCGGTGGAAAATCTGAGAATATAGAAAAATCAAAAAAAATATCATATGTAGCGTTAATAGAACCTCAATTCGATTGTCCGCAATTTATATATGTGAATTTGGAAAAATATATAAAAGATAAGTTCACAAATCCTAAAATTATATATGAAGATTCTATTGAGAAGTTAAGATTTATTGGTGAGAAACATGGTCTTAGTATAAATTCACCATTATACAAATCAATAAGTTGTAACGATTTATATAATGGATTTATTACTGACTCTTTTATAATAGCAAGATGTGAAAATGGAAAATATTCACATCTAACAGAACGGCAAACCTCTCTTATAAGAGAGGTTTTTGGCATTGAAAGATTTAAAGATATAGAGAGGACTGGTTTTTGGAATGAATTCAAATAAATTGCTTAATATAGAGCATTATCTCAAATAATTTGCGTGAGTTAGGTTGGAGAAATTCGAGTGTTTCCTTTTCATTTAACAAAATACATTTTAAAAATTTATGAGGGGAATGTAAATTTTCTAAAACACGATGATTACCATCAATTATTGTTATGCTATCTCCAGTTAAAGGGGTTTTTGCTAAAATAATATACTTCCCTTTGTGTTCAAATGGATGGTTTGCAATTCCAAGAAACGGGCAATCTTTACTATATGAATTCAATAGGTACTTAACTGAATGAGATTCAATTGTAAAACATTTAGGATTTGTATTAAGTATTTTTTCAATATTCCAAGTTATAATAATTTCATTATCACAATCTTTGAAGTCAGAGATTAAGTGGATATTCTGAACAAACCATTCACTTGTCATTGGTGGTGTATCTGGCAATATTATATTTTGCAATTCTTGCTTTACTGAATCAAATAGAATTTTGTGTTCTGGAAATCTATGCTGTAATAAGTCATACAAAAATGCTACAGCTGGGGTTTTAAAAAATTTATCCATAATTTACCTCACATTAAATAAATAATTTGTAATGATTTAATTTTACCAAAAAAATATATTTCGCCAAGTTGGCGAAGAAAGGAAAAATAGATATGAATAATAAAGTAATTTTACTGGGCAGACTTGCTAATGAACCGGATATAAAAACTTATACGAACTCAAACGGAGAGCAGTCATTTCGAACAACATTTTCTCTTGCCATTGATCGAGCGAACGGTAATAATACAGATTTTTTACGATGTGTCGCATTCGGGAAAATTGCGGAATTTGTAAAGGAATATTTGCATAAGGGAATGAAAATGAGCGTAGAAGGACGTTTACAGTCTGACACATATGAAAAGGACGGACAAAAAATATATTCCATGAATGTAGTTGTTCAGTCTATGGAATTTGTTGAGAGCAAAGAAGTAAACGAACAATATGCAAAAAAAGCAATGGAAAACACCAATGCTGCACATGAAGCAACAAATAATCAAGATGAATTTATGACTGTAAATTCAGAAGATTTAGGGAATTTACCCTGGGAAAGACCGTTTTAAAGGTAAAATATTATGAAATATACTTTTTCTCAAAAAATAAAATTAATAAAAAAATTAGCAGAAAATGGTATTAAGACGGAGAGAGAGGTTAAAGCAATACAATTTTCAGATATTAAAAATCTCAAATTAACTAATAATGAGATAATAGCTTTATGTGATTTACAAGAGCAAATAAAAAAGGGAAAGCTATATTCCTTTTTGGCTCAAGATGAAGATAAAGCAGATTATGTTAAAGCAAACAAAAATCAAGCAAAAGAAAATATAGATACCAATATTAATTGGACAGAAAGAATGTAAATGAGGTGTAAACGAAAACAATTGTTTTTGTTTACACCATTTTTGTATGAAAATTATAGAAAAAAACACCTTAAAAACAGCATAAATTCGTTAGGAAATGTAAACGAAAGTCAAACAGGGTTTTCGTTTACATTTTTTTTGAAAAACTGGAGAATTATATGAATTATGATGATGTAAGAAAAATGATAGGTTATATCGCAAAAGACAACTATGAAGATTTGGTAAAAGCATTAGTTAGCTTTGAAAATGGAATATACGATGAAAAAGTATTAGATAAAATATTTGTCGAATTTATGGATTGTGATGGAGTTGGATTGTTAAACGATTATTTTGATCATTTAATCGATGATATTCAAAGTAAAAATGAAGATATAACTGTTGAAAAAAATGAAAGAAAAGTTACATTTTATGTTGATCAAGATAGTGAATTTCATACATTAGGTAATAGATATACAAACATAACTAATGTTTCAGAAGCTATTTCAACTTTGAAAAAAGCAGCTGAGGAAAATTGGTGCGGCGGAATAACGGAAATTGGTATTAGCGTCCCAGACCCAGATGACGAGAGTTTTTATATAGAAATGGGAATAGCAGGTAGAACATGGATTGACATGGATATACTTCAATATATACCTGCGATTACTGAAAATGAAAAAGCAACGGAAATGATTGCAGAACTCGTTTGTAAAATGCCAGAAGCTGAAATTACAGGAGAAGTGCCTAAAGCAATACAAGACAAGATTGACAAAATGCAATCCAAAAATCAATTAAATACAACTAATTTTTTAGACAGAGTAAAGTCAAACTCAGAGAATAGTATTCACTCTGTTTCAAAAGACAGAGAAATAGAGATTTAACATAAAGAGAAACAATACCGGATAAGGAGAATAATATGAAAAAAGAAGTAAGAATATTGATAACAAGAGTGTAAATTCTAAAAAGAATGTTGATAATTTCTTAGATAGAACTAATAAATTTTCAAAAGATAATGATGTTTCAAAAGAAAATATTTCAAAAAACAATGAAATAGAATTTTAAAAATTTTTCGCTTATTTTATAAAGCGTTTTTATGAGGGAAAATGTGATTTACGGATATGCAAGATGTTCTACATCTGAAGAATTACAGGACATAAAAAGACAAAAAAGAGAGCTGAAAAAATTAGGAGTTGAGGACGAAAAAAACATATATTTTGAGTACATAAGAGGCACTGAAAGAAAGCGTGAAGAACTTGAAAAGTTAATGAGTATTGTTCAAAAAAATGACACAATAGTTGTTACGGAAGTATCCAGATTAACAAGGTCAACATCGCATTTATGTGAAATATTAGAATGGATAAAGATAAACAAATTATGTTTAGTTATTGATACTTTTAAGGTGGATTGCAGAGGGGAAATTATAGATCCGTTAACAAAAGGAATGTTAATGATGTGGGGAGTTTTTGCTGAAATGGAGAGAGATATAATCTCGCAAAGAGTAAAATCTGGCATTGAAAATGCAAAAGAAAAAGGCGTGAAACTGGGCAGACCGGCGACAAAAAAAGACACTCTTCCGATAGAATTTTTGCGATATTATCCAGATTATTTATCAGGTAAAATTAACAAAAAAGAGCTTGCAAGCCTTACAGGTTTTTCTCGTCCGACCATACAAAAATATGAAAAAATAATACATCAAAATGATTAGAAATTGAGATAAAAGTATTCGCTTTTTATCTCAATTTTTTATTTATTTTTACAAAAAATGAAGCAAAAACTTACAAGTTTTTTATCAAAACCATTTCATTTTTCGTTACATTTTTGAATTATTTTTTGTAAAAAGTGTACGAGTTTTTCACAAAAAATAATTCCTTTTTTTGAAAACTTTTAATCATTTTTCTGCTTAAAAGTTTTCAAAAATTGCTCAGAAAACGCAAAAATAATTGCATTATTTTTTACAGTTTCCTGAGCAATTTTTCATGCAAGGAGGTGTATCGTTCCTCCCCCCTGCGACCCCCTAATCTTTATTTTTACCCTATCTAGGGGAAAACATCTTCCCCTAGATAGGGTAAAAGGGGCTTTGCCCTATACAAAGTAGGGCAAATTGAAAATTTTGCCAACTTCTCACACTGCGTATTAAAAATACTTGTGTTTGAAGCTACTTTGACAGGGCAGCGTAACGTCGCCTCACCTGTACCCTCGCTCTTTTAATGACACAATTTTTGCAAAGCAAAAATTGTCTTTTTGTGTGCCACACTTCAAATAAAAAAATGCCTAAAAGCCAAATGACTTTTTAGACTATTTTTTTATTTTTCAATCGTGGCACACTCATTGCGTGGATAATGCTTACGCATTATCTTCACGCAAATTATGGAAGCGGTAGTTCAACATTTTTTTGAAAGGTGTTATCAATTTTTTTAGACTTATTTAGTTAAAATTTTTAAAGGAGAAATTTATGGCGGATATAATGAAGCACTCTAATGACACAATAAATTTCATTAGACATAATATGCGTGAATTGCCGAGCGGAAAAACATACGGCAATACCTCTGTGAATACTAAGCTTTCAAAAAATAATTACAGCTTAATTGACAGAGGAAAAACTGCTGATGAAATTAATAACTATAGAAAAAATATTGAAAATAAACTTTACAGATTTAAAAGAAAAAATGCTGTCAAATCAATTGAGGTAGTAATTCAAAAGCCTGATGATTGTAATGATGAAAAATTATTTTTTAAAGAATGTTTAAATTATGTTGTGTCAACCTTACCTATGGGTGAAAAAAGTGTATTTATGGCAGAGGTTCATAAGGACGAACATAAAATTGTAAACGGTGTTGATATATCAAAGCCACATTTACATATTATGTATGTCCCTGCTGTTAAAGACGATAAACACAAAGAATACGATTATAAATTGTGTGCAGACGCTTTAACAAAAAGAGAGAACTTTAGAACCTTTCATCCGAAACTACAAAGATGGTTAGACGAAAAAGGAGTTAAAGGAACTGTATTAAATAAAAATAAGTCAGGCAAATCATTCAAGTTAACCGTATCTCAATTAAAAGAATTTACCGACACAACCGGAGTTGTGATTAACGGAAGTAAAACGATTGATGAGCTGGCACTTCTCTGTAAAGAATATGACTTCAAATTCAATGATAAGGATTTACAAAGAAAGATTGAAAATGCACAAAACATATCAATTATTGATGACACTTCGCCTGCACTATATTCAGTTTGTAAAAAATTAGGTGTAAGTGGCAGTAAGGTTAAGGAGTGGCTAATTAATGAGGGATATATTACAAAGACCGGAGAAGCTACCGAGAGAGGAGAAGCTGTAGGAATATATAAAGCATTAAATTCATTTGGACAAGCAAGGCTTGTCTATGATGAAAATGCTCAGGACTTTATAAAAGACAATTTACATCAAATAAGGTTTAAAACATTTTCAAGTGTAAAGGAATTAATGGAAGCAAATAACAATATAGATATTGAAGATAGAATAAATTAATCAATATGAAATTATATTTTTAAATTAAAAATATGTGAAAGGAGAAAGTATGAATGAAGTTAATGAAGTAGTAAGCGAAGTGGCAAACGCCAGACGTGAAGCACGACATTATTTAATGCAGCTTATACACTATCTGAGAACAATAAGACACGGAATAAGTCGTAGAAATCATATGTACACAAAGCAGGATGTATTGAGAGAAGCTCAGAAAAAGTTTGATAAATTCATGAAAAACATGAATTATTATGAAACTCACAAAAGAGAAGCAAAGAGAGATACTTATCAAAACAATCCGAGCGAAACAGAAAATCATGACAGTGACAAAGCGTACAGAATTGAAATGATTGAAGTTAAGGCTGAAGAAGCAAAAGAAATAGTTTCAGAAGTAAATGATAAAGAAATAAAAGTTGAGCAGGTTAATGTTCCTGAAAATGTCAGAAATAAATCTGACAAACAGTATGAATTTCCTACTTTATCTAAACTTTGTCGTGAAGAGCAAATACTTAGAGTGGACGTTAAAAATTGGCTTGTTAAAGAGGGATATATTACTGATATGAAAAATGTTACACCAAAAGGTAAAGATATAGGTATCAGAGAAATTATCGCAGATCACAATAATAAAAGGCTTGTATATGATGAAAAAGCACAGAATTTTATTAAAAGCCATATTGACGATATAGAAAAACTATCGGGACGAAGCGTAAAGAAGCATAATACCGATGAATATTTAAAGAAAATAAAATCTGTTGCAAAAGAAGCAAAGACGAAGGATATAACAAATGATATTACAGTTTAAGGGAGAGAATATGAACGAGAAGGAGATTATATTTACAGATACGGAAGTATTATCCGAATGTGACTTAGAAGCGTTAAATAATACACCTGTTGAAGAATCAGATGTAAATGAAATATCAAAAAATGATGAAATGTAATTAATGTGTCAGTTTACCTGGCACATTTTTATTTTACAGAAAGGATGTTAAATGGCAGTAAACAAAGTAAAAGAATTTAGAGATAATCTTTCTAAAATGTTTATTGAATCATTGAAAGAGGATGATATTCAATGGATAAAAAACTGGAGTTATGAAAATCCATATAACTGTTTTAGTGAGAAAGAATATACAGGAATAAATAACTTCCATCTAAGACTTATACAAGCACATAAGGGGTTTAGTGATCCAAGATGGATTACATATAATCAGCTTATGGAGATGAATAAAAAAATTAAGGATAAAAACCTTAAATACAGTATTAAAGGTGAACGTGGATTTAAAGTTGAGTTTTGGTTTGCAATGGATAAGACAGAAACAGGTAAAAAACCTAAGTTTTATACATTTCAAGAAGTTAGAAAGATATTAAAAGAAAACCCTGAAAAAAGAGAAGAAGATTTTCAGTTAGTAGCAAAATATTATACAGTTTTTAATGGTAGTCAAATAAAAAACTTTCCTGAATATCAAGCACCTAAAAGAAATATAGGAATAGAACAATCGGAATTAGTTAAAAAGATTTCAAAGAATATGGATATTCCTATATTAAATGATCAAGTGGATTCAAGTTTTTATGTTTCAGAATTTGATCAAATCCATTTACCTGATCCAGAACAGTTTTCATCTCAACAAGCATATAATTTTGTCTGTTTGCATGAACTTGCTCATGCTACAGGTAGTGAAAATAGATTAAATAGAGATACATTAAAGAATTATCACAAAGATATAACTATTAGGGCAGAAGAAGAGCTTGTTGCTGAAATTGCATCTGCGTTTATGGGAGCTTATTTTGGTGAAACACCACAAGAGCATTTAGATAATCAAAAAGCATATGTGCAAAGTTGGGCAAGTGTAGTTGAAAAGAATCCTAAGGTATTAATTAAGGCTATATCAGAAGCACAGAAGAGTGCAGATTATTTGGAACAAAAGGCAGAGATTAAAGTACAGAAAACACATTCTGTAGAAATAGATGAAAAAACTCACGAATTTCCAAAAGAGAATATTAATGATAAATCTATAAAGCATAGTACAGATGAATACTTAAATGAAATTATGTCTGTTGGAAACGTAGGAAAAAAGAAAGATATTTCAGAAGAAATTACTTTTTAAGGGGTAAATTGTATGATTGATAAAGAGAAAATGCTTAATACAATATCTGAATTATTCGATTCGCAAGATGGAAGTGAAGAAGATATTGAACAAGCTAATTTACATTACAATCAAATGTTGGAAGAACTGATAACATTGCAAAACGAGTTATCAAGTAGCCAACAAGTAACTGTTACTAAAAAACCAAAAAAGAAGAATAATAAAAAGCTACAAGCAATTTTAAAAGGTATATTGTACTATCACATACCATTATATGCTGTGCTATTCGTCTTATTTTTCTTTGGCGGTAATTTGCTAAAAGATTATGTATTGCAATTGCCTAATGTAAAGCAAAACACACAATACATAGTATTGGTTAATCTTATACCATTAGGCTTTATGGTGTGCTTTGCACTTATTATGTATTTAGGCATCAGAGGGAGATATTATCATAAGGTAACAGGCAGAAGTTTAAGCAGCGACAAGGGACATTATAAGAGGTCGTATTATGAGCTTTTAGAATATTTCAGAGGAAACAATGAAACCGAGATGAATGAAGAAGATTTGCCTGTAACAAATTGGAAAAATGCAGAAGGTGTTATTTTAGGTAAAAGCAAAAAGGGAAGATTAATAAGTGTTCCGTCCGGTAAAGACGGTAGAAATTATATGATATTCGGTTTACCCGGTTCGGGAAAAACGGCTGGACCTATTATATGTTCGGCATTAAGGTTCGGAATGAATCGTCCTTTGGAAAAAGGATATGAAAAAACAGACGGCAGCGTATTCTGCATCGATATTAAAAATGATATTTATAATGCAACACATGAATATAGAAATATTAAAAGATTTAATTTAATGGATGAGGAAAACAGCTGCTGCTTCAATCCATTTGACGGAGTAGAAAAAATGTCCACAGATGATAAATGCAATTTCATTGAAAATATAGGTTTCAACATTATCCCACCTGCATCAGACGGTGAAAACAGATATTTCACAGATACGGCATATGACTTTTGGAACGGAATTGCACTGCAAATGTTACATGAAGAACCAGGCTTGAGTTTTCCGAATGTGGTGGACGTTATTTTAAAAAGTTCTCCGGAAACATGGATAAACTATGTTGTTAAAACCGGTTGTGATGAAGCAAAAAGACGTTTAGCAAACAAACAGGGTGAGAATGAAAAAAACCTTGCAGGTGGATATTCAACTCTTTGTCAGCATTTACGAAAATTTGCAAGTGAAAGATTAAGCAGATTATTAGGGAATGATGAAGATATGGAATATATCTCTCCGCAAATGTTAGAAGATGGATATGATGTATATGTATCTGTAGACCAGTCTGAATTGGCTAACTATGCTCCGTTATTATCTATGATAGTTCAGACATTCTTTACCGGCTTTATCAAGCGAGAGAGAAATCCTAAAGCAGGTCGTTTACCAGACGGAACTTTAAGACCAATACTAATGATGTTGGACGAGTTTGCACAGCTTAGAACACTTAAATATGAATCTGTTGCTTCAGCCTTTATGACTTTACGAAGCAAGAATGTATCAATTGCTTGTGCATTGCAGTCACGTTCGAGCTTAGTTGAGGTTTATAAAACTGAAAATGCCTGTTCAGCACTTATTGATTGTGTAACAACATTTTGTTTTCTAAGTATACAAGAAGTTAGTACGAGAGAATGGGCGAGTAAACTGATCGGTAAGCAAAAAGTTTTGAAAATATCGAACAGTCTAAACAGCGGAGGAGGACAAAAGGGAGGAAAGAGTTTAGGAAGAACAGTCAATGAAGCAGAAGAACCTATCATTGCCCCAGAAGTATTCGGTAATCTGATTGATAGAAATCACGGCAGAGATGAAGTTATTATCTATTCTCAAGGTAAATATATCAGAGCTGATAAACAATATTATTTCAAATAATATTCCTAATTATTCTTTGAAAGGGGGTGAGAAAAATGACATTTACCATTATGACGATATATATCATATTACTATTGTTATATGCCGTCACGGACAAGCGAACGCTAATACCGGTCGTCTTGCCAACTGACCCAAGGAATGAAGTCTACAATTCGTTTGAATGGAAGATGAAAGACAAGATACAAACAGGGTTTAGTAACAGTTTTAAAAAGAAATTTAAAAATATGCGACCAAAATGGTTTTTATGAGAGAAGGAAATATCTTCTCTCTTTTTTATTTGAAAAGGAGAAAATTATGACATTAAAAAAGAAATCTAATAAAAAGAAATTATTATCAATCGTATCAATCGCAGCTATTGCTGCCATATTCTTAATTTTACAAACAAGTAGTGTCTTTGCGGAAAATGTGCCAAATGAAGCTACAAATATTATGAAAGGCTTTTTAGACATAGTATTTACCTTTGTAAGATTTTTCGGTATTTTCCTTGCGGCATGGGGTGTATTTGACATCGGTTCATCAATGTCATCACACGATAGCTCACAGCGATCCACAGGTATTAAATTGTTAGTTGGTGGTATTATCGTTATTTTCGCTAAGGAAATCCTTAACGCAATCGGTGTTACATGGTAATTCGTTAATACATAAAAAAGCACCTTAGTTTCCTTAAAAAACTAAGGTGCTTTTTAAGAAAGGTTAAAAATATATGGAAAATGCAAAAGATAATACTAAAAGTAAGATATTATTGATTGCTCTGATAATAGCAGGATGTATATTAGCCTTTATTATTTTTGTTCCGCAATTTGCATATGCTGATGAACTTGAGGACGCTAAAAATAACTGGTTTGTAAAAAACATTAATGGCTCTCTTGGTGCATGGAAAAACAGCATATCTAATATAACAAGATATTTACAAGTGTCCCCAGACAAGCTAATGGGTTCTAATGGTGAAAACGGCTCTATGTGGAATCTTGTTTCTGCCATTAACGGAACATTAAAAGCAATCGGAGTATCACTAATGATCATTTGCTTTGGAGTTGGATTGTCAAAAACAATTTCTCGACCGGAAGAAGTTAGACAGCCGATGAACTTAGCAAAGTATTTTTTAAGAGTGGTTATAACAAATGTACTCATAACATACAGTATGTACTTTATGTTGCAACTCTTTGCATATGCAGGCAGCTTAATAAGCATTGTAAATGTATCATCAGCAGATGTTGGGGTATATGAATTATCTGATGAAGCAGCTCTATCCATAGCGGCGGTAGATTGGTGGAATTTAGGCGAATCAATACCGCTTGTGTTCCTATGCTTAATATTTTATGTAGCAATCAATATCATCTCAATTCTATTGCTAATTATGGTGTTTGTTAGATTTTTCAAAATATATATATATACCGCAATCGCCCCTCTTCCTTTAGCAACGCTTGCAAGTAGAACAACACAGAATGTTGGTCGTAACTTTATAAAAAGTTATTTCGCCGTTCTTTTGCAAGGCATTGTAATGGCAATAATCCTTGTAATTTCGGCAAGTTTCTTCGGATCGTTTACAGGATACTTCCTTGGTGGAGAAGGACCATGGGGATTTATCTGGGAACTTCTCTTTAAGCTGTTGGTTGTAATTGTAACTATTAAGGGAACTGACAGACTGATTAAAGAGTTATTCGGCTTATAAGAATGTGAGGTGAGAAAGAAATGATTTTGCCAATAAATAAAGAGATTAAAAATTATAAGCAGAAAGTATTCTTCGGACTTACTGTAAGAAGGTTCATCTTTTTAGTAATTGCTCTCGCAGTAGGTGTAATTACATATTTCTCTATTAGGAATGTTGTTCCTTTTGATATTCAGACATGGATTATCGGTGCAGTCGTTATACCTGTTGCATTACTTGGTTTTTTAGAGCCTTACGGTATGCCGCTTGAAAAGTTTTTAAAAATACTTATTAGAAACAAGTTTCTGATTAGCAAGCATCTTGTTTTTAAATCAGATACGCTTTATATGGAGATTGAAAAGGAATATTTGAAAATCGAAAAAGAGAAAAGCAAAAAACAAGACAAATCTGAGGAAGTAGAAGGTGATGAAAAGAAGAAAATCACATTTATTTCTATAATTAAAAAATACAAATATGCTTTCATAATAGCATTGGCAGTTGTGGCACTTATCGGAGTTAATAAGGCAGGGTTATTTAAGTCAAATAACAATGAAACTGTTGTATCAGAAGTGAATGAAAACGCACCTTATTATGAGGTTGATGAAAATAGCCCGGTATTGCTTAAAACAATGAACCTTACTCAGCGTTACATAAGTTTAAATCCACTGGACGATAAAGGGAGAGCTTCCGCAGCCATGGCAATACTTGGCATAGAGGATTTGCAAGCAAAATATGCGGCTCCTAAAACAGAAATCGTGCCTACTGGATTTTCAAAAGCTTACTACTATGAATTAGTTAACGATAAGAGTGACGGAAGTTTATTCGTTGTAGGTAAACTTATTCCTTTTACAGAATTGAAGAAGGAAAATGCTATCACTCAGACAAGATATATGACTGAAAATATACAGCCGTTTATTGATCAGATAAAAAAAGCACTTGAGAAAAAGTTACATGTAATAGTAAGTGTTATACCAGAATATGAAGGCGACGATGTAATCTGTAAAACACTGAAATATCAGGCTTATTCTGTGGAAGATAATGGAGAAAGCGTAAGTTTTAACATGGTATTTAATAATATTCAGCCGGGCATTGAAATTAACTACTCAACCGGTGAGAGCGTAAAGGAGTAAACATATGGGATTTTTTAAGAAGCAAGATAATAACATGTGTAAATGGACTATCCCTCGAAAAGTACAGGACATTATACCTGTTATGCGTATATATGATGATGGTATGTTTGAGATTGAAAAGGGATTATTTTCAAAAACATATAAATTTACAGACATTAATTTTGCTGTGGCAAGTGAAGATGATAAGAAGTCTATGCTTGAAAAGTACTATGGCATACTTAACTCATTCGATCATAATGCTATTACTAAATTAACAATCAATAACAGAAGAATAGATGAAGATGATTTTAAGCAGACATTATATATACCTAAAAATAATGACGGTTTAGATATTTACAGAGATGATTATAACAAAGTCGTTTTTGACATGGCTCTAAGAAGCAATACAACTATTCAAGAGAAATACATTACCATATCAATCCATCAAAAAACTGAGGACGATGCTAAACGATATTTTCAGAGAATAGGTGTTGACCTAAATCAGCAATTTGCACGACTTGGAAGTCGTTGTGAGGAGCTTACCTTAGATGAACGATTAAAAATATGCTATGACTTTTATAACGCAGGTAGCGTAAATAAGTTCATGTTTAATAAGCAGGACCTTATGCGAAAAGGGCATAGCTTTAAGGATATTATTTGCCCTGACTCTTATACAAATGGCGATGATTATTTTAAGATTGGTAAAAGATACGGACGAGTTCTTTTTATCAAGGAGTTCGGCTCAACATGCGACACTGGCTTAATATCCGATCTGACTGATTTAGACAGAGATATTATGTTATCAGTGGACGCAGAAGTTGTCGAAACCGCCAAAGCTGTTAAGCAAGTACAAGAAATCCTCTTGGGAACTGAAACCAATATAGCCAACTGGCAACGAAAACAGAATGATGCTAATAACTGGGCAGCAACAGTGCCTTTTGAGTTAGAGCAGGAAAGAGATGAAGTAAAAGAGTTCTTAAAAGACCTTATGACACAGGACGAGCGAATGTTTATTACTAAAACAGTGATTGTTCATATGGCAGACTCAAAAGAACAATTAGATTCTGATACAGAAGCCATCCAAACAATAGGTAGCAGACAGCTTTGCACTATTGAAACACTTAGATACCAACAATTAGACGGCTTAAAGACAGCAATGCACTACGGCGGTAAGTTTTTGGAAATTAACAGAACACTGCAAACAACGGCATTAGCTTGTTTAACTCCTTTTAGGGTACAAGATGTGTTCCATAAAGACGGAGTTTTTTACGGACAAAATGTTGTAAGTAGAAACATCATTGTTGTTGATAAAAAGAAGTTACAAAACGGAAACAGTTTCATTCTGGGAGTTTCTGGTTCTGGAAAATCATTCTTATGTAAAGAAGAATTAGCTTTACTTGCTCTGAGAGATAAAAACGCAGATATTATTGCGATTGATCCCGAAAGAGAGTTGTTGCCACTTATACGGGCTCTTAATGGTGAAATTATTAATGTTTCTTCCACATCAGGAACACATATTAATGCCCTTGACATTAACAAAGATTATACAGAAAAGGACGGACAGAACCCTGTTATCCTTAAATCTGAGTTCATAATGTCGCTTTGCGAGCAGCTCATGGGCGATGTCACATTAGGTGCAACACAAAAATCTATTATCGACCGTTGTGCCATAAATGTTTACAAGGAGTATCAGGCAAACAACTACAAGGGCGAACCGCCTACGCTTAAAGACTTTAGACAGGAGCTTCTTAATCAAAATGATCCAATTGCTGATGAAATTGCTCTTGCCATGGAGCTTTTTACAGAGGGATCGTTAAATACATTTGCACATCAGTCAAATGTAAACACTGATAACAGAATAATATGTTATGACATTTTAGACCTTGGCGAGCAGCTTAGACCGATAGGCATGTTAACTATCTTTGATTCAATATTTAATCGAATATCCAAAAATAGAGCCATGGGAAGAAATACATACATATTCATTGACGAGTTCTACTTGTTCTTACAATCAGAATTAACAGCAAACTTCTTCTTTAAACTTTGGAAGAGAATTAGAAAGTACGGCGGCTTTATTACGGGTATTACACAGAACATTTCAGACTTATTAAACAATGAACTTGCAGAAACAATGCTGTCTAACTCAGAACTTGTTGTAATGCTCAATCAATCTGCCCCTGATAGGAAAAGACTGGCTGAACTGTTCCACATATCTAATGATCAACTCTCATATATATCTGATGTTGACTATGGTAAAGGGTTAATTAAAGTCGGCTCAGAATTTGTACCATTCATTAATAGGTATCCAAAAGATAGCGTACTGTACAAACTTATGACTACTAAGTTAGAGGAGGTAACAGAGAGGTGATGTAAATGGTTGAAAAATCTGAAAAAGAACAGATTAACAAGGAAGTTGAAAATGCAGATAGTGCATTAAAAACAGTTCCGGAGAAAACTATAAAAACGGTAAAACTATCTGTAAAAACGATTGATTTTACTGCGACCAAATTAAAGTTAAAGAAAAAAGTAAAAAGTGTAAAAAAAGAAGATTCTACTGAACGCTTAAAAAAACTAAAGGCAAGCAAAAGAAGAAGTAATATCCTAAAGGCTCAACAGATTGCCAGTGCTAAGTTAAAAAGTGCGAAAAAGGCAGCTGAAATTGATAAGGCAGAGGATTTTGTCACTTACCGCTTGAAAAAGGCACCTAAAAAGACTTATAAGGTGGCAAAAGTAAGCGTTAAGACATTTAACATTGCTGCTAAAAAATTCGGCGGTAAAGAAAAATTGAAGAAAGCAAAAGCAATCAGTTTAAAGAAAAGCAAGCGTGATCGTATTTCTGAAGCCGCTAAAGAAATGGCAATGACTATTGCCAACGGTACAAAAAAAGCTGTAAGAGCTTTAAAAGAAACCGCATTAGTGCAAAAAATAATAATGGTTGTCGCCGGCTCAGGAGTGGCATTTTTCGCCATAATAATGGCAATGATACTTGTTGTAATGATGTTGATTGCGACTCTGTTCTTTGGAGTTCATCGTACAACTAAAGTTGATGAATTGGCACTCAGTAAAGAAGTAAATGATTACTATGGAGTTATTTCTAAATATGCAAGTAAATACAATATGTCACAGTATATTGCACTGATACAAGCTGTTATGATGCAGGAATCAGGGGGACAGGGTACAGATCCAATGCAAGCCGCAGAAGGACCTTTTAATACACGATTTCCAAAAGTGCCTAATGGCATAACGGAGCCAGAATATTCTATTGAATGTGGTGTGCAAGAGTTAAGGAATTGCTTAACTCTTGCTTCTGTAAAAAGTCCTTCAGACATGGACAATATCAGATTAGCATTGCAAGGCTATAATTTCGGTGACGCTTATATTCCGTGGGCAATAGCTAAAGACGGTCGATATACCTATTCAAATGCTTCTGAGTTCAGTAATATTCAAGCGAAAAAACTTGGTTGGAAAAGCTATGGTGATAAGAACTATGTTGAACATGTTTTAAGATATTATCCGTATGGATTAAGCGTTATTGGACGGGGTGGCGGTCGTGTCGCAGAAGTCGCAAAAACTCAAGTTGATCAAAAAGGACAAAAATTTTGGCAGTATTTAGGATTTGATCACCCAGAGAATTGGTGTGCGTGTTTCGTTAGTTGGTGCGGAGAACAAGCCGGTTACGGCAACTTAATTCCAAAAACCGCATTATGCATTGACATGGCAGCTCAATTTCAGAAAAAGGGCGAATGGCAAGGTAAAGGCTACATTCCAAAATCTGGGGACATTATATTTTTTAAATACTCATGGTCGAGTAATTGGACGAACCATGTTGGCATTGTTGAAAAGTGTGACAATGGCACTATTTACATTATCGAGGGTAATTTTGGCAATGCAAGTCCTGATCAAACAACGGTAAAGAGAGGTGTTTATAAGGTAAATGGTTCAAACATTGTAGGATATGGAACACCAAATTATAAGTAAACTTGTAAATAAAAGGGCTTTGTTAAATTAACAGAGTCCTTTTTGTTTATAGAGGACAATATTATGAATAATAAATACGATAGATTATACAATGATTTTAAAGAACATTTATTAACGATTGTTTTTAATGAAGAAAATTGGAAGTCATTTCTTGATACGGTTGGTAATACAAGTAAGTATAAATTTTCAGAACAGGTATTAATTAATAATCAAAAGCCAACAGCAACTGCATGTGCTACTATGCAAGTTTGGAATGATCGAATGAATTGTTGGATCAATAGAGGGGCTAAAGGTATATTTATAATTGATACAGAAAAACCAAATTTTTATAGATATGTATTCGATGTATCTGATGTACATGTAAATATAGGAGGGCGGCTTCCAGAACCTTTAATATTTGAAAACAATGATTTACAAATGTTTGTATTGGATTTATTTTCAAGAAAATATAATTTTGAAAAGTCAGAAGATATTATTGAGAATATTACGACAATTTCAGAAAGGATTATTTCAAAATATTATAGAAAAAATGATTATTTGATTCATAATGAAATGTACAATGAAAAAGAATTTCATGATACATTGCAAAATAGTCTTATTTATATTATGTCACGCAAATTTGGCATTTTAGATAATACGATTGAATTTAATTATTTAAATCATTTTAAAAATGAAGAAGTTATTGTCACTTTAGGTACGATTATTTCTAACACTTCAGAAATTATTTCAAATGATTTTAGAAGTTGGAAAAAAATATTTAATAATTCTAAAAACAGACTTGAAAATGCGAATAATCTACAATATAATTCGTTAAACTCACAAAAAGAAACGCAGGAAATTACCGTAGCTGATAAAACTCAAAGGAGTGAAGAATATGGAGAAGATAATAAAGGAAATGATTCGGGGCAAGGAAATAACATACGAATTGAGAGAGGACGGCATGTACTATCCAGTGACATACGAGGAGAGCGTAGCTCCATTACTACAAATGAGCAAATACGGCAAAGCGAGAGCGAAGTACATAGAGGAAACAGATCCGAAACTATACAGGGAAATGACATCATCTCTGAAGAAATGGTGGGATTATCTTCTGGAAATAGACGAGGAAGCGTTAGCGATGGAAGAACGCTTAATCATCGAGATGAAAAAGAGAGAGGGAGTGAACAGCGAACTCCAGAGCAAGGATATAATGACATATATACAGAAGCTGACGAACATAATGCACTCAGCGGAAGAAATAGTGATGAACGAGATAGTTTATTCATAAATAGCAATGAAGAAAGGGCAGAGGAAAATACCTCTGTCCTTTCTGCTTTTCAAAATATAGAAAAGAATTATGAGTTAGAAAGTGGAGCAATTACCAATCAAAAAGATACAACAATTGTAGAAGTTCTTACAGAAAGTAATGAAAATCAACCAAATAATAATGACCTTATTGGAAAAAAGTTGTGATTGATAATCACGAATTTATTGTTGAAAAAGTTGACGAAAAAAATGGCGAAGTTTCTATGCAGGATATTTCTATGAGAAACATATATCCTATTAATCGTGTTGAAAAGATTGGATATATTCGTCAATTATTTGCAGAACAGACCATTGAAGAAAATGAGCAGCTGAAACAAACCACAAGTAGGGCAAATCAGTTTGACTTACATCCAGATATTCCTATTGATGATAGAAAAACTTTCGATTTAAACTCAAATCCTGTAGAACAGGTTGGTAAAAAAGAAAGATTTAAGCGAAATATTGAAGCAATTAAGGTTTTGAAAAAATGTGAAGCCGAAAACAGGTTTGCTACAACTGATGAGCAGCTTATATTGTCAAAATATGTTGGTTGGGGTGGTATTCCAGAAGCATTTGATCCTAATAATTCCGCATGGACAAATGAATATTCTGAATTAAATACGCTACTTTCTAAAGAACAATATTCGGCAGCAAGGGAAAGCACATTAACAGCTTTTTACACTCCTCCGGAAGTAATAAATGCTATCTATCAATCGCTTGAAAGAATGGGACTTAAAGAAGGTAATCTTCTTGAGCCGTCTTGTGGAATTGGTAATTTTATCGGAATGTTACCTAAATCCATGGAGCAGAATATAAATATTTACGGAGTTGAACTTGATACAATATCAGCAGGTATTGCACAACAGCTCTATCAAAAATCATCTATTGTCGCAGACGGCTTTGAAAAAGTTGATGTACCAGACAATTTTTTTGACAGTGTTATCGGAAATGTTCCTTTCGGTGATTTTAAAGTCGTTGATAAGAAATATGACAAGCATAATTTCCTTATACATGACTACTTCTTCGCTAAGTCATTGGATAAATTAAGACCTAACAGTGTTATGGCTCTTGTAACAAGTAAGGGAACAATGGACAAGGCTAATCCGTCTTTTAGAAAATATATTGCTCAAAGAGCTGATCTCTTAGGTGCTATCAGATTGCCAAATAATACATTTAAAGGCAATGCAGGTACAGAGGTCGTATCAGATATTCTTTTCTTACAAAAGCGTGATCGAATAATAGATATTGAACCAGATTGGGTTTACCTTGATAACAATGAAAACGGCATTGCTATGAACTCTTACTTTGTCAAACACCCGGAAATGATATTAGGTGAGATTAAAACAGTAAGCGGTCGATTCGGTGAAGAAATAACCTGTGAACCTTTTGAAAATGCTAATCTTGCAGATCAATTAAATAAAGCAATTGAAAATATTCAAGGTACAATTACAACTCGTCAAGATTTTGATAATGACTATGATAATTCTGAGGTTGAAATAATACCTGCTAATCCTTTAATTAGAAATTTTAGCTATGGCATTGTTGATAATAAGGTTTATCTCAGAGAAAACTCAACCATGCAATTAGTTGCTAATTCTGATAAAAATATTGATCGTATTAAAGGAATGATAGCAATCAGAGATTGTGTTCGAGAACTGTTTGACTATCAGTTAAATGAACATTTTACAGATGATGATTTAAAAATCAAGCGAGATGAACTTAATACTCTATATGATAATTTTGTTAGCAAAAACGGATTTTTAAATTCACAAACAAATAAAAATGCTTTTTCAAAAGATTCAGCATTACCATTGTTGTGTGCATTGGAAAATCTTGACGAAGATCAGAAAGTGTCTGGAAAGTCAGATATTTTTTACAAAAGAACAATAGCACCATTTAAGGAAATAACTTCAGTTGATACTTCATTGGAAGCGTTAGCTGTTTCATTAAATGAAAAAGCGAGAGTCGATATTCCATATATGGCAAGGCTTGTTGGAAAAAATGAAGAAGCTGTTATAGAAGATTTAAATGGAATTATTTTCAAAAACCCAGAAACAGAAAATTGGGAAAATTCAGACGAATATTTAAGCGGAAATATAAGAAATAAGTTAAGTCTTGCAAAAGTTTTTGCGAAGAAAAATTCCGAATATGATATAAATGTTCAAGCATTGGAAAAAGTAATGCCTAAAGACTTAGAAGCAAGTGAAATTGAAATTAGATTAGGTGCTACATTGCTTGATTCAAAGTATATTGTAGATTTTATGAAAGAGGTGTTTGAAACTAATCCTGTCAAATTTGCAACAGGCACTATGAATGTTGAATATGCAAAGATTACAGGTAGGTGGAAAATTGAAGGTAAAAATAATGACTATGGTAATCCTATTACCGGTTCGACTTTTGGTACGGAGAGAAAAAATGCTTATGAACTTTTGGAACAAGCTTTAAATTTAACAGAGCCCATTATTAAAGACGAAGTGAAAGACGAAAATGGTAACATTATCCAGAGAATTAATCAGAAAGAAACGACTATTGCCAAGCAAAAACAAGAAGCGATTAAAGAAGCATTTGCAGATTGGATTTTTAAAGATCAGAAAAGAAGAATTGAACTATGTAAAGAATATAATAAGCGATTTAATTCTGATCGCCCACGAGAATATGACGGTTCTCAATTAGTGTTTCACGGTATGACACCAGAAGTACAGTTAAGACCTCATCAGCTTAATGCAGTTGCACGACAGCTTTATGGCGATAATACTTTGCTTGCCCATTGTGTTGGGGCAGGTAAAACATTTGAAATGATCACCGCTTGCATGGAGAGCAAATACTTAGGATTATCTACTAAGGCTATGTTTGTTGTACCTAATCATTTAATAGAGCAATGGTCAACAGATTTTCTAAAACTATATCCGGCAGCGAACCTTTTAGTTGCTTCAAAAAAAGACTTTCAACCAAATAACAGAAAGAAATTTTGCTCAAGAATAGCAACAGGAGATTATGATGCTGTTATCATCGGTCATAGCCAGTTTGAAAAGATTCCAATGTCTAAACAAAGACAGATTTCCTTTATTGAAAATGAAATAAAGGAATTGGAAGATAGTATTGATAATTATAAGTGGTCGCATTATAAGACTGATAATTTTACTGTTAAGCAAATGGAAAGGGCAAAGAAAAACCTTACTGTAAAGCTTGAAAAATTGATTAACTCGACCAATAAAGATAATGTTGTAAATTTTGAAGAATTGGGCATTGACAGATTATTCGTTGATGAAAGTCACAATTTTAAAAATCTATTTCTTTATACAAAGATGAATAATGTGGCAGGTATTTCGAGTTCAGAGTCCCAGAAGTCTACCGATTTGTTTATGAAATGTAAATATATGGATGAAATAACAGGCGGTAAAGGCATAACATTTGCCACAGGTACACCAATTTCAAATAGTATGACAGAAATGTATACTAACATGAGATATTTGCAGTATAACAAGTTGAAAGAGCTTGAATTAGAACACTTTGATAGTTGGGCAGCTACATTCGGCGAGGTGCAATCAAGTATTGAATTAGCACCAGAGGGAACAGGGTACAGAACAAAGACAAGATTTGCAAAGTTTTATAACCTTCCTGAACTTATGTCTATTTTTAAAGAATGTGCAGATATACAAACGGCAGATATGTTAAATCTTCCAGTTCCTAAGGCAAATTATGAAAATATTGTATTAAAACCAACTGAATATCAGAAGAATATAGTTAAATCCTTTTCTGATAGAGCAGAGCGTGTAAGGAATAATGCTGTTGAACCTAAAAAAGATAACATGCTTAAAATAACTAATGACGGTAGAAAACTTGCATTAGACCAACGATTAATCAATCCACTTCTCCCTGATGATGAAAATTCAAAGGTTAATGTTTGTGTTGAAAAAGCATATCAAATATGGAAAGATAGCATGGATAAAAAGTCTACACAGCTTATATTCTGCGATTTATCAACTCCAAAAAATGACGGAACATTCAATGTATATGATGATTTAAAGACTAAACTGATTAATAAGGGGGTTCCAGAAAATGAAATTAAGTTCATTCACGAAGCAGCGACAGAAGCTCAGAAAAAAGAACTTTTTAGCAAGGTGAGAAAAGGTACGGTGCGTTTCCTTATTGGTTCAACTTCTAAAATGGGAGCAGGAACTAATGTACAAGATAAGTTAATTGCACTTCATCACTTAGATGTGCCTTGGCGACCATCTGACATTGAGCAACAAGAGGGCAGAATATTACGACAAGGAAACGAAAATGAAACAGTCCAAATATTGCGGTATGTTACGGAAAACACCTTTGACAGCTATTCTTGGCAAATAATTGAAAATAAACAAAAATTCATCAGTCAAATTATGACAAGCAAATGCCCGGTTAGATCTTGTGAAGATGTTGATGAAGCAACATTAACATATGCGGAAGTAAAGGCTTTGGCTACCGGAAATCCTTATATTAAAGAAAAAATGGATTTAGATATTCAAGTTACTAAATTAAAACTATTAAAATCAAGTCATAACAGCCAAATATACAAATTGGAAGATGATATTATTAATGTGTTTCCTAAAAAAATACAAAAATTGAATGAAATTATAAATGGATTAAAGGCAGATTTAAAAACATATAAAGAAAATATATCAGATGATTTTGTAATGGAAGTTGGTGAAAAAGAATTTACGGAAAAAAAAGAAGCAGGAGAAGCCTTACTAAAAGAATGTAATAAGAAAAATGGCATTGATACGGAGATTAGAGTGGGAAAATATAATGGATTCACTCTAAAAATTAAATATGATTATATTGAAAGGGGGTATATATTAAATTTAAAGGGGCAAATGAATCATTATGTAGAATTAGGATACAGTGATATAGGAAATATAACAAAAATTAATAACACATTAGAAAATATACAAGTAAAATTAGATGCAACAATAAATGAACTTGAAGTTAAAAAAAATAATTTAGATAAAGCCAAAATAGAAGTTAATAAACCATTTCCTAAAGAGCAGGAATTATCTGAAAAAATAGCTCGTTTAGTTGAATTAAATGATCTTCTTGATATGGATAATAATGTGGAAAATGCAGAGGAAATATATGAAAATGAAAATATAAATGATGAAGAAAAGATGACTGATACGGATAGTTTTTTAGATAAAATTCATTCATTTTCAGATAATTATGAATGTTCAAAGGAAAATATTACAAAAGACAATGAGATTGAAATTTAAGTTCTCGCCAAGTTGGCGAAAGGGATTTAATTGTAAAGTTTTCAGATGAAGCAGCAGAACAAGAAATTTATCTGTAATACAAATGATTTTCGCTGAAAATATCGTAAATTTATTTGAAACGATTTAGAGGTAGTTTAGCAAGAGCATATTTACTCTTGCTAAACTACTTTTATTTTTTTTATAAAAAGGATTTGACCATATAAGTATATAATGATAACATAAGTATGCAATAAAGAATTAGATAACTTGTCAGGTTGTTTTATGTAATGACGTTTGGATAAGAGAAAGTAGGTAGCTTATGAGTAGTGAAGCACAAGTAAGAGCATCTATGAAGTATGATGCGAAAAATACAAAGCAGATACTTTTAAAATTAAATAAAAAAACAGATTCCGATATCATTAAATTTTTGGAAAACGTGGAAAACAAGCAAGGGTTAATTAAATCCTTATTAAGGTTTCATATTAAATCACAAACAAATGAAAATGAGGAATAAATATTATTAAAGAGAATATAAGGAAATACTTAACTATGGAAATAGAAAATTTTGAAAATATAAAACAAAACAACTTATCTTACGGAGGTAGAGCAGGTCAAAAATTAGGTGTAATAATAAATGGTGAAAACTGGTTTTTGAAATTTCCAAAATCTGCAAAAAGTTTTGAAGGTGTAAATATGTCTTATAATTCATCACCACTTTCGGAATATATAGGTTCTCATATATATGAAATGTTGGATATTCCTGTTCACAAAACCATGTTGGGAATTAAAGATAAAAAAGTGGTTGTTGCCTGTAAAGATTTTAGAAAAGATATCAGTAGAATAAGACTGGAAGATTATAATTCAATAAATAATATTTATGTAGCCGGATTGGAAGAAAAACTATCAAGTTATACATCAAGTTCTATCGAGTTGACAGATTTACAGGGATTGATGATAGTTATGGAAAATAATCCCAGATTTATTAATTGCCCAGAATTAAAAGAAAGATTTTGGGATATGTTTGTAGTAGATGCGTTTATAGGTAACAATGACAGGAATAATGGAAACTGGGGTGTTTTAATTAATAATATCACAGAAGAGGTTGAGGTTGCTCCTGTTTTTGACAATGGAGCATCATTTGCCGGTAATATAGATAATTCAAAAATTGAAAGAATATTAGATGATGAAGAAAGATTCAAACAAAGTGTGTACGATTCAAGAATATGTGCATTTACAATAAATGATAAAAAAATAAACCCATTAAAATATATTGAAAGTATGGAAAACAGTGACTGCAATGAGGCGGTTCAACGAATAGTGCCTAAAATAAATCTAAAAAAAATACATGATTTTATAAATGAAATACCAAAACAATACAATGATGTAGAGATAATTTCCGACAGCCGGAAGGATTTTTATTATAAAAGCGTTAAGTATCGCTATGAAAAATCATTGTATTCAACTTACATACAGTTGGAAAACAATAAATTGATCCATGATTCGAATGATATTTTAAATAAAATAAAATCGCATTGTGATGAGAGTCATAGAAATAAGACAGATGAAGAATTAGAACTTTAAATATTACTTCGCCAACTTGGCGAAGTAACTCAATGAAACATAATATTTTATCCTCGTCATGTGTTGGCGAAAAGAGAGAGTTTAACTCTCTTTTTTAAATTGAAAGAGGAATGTTGGCATGAAATATAGATGTTTGACTAAAGATGATCGTATAAAAATTGAGGTATTGCTAAAAGCCGGTGTGAAAGTTGCAAAAATCGCAGAAGAATTAGGCTTCCATTATAGCAGCATATATAGGGAAATAAAAAAGGGCTTATATAGCCACAGAAATTCAGACTATACAACTGAAATGAGATATAGCAGTGATTTAGGACAGCAAACCCACGAATATAATGTTCAAAGTAGAAGTAAAGGGTTAAAGGTCGGTAAAGACCTTAAATTCATTCAATTTTTGGAAGAATTGATTGCGAATAAAGGTTATAGCCCGGAAGCAGCTCTTGCGGAAGCAAGGAAAGTTAAGGATAGATTTAGTGTGATGATTTGTACGACAACTTGTTATACATATATTGATAAGGGGGTCTTTTTAAACTTGACGAATAAAAATCTCCCAGTTAAGGGTAAGAAAAGGATTAGAAAAACCGTTGTAAGAGGTAAAACTATTTGTCGTGGAATAAGTATTACAAAAAGACCTTTAGAGGTAAATAACCGAGAAAACTTTGGTCATTGGGAAATGGATACCGTAAAAGGTTCACGAGGTAATACTAAGGCTAATTTGTTAGTTCTGACAGAAAGAAAAACCTTATCCGAAATTGTAATGAAGATACCAAACGGCTGTGCTTATAGCGTTGTCAATGCTCTTGATTGTTTGGAAAAGAAATGGGGCAAGCTGTTCCCCGAGATTTTTAAAACCATAACGGTAGATAATGGGGTTGAATTTGCTGATTTTGAGAACATGGAAAAATCCATCTTCACTAAGGATAAAAAGCGAACTTCGATATTTTACTGTCACCCATATAGCAGTTGGGAAAGGGGCAGTAATGAAAATCAGAATAAACTGATCAGGCGACATATACCAAAGGGATATGATTTTGATGATAAACCACACGAGGAAATTCAAAAAATACAGGATTGGATTAATAATTACCCTCGGCGAAAGTTTAACTATATGTCGTCTAATGAATTGTTTGAATTTGAGTTAAGTAAAATCTTAAAAATATCGTAACAAGAAAGCCTTCAAATTCGTAAAACCGCATAAATACTGAATCTATACCAGCCGACGTTTTCCAGTCTGGAAAACAGCAGAGAATATAATATCTAAATAATATATATAATATATATCCTATCTTATCTATCTTTTATAAATAACAGACTATGAGATTGAATTGATAAGACATATATGCCTGTAAAATAATAAATATTTTTATTTGAGGTCGAAAGATCTCTTGTTTTCATGCTTATTTAATATTATAATTTAACAAATACTAATTTTAATCAGACTTACTGATCATCAAAACGTTAATCAAATAATTAAATTTAATATTTATATTTTTTTAAAAATTTCTTTGCATTATCACTTGACATTTTCAAAATATTTAAGAAAGGCTTATTTAGGTAGCAAATTTAGTTTATAAAGCATATAATAAAGCAATTAGTATTTGAGAATAAAAATGGTGTTTTACAGGCTTTTGTACGCACCGTTTTATGGAGATAATAATGAGTAGAGGTGAAATATTATTTACGGAGGGGCCGCTTAATAAGAAAATAATTAAGTTTGTGCTTCCTCTCATAATGGCATATTTTATTCAGCAGGCATACAGCTCCGCCGACCTGATTATAGTCGGACACACTATGGGTAAAAATGGTTCTGCCGCTATCGGAGCCAGCAGTCTGATAATAACAATTGCCATAGGTCTTTTTTCTGGTCTGGCAATGGGTGTAAGTATGCTGTTTGCAAGAGCATATGGTGCCGGTGACAATGAGAGAAAAAAGAAAATATATCACGCATCATACAGGGTTGCCATTGCACTTGGTATCGGCATAACTGTTGTGGGCATTATTTTCTCTCCATATCTGCTTAAATTAATGCAGACTCCGGATGATATTTTTGAGCCTACGGTTGTATATCTTAGAATATACCTTTTATGCATTACATTTATGGCTGTTTTTGAAATGCTGGCATCCATAATAAGAGCTATAGGTAATTCAGCAACACCTATGATACTTCAGACTATTTCCGGCGGATTAAATGTCGTTCTGGATCTTATTTTTGTAAATGTTTTATCTGACGGAATTGTGGCAGTATCTGTTGCAACTGTAATTGCTCAAGGCTTTGGCGTTCTTTTAATAGTTATTTACATTGGAAGAAACAAGAGTAAAATATTTAACAGCAGTACAAATGCTGTAAGGACAGCTTCTGAAAGCAAAGAAGTGACAGTGGAAAATGGTGCAGATACAGAAAATAATGTGAGTACAGATAGTGGCGTACATACAGATAGTAATGCACCTGCAGAAATTCACAATAAAGATTCAAAAGAAAAGTATATGATAAGTAATAATATCGTAAGTGCGATATTTGCCCTTGGAATGCCTGTTGCATTACAGACTATGGTAATGTCCATTTCCAACATGTTCCTGCAGGCCAATATCAATACATTAGGTGTTGATACGATTACAGCATATACAGCATTCTTTAAGATTGAGCTGTTTATATATTATCCGGCCGTATCTGTAGGTCAGGGATTACTTATTGCATCCAATCAGAATATTGGAGCGGGCAAGTTTGAGAGAATCAGTCTTGTTATTAAGACCTGCTTAAAGATCGGACTTGCAATAATTATTCCACTTGAAGTACTGGAAACAATATTTGCTCCTCAGCTTGTAAGTATATTTAATGCAGAGCCTGGAGTAATAGAAGTTGGAACACAGATTATCAGAATCATTGCTCCATTCTATGTTGTTTATCTTATATATGAATGTATGTCTAATGCAGTAAGAGCCATGGGTAAGACCATAACAGCTACTGCAGTGTCAATAACAACATTCGTTGGACTTAGAACAATCCTGTATATAATCATAAACATTTTAAATATTCAGAGCGTTGTAAATGTTTCTATTATATATATTTCAACATGGTGTCTTGCAGTTATATTACTGATAATTATATGGAATAAAATCAGAAAGCCTGCAACAAAAAAAATTGATTCGGTTTAAGGGATTTATATCCCCCCACCCCCCTTATATTGTATGAACATTCAGTCATATAATATAAGGGGTTTTTATATTTGAATATATAAATATTTGGAGGGAAACGATGAATAAGGGCGAGATTTCTTTCGTGCAGGGGGCGCTTGGAAAGAAGATTTTAAAATTTGTATTCCCACTGATCATAGCTTATTTAATTCAACAGGCATATAATTCGGCAGATTTAATTATTGTGGGTCACTATATGGGAACAAAAGCGTCGTCAGCAATTGGTGCCAGCAGTATGGTAATCACACTTGCCATAGGACTTTTCGGCGGTTTATCAATGGGCGTTGGAATGCTCTATGCCAGAGCATATGGAGCAAATGATTCTAAACGAAAAAAAGATATTTACAGACATACAAATATTCTCTGTATTGTAATGGGACTTGGAATTACCGCTTTAGGATATATATTTGCACCAAATATATTAATTTTGATGCAGACTCCGGGTGATATCTTCGAGCTTGCCACAACATATTTAAGAATATATCTGATAAGTCTTACATTTATGGCTATCTTTAATATGTTTTCAGGTATGTCACGAGCTTCAGGTAATTCAAAGATTCCGATGATTTATCAGGGTATATCCGGTGGACTAAATGTTGTACTTGATTTAGTTCTCATAAATATAATGGATAACGGAATTCAGGCGGTTGCATGGGCTACTGTAATTTCTCAGGGATTAAGTGCATTTCTTATAATGATGTACATGAGAAAAAATATAAAAATGGAATCATTAAAAGCTAAGCTTAGTGCTGATAATGATTCAGAGTCTGTTGTAAAAAATGAAGAGCATTATACAGCCAGTGCAGTAAATACTAAAAATGAAAATGATGATGCCATTGACAAAATGTCTAAAAAAGAAGATGTCATCAGTAAGAAGAGCATTTTAAGTGCCATATTTATATTGGGACTTCCGGTTTCCGTACAGACTATGGTGGTTACAATTTCCAATATGTTTGTACAGGCCAACATAAATGCTTTAGGTGTAGACTCCATAAGTGCATTTACAGCCTACTTCAAAATAGAATTATTTATGTACTATCCTATTTTATCCATAGGTCAGGCTGTTATGTATGCCATGAGTCAGAATATAGGTGCAGGAAAATATGAGAGATTAGATCTTATAATGAAGACCTGTATAAAAACAGGTCTGATGATTGTCGTGCCGATTGAGATTGCCATATTGGTATTTGGCGGATTTTTATTTGGAATATTTAATCCGGATTCAGATGTAATAAGTCTTGGACTTAATATTATATATACTACGGTTCCATTTTACTGGCTGTATGTAATACTGGAATGTATGTCAAATGGTATACGTGCAATGGGACGCTCCACAATGGCAACGGTAGTATCAATATTTTCATTTGTTGTAATGAGAAGTGGATTACTGGTATTCCTTTCAATTATAGGAATGCAGACCATAGTCAATGTTGCATCTATTTATCCGATAACATGGGGAATAGCAGCAGCACTGTATACGGTAGTATGGTGTACATGCAAAAAAGTATATAAAAGAAGAGTTGGTGTAAAAATCATATAAATGTCGCATATGTGTTTAATAACCGCCCGATGTAGTATCGAAAACTACCACAAAAACACTTAAATTTCTATAATCAATATGTTATAATCGTTTACATATATATTAAGTGATTATGACATTACAAATAGTACCTTTGTTGTATGAAAAGTTTGGTTTTTATAGCTAAGCTTTCAAAGTAATAATAAGGGTACTATTTTTATATAATTACTTATTTGTTTAGTTGTGAAATATGTTTAATGATGCACTTTTATACGATATTTATCGTATATGACATAAAAAGTATGAAGGGGATTTATTATGAGAAAAGTAGCGATACTCACAGATACTAACAGTGGTATTACTCCTAAAGAAGCGGAGGCTCTTGGAATAGGCCTTATCCTTATGCCTATTATTATTGATGGAGCAACATATCTTGAATGGAAGGATCTTTCATACGAGGAATTCTTTAAAATTCAGGATACAGATGCGAATATTACTACAAGTCAGCCAAGCATGCAGTCAATGATAGATCATTTCGATACTTTATTAAAGGATTATGAATCAGTTGTATTCATTCCAATGTCATCAGGACTTAGTGGAACATATCAGACAGCTACAATGCTTGCTAATGATTATGACGGTAAGGTTCAGGTTGTTAACAACCTGAGAATTTCCGTTACAATGAGACAGTCTGTACTTGATGCACTTCATCTTGCTGAGCATGGATTCAGTGCACTTGAGATTAAGAATATTTTAGAGAGAGAAAAATTTAACTCTTCTATTTATATTACATTACAGACATTAAAGCATCTTAAGAATGGTGGACGTATTACACCTGCAGCAGCGGCTATCGGTACTCTTCTGAAGATTAAGCCTGTATTACAGATCCAGGGTGATAAGCTTGACTCATATGCTAAGGCAAGAGGAATGAACAAGGCTCAGAGCATTATGATTGATGCTATGCAGAAGGACATTGACGGAAGATTTGCAAAGTTCGCTGCAGAGAACAAGGTTCATATGAAGGCATCATATACATTAACAGCTGATGATCCGGAAAGAAAAGCCTGGGAAGACCATGTAAAGTCAACATTTGGCAACTTTGACTTCACAGCAGAACCACTTCCTATGAGTATTTCTACACATATCGGATATGGTGCATATGCTGTTGCATGTAGCTGTTATATCCCTGAACTTGAAGGTGAATAAATTTTTTAAAAATATAGTTGACAATATGTTTATATATTGATATTATAAGCAAGTCGCTAAGACATATAGCGACTTGCTTTTAAGCGCGAGTGGCTCAGTGGTAGAGCACCTCCTTGCCAAGGAGGGGGCCGCGGGTTCGACCCCCGTCTCGCGCTCTTACTATTCAGATGCCTCTCGGGGCATCTTTTTTTATTGCTTTACGGTATTTATATGATAAAATTGAATGAATATACTAAACTGACTGTAATTGTAAATGGCGGAACAACATTAAAATATAGAACAATATGAATATATGTGATAATTTCTGCATTTCGGTCAGATTACTGTAATACTATATTATAGAAAGAACATAAATAAAAATCGGAACAAGACAGAGGAATTGCAATGGAAATAATGAATGCAGTGATTGTGGTTGCTGTCGGAATAGCAATATTTATTGTTATGGGCTTATTAAACAAGCACAATCAGAATTATTACAAGCTGATAGCATTTGATTTGGACGGTACTCTTATTGATTCAAGTAAGGATCTGGCAGCGGCCATCAATGCAACACTTGATAAAAACGGATTTACACAGATTGACGAGAAAGAGGTTATTCCTCTTTTAGGAAATGGAACAAAAAGATTAATCTCAGATGTTTTACCGGAAAATACAAGTGATGAGATGAAGGAAAAGTGTTATAAAGAGTTTCTTGAATACTATAAAGAACACGATGCTGAAAAAACAATTACTTATCCGGGCATAAAGGTGCTTCTTGGATATTTAAAGAATAAAAAGCATTACAAACTGGCAGTTATCACAAATAAGGATGATGACATTGCCAAGGATATTATTAACAAATTATTGCCTGGTAAATTTGACTTTGTAATTGGCAGCAATACAGGTTTAAGAAATAAGCCGGCACCTGATGCCATGACTTACCTTTCTCAGAAAATGAAGGTTAAGAGTCATTTAATAGTTTATGTAGGTGATTCTGAAGTGGATTATCAGTTTGCCATGAACAGTAATGTAAATGTAATAATGGCTTCATGGGGATATAGAGATAAGGATTATCTCAGACAGCTTGGAAATAGAGTAAATATAATTGATAATCCGGGTGAATTACACGATTTACTTTAATTTTCAGATATTTACAAAATATTCAGATAAAAAGGTCAGATTATGTCACAGGATAAAAAAGTAATCAACAGGATATTATTTTCAAGAGCTCAGATAGTTGCTTTTGGATTTGCACTGGTAATATTTACGGGTACTGTTTTACTCATGTTACCAATATCTTCCAAAACGGGAGAGGTTACTAACTTTTTAGACAGTTTGTTTACATCTACATCTGCCACATGTGTTACCGGCCTTGTTGTTGTGGATACATTCACTCATTGGTCGCTGTTTGGTCAGATTGTAATATTGTGTCTTATTCAGATTGGTGGACTGGGTGTCGTTACAATTACGGCAATGCTGTATATGTTCACCAGAAAAAGAATGAGCATAAATATGCGTGCTCTTATTCAGGAGAGTATTTTCTCAAGCGGCATGAATGGTGTCGTAAGAATGCTCAGAAAGATTGTTGTAAGAGTATTTATTATAGAAGGAGTCGGAGCGATTCTTCTATGTATAAGATTTATACCGGAGATGGGTATTCTTAAGGGTACTTATTATGGAATATTCCATTCCATCTCAGCATTCTGTAATGCAGGATTTGATATTTTCGGATACAAGGGAGAGTATTCTTCTCTTACATCTTACATGCATGATCCATTAGTGCTTTATACTATTATGGGACTTATTGTTTTAGGTGGATTGGGATTCCTTGTCTGGGACGATATTATCTCAAAGAAATTCAAATTCAGGAAATTTGCATTACACACAAAAATAGTTCTCATTTCAACAGTTGTTTTAATAGCCGGGGGAACTGCATTGTATATGCTATTTGAAAGAAATTATACATTTGCAGGCATGAGTCCGCATGACGCATTAATGTCAGGCCTCTTTGCAAGTATAAGCCCAAGAACTGCAGGTATGAACTCGGTTGATCTGGCAATGATGTCACAGCCAAGTAAAATGCTTACATGTTTCTTGATGTTTATCGGTGGTAACTCAGGCTCTACTGCAGGCGGTATTAAAACTACAACACTTGTTATTATGACCGTATATGTATTCAGTCATATTTTCGGAATAAGTGGTGTGCATATCGGAAAGAGAAGAATCAGCGAAGAGAATGTTAACCAGGCATCCCTCGTATTATGGCTCAACATACTTCTTGTTTCCCTTGCTACACTTGTAATAAGTGCAACACAGCATGTAGATATCGGTAACCTTATGATGGAGGTATTCTCAGCCATGGGTACCGTAGGTCTTTCTACAGGATTAACCAGGGAACTGGTACCTGTATCTCAGGCAGTTATTATATTGTTGATGTTTATCGGACGAATAGGAACCGTAACATTTGCAGTATCATTTAAGGTTAGAAAGAAAAATCCACTTATTACATATCCGGTTGAACATGTAAATGTAGGTTAATGAGGTTATATAATGAAATCTTTTTTAATAATTGGTATGGGTGAGTTCGGTAAACATATATGTAGAAAGCTTATTGAACTCGATAATGATATTATGATCGTAGATCAGAGAGAGGAACAGTTAAGAGATTTCTTCACAGATGTATCTGCCGCAAGAATCGGTGACTGTACAAATCCTGATGTACTTGATGCACTTGGAATAAAGAACTTTGACGTAATAATTGTTGCCATTAAGGAAAACTTCCAGAACTCTCTCGAAATCACAAACCTTGCAAAGGAAAAAGGTGCCAAGTGGGTAATCAGTCTTGCAAGCAGAGAGATTCAGGCGAAGTTCCTTCTTAAAAATGGTGCTGATGAGGTTGTATACCCTGAACGAGATGCTGCACACAGCATTGCGGTTAAGGCATCAGCAAATCATGTATTTGAATATATTGAGCTGGATGGAGATTATTCTATTTACGAGCTTCCTATAATCAAAGAATGGGTAGGACATTCCATTAAGGATTTAAATGTCAGCTCAAGATATAACATTAATATTATTGGTGTTGTGGCAAATGGAGTTACAAATATCATGCCGGGAGCAAATTATGTATTCCAGGATGGGGATCATATGCAGATTATTGCCAGTATGGAAGATGCCAATAAAATTTTTAAAATTCTTGATGCTCAGAAGTAATAGGTTTTAAGCCTGTTTCACAAAATTTAAAAAAATGCAAGAACTATATATAATGTATACATCTTGTATTTGAACACAATATATTGTAGTATAACCCTTGCAATAAAAAGCAGGGGTTTTTATTTTTAAAGTTACACTATATTTTGTATTTGCCTGAGGGGGGTTCAGCATGAAGATTATTAAGAGAAACGGCGCAGAGGCTGTATTCGACAGTGTTAAGATTATTAACGCTGTGTCCAAGGCCAATGACGAAGTAATTGAAGATGATAAGTTATCATCTGAAGAAATAGAACAGATTGCTGAATATGTTAAGCAGGTCGGACGCGGTATGACAAGATGTCTTTCTGTTGAAGAGATACAGGATATTGTGGAAGACGAAATTATGAAGAGAGCTAAATTTGCTCTTGCAAGAAAATATATTACATACAGATATAAGAGAGATCTTGTTCGTAAGTCTAATTCTACAGATGCACAGATTCTCAGCCTTCTTGAATGCAACAATGAAGAGGTTAAGCAGGAGAATTCAAACAAGAACCCAACAGTTAACAGTGTTCAGAGAGACTATATGGCAGGTGAGGTTAGTAAGGATATCACAAAGAGATTCCTTCTTCCAAAGGATATAGTTGAAGCTCATGAAGAGGGGATTATTCATTTCCATGATTCAGACTACTTCGCACAGCATATGCACAACTGCTGTCTCGTTAACCTTGAAGACATGCTTCAGAACGGTACTGTAATCAGTGAGACAATGATTGAAAAGCCACACAGTTTCTCAACAGCATGTAACATTGCAACTCAGGCAATTGCTCAGATTGCCAGCTCACAGTACGGTGGACAGAGCATTTCACTTTCACATTTAGCTCCATTTGTTGATATAAGCAGAAAGAAGTTTGTAACACAGGTTCGTGAAGAATTTGAAGCAGCCGGAATTGAAGCTGATGATGAAAAGATCCGTCAGGTTGCAGAGTTAAGAGTTCTTGATGAGATTAAGCGTGGTGTTCAGACTATTCAGTATCAGGTCATTACTCTTATGACAACAAACGGACAGGCTCCATTTGTTACTGTGTATATGGATCTCAGCGAAGCCAAGGACGAGCAGACAAGAGAAGACCTTTCACTTGTAATTAAAGAAGTATTAGAGCAGAGAATTCAGGGTGTTAAAAATGAGAAGGGCGTTTATATTACACCTGCATTCCCTAAATTAATCTATGTTCTTGATGAGGATAACATTACTGAAGATTCAAGATACTGGGATTTAACAGTACTTGCTGCAAAATGTACAGCTAAGAGAATGGTACCTGACTATATTTCAGCCAAGAAGATGCGTGAGCTTAAAAATGGCGATGTATATCCATGTATGGGATGCCGTTCATTCCTTACAGCCGATACAGTAGGTATGGGTGAAAATGGAGAGCATAAGTACTACGGAAGATTCAACCAGGGTGTTGTAACTCTTAACCTTGTAGACGTCGCATGTTCATCAGGCGGAGATGAAGAGCGTTTCTGGGAGCTCATGGAAGAAAGAACTCAGTTATGTAAGAAAGCTCTTATGTACCGTCACAAGAGACTTCTCGGTACACCTTCAGACGTTGCTCCTATTCTTTGGCAGAATGGTGCTTTAGCAAGACTTGAAAAGGGTGAAGTAATTGATAAGTTATTATTTAACAACTACTCAACTATTTCTTTAGGATATGCAGGTCTTAATGAGTGTACAAAGTATATGAAGGGCGTATCACATACAGAAGAGGGTGGTAAGGAATTTGCCCTTCGTGTAATGCAGTTCTTAAATGATAAATGTAACGAGTGGAAGGCAGAGACAAATATTGCATTCTCACCTTACGGAACACCATTGGAGTCTACAACATATAAGTTCGCCAAGTGTTTACAGAAGAGATTCGGTAAGATCGAAGGTGTTACAGATAAGAACTACATCACAAACAGCTACCATGTACATGTAACAGAAGACATTGATGCATTTACAAAGCTTAAGTTCGAATCTGAATTCCAGGCACTCAGCCCTGGTGGAGCCATCAGCTATGTTGAGGTTCCTAACATGAGCAATAACATTGAAGCCGTACTTGAGGTTATGAAGTATATTTACGAAAACATCATGTACGCAGAGCTCAATACAAAGAGCGACTATTGCCAGGTTTGTGGATTTGACGGTGAAATGGAAATCGTAAGTGAAAGCAGCGGAAAGCTTATCTGGAGATGTCCTAACTGTGGCAATACAGATGAGAATAAGTTAAATGTTGCAAGAAGAACTTGCGGATACATTGGTACTCAGTTCTGGAACCAGGGTAGAACTCAGGAGATCAAGGACAGAGTGCTTCACTTATAATTAAGCAGACAGTTTCTTTATTTAATGAAATGAATACAGTGAAACGCATATAGTGAAACGCATATATTTCATTAATATATAAAGAAGAGTAAAGAATAAATAAAAGAACTGCTGGAAATGAGATATTCATTTCCGGCAGTTCTTTTTTGCTAAAGAATTAACATAGATATGCTGATTAATTTATAGTATTGATTTTATATAATTATGTAACACTAACACATAATTTAGGTTTATAATATCAAATTGTTTCTTATTATAATGTAATGAAAATGAACATTTATATCTTTTTTCGTGGTTTACCACGTGTTTTGTTAACGAGTGTATACAATATTGTTAAACACATATCAATATTGTATACAAATGCGAAATTTATTTAACAAATACATTAAAATGTGAATTGTATTTGAAACAATAAAAGATATATTATTATCATTATCAAAAGTAAATTGTAAACAATATAATTGTACAATATAAAGGCTATTGTAAATGGAGGTTTTTATGTCAGAGAATTTATTAGAAATAAAAAATTTAACAGTTGAAATAGGGGAAAAGGAAATCCTTCATAATATTAATCTTAACCTCAATGCCGGTGAGACACACGTACTTATGGGACCTAACGGTGCAGGTAAAACAACACTTGGTCTTACTATCATGGGTAACCCAAGATATAACGTAATTAACGGTTCTATCGTTCTTGACGGTAAGGATATTACAGAAGAAGCTGTTAACGAAAGAGCAAAGGACGGCGTATTCTTATCATTCCAGGCTCCTGTAGAAGTTCCTGGTATCACACTCAGTGAGTTTTTAAGAAATGCATTGGAGCAGAAAACAGGAAAGAGAATTAAGTTCTGGGAGTTCAAGAAGGAAGTAGAAGAAAACATGGCTCTTCTTGAAATGGATGAGAAATATTTACAGAGAGACTTAAACTGCGGATTCTCAGGTGGTGAGAAAAAGAAGGCTGAAGTTTTACAGCTTCTTATGCTTAAGCCTAAAATCGCTATTCTTGATGAGACTGACTCAGGTCTTGACGTTGATGCTGTTAAGACAGTATCTAAGGGTATCGAAGCATACCAGAAAAAGGTTGGTGGTGCACTTCTCGTTATTACACACAGCACAAAGATTTTATCTGCTCTTTCAGTAGATAAGACACATGTACTTGTTAATGGTTCTTTAGTTGCTGACGGCGACGCTTCACTTATCGATGAAATCAATGATAACGGATTTGCAAAGTACGAAAATTAATGTAGATTTGTGAGGTGAACTTATGAAAGAGAAGACAATCGTTTCCGATATTGATAGAAATATCTACAATATTAAGGACGAAGAAAAAGATAATTACAGAATTGAGGAAGGCTTAACACCTGAAATCGTTGAGCATTTATCAAGAGAAAAGCATGATCCTGAATGGATGAAGGAATTCAGACTCAAGTCACTTGATATATTTAACAATACTGAAATGCCTGACTGGGGTCCATCTATTGAAGGACTTAACGTGGATGAGATCGTTACATACGTACGTCCTAACACAGATATGAAGGCAGACTGGAACGAAGTTCCTGAAGATATTAAGAATACATTCGACAGACTCGGTATCCCACAGGCAGAGAAGGATTCTCTTGCAGGTGTTGGTGCACAGTACGACTCTGAAGTTGTATACCACAACGTAAGAAAAGAAGTTGAAGAGCAGGGTGTTATCTACACAGATATGGAAAGTGCTCTTAACGGCGAATATGCAGATATGATTAAGGAACATTTCATGAAGCTTGTTCCTCCAACAGATCACAAGTTTGCAGCTCTTCACGGTGCTGTATGGTCAGGTGGTTCATTCGTATACGTTCCAAAGGGAGTTCATCTTGAAATTCCACTTCAGTCATACTTCAGACTTAATGCACCTGGTGCAGGTCAGTTCGAGCATACACTTATTATTGTAGAAGATGATGCATACCTTCACTTCATCGAAGGATGTTCAGCTCCTAAGTACAATGTTGCTAACCTCCATGCAGGTTGTGTTGAGCTTTATGTAGGTAAGAACGCTACTCTCAGATACTCAACAATTGAGAACTGGTCAAAGAACATGTACAACCTCAACACTAAGCGTGCAAAGGTAGAAGAGGGCGGTAAGATCGAATGGATATCAGGTTCATTTGGTTCACATGTTTCATACCTCTATCCTATGAGCGTGCTTAACGGTAAGGGCGCAAGAGCAGAATTTACAGGTGTAACATTTGCAGGTGAAGGCCAGAACCTTGATACAGGTACAAAGGTAGTTCACAACGCACCTAACACATCTTCATACATCAACACACGTTCTATTTCTAAGGACGGTGGTATCAGTACATTCAGAAGCTCTGTTGTTGTAAATAAGAAAGCTAAGAATAGTAAGGTTGCTGTATCCTGTGAATCACTTATGGTTGATAACATTTCAAGATCAGATACTATTCCAGCTATGGATATCAGAACACAGTATGCTGATGTAGGTCACGAAGCTAAGATCGGTAAGATCAATGATGATGAAATCTTCTACATCATGAGTAGAGGTCTTTCAGAGGAAGAAGCTAAGGCTATGATCGTTAGTGGTTTCGCTGACAACGTAGGTAAGGAACTTCCTGTTGAATATGCTGTTGAGATGAACAATCTTATCAGACTTGAAATGAAGGGTAGTATCGGATAAGGAGTGGAACTATGAGTACAAAAGAAATTGCAATAAACCATATACCATCTCCTACATGGCGATGGTTAAAGATGAACCATGGTAAAATTACTACATTTGATGTAGCAAATGCTACTCATGATTATGACGAAAAGGTTCCTGCTGCAATTGAGAAGACAACTGCAGATAAGGCTGTATTTAACAACATTACAGCATCTCTTGGAGCTGATTTTGATGAAATGTTCAACGAGAGCATTACAGAAACAACAAAGTTTACAGCCAAGGCAGGCGTTAAGGAGACATCTCCTGTAGTTCTCAGATTTAACTATGCTGAGAATGCCGTAAATGCTAACAAATTTGCTGTTGAAGCTGAAGATGATGCTGAAATCACAGTTCTTATGGACTTTGCAGCTGAAGAAGCTGAAAATAGCACAGCTATGGCAAAGACACTTGTTAAGGCAGGTAAGAACGCAAAGGTTTCAATTATCCAGGTTGTAAGACTTGGTGAAAATAATACATTATACAATGACATCGGTGTTGAAACTGATGACAAGGCTGAAATTAAGGTTACAAACCTCTTTATCGGCGGAAATGTATACCAGGGATGCAGAGTTACACTTTCAGGTAAGGAATCAAAGGTTGAAAAGAGCATTGGTTACTTCCTTGATGGCAATGATAAGCTCGACATGAACTATGTTGTTGATCACATTGCTCCAAGAACAGAGTGTGATATTGATGCACAGGGTGTTCTTGAAGGAACATCAGAGAAGGTATTCAGAGGAACAATTGATTTCAAAAACGGATGTGCAGGTGCAGTCGGTGGAGAAATCGAAAGCGTTCTCATGCGTAGTGATGACGTAGTATGTCAGTCAATTCCTGTAATTCTCTGTAGTGAAGAGGATGTAGCAGGTAACCACGGCGCAAGTATCGGAAAGCTTGACGAAGATCTTTTATTCTACATGTCATCAAGAGGTCTTAAGGAAGAGGATATCTATGACATCATTTCAGGTGCAAGATTCCGTGGACTCTGCAGACAGATTCCTGATGATGACGTAAAGAGAGATGCGAGAAAGTTTTTCAATGGAGGAATTGAGATAGATGAGTAATATATCTGAAGATAAGGATTTTGAGCTTGACAGCAACAGAATCAGAAGACATTTCCCGCTCATTAATAACAGAAATATAGCATATTTAGATAACGGCGCTACAACACAGAAGCCAATGCAGGTATTGGAAGCAATGAACAATTATTATGAAAATAATAATGCCAATCCATTCCGTGGCGTTTACGAGCTCAGCGTGGATGCTACAGATGCTTACGAAAGAGCAAGAGCAAGAGTGGCTAAGTTTATCAATGCTAAGACAGAAGAAATTGTATTTACAAGAAATGCTTCAGAAAGTATCAACTTAGTGGCATACAGCCTTGGAATCAAAGGGATCAGTGAAGGTGATGAGATTGTTGTAAGTATTGCAGAGCATCACTCAAACTTCCTTCCATGGCTCCAGGTTGCTAAGAGAACAGGTGCTAAGGTAGTATTCTGGGAATGTGATGAAGAAGGTAACTTCGATATCGAAACATTAAAGAGCCTTGTAAATGAGAAGACAAAGCTTGTTGCAATTACACAGGTTTCAAATGTTATCGGTAAGATTAATGACGTTAAGTCATTTGCTAAGGTGGCAAGAAGCGTTGGAGCTAAGATTTTAGTCGATGGAGCACAGTCTGTTCCTCATATGCCTGTAGACGTTAAGGATCTCGACTGTGACTTCCTCGTATTCTCAGGACACAAAATGCTTTCTCCAATGGGTATCGGCGTATTATATGGTAAGCTTGAGCATCTCGAGGAAATGGATCCATTCCTTTATGGTGGTGAAATGATAGAGACAGTTACAAGAACAGGTGCAACATATGCAGAAGTTCCTCACAAGTTTGAGGCAGGTACTGTAAATGTTGGCGATGCAGTAGGTCTTGAAGCTGCCATTGATTACATTGACACTATTGGATTTGATACAATTATGAAGCGTGAACGTGCTCTTACACAGTATGCCTTTGAGTTAATCAAGGATATTGAAGGTATTGAGATTATCGGCTCACAGGAAGCAACTGAGCATGAAGGTATTATTACATTCAGAGTTAAGGGTGTTCATCCACATGACGTTGCTTCAATATTTGATACAAAGGGTGTTGCCGTAAGAGCGGGACATCATTGCGCACAGCCTTTGTTACAGCACTTGTATGACTTAAAGGATGAGAAGCCAACAGGTGGAATTTCAACAACAAGAGTAAGTATTTCTTTCTATAATAATGTAGAAGACATTGAAAGATTTGCTAAGGCACTTTCTGAAATAAGAGGTGAAATGGGTTATGAGTAATAGAACATTTTATAACGAAGTATTAACTGATCATAATATACATCCTGAAAATAAGTTTAAGATCAAGGACTTCACATTTGAAAAAGAAGGCGTAAACCCAAGCTGTGGTGATGACATCGTATTACAGATTAAGTATGAAGACGGCGTTATTACAGATGCGGCATTTGTCGGAGAAGGTTGTGCCATTTCACAGGCATCTACAGATATCATGACAAGCCTTGTTAAGGGAAAGACAAAGGAAGAAGCTCTCAGACTTTCTGATATCTTCCTTAGAATGATAAAGGGCGAAGCAAGTGAAGATGAGATTCAGGAGCTTGAGGAAGGTTCAGCACTTGAAGATATTTCACATATGCCTGCCAGAGTTAAATGTGCTGTTCTCGGCTGGAGAACACTCAACGAGATATTAAAGGAATCTTAATGATTCAATAGGTATCTGAACAATATAAATAAGGAATGACCGTGGAAATGTTACATTTCGTGTGGATCATTCCTTATTTTTTGTGTAGTGTATCAGTTATAAAAATTAAAAAAGTTTAAATTATTTATATACATTATATAAATAATGATAGTATAATATGCCAATAAATGTAAGTATATTATATTTTGCAATGTTTAAATTTACAGAAAGGAGTACGATCGAATCGTTATTTATTTATGAGTGAAAATACACAAACTGAGAAAAAAACCATTCCTTATAAAGAGATGAGTTTTTGGCAGAAAGAAAGATATACCTGGTTCTCTAACATTCCGGGAGACATTTGGGGAGGTATTGTTGCAACATTCTGTCTTCTTCCTGAAGTTATAGGATTCATGCTTGCAGTTGGTATCCCTCCTTACATGGGCCTTTTCACATGTATAGTACTTACAGTTACACTTTCATTTGTAAGTGGAAGACCGGGCGTAATTACAGCCTGTGCAGGTGCTACAGCAACAATTCTTACAGGCCTCATATCGAAAGTATTTATATCGGGTGAACATCCTGAGTACCTGTTTGCAGCGGTAATACTTGCGGGTATTATTCAGATAGTTTTAGGACTTGTTAAATTCGGAGTAGTGGTAAAGTTTATTCCGGAATCAGTAATGCACGGATTTGTTAATGGTCTTGCAACTATTATTCTTATTTCACAGATTCAGATGCTTTTAAGAGAAGAGCCTGAAACAATGGGACTTCAGATTGGCATGATTGCTATCGGTGTAGGTTCTATCGTAGGATTTAAGTTCCTTAAGAAGGTTATTAAGGGAAGAGGATTCACAACTATCCCAGAAGCTATTATCGGTGTAGTTGTAGTTGCAGTGATTGGTATCTGTGCAAACCTTCCTATTATGAGAGTTGCAGATTTAGGATCTGTAACACCTGACTTCACATATTTCGGTTCAGTATTTGCTAACTTCGGAAATATCTTTACATGGGATTGTTTCTCAACTATTTTCCCATTATCACTTTCAGTTGCATTTATCGGATTAGTTGAAACAATGCTTACATCAAGAGTTGTAGGCGAGGAGACAAATACAACTGAAATCACCGACCTTAACAGAGAGTGTAGAGGACAGGGTATCGGTAACATAATCTGCGGTTTCTTAGGTACAATGCCTGGTTGTGCGATGATTGCTCCTTCAACAGCAAATGTTAAGAGTGGTGGTAAGGGCAGACTTTCATCACTTGTAACAGGTGCTACAATGGCAGTGCTTCTCTTTGCATTATCACCATTGCTTTCATCAATTCCATTAGCAGCTTTCATTGGAGTTATGTTCTATATCTGCTTTGAGGTTTATAACTGGGATTCAATCATTAAGATGGCTAAGCAGCCTATTAAAGATACAATTGTAATGCTTCTTGTTGTTACAATCGTTATTGGAACACATAACCTTGCAATTGGTGTTATCTTTGGTATTGCCGCTTACTACATCGCATTCTTACTTAACTTCTTCGTATCAAGTAAGAAAGATGTTATAGTTTCATTTATTCTTCTTGGTGTAGCTATTGCCATTGCTCCATTTGGAATGGGAATGTTCTTCTCAATTCCTATGGTTGCAACAGCAGCATGTATCGCAGAAGGATGTAGAATGGACTTTAGTTCCGGTAAGGCAGCAAAGGCTTCTACAGTACTTAACTTAATTGCATTCGCAGCATTTGTATTCTTAATCATTCTTAATACATATATTATGCCGGGTGCATTCATGTGGTACCATTTATAATATAATAAAACAATTTTGACTTCCCTTTATGGTTTTCCATGGAGGGGAGTTTTTTATTTAAAATATAAAAAATTAGTATAAAATATATAAAAATTTTCAATGAAAATATCCCACCTCCTGGTTGTTAGACAAATACTTTTTTATATTCTTTTAGAAAATATTTAAACGGAGATTTTGGAGGAAAATATGAAAAAGAAAACTTTGGGATTATTAGGTGTATTTGCCATCTCAGGCAGTGTGCTTGCAGGATGCGGTGGTGCAGCTTCTAACACTGGCAACACAGGAGATGCAAAGGATGAGGTAATTGTTACAATGCCTACAACATCAGAGCCTGAATCAGGTTTTGATCCTGCATACGGATGGGGCTGGGGAGCGCATACACCTATGGAGCTTTATAATATCTATCATTCATTAGATACCTCACCTGTTAAGATGGCTGAATATTCACCATACAAGAACGAAACCGTAAACAAATATATGGATGAGGCTCTTGCTGCAGAAGACCTTGAAGAATCATATGATTTATGGAAAAAGGCACAGTGGGACGGTGCTTTTAATCCCTATGTGGGCATGAAAATGATGCCATGGGCAATATATTATTCTTTAAATACACGTATTATGTTATTATAATTAAATATGTTTTATCACAATAAAGTTTTAAAATAATGTTTAAAAATAACTATTTAAATAAGCTTTAATAAAATATTTTAAACACAGATTTCAGATACATAAAGGAAGGTAAGTTATGAAAATAGCAGTTCTTACAGGCGGTACAAGCACAGAAAGAGATGTTTCAATTGTTACATCAACTAATGTATGCAAGGCTTTAAGAAAAAAAGGACATGATGCAAATGTAATCGATGTTTTCTTCGGTAGTGATGAGTATGCAGATGCAGAAGCATTTTTCAATACAGTAAGTGACCTTGATGCAGAAGCAGAAAAATTACATGGTTTATCTGCAAATGTAAAAGAAACAATTGCTAAGAGAAAAGCAGACAACGGAATGTTCTTCGGACCAAATGTATTAGATTATTGTGAAAATGCAGATATTGTATTTATGGGTCTCCACGGTGAAAATGGTGAGAACGGTAAGATACAGGCTACATTTGATCTCCTTGGTATTAAGTACACAGGCCCTGGATTTTTAAGTTCAGCAATTTCAATGGACAAATCTCTTGCTAAGAAGGTGCTTATTCCTGCAGGCGTTCCTATGCCAAATGGAACTGAGATTTCAAAGGAAGACGCTGACAGAACAGTTGATATTCCACTTCCACTTGTTGTTAAGCCTGCATGTGGTGGTTCAAGTGTAGGTGTAAGCATCGTTTATACACAGGAAGAATTAAAGAAGGCAATTGATGAAGCCTTTGAATTAGAGGATAAGCTCGTAATTGAAGAATATGTAAAGGGAAGAGAATTCTCTGTAGGTGTAATGGGCGGCAAGGCACTTCCTATCGTAGAGATTATTCCTAACGGTGGTGTATATGACTTTGAGCACAAATATGATCCAAATGGAGCAATCGAAGTCTGCCCTGCTGAATTAGATGAAGAGACAACAAAGAAAATGCAGGCTATCGCAGAACTTGCATGTAAGACAGCCGGAATCGAAACAGTTTCAAGAGTTGATGAATTACTCAGAGAAGACGGAAACATTTACGCACTTGAAATCAATACACTTCCTGGTATGACACCTACAAGCTTACTTCCTAAGGAAGCAGCGGCAATCGGTATGAGCTATGAAGATCTCTGCCAGAAGTTAGTTGAAATCTCATTAGAAAATTTCGATACAGAGAAGTTCTGATTTTAGATAATATTTAACACTTAAAACATCTGGATGACATCTAACATTGCCGTCCCTGTTTAATACTTATACATGGGGTAATAAAAATGAATAATATGTTCGTAAAAGACATAATAAAAGAAGTTAAGGGAACTGTTTATCTCCTTAATGGCAATAAAGAAATAATATATGAATATTCAAATATCAGTTCAGAAGATAAGGAATTTGAAAATACATATAAGGCTCTTACAGGAAACATTTTCGATGTTGAGATTGCGAATGTAGTTACAGACTCAAGACTTGCAGGTAAAGACAACGTCTATGTAGCAATAAAGGGCGAGAGAAATGATGGAAATGATTTCATCATTAATACATTTGAAAATGGTGCGGTGGCAGCGATAGGTGAAAGACCTGCAAATGAGCTCTTTAAAGAAGCTGACACAAAGTACACTGTAACTGAAAAAATGGAAGAAGACGATGAAGATATAGATATCGAATTTGTTTTTGATAATTCAGACGAATGTGCCTATATCTACATTGAAGCTGAGTCTTCGGTATATGCACTTGGAAGAATTGCCCATGCATATATGGACATTCTCGACATACCTGTAGTTGGAATTACAGGTAGTGTAGGAAAGACAAGTGCCAAAGAGACTATTGCCAGTGTTCTTGGTGAGAGATTTAACGTTGGAAAGACACCGGGCAATCTCAATAATCTTATTGGCCTTCCTCTCACATGCTTTACATTTGATAAAAATACTGAAATTGCAGTTGTTGAAATGGGTGTAAGTGAGATTGGGGAAATGGACCCTATGACAGATATCGTTAAGCCGGATGTTGCTGTTATTACAAACATTGGTGTATCTCACATGGAGAACTTCGGTTCAAGAGAAGGTATTTACAATGAGAAGATTAAGCTTGCAAATGTTCTTCCTGAGAGCGGAGTTGCAGTTCTTAATTTCGATGATGACCATTTAAAAAATTATAAGAGAGATGGTATCACTGTCCGTTTCTACAGCATGAGCAAAAATGGTGACGGTATTGTGGATGAGGATCAGCTTGTATATGCCGACTCATTTAAGTCAGATGGTTTACACGGAAGCGAATGCAAAATCCGCAACTTAAATATTCACAACAACCTTACAGATGTGGATGTTAAGATAAATGTTCCTGGTAAGCACATGGTTTATCCTGCGCTACAGGCTGCTATCGTAGGTGCTCACTTCGGTCTTAATGCTGAAGACATTGCAAATGGTATTGCTAAAAGAGCCACTACAAACGGCAGAATGAACATAATTGAGACAGAGAAGGGTTATACAGTAATTGATGACTGCTATAACGCAAGCCCTTCATCAATGAAAGCCGGTATTGACACATTAACATATGCTGATGGCAGAAAAATCTGTATCCTCGGTGATATGTTTGAGCTTGGTGCGGATGAGCTTCCATTACACAGAGAAATCGGTGAATATGTTTCAGATAAGAACATAGACATCTTAATTACAATCGGTAACCTCTCAAAGGAAATGGCTTCAGCTGCTGAGAATGCAAATGGAGTTACAAAGGTTGTTTCATTTGAAGCAAATGAACCTGCCATAGAATATATTAAGTCAATAATTGAGAAAAATGATACTGTGCTTATTAAGGCATCAAACAGCATGAAGTTTTCTGAAATTGTAGACGCATTAAAATAAATTAAAGTAAATAAAAAAGCAAGGATATATTATCCTTGCTTTTTTGTATTTTGTTTTTGAAAGCGGGTGATTTATTTTTCCGCTTCTTTTTCTTCCTCAGGTGGATTGTCTCTTATTATTTTCTTTACAAGTACTGTTTCAACTCTGTTTCTTTCGGTTTTAATAACTGTGATATATAGATCATTTACAGTTATTGAATCACCTGCAACAGGGAAACGGTCAAGCTTTTCAATTACAAGTCCTGCAACTGAGTCATTTTCTTCTGAAGTAAGATCAGAACCGATAAAGTCATTTAAGTCATCAAGCTTAAGACTTCCTTCAACCTTGTAAATGTTAGGAGAAACCTGAATACATGAGTCCTTGGATTTCTCATCATACTCATCGTGAATCTTACCGATGATTTCTTCAAGAAGATCCTGTGTTGTAATGATTCCGGCAAATTCACCGTATTCATCAATTACAACTGCGATTGAAGTTCTCTGTTTCTGCATATCCTTAAATAATGCTGAGTTATTCTGCATTTCAAATGTGTAATATGCTTTTCTCATAATATCTGATACTGAGAATTTTTCATTTAATTCAGGATCCCTTTTTGTGTTGAACATAAGAATGTCCTTACTGTGAAGGATACCTACAATATTGTTAGGGTTGTCCTTGTATACCGGAACACGGGAATGCTTATATTCTTTATAGGTATCAATTACTTCATCAAGAGCAGCGTTAATATCTATAGAAACGATATTTGCTCTTGGAGTCATGATGTCCTTGGCAATAGAATCACCGAAGTCGATAAGGTTGTTGATAATATCCTTTTCATTTGTTTCGATAACACCTTCTTCACTACTTACATCAAGAAGAGCTCTGAGCTCTGATTCAGTCATGGCGCTCTTATCGTTATTCTTGCCTCTTGTAAGGATTTTAATAAAGAGACCGGCTAAAACATTTATTATGAAAACAATTGGTGTAAGTACGATTGTAAGCATTCTTATTACAGGTGCAACTGCACATGCGAATCGTTCAGGATTTCCTGAAGCAAGTGTCTTTGGTGTTATTTCACCGAAGATAAGAAGAACAACCGTAAGAATAATTGTAGCAACACTGGCACCGCTGCTTCCAAGCAATGCAATAAAGAGTGTTGTTGCAATTGATGAAGATGCAATATTAACAATATTATTACCTACAAGGACGGTACTGAGCATTTTTTTTGGATTATCCAGAATCTTCATTGCCGTTACGGCACCCTTGTGGCCTTCCTCACTCATTGACTTCAGCTTAATCATACTGGCCATTGAAAAGGCTGTTTCAGATGCTGAAAAGAATGCAGAAAGTACTACCAGAACAATGATAACTATAAGTTCTATTATATGGGACGTGTCCACTTCTAACTCCTTTTAAAATGTTGATAAAATGTTTTAGCGAATATTATACCATATTACTATTTTAAAATATATAAATATTGAGATAACAAAAAAAGGAAAAACACTTTCCATACAGAATAATATTAAAAAACACTGTTTTTTAGATTTGGAGGTGATGTGAATGACCATAAGAGAAGAGACAGAACAGATTGAAAGACAGGTTCTAAGTAAATATGCCAGTTTTTCAGATTCCACCATGGGCAGAGACACAGATGACCCTCAATGTGATTTGAGAACAGTTTATCAGAGAGACAGAGACAGAATCCTGCACTGTAAGTCATTTAGAAGACTTAAGCATAAGACTCAGGTTTTTCTTTCTCCTGAGGGAGATCATTACAGAACAAGACTTACTCACACATTGGAAGTTGCGCAGATTGCAAGAACCATAGCAAGAGCATTGCGATTAAATGAAGATCTGACGGAGGCCATAGCTCTTGGTCATGACCTGGGACATACACCATTTGGTCACATCGGAGAGGATACACTTACAGATGTATCAGGAATAAGATTTGAGCACTGCGAGCAGAGTGTAAGAGTAGTTGAGAAAATAGAAAAGGATGGTAAGGGACTTAATCTTACAAAAGAAGTAAGAGATGGTATTTTAAACCATCGTACCAGCGGAAGTCCGGGTACACTGGAGGGCTGCATCGTAAGATACTCCGATAAGATTGCATATATCAATCACGATATAGACGATGCCATAAGAGCAGGCATCTTAAAGGAAACTGATATTCCAAAGGAGTACAGCAGTATTCTTGGTAATTCCACAAAGGAAAGACTTAATACCCTTATAAAGGGAGTTGTTGATATATCCAAGGATAAGCCATATGTGAAAATGGATCCGGATGTCAATCTGGCAATGACAGGACTTAGAAGTTTCATGTTTAAAAATGTCTATACCAATAAGACTGCAAAGAGTGAGGAAGAAAAGGCAGACAGAATGCTCAGAACTCTTTACTTATATTATAGAGATAACATAGATAAGCTTCCTAAGATGTACATAGATATAATTAACAGAGATGAGGAGCCTAAGATAGAGCGTGCAATCTGTGATTATATTTCCGGAATGAGTGACACATATTCAATTAACACATTTAGAAAAATATACATCCCAATGTCCTGGGATATTTAATTATCAATTGTTCAGGCCTTGTAAATATGGTATAATATCATACATTATTTTTTCCCTATTAACACGGTCGTTCATTTGAGAATGCGGGATTACTTTTTTCTATGTGTCATTAAAATGTGACTTACATATTAATAAAGTGCTTTAGGAAGAGGTTCTATGGCTGATATTAATCAATTAAAAGAACAGGTGAGGGATGCCAATGACATTGTGGATGTTATAGGCAGTTACATTTCCCTTAAAAAATCAGGTTCTAACTACATGGGGCTTTGTCCTTTTCATGGAGAAAAGACACCGTCATTTTCCGTATCGCCGGGTCGTCAGATGTATCATTGCTTTGGATGCAATAAGGGCGGAGACGTTTTTAATTTTGTGCAGGAATATGAAAATATAACCTTTATGGAAGCCTTTAAGCTTCTTGCAGATAAGGCGGGGATTGAAATCCCTGACAATATTTCAGTAAGCAGGGGCGGTAAGGATAAAAGTAAAGAAGTTCTCTATTCAATTAATAAGGATGCGGCATATTTCTTTGTTGATTGTCTGAGAGGAGAAAATGGTGCTGAAGCAAGAGAGTATCTTCACAGAAGAGGACTTGATGCAAAGGTTGTTACAGCCTTTGGGCTTGGGTATGCACCAGGTGACGGAAAGCTGTACAGATATTTAAAAGATAAAGGCTATTCAGATGACGACCTGAAAAAATCCGGATTATTTACATATAAAACCGGAGTAAAAGATAAGTTCTTTAGCAGGGTAATATTTCCAATACTTGGAGATAACAGAGAGGTTATAGGCTTTGGAGGAAGAGTGCTTGGAGATGGAATTCCAAAGTACCTTAACTCTCCGGAGACACCAATATTTGAAAAGGGTGAAAATCTTTATGGATTTTACCTTGCTAAAAGGACAAGAAATGAAAGAATAATTCTTGTTGAGGGATATATGGATGTTATATCCATGCAGCGGGCAGGATTTACCGAAACGGTTGCATCCCTTGGAACTGCTCTTACAGAGTTCCAGTCAAGAAAAATAAGCAGAGTCGCAAAGAAGGTATATCTTATATACGATTCAGATGAAGCAGGCACAAAGGCAAAGCTTCGCGCAATTCCAATTTTAAGACAATATGGAATTACACCGTATGTGGTTATATTAGATCCGTACAAGGATCCGGATGAGCTTATAAAGGTTCTTGGACGGGAGGAAATGTCCAAAAGAATCGATAATGCCGTAGACGGTGTTATTTTTGAAATAATGCAGCTTGAGCATGAATTTAACAGGAGTGATCCTGCAAGCAACGCAGAATTCGAAAAGGAAGCTGCATCAAAAATTGCTTCATTTTCTTCTATAGATATGGATAAGGACAGGGCTGAGTTTTTAAGCATACGAAACAACTATATCAGTACCGTGGCTAATGAATTCCATATAGATAAAAACGAACTCACACAGATTGTAGATGGAATGATTGCCATTAAGAGACGAGATGGCGGTGAGAATAAGACTCTGGTCAGAAAGCAGGAGATACATCCTCAAAAGGACAGAGAAGAACGCAAAAGTATAGATAAAGGAACACTTAATGCGGAGAAAATAGTCCTTACGGCTGTATCAAGCTATCCGGGGATTTTAGAATCTGTGGAGAAATATATAAGAATAGATGATCTTGTAAACGATGTGTCATCTGAGGTTGGGAAAATGTTAAGAGACGGCATTTTGTCGAATAATCTTAACATACCAAAGATATTTGATGCATTTGTTGAAAAGAATATAAATATAAGCATAGTTCTCAATAGCGATGAATTAAATCAGCTTTCCGAGGAAGATACGAAGAAAGCACTGGCTGATGCTATTAAAAAAATTCTTCAGAAGAAGAATGAAATAGAAATCAATAAGCCTGAAAATCTCGCTAAGATAGCAGAATTAACAAACAGGAAGATGGAGCTTCAAGAACTTTCAATTAATTTTGACTGATAAGTACTATGGACGCATGTCGTGACAGAGTTTTACCGGGAGGAAAGATAAATGGCTAAGAAGGCTGAAACAACTACAAATGAAGAAATTAAGGAAGAGGTTATGGAGGCTGAAGACAAGAAAGAGCTTGAAGTAGAAGAGAAGAAACCTAAGAAAACAACAAGAAAGAGAACTTCAAAGAAGGCTGAAGAAGAGAAAGCTTCTGCAGTTGCTTCTGAAAATGAAGAAGATACAAGAACTGATGAAGAAAAATTCCTTGATATTATAGAATCTCTTGTAAAGAAAGCGGCTAAGAATAAGAATGTAATTGATTATCAGGATATTACAGAAGCCGTATCAGAAGTTTTAGATAACATGGATGATGTAGATAAAATCTATGATTATCTTGAAAGCAAGAAGATCGAAATCAGAATGGAAGAAGATGACGATAAGCTTGACGATGACGATGATCTTGATGATGACGTTGATAGCGAAGATGAAATCGATCTCTCTAAGATAGATTTATCAGTTCCTGAAGGTATCGGCGTTGACGATCCTGTAAGAATGTATCTTAAAGAAATCGGACAGATTCCTCTTCTTACAGCTGAGCAGGAAGTTGAATATGCAAAGAGAATGGAAGAAGGAAACGAGGTAGCTAAGCGCCGTCTTGCAGAGGCCAACCTTCGACTCGTTGTTTCTATTGCCAAAAGATATGTAGGTCGAGGAATGCAGTTCCTTGATTTAATTCAGGAAGGTAACCTTGGTCTTATCAAGGCTGTTGAAAAGTTCGACTACCGTAAGGGATACAAGTTCTCAACATATGCAACATGGTGGATCAGACAGGCTATTACAAGAGCCATCGCTGACCAGGCAAGAACAATCAGAATTCCTGTTCATATGGTTGAGACAATCAACAAGCTTACAAGAGTATCAAGACAGCTTTTGCAGGAACTCGGAAGAGAGCCATCACCTGAAGAAATTGCTGAGGAAATGGATATACCTGTAGAAAAGGTTCGTGAAATCCAGAAGATTTCACAGGAGCCCGTTTCTCTTGAAACACCAATCGGTGAAGAGGAAGACAGCCACCTTGGAGATTTCATTCAGGATGAAAATGTTCCTGTTCCTGCAGAAGCAGCAGCGGCTACATTACTCAGAGAGCAGCTTGATGACGAGCTTGCAACTCTTACTGAAAGAGAGCAGAAGGTTCTCAGACTCAGATTCGGTCTTGATGACGGTAAGGCAAGAACTCTTGAAGAAGTTGGTAAGGAATTCCAGGTTACAAGAGAGAGAATAAGACAGATTGAGGCTAAGGCTATAAGAAAACTCCGTCAGCCAAGCCGAAGCAAGAAGTTACAGGATTACCTTGATTGATAATCTTTCTAACAGATTAAAAACCGTAGCCAATCTTGTACCGAGAGCATCCAGAGTCTGTGATGTGGGGACGGACCACGGATATTTACCTATCTATTTATCACAGACCGGAATAGCAAAAAGTATTATTGCTATGGATTTAAGAGAAAAGCCTCTTCAGAAAGCCATCAATAATGCAAAGGATGAAAATGTTTCCAACATAGATTTCAGACTTTCAGACGGTCTTGACAAGCTGGAGAAAAATGAAGCAGATGTAATAACCATCACAGGTATGGGTGGCTATTTAATTCTGAACATATTAAAGAAGGCCTTGGACAGAGGCCTGTTTTCTGAGGGAATGAGAATAATAGTATCTCCTCATTCAGATTACAGGGAACTGAGAAATTTTCTATATGGTAATGGATTTCAGATATTGGAAGAAACTGCCATGTATGAAAATAAATGGTTCTACAATATCATTTCAGCTAAATACGACGGAGTTGCACGAAGTGCAGATGAGGTTGTATTGAGCTACGGAAGTCATTGCCTTGAATCACGAAATGCCGCATTAAAGCAATATTTATTGCATGAAAGCATGGTGCTTCGAGGTGTAATAGAGAATGTTTCCGAAGTTGATTCGGATTCGGCAAAGGCCAAATTACAAGAATTAAAAGATAAACTTAAAGTTAACAAAGAAGCATTGTCATATTATTTATGAAAATGCATCTGATAAATGAATATAAATACTAAATCATATTAAAGGGGAATGTAGACTTATGGTTAAGGCGGTTAAGTTTGGAGGAAGTTCACTTGCAAGTGCAGAGCAGTTCAAGAAGGTAAAGAACATCATCTTATCAGAAGAAGAGAGAAGATTCGTAGTACCTTCTGCTCCTGGAAAAAGATTTTCAGATGACATTAAGGTAACAGACCTTTTATACAGATGCCACGGAGAAGCTAAGGTTGGTATGGACTTTACTCATACATTAGATACTATCAAGTCAAGATATGAAGAAATCATCAAAGGTCTTGATTTAGATTTATCACTTGATGATGAGATTGCAGTTATTGCTGAGAACCTTAAAAAGGGAACATCAATAGACTATATCGCATCAAGAGGTGAGTACCTCAATGGTATCGTTCTTGCTAAATGTCTCGGATATGAATTTATTGATTCAGCAGAAGTAATTCTCTTTGATGAAAACGGAAAGTTCCTTTCAGAGGAGACAAATGAAAAGCTTTCTGCAAGATTAAGCACAATGGACAATGCAGTTCTTCCGGGTTTCTACGGATCAATGCCAAATGGTGAAGTAAAAACATTCAGCAGAGGTGGTTCTGACGTTACAGGTGCTATCCTTGCACGTGCAATCAGAGCTGACGTATACGAGAATTGGACAGACGTATCAGGTTTCCTTGCTGCTGATCCAAGAATCGTAGAAAATCCTGAAGTAATAGAAGTAATTACTTATAAGGAGCTTAGAGAGCTTTCATACATGGGAGCCGGAGTTCTTCATGAATCAGTTATTTTCCCTGTAAGAAAAGAGGGAATTCCTGTTAACATCAGAAATACAAATGCTCCTGAAGATAAGGGAACAATGATCGTAGAGAGTACATGCCACGTTCCTGGACATACAATCACAGGTATTGCAGGCAAGAAGGGATTCGCATCTGTAAATATCGATAAGGATAAGATGAACTCTGAAGTCGGTTTCGGTAGAAAAGTTCTTGAAGTATTTGAAAATAACGGAATTTCATTTGAGCATATGCCTTCAGGAATCGATACAATGACAGTATTTGTTAACATGGAGCAGTTCATTCCAAAGGAACAGTTAGTATTATCACAGCTCCACCAGGCAGTTCATCCTGATTCTATCGAGCTTGAAGCAGATCTTGCTCTTATTGCAGTTGTTGGTAGAGGAATGAAGAATAGTACAGGTTGTGCTTCTAAGATATTCAAGGCACTTGCTGAAGCAAATGTTAACATTAAGATGATTGACCAGGGATCAAGTGAAATGAATATTATTGTAGGTGTAAGAAACAGCGATTTCAACAATGCAATCAAAGCTATCTACAAAGCATTTTTTAACTAATATATTAATATAACGAAAAGTTGTCGCATATGTAGCCCTTGGTAGCGTAAACAATGTATGATTTACCCCTGGATATTGCGGCAACTTTTTTGTTAAATGTTTAAACGGTGTAAGTGTTTCTGATAAAAAGAGTACTGATATCGTTTGCTTATATGAGGATTTGCTTATGATATATGAATCTAACAGCGAACAGGAAACATTTGAAATTGGTAAAATTTTAGGTGAAAAAGCCGAAATGGGAATGATTTTTGCATTAGAGGGTGACCTCGGTGTGGGAAAAACAGCATTTTCAAAGGGTTTTGCTGAAGGACTTGGAATAACAGAAGTTGTTAACAGTCCTACATTTACCATTGTTCAGGTGTATGACAGCGGAAGAATGCCGCTTTATCATTTTGATGCATATAGAATTGAAGATCCGAGCGAAATGGATTATCTCGGATTCGATGAATATTTCTTTGGAAATGGTGTATGCCTTATTGAATGGCCAAGCGTTATAGAGGAATATTTACCGAATGATATGATAAGGGTAACCATATCGAAAAATTTGGATAAGGGATTAAATTACAGACTGATAGAGGTGGAAAATGACGGTTCTGGCAATTGAAAGTGCCGGTAGTGTTGCAAGTGTGGCAATCCTTAAGGACAACAGGATTGTTGGAGAATACAGCATTAATACTGGAACAAAACATTCTGAGACACTTCTTCCAATGACAGATGCACTTATAAAAAGCATCGGTATGGAAATCTCGGACATAGATTATATTGCGGTTTCTGTAGGTCCGGGTTCATTTACGGGATTAAGAATAGGTATCTCACAGGCAAAAGCAATGGCATATGCATTTAATAAGCTGACAGTTGCCGTGCCTACATTAAAGACACTGGCCACAGTGGGAGTAACACCTGGTATTATCTGCTCAGTAATGGATGCAAGAAGAGCCCATGTGTACTGTGGATTATATGAATACAATTCTGTTAATTCAGATACAGATACTAAGGCTCAGGCTTGTGCTAAGCAGTACAAGCTCGAAAAAATTGAAGAAAATACATTAATTTCTGCAGAAGAGCTTGTAGAGAAATTAAATGCATCAGGCAGAGAAGTTACATTTGTGGGTGACGGAATAGCAGTTCTTGAGAAGTTCTTGGAAAATGCAACATTTACATATAAATATGCATTACCAACTGAAATAGAATTAAGCGCCGCAAAGGTTGCATATGCTGCAGTGGATATGATTGAGGCAGGAGAACTTACAACAGCTTCAGCATTAAATGCAGAATATTTAAGACCTTCACAGGCTGAAAGAACAAAAGAGGCAAAAGATAATTACATTATCAGGGAAATACAGGCTTCTGACGCAGCAGGTGCAGCGGAGATTGAGAAAATTGCCATAGGCGATGGTGCCTGGTCTGAGGAAGCGCTCAAGGATGTAGTTTCTAAAGATGATGCATCATACCTTGTTGCATGCTGTGGAGACACAATATGCGGATTAGTCGGTGCATGGATTTCTCTTGATGAGGCAGAAATCACAAATGTTGCAGTACATCCTGAATACAGAAGAAAGGGTATTGCAAGAGCACTTTTAAGAGAGTTGATAACACGAGGAAGAAAAAACGGCGTAAAGCGTTTTGTTCTTGAAGTGAGAAAAAGCAATAAAAAAGCTATTAATTTATACGAAAGCATGAACTTTGAGTTTGTAGGTGAAAGAAAAGACTTTTACAGCAGACCAAAGGAAGATGCATGTATATATGAGCTTGGTTAGAAAGGAATAACAATGCTTGATGTTTGTTTGCTTGGGACAGGCGGAATGCTGCCTCTCCCGGGAAGATGGTTAACATCTCTGTTTTTAAAATATAACGGCAGCGGACTTCTTATAGATTGCGGTGAAGCGACACAGATTGCCATGAAGGAAGCGGGAATCAGTAATTATGATATCGATACAATCTGCTTCACACATTTTCATGCAGATCATATAAGCGGATTGCCCGGAATGCTTTTATCAATGGGTAATTCAGGAAGAACAACTCCTGTTACACTTATTGGACCTAAGGGGTTAAAGAGAATAGTTACAGCGTTGAGAACTATTGCTCCGGAATTACCATTTGAAATTGAATTTATCGAATTGGATGACGCCCAGTCACATTTAAGCCGTCTTGGATATGAAATTGATATTTACAAGCTTAACCACAAGGTGACATGCTTCGGATATACAATAAGCATTCCAAGAATGGGCAAGTTCGATGTGGAAAAGGCTAATTCTTTAGGTATTCCTAAAATGTTTTGGAATAAGCTTCAGCATGGTGAAGATGTTGTGGTTGACGGTGTTGAAATAAAGTCAGAATCAGTTATGGGAAACCCGAGAAAGGGAATAAAGGTTACATATTGTACTGATACCAGACCTGTTCAGGCTATTATTGACAATGCTTACCAGTCTGATTTATTTATCTGCGAAGGTATGTATGGTACTGATGACAGATTAAATAAAGCCAGAGAATATAAGCATATGACATTTTCCGAGGCGGCTACACTTGCTAAGGAAGCGGATGTTAAAGAAATGTGGTTAACACATTTCAGTCCTGTATTACAGCGCCCGGGAGATTTTATTAACATAGCAAGAAAAATATTTGCCAATTCCCATGTGGGAAGCTGCGGTAAAGCGGTAACTTTAATGTACGAGGATTGATATGAACGATAAAGACATAAAAATACTTGCAATTGAGTCTTCCTGTGATGAAACAGCGGCTTCAGTGGTTATAAATGGAAGAAATATCATATCAAATGTGATTAATTCTCAGATTAAGATTCACACTGAGTATGGTGGTGTTGTGCCTGAAATTGCTTCAAGAAAGCACATGGAAAATATTGTTAATGTTGTGGATGAGGCATTAAAAGAGGCAGACATGACTCTTAATGATCTGGATGCAATTGCAGTAACAAATGGTCCGGGACTTGTTGGCGCACTTCTTGTTGGGGTTTCATTTGCAAAAACTCTTGCATGGAGTATAAATAAGCCTTTAATTCCTGTTAATCATATTGAAGGTCATATTTGTGCTAATTATCCGGAAAATAAAGATCTCGAGCCGCCATTTGTAATACTTGTTATTTCAGGCGGACATACATATCTTGCAATCTGCTCAGAATATGGTAAGTATGAAATTGTGGGACAGACAAGAGATGATGCGGCAGGTGAAGCATTTGACAAGGTTGCCCGTGCAATCGGCTTAGGATATCCTGGTGGACCTAAGGTTGATAAGTTAAGTAAGAGCGGTAATCCGGATGCATTTGATTTCCCGATTGCACATATTGCGGATGCTCCATTTGACTTTTCGTATAGTGGAGTTAAATCTGCCGTTCTCAATCAGCTTAATACAGCAAAGATGAACGGTATGGAGATTAACAGTGCTGACGTTGCAGCTTCATTCCAGAAGGCAATAATCGGATCTACTGTACCTAAGGCAATTGCATTATGTAAGGAAAAGAATATTAATAAGCTTGCAATCGCAGGTGGTGTTGCATCAAACAGTGCACTCAGAGAAGCTCTTCAGTCAGCATGTGATAAAGAAGGCATACAGTTCTGTTCACCATCGCCTGTTATGTGTACAGATAATGCAGCCATGATAGGGGCAGCGGCTTATTACAAATATTTAAATAATGAATTTAGTGGTTTAGACCTTAACGCAATTCCTAATTTATCTTTATAATTAATGAATGGATTGATAAAGAATATTCATACAGAAGATTCACAATGAAAATGTTTGAAATCAAAATTTTTGTATGAATACACATTATGATTGTCATTTATGCAGCGGTACATGTAATCGTAACTTAAATTTTGCAGGAGTTTATATATGAAAGACAGGATTTACGCAATAATAGTCGCAGGCGGGACCGGCTCAAGAATGAAAAGTTCCGTTCCAAAGCAATATCTTGACCTGCGCGGTAAACCGGTATTGCAATATTCAATCGAAAAATTCCTTGAAAATGAATTAATCGATGCATGTATCATTGTGGCTCACAAAATGTACCATAAAGATATTGAAGATATGACAAGGGGAATTGCCGGAAAGAACATTTACATCGTTGAAAATGGTACAGAGCGAATCGACTCTGTAAAAAATGGCCTGGATAAGGCATTGTCTCTTGAAGAGTCATACGATAATTCGGAAAATGGCGGTATGGCATATGTAATGATTCATGACGGAGCCAGACCGCTGATTTCTGAAAAGCTTATTTCAGATTCCATCGAGAATGTGAAGAAATACAGAGCAATCGTTCCTGCAATAGCTGTAAAGGATACAATAAAGAAGATCAATGATAGTAATGAGGTTCTGGACACTCCTGAGAGAGCTTACTTAAGAGCGGCACAGACGCCTCAGTGTTTTGAATTGAATCTTATACTGGATGCATTTGATAAATATAATTCAGATACATTGCTGGAACATCTGCCAACTGATGATGGAAGTCTCATTGAGCTGTATTCAGATGCAAATGTGGTTATTACAGAGGGCGATGAGAACAACTTAAAGATTACAACTCCTATAGATTTACGCATTGCAGAGATGATTCTTGGGGATGAGAGTCAATAAATAATTATTTTAAAATATTAAAAAATAGTTGTTGACATAATAGATATATATTGGTATTATAACAAAGTCGCTACAGGGTAGTGTGCTTTGGAGAGGTAGCGAAGTGGTCATAACGCGGCGGTCTTGAAAACCGTTTGTCTTAACGGGCGCATGGGTTCGAATCCCATCCTCTCCGCTAAAAATTGGGGCGTGTATACGCCCCGTTTTTAATTTAAAAAACTTTTTTTGGAGAAGTACCCAAGAGGCTGAAGGGACACCCCTGGAAAGGGTGCAGGTCGTTAACGCGGCGCGCGGGTTCAAATCCCGCCTTCTCCGTTTTATTTTTAGCAGATTGACATGCATTTGTATGTTAATCTGCTTTTTTTAATTAAAGTTAATAATCTATGCTAATTAGTTGAATAATCGTTATAAAAAATATTAAATTTTTGAGAAATATATGTTATATTTTAGACATTGCAGATAAAATATCTAATATTTGTTTTACGAGCTTGTATACGTCATTAAACAGTATTGCTTTTTAGGATTTGCTTTACTGAGTTTGCCGGGATACTTTTCTTATTAGGGAAAGGGGAGAGAAATGCAAAACAGCGCTACAAAAAGAACTATTAATCTTTTAGCTGATTCATTGAAAAATCTTTTGAACGTGAAAGAGATTAATAAGATTACTATTAACGAAATTACAAAAGACAGCGGCGTAAACCGACAAACATTTTATTACCATTTCCATGATATATATGAGTTATGCTCATATATGATAGAAAGAGATTTGCAGGAGCTTATGCCTTCCCGCGGTAATGATGTTACCGATTGGAAAATTGCAATGATCACACTCCTGGAATATCTGGAGGAAAATAAGAACTTATATAAGAGACTCATTCTTACGGTGGGTTCTTTCTATATTAATCAGTTTATACATGACAATCTTAAACCCTACGTTAAAGCGTATATCACAAGATATATAAAACCTACAAATATCACCAGTGAATATTTAGAGTTTTTATATGGATATTACACAGCTTCATTCCACGGCTGCATAATTGATTGGATACTATTTGACGGTATTAAAAATGTTGCGGATAAAAATGAATTAGTCGATTTGATTGATATAACTGTTGAGGGTTCCTTAGAACATATAGTGGAAAGATTCGAAGGTAAAAAAGATACAACAGTATAATGATATTTAAACATTTACAATATTATTAAAGGCATCCGGTTATGTCGGTAGACTAAAACAGCCATCATTTATATCATAAATACATATTTTAAATACAAAAGAGTGAAGATTAGTATTTCCTCCATATATAAATGTGAATATTTTGAATATGTGCATTTCATAAGTGTGTAAAATTAATATCTGCATGAAACATCGAATATTATTAACACGGCTATTGCCAACATAGTTATTAATGATTTAGTTATTTTTTATAACATAGTTATTATTAACATAGTTATTATTAACATACTCTCTGACACCGAATATCTGGACAAAGCATTGTTACAAAATTATCAAAGTGCAACAATTTAGACATTTGTATAACAAAGTCTATTTAAGAATTCTATTGTAAATGTTAAATTTCTATATACGTATTACAGCAGCTAATATATCTTAGTATTTTATTTGCTTAAGATAAGCAGCTAATATATTAAGATATTTTATCTGCCGGCGAAGAAGGGAGGTTTTATGTAAATGTCGCAGGGAGATGAGAAGAAGAAAAAGCGAAGCAAGTATTTGACTTTGGTTATTCTTTGTATCGGTATTCTGCTCATCCCTGTTATCTACTTCGGCACATATGTATCATCCGTTTGGGATGTTTATGGAGAAACTGAACATTTGCCTGTCGCGGTAGTTAACGAGGACAAAGGGGCAGTGTATAAGGATGAAGAAGTAAACTTTGGTAATCAGTTAGTCGACAATCTCAAGGAAAACAACAGTTTAAAATGGGAATTTGTTGATTTAAAGACAGCAAGAGAAGGTCTTGAAACAGGTAATAAATATTACGCTGTAATTGATATACCAAGTGACTTTTCCGAAGATTTGACATCTTTAAGTAATGAGGTAAAAACACAGGCGACGATTACATATTCTGCCAACCAAAAGAGGAATTATGTAGCGTCATCAATCTTATCAACAGCTGTAACAAGACTTAAGGACTCTGTAGATTTAAAAATTGCAGAGAAGATTACAGACACACTTGTAACACAGTTAGAGGCTGTTCCGGATTCACTGGAAGAAGCTAATGACGGTGTTGAACAGTTAAAGGACGGAAGTCAGCAGTTAGATAATGGTTATACAAGTCTTATTGATGGTAACACAGCAATAACAGATGGTTTAACTACATTATCAGCAGGTCTTACAACTGCCCTTGATGGAGCAACAGCTCTTAGTAACGGTGCTAAGCAGTTAGATGCAGGCGCTAAATCAGCTCAGTCAGGTTCAGCTCAGCTTTCAGCAGGAAGCCAGGCTGTTACTGACGGTATTAAAGCTGTTTCAGCAGGTTTAACTACACTTAATACTACAATCCAGTCAGGAATTTCATCATCAAAGGATAATGTTGGTACAACTATTGGTGCAGGAATTAACAGCGCAGTAAGTCAGGTATATGACGGAAACGGAACATCAGTCGGAATTAACGGTTATGTAGACGGTGTTGACGCATATGTAAATGGTGTAAATTCATATACAACAAGCGTTGATTCATATACTGATGCAACTACAAATATGATTAATGCTTTAAATGCAGGTGATACAGCTACAGCAACAGCTATTGCAAATCAGTTAGCTGCAACAGATGCTACAGGCATGACAACAGCTCAGAAGATCAAAGCATCTTCACAGCATCTCCAGCAGAACGGATCACAGATCCTTGCCGGAGGTACATCTGTAAAGGGAAGTAAAGACTTATTAATTGCAGGACTTACAAACGGAATTATTCCTGGATTAAGCAACAGCTTAGACACTCTTGCAAATAGCATTAGTGCCGGAATCCAGATGGTAAAAACTCCAATTGACGGAGAAGGCGATACAGGAATGTATACAGCTGCCGACGGAAGCAAGAAGACAGCACTTATAGCAGGATCAACACAGGTTAGTCAGGGATTAATTACTCTCGATGGTGGACTTACAACATTGTCTCAGGGTACAGAATCACTTTCTAACGGTGCAAATCAGCTTAAGTCATCAGGTATTGGCAAGCTTTCTGATGGATCTGCACAACTTATTGACGGATCACAGCAGTTAGGAGATGGACTTGTAACAGCCAAGGACGGTAACGGTCAGGTACTTGACGGTCTTACAACTTTAAATAACGCATTTAATACTTCAATCAGCGATGCCAAAGACAAGCTTCAGGCGACAGACGGGCTCGCAACTGCAGTAGGAAATGGAGTTGAGACTGTAGCAGAACCATTTGACGAAATACCTAACTATGGTGAGTCATTTGCTCCATACTTCTTAAATGTATCTCTTTGGGTAGGTGCCTTAACATGTATGTTAACAATCTACTACGATTATAAGAGAACAGTTAAAACATTGGGACCTATGTCTCGTAAGCCTTTGATGCGTTTCTTCTTCTTTTTAGGAATCGCTATCGCACAGGCTGTAATTTGTGGTCTTGTAGGTCAGTTCGGACTTGGTCTTGATATTAACCTTCCGGCTGCATACTACTTAGGATTAATTGCAACTGCAATTACATATATGCTTATTGTGGAATGTCTGATGGTTAACCTCGGTGACGTTGGTAAATTCCTCTCTATGGTACTCATGGTATTGCAGCTTACTGCAACAGGAGGAACATTCCCAACAGAATTAAATCCGGGATTCTTCCAGGCAATCAATCCATTCTTACCTATGACATATAATATTCAGCTTATGAAAGAGGCCATCAGTGGTCATAACCAGGCATATGCATGGTACAACTTTGGAATGCAGTTTATCTTCGCGGCAATTGCCCTTGGATTATTAATGCTTGGTAATATCATAAGAAGAATTAAGAATAGAAGAGAAGGTGAGAAGATTGGTATTGTGGACGCTTTCCATTATGGAGAAGAAGGTCACTTCAGCCACATCCCACACAACCATTAATTGAGTTGTTACAGTAAAGCGAAATGATGTCTTTAAATTTAAGATAACAAAATAATGAGCGACGGCGTGTGAATTTATTTCACACGCCGTTTTTTGATTTATTATTTCTATATAGAAAGTATTAGTTTGAATGAATATCAGATTAATACATTAAAGAAAATGTTTTAAGTGAATATCAGATTAAGAAAAATATTTTAATTGAACATCAGAATATCAGATTAAGAAAAATGTTTTAAATGAATATCAATAACTTTTATTTAAAGAAAACGCTTTATATGATTATTATTACATTAAGAAAAATGTTTAAATAAATATCCAGTAATTAGATTAAGAAAAAAGTTTAAACCAATATCAATAACTTATATTAACCAAATCTTCTATATAGAAGATATAATACCTCAGGATAGAAGATCAGATATTCGGAAGCATCTCGTTTATTTCTTTTCTTCTATTATTTTTCTTCTATATATAGAAAGAAACATTTATTATTTCATACTCATCTGGATTATTCCTGTCGTATCCATAGAGTGTCCGTCAGAAATACCGGTTGCTAATAAATACAGTCTGACATTTTTTAATACGTATAACCTGTGCATATATAAAATATTTATTTATATATATGAGCGAATAAATAATTTTTATAATTATTTTTAAATAATTTCTATAATTTCCCCCGGATTCAATAGAAAAACTAATATTTTCAAAATAATTTTTGCCCGCAACCCCAGTGTTTCTGCGGTTTTACGGTAAATGAAAAATAATTTTGAAAATTTC
>OLQK01000074.1_pt1 | contig 124758 bp, 104 predicted proteins | sample 1672501 | NCBI WGS metagenome assembly OLQK01 (sample SAMEA3136693, study PRJEB25190) | human gut metagenome | biome: human gut; feature: human-associated habitat; material: faeces | place: Austria | collected 2013
GGTAAAGGCATAAGCCGCAGACTTGTAAAAGAGTTTGCGGCTTTTCGTCGTATATGGGGAAAGAACAGGAACGAAAGAGAGGTAGCAGAAATGGCGAATAAGAAAGGCAGCCGACAGCTGACATGGACAGACCGTATAAGTATTGAGGCATTGAAAAAAGCAGGGCATAGCGTGATAGAGATAGCAGAACAGCAGGGCGTACACCGCAGCACTATATACAATGAGCTTAAGCGAGGGGAATATATGCACAGAAATAGCGACTATACAGAAACATTAAGTTATAGCCCAAACAAGGCACAAATGAAAGCAGAGGAAAATTTAAAGGCAAGGGGTACACAACTTAAAATAGGAAACGATATTGCATACGCAAATTATATAGAGGATAAAATAGTAAATGAAGATTACAGCCCAGCTGCGGTACTGGGAGAATTGAAAGCACAGGGGAAAGAGGGGGACTTTTCCGTAACAGTATGCGTAACGACCTTATACAGCTACATTGATAAGGGTATTTTCCTTAAGTTGTCTAATAAAAATTTGCCAGTAAAGAAGAATAAGAAGAGAAATTATAAGAAAGTACAGAGGCAACAGAAAAGGGCGGCAGCAGGAGAGAGTATAGACAAACGCCCGAAAGAGATAGATACACGGGAAGAGTTCGGCAACTGGGAAATGGACAGCGTTTTAGGTAAGCGGGGAAAGTCAAAAAATACGTTGCTGGTACTGACAGAGCGGAAAACCAGAAACGAGATTATATTTAAACTGCCAGACCATACAGACGAGGCAGTAGTAGCGGCACTGGATAGATTAGAAAGAAAATGGGGCGCTGATATGTTTAAGCGGGTATTTAAGACAATCACAGTAGACAACGGCAGCGAGTTTGCAGATGCAGAGGGCTTACAGCGTTCTATTATCAACGAGGGAGAAAAGCGGACAAAGGTATATTACTGCCACCCGTACAGCAGTTGGGAGCGTGGCACAAATGAGGTAACAAATAAGATGATACGCCGGAAGATACCGAAAGGCACAAATTTTGACGACAGGACAGAGGAAGAGGTAGAGAGTATAGAGAACTGGATAAACGGATACCCACGCAAAATACATGGCTATCATTCAGCAGGGGAACTATTCGAGGAAGAGGTAAAGCAGCTTGCATAAGAACGGAAATAGGGAGCGTGAGAGGCTGGCAGCAGTGGCAGCCTTACTATTGCGCTGCCTAAAAGTGAAAATATACAATAAAACAGGCTACGTATTGTGCAAAACGGCAAAACGATAAAAACATGAAAAAATGTCGAATTTAATGTTGACATTTTTAATTCGTAAAAAACAATCAAGAATCTCTTGACGGAACTTGTATTTATTTTTATAATAACAAGGTATATGAAAAAAACAAGGATAAGGATCAGTAAAAGATTAGAGTCTGTACAGAGAACTGCCGGGCGGTGCAAGGCAGCAGATCAGATCTTTGAACTCGCCTTTGAGTTCTTCTGCTGAACGGTTTTCAGATAGGCAGAAGCGGGAATTCCCGTTATAGAATCACAAGTGCGCTGCACCGTAAGTTATGTTACCGGGATGCGGCGAAGAAGAGTGGTACCACGGAATTTAATCTTTCGTCTCTTTGAATTTATCAAAAGAGGCGAAAGATTTTTATTTAACAGGAAATCCTGATGAAATTTCCTATTAAATGAAAGGTTAAGACACTTTTTTTCATACTGAAACAATACCAGGAGGAAAGAAAAATGGCAGTACCTTACAATCATAAGGCAATCGAAAAGAAATGGAAAGAAAAATGGGCTGAGAATCCGGTTAATCCGAAAGTGGATGAAAACGGCAACCCGAAAAAGAAATATTATTGTCTGGACATGTTCCCGTATCCGTCAGGAAACGGTCTTCATGTAGGACACTGGAGAGGCTATGTTATCTCCGATGTGTGGAGCCGTTACAAACTGCTTCAGGGATATTACATCATTCATCCGATGGGATGGGATGCATTCGGCCTTCCGGCTGAAAACTATGCGATCAAGATGGGAACTCATCCTGCAAAATCGACAGCAGCAAACATCGCGAATATCAAACGTCAGATCAATGAGATCTCAGCGCTTTATGACTGGGATATGGAAGTTAATACAACAGATCCTGATTTCTACAAATGGACACAGTGGATCTTTGTAAAGATGTTCAAAGAAGGACTTGCATACGAAAAAGAATTCCCGATCAACTGGTGCCCGTCTTGTAAGACAGGTCTTGCAAACGAAGAGGTTGTAGGCGGAAAATGCGAACGCTGCGGTGCTGAAGTTACAAAGAAGAACCTTCGTCAGTGGATGCTGCGTATCACAAAATATGCAGACCGTCTGTTAAATGACCTGGATAAGCTTGACTGGCCGGAAAAAGTTAAAAAGATGCAGACAGACTGGATCGGTAAATCTTACGGTGCAGAAGTAGATTTCCCGGTTGAAGGAAGAGAAGATAAGATCACTGTATACACAACAAGACCAGATACGCTTCATGGAGCAACCTTCATGGTACTTGCACCGGAACATAAGCTTGCAGCAGAGCTTGCAACACCGGAACACAAAGAAGAAGTAGAAAAATATATCTTCGATTCTTCTATGAAGTCTAATGTAGACCGTCTGCAGGACAAAGAAAAAACAGGTGTATTTACAGGAACTTACGCGATCAACCCTCTGAACGGAGCAAAGGTACCGATCTGGCTTTCTGATTATGTACTGGCTGATTATGGTACAGGAGCCATCATGTGTGTACCGGCTCATGACGACCGTGACTTTGAATTTGCAACCAAGTTCAACATCCCAATCATCCAGGTTATTGCAAAAGATGGTAAAGAAATCGAAAATATGACAGAAGCTTACACAGAGGCTTCCGGAACGATGATCAATTCCGGAGAATGGAATGGCATGGAAAGCTCTGTCCTTAAGAAAGAAGCTCCACATATCATCGAAGAAAGAGGAATCGGACGTGCAACTGTAAACTACAAGCTGCGTGACTGGGTATTCTCCCGTCAGAGATACTGGGGAGAACCAATTCCGATCGTACATTGTCCGGAATGTGGCGCTGTACCGGTACCGGAGGATCAGCTTCCGCTGAGACTGCCGGATGTAGAATCTTATGAACCGACAGGAACAGGAGAATCTCCACTTGCGGGAATCGATGAGTGGGTAAATACAACCTGTCCTGTTTGTGGAAAACCGGCAAAACGTGAGACAAATACCATGCCGCAGTGGGCTGGATCTTCATGGTATTTCCTGCGTTATGTAGATAATCACAACAACGAAGAACTTGTATCCAGAGAAAAAGCAGATGCAATGCTTCCGGTAGATATGTATATCGGTGGTGTAGAACATGCAGTACTTCACCTTCTGTATTCAAGATTCTATACTAAATTCCTTTGCGATATCGGTGTGATCGATTTTGATGAGCCGTTTATCAAACTGTTCAACCAGGGAATGATCACAGGTAAGAATGGTATCAAGATGAGTAAGTCAAAAGGAAATGTCGTGTCTCCGGATGATCTTGTAAGAGATTATGGATGCGATTCTTTAAGAATGTATGAACTCTTCGTAGGACCACCGGAACTGGATGCAGAGTGGGATGACAGAGGAATCGATGGTGTATACCGTTTCCTTAAGAAACTCTGGAATCTGCTTATGGATAGCAAGGATAAAGATATCAAACCAACCAAAGAAATGATCAAAGTACGTCATAAACTGGTTTATGATATCACAACCCGTCTGGAAAGCTTCAGCCTGAATACCGTTATTTCTGCATTCATGGAGCATACAAATACACTGGTTGCGATCGCTAAGAAGGAAGGCGGAGTAGACAGAGATACTCTGGATACCCTTGCTGTATTACTGGCACCATTTGCACCACATATGGCAGAAGAAATCTGGGAAGAACTTGGCAACAAAGAAAGCGTATTCCGTGCCGGATGGCCAAAATACGATACAGAAGCCATGAAAGATGATGAAATCGAAATTCCGGTACAGATCAATGGAAAAACAAGAGCAGTCATCAAAATTTCCGCAGAGACTACAAAAGAAGAAGCAATCGCTGCCGGAAAAGAAGCAATCGCAGATAAACTTACAGGAAATATCGTAAAAGAAATCTACGTTCCGAAGAAGATCATAAACATTGTGCAAAAATAGGCAGTGCAAATAAGGAAAGCCGAGGTCAAATCCTGCTAGCAGGAATTTGACCTCGGCTTGAGTTATTTATAGGGCGTACGCCCGTCAATCGAACGAACTATGTTCGTGAGATTGTGCACTGCCGTAAATTTGCGACAAAAGTAATCCATTCAAGGCGTACGCCCGTCAATCGAACGAACTTGTTCGTAAGATTGGAGCACTGCCGTAATTCTGCGACAAAGTAAATCATTCAAGTATAAGTCCGTCAATTTTCCGGTAATCCTTTACGGATTCCAAAAGTGGATGCAGGGAAAAAGGGAATACAGCTGATCAACCGGAATATGGTCAGAAATATTTCATTTGATAACAAATAAAAATATGCTATACTGTTCTTGAACTTTGAGTAAGGAGGAACAAACAGATGGGAAATGTACACAGTATAGACGTAGAAGAGGATCAGTTTGCATACCGTTATGATACGCAGCTTTTGATTGACAGAAGAGATGAAGATCTGGATGAAGATGAGATTGCAGAATATATATCCGAACATTTTGAAGGAAACTGTCTGATCGCGGTAGGAGATGAAGATCTGATCAAAATTCATTTCCATACAAACGAGCCATGGAAGATTATGGAATATTGTAATAGTATTGGCGAGATTTACGATATCGTAGTGGAAGATATGATCCGGCAGTCAGCTGGGCTAAAAGGATAGTATGTACCTGATATCACTTTATTTTGACGAAGGGACAAACAAGAAGATCCAGTTATATATGGAACAGATTGCGCAAAGAACGGGCAATATGGCGATGATTAACGGAAAGGTTCCGCCACATATTACCTTGTCGGCATTTGATATGGCAGAAGAAGAGAAAGCAATCGCCGGCTTTACGGCAATGGAACAGGAATTTGAAAAAGGACAGATTTTCTGGTGCTCGGTAGGGATGTTTCTGCCACATACAATTTATTTGTCACCGGTTTTAAATGCATATCTGCAAAAGCTGTCAGAGTCTGTTTTCTCAAAGATCAGATATCTGGAGGGGGTACGGATCCAGAGCAGATACCAGCCGTTTTCCTGGTTTCCGCATACAACACTGGGAAAAAGACTGAACCAGGCGGAAATGCGGGAGGCATTTGTTGTGATGCAGAACCAGTTTGCACCGTTTACAGGTGAAGCGGTTGAGATTGGGCTTGCGAGGACGAATCCATACAGGGATTTATGTAAGATAAAGTTAAAATAAAAAGAAGATTTTCGCGGATCTGAATCGACACGTGAAAATCTTCTTTTTCACTATCAGAGGAACTATCCGAGCACAGTTCTACTAAAGCTTTCCCTCTGGAACCCTGGAAATGATCGTCCGGTTGATCCGTACCAGGAAGAAGGAGGATACCATAAGTGAAATGACCTCCGCAATCGGGAACGACCACCACACTACATGAAGACCGCCAAGCTTTGCAAGGATATATGCGGCAGGAATCAGTACAAATAACTGACGCATAATGGAGACGATCATACTGAAAAATGCTTTTCCAAGAGCCTGAAATACTGTTCCTGATACAATACAGAACCATGCGATCAGATAGTGGATTCCGATGATCCGCAGGGCAGGAACTCCGATGGTGAGCATCTCGTCCGATGCATTGAACATACCCAAAAGTATCTGTGGGATTCCTTCAAAGCAGAGGAATCCGATGAAGGTGAGGCAGAAGGCAACCAGCATACTGAGCTTGATCGTCTTGAGCATACGTTTTCTCTGACCGGCACCATAATTGTAGGCAATGATCGGAGTAATCCCATTGTTGAGACCGAATACCGGCATGAAGAAGAAACTCTGTAGCTTAAAGTAAACGCCGAATACAGCAGTTGCGGTTGATGAAAACTCGATCAGGATGCGGTTCATGCAGTAAGTCATAACCGATCCGATGGACTGCATAATAATCGTTGGAATTCCAACTGCATAAATGGTGCCGATAATATGGAAATCGAGTCTGAATCCATGAAACTTCAGTTTTACATCATGATTGTACCGGTGGTTACAAAATCCGGCGACAAGTGCGGCAACGCATTGTCCGATCACGGTTGCAACAGCAGCTCCGGTCACACCCATTTTCGGAGCTCCGAGAAGTCCGAAGATCAAGATTGGATCAAGAATGATGTTAGTGATTGCCCCTGTCAGCTGGGAAGTCATACTGAAGATGGTTCTTCCGGTTGAAGTAAGAAGACGCTCAAAGAAGACCTGTGCAAGCAGCCCGAAAGAAAAAATCATGACGGTGCTTAAGTATTCAATTCCGAGTTCCATGATCTCCTGGTCAGCATTTCCAATCTGACTTGCGTAAAAAGGACGGACGATCGTAAAGCCAAGAATGAAAAATACGAGATAGCTGAAAAAATATAAAATGGCAGCGTTGCTTGCAGTTGCATTTGCTTTTTTGAAATTTTTCTCTCCAAGTGATTTGGAAAGGAGTGCATTCATGCCGACACCGGTTCCGGTTCCAACTGCAATAAGCAGTGTCTGGAGTGGAAAGGCAAGTGAAACGGCGGTCAGTGCATTTTCCGATAATTTAGCGACAAAAATACTGTCTACAATGTTGTACAAAGCCTGTACCAGCATAGAAATCATCATAGGCAGAGACATATTAAATAATAGTTTTCCGATGGGCATGGTACCCATTTTGTTTTCTGCAGGTGCAGATGTATTTTCCTGATTCATTTTCTCATTCCTTTCTGTTCTGATAAAAGAGTAAAAATATTGTAAAAACAGCCACTAAACACATATGATATAGGAAAATACGAAGATAATCAAGTGGAATAAGGGAGTATAAATTGACTTCTTTCGGACAGACGGGTATAATTCTTGTTATATGGAGAAATAGGAAAGGGATATACTAGAATGAGTAATACAAATCAGAAAATCGAAACTTTAAATAAACTGCGTACTGTAGAGGCAATTTATGTACTGATGTCATCCTGTACAAGAATGCCATATGTGGTCTGCGACCCGGAGACATTTGATGATGAGATCCTTCTTTATTACACAGAAGCGGAAGCGAAAGAAGAGGCTATGAAGCTTCAGAAGGAGGGAAATCCAATGCAGCTTGTCAAGGTGGATGAAAATTCCCGCCTGTCATTTTTTACCGGGTTGTTTCCAATGGGAGTCAACTGTATTCTGGTGGACAAAGGTTTGGACGGACAGATTACTGTGCAGCTTGACGAATTGATCACGAGACCGAAGGATGAAGAACTGCCAGAAGGAAAAATACGTGTAGAGAATCCGGAACTGGTGCTGACTGCAGCGTATTTTATGCAACAGATGAGAAAGCCGGATAAACCGGAGATGACGGATGAGTTAAAAGAACTGAACGAAGAAATGCTTGCCCATTATCAGGAGGGGCGTTATATTGTGACTGTTCAGGAGGACAAAGGAATTCCGATTCTGAAACAGAAAGATGGGAAAGTGTATCAGCCAATCTTTACGGATGTCCAGGAAGTTAAGAAATTCCAGAACCTGAACAAGGGTGTGACTTTGAAAACCGCTGTTGTAGAAGGAAGTAAGATTCCGGAAATTCTTTCACCGGAAGCATTTGGCGTTGCAGTCAATCCGTTTGGGGTGAACCTGCAGTTGCAGATAAACAGAAAACCGGCGAAAACGAAAGAAAACAAAAACAAAACACAAGAATAATCGAAAATAAAAAAGAAAAAATGAAAAATTGCAAGAGGAATCCTGATCTGCGGAACAGGTATCGGGGTAAGCATTGCTGCCAACAAAGTTCCGGGAGCTTATGCAGCACTGGTTAACAATGTATATCAGGCTCAGAGAGCACAGCTCAGTAATAATGCCAACATTATCACACTTGGTGCACAGGTTACAGGAATTGAGCTCGCAAAATGCCTCGTAAAAGAGTACTTAAGCGTAACTTTCGATCCGGAATCCCGTTCTATGCCAAAGGTGGCAAGAATTACAGAATACGAAAAAGAAGGTAAATAATCTGAGTTATTCAGAAAGCGTAAAGGGCAGTCCATCAAGGGCTGCTTTTTGCTATAGAAAAACACGATAAGGATATACAATTATAGTATAAATGTATTTGAGATAGAAGGGAAAATGTGATAACATTAGATAGCAAAATTCAAAAAGGGGAAAAGGAAAAAGAGATGAAAAACAAGAAGCTATGGATATTTGGGGGAATCATCCTTTTGATTGTGATCCTGAATCATATTTTTGACTGGTCTTCTTACATAAGTACTGCAGAAAATCTTGAATTTATGAAGCGGATAGTGCAGAATAATCTTCCTCTGGCAATTCTATTGTATATGGTATTGACAGTTGTAGGGTGTGTGGTGCTTGCGCTTCCGGGAGTGACGTTTGCGATACTGGCAGGACTTCTCTTTGGACCAGTAATCGGTACGATTTGTTGTTCTATGGCAACAACGATCGGGGCGGTTCTTGCATTTATTGCAGGACGTTTTTTCTTGAAAGACAGTATTGGACCAGTGGTTGCAAAAAACCGTATCTTGAAAAAATGGTTGTTTGACGATACTGGCTGTAATGAATTATTTGTTCTTATGATTACACGTCTGGTTCCGGTATTTCCATTTAATCTGCAGAATTTTGCGTATGGTATTACAGATATCCGTTTTAGTACGTATGCAATTGGTTCGTTGATATTTATGCTACCTGGTACAGCGATGTATACGGTTGGTATAGCAGGTCTTGCGGATAAGGAGAATAGGTTGCTTTATATTGGAATAGCAGTAGTGCTGGCAGTTGTAGTCACGATAATCGGGATGATCCTGAAAAAGCGTTACCTGAAAGATGACCTGGAAGAAAATAAGGAATAAGGAGTAAAAAGTATGGAAAAAAAGAAAAATATTTGGGTGGGGAAAATAGTAGTGATTGTTTTGATTATTGTATCAATCGGAAGTTATTATGTATTTCCGTCCGTAAAACATGTGATGAATCAGGTATTTAAGATGTTTGCTAGTGGAGACTTTGCAGTGGTCAGAGACTTTGTAGCATCTTATGGGGCATATGCGGCATTGATTTCATTTTTGCTTATGATTTTTCAGTCGATTGCAGCGCCTCTTCCGGCATTTCTGATTACATTTGCAAATGCGAATCTTTTTGGATGGTGGCAGGGAGCTATTCTGTCATGGAGCAGTGCGATGGCAGGAGCAGCGGTATGCTTTTTCATTGCAAGAATACTTGGACGTGATGTGGCAGAAAAGCTTACGAGTAAAGCTGGAATGCAGCAGATAGATACATTTTTTAAAAAATATGGAAAGAATACAGTTCTGATCTGTCGTTTGCTTCCGTTTGTTTCGTTTGATATTGTAAGTTATGCAGCAGGACTTACTTCGATGTCGTTTATATCTTTTTTTGTGGCAACTGGTGTAGGACAGCTTCCGGCAACGATTGTATATTCTTATGTTGGAGGAATGCTGACAGGAGGAGCGAAGTTTCTGGTGACAGGACTGCTGATCCTGTTTGCTCTGTCGGCACTGATTTTTATGGGGAGAAAGATCTACATGGACAGACAGAATAAAAAAGCAAAATAAATGGTATAAAAAAGTCATTATCTATGGATGGAATAATGACTTTTTCTGTACAATCTTTAGAAAAAATTTACACAATCTTTCTTGAATCCCATTTCATCAGGTACTATAATGGACGTTATTAAGGAAATTTGGAGGATGCTATGCTGTTTCAAAATACAGGACTGACCAGGGCGATGTATCAGTTTTTTCAGACACTCATTTACGTTGCCCCTGCCACACTATTTGCTGTTTCGCTGCATGAATTTGCACATGGATATGTGTCATATAAACTCGGGGATATGACACCAAAATATGACGGAAGACTGACCTTGAATCCATTTAAGCATCTGGATGTGTGGGGAACGTTATGTCTGCTTGTCTTTCATGTGGGATGGGCGAAGCCGGTAAGGATCAATACCAGGAATTATAAGAATAAAAAAAGAGATACGATCCTTGTGGCAGCAGCGGGAGTAGTCATGAATTTCCTGCTTGCGTTTGTCTGTATGATTCTACACGGGCTTTTGTATAAGTACGGATCGAGTGGGTTGATTTTGAATTATCTTTATGTGCTTACTTATTATGGAGCAGTGCTGAATATTGGACTTGGTGTGTTCAATCTGATTCCGATTCCGCCCCTTGACGGATCGAATATTCTTGCTGAGATCTTTCCGAGGGTAGCAGAGTTTTACTGGAAGATCCGACCGTATAGTATGTGGATTCTGCTTCTGTTACTTGGAACAGGAATTCTGGATGTGCCGATCAGTCTGCTGAATTCTGCAGTAATCAATGGAATGTGGAGTTTTGTGAAAGCAATTCTGAGAGTTGGATTTGTGACGACCGGTGGAGGAACGGTGATTTAAGAGAAAGGTGAAAAAGAGCCGGGAAACGGTGTAAGTGAAAATAGAAAATTGCGTATAGGAAAATGCAGGTAGTCGAGAGGATTACCTGCATTTTTCGTATACATTGTAAAACTGAAAAGAAATAAGGAAATATTACGAAAGACATTCAATAAAAATGTCTTTCGTATAATATGTAAGGCATTTAGAATGGAACATCCATTTCATTTTCGGATGTATCGCTTTTGGATTCATCAGACGCATCAGGGGTGGAAGACTTTGGAAGTCCTCCGGATACGGCAGTCTTTGCACTGATTCCGTTGATCTCAACGCGATCGTCAACGACAATGACCAGGCATTTCTGACCATCGATAATACGTGTTTCTACAAGATATGAGCATTCCGGGTTTACCTGAATGGTGATGTCCGGAGTTTTGATCTCGAATTTTTTGAGGTTTGCAATATTGGAGGCAAGGAGTGTACTGTGCTCTCCGGCAGCGGAATCGTACTGCTCATCGAATGTTTCCAACTTTTCTTCTTCGACACCGCTTTTGGCAAGGAGGTATTTAACTTCTGCTTTGTCAAGGGCAAGTGGTTCCGGATTTTCAGAATTCTGTTCAATCATTTCATTTAAGTTTTCGTGGATATTTTTGACTGTATCGTAGTCGCAGTCATCACCGAGCGTTTCTTCGATCAGTGTACGGAAAGTATCCTTCTGATTTCCGGCGGTGAGTGGCGGAACACATCCAAGAAGCAGATCGGTCAGACCGTTTCCGAGATTCTCTGCATTTTTTGAATAATAAAGTAGATTGTGAATATCGGTGCTGCGGTCATTAAAAGCAGGGAAGAGGAAACCGGCATCCGGCATCTCTACGATCCAGTCACGGATACGCTCATGGAAGCTGTTCTCTTCTGCATGATAACTGAGTCCTGGCTTGGAAAGCTTGACCGGACAGAAGGTACACATGATGTAATCATAGACTTCATCGGATGCATCGAACATTTCACTTCCGTCCGTTGATTTTCCCGGAATATCGTAGGCTGCATGGACGAGCAGGATCAGATAGTTCTCGGCATAATCATAGGAATCGATGACACGATTATAGAATTCTTCCAGAAGAGCGTCGTCAGTAAGCCGGCTGTTTCTTAATTTGAGAAGAAATTCCTGTGTACCACCTTCTGATTCGGTCTCCAGAGGAAATTCCATATTCAGAAGGTTTTTTCCGATCGTACCGGACAAGGACTTTCTGAAAATGTCAAAATACTTGAACATTTCCTCTTCCGGAAGAGAAAGGAAAGCATCTTTCATCTCCGTTTTTTTCTCTTTTTCACCATCTACATAGCATCCGCAGATGCGGGTGATCGCACAGTTGGATGGGGTGAACTGTTTTTTGATTTCAGTAACTTCTTTTTTATTCATAGTAAGTAAATCCCCTTTTGGTAATTGTGATTTTGTAAAAGACTGATGCTTATGAATTATAACATATTTTGAGGAAGAGTGTGATTAGGAGAGAAAAATATTTGATTATTTTCAGAATAATGTATATACTAAGTATATACATTATATGGAGGTGAATTTTATGCAAACACAGGTAAAAGCATGGGGAAATAGTCAGGGAATCAGACTTCCAAAAGATATTTTACAAGAGGCCAATGTAGAAATAAATGATATGCTGGAAGTAAAAGTATCGGATGGTATGATTATGCTTGTTAAGACCTTCAGGCATCAAAAATTGGAAGAAAGAGCTGAAAAGTTTGGTGGTAAGTTAAATCTTGATGGAGAATATGAATGGGATAAGCCGGAAGGAAGAGAGGTGTGGTAGAAAATGGAGATACAGCAGGGAGATGTTTTAAAAGTGGAAAAAATTAAGGATCCTGTATTTGTTGCAAGTAAAAATTTTTTTAATCAGTCGGGAGAAATAATTGGCTGTCCAATATTAGGAGAGAGTACAGAAAGCCCACTTCACATTTATGTTGAAATGGATGAAAATAAAGGTTATATCCAATGTGAACAAATGAAAATGTTAGACTTGAGAATCAGGGGGTATAAAATAATAGATCGTGTAAAAAGGGCAGATGTAATTAATGTAACAGACGCAATACAGAGTATATTCGACTATATATAAATGCATGGAACCAATCCGGAACCCTGCATTCATAATATCTGCTATTAAGCCATCATTCCTGTGAGAATATCATTCACAAGCTTTCCGTCAGCTTTTCCTTTTACTTTCGGCATCAGTTCTTTCATGATACGTCCTTTATCCTTTGGTGTCGGAGCATCAATTCCAAGACCGGAAAGGACACCTGCGATTACTTCTTTGATCTCAGCTTCGTCCATCATCTTCGGAGCGTACTGTTCAAGAACAGCGATACGTTTCTCGCATTCTTCAATAATGTCTGTACGATCAGCAGGAGTCATCTCCAGAGTTTCTTTTGTCTGTTTGATCTCTTTTAAGATAACCTGAACTTCTTCTTCTTCGGTAAGATCGGCACGTTTGTCGATGGCTTTGTTCTTAAGGGCTGCAAGAAGAGCAGATAATGTCTCTTTTGTGTCCTTATCCTTTGCTTTCATGGCTGCGACCATAGCGCTTCTTACTTCATCAATTTTACTCATTGTATATTCCTCCAAACTTGAGGCAAAATGCCTGTCTGCACTTTATTGTAGCAGATGGGAAAAGAATTTTCAATCTCTTGAAGAGGAAAACTTGGGTGGCTATTTTTCAAAAAGTGCGGTATACTGATAGGAATGAATCAGGGATAGATGAGAGGTTACGCGATAGGATGAGTGGCTGTACATTATGTCCGCGGATGTGTGGGGCGGACAGGGAGAATGGGAAGACAGGTTTTTGCGGAGAGACAGGGGAGATCCGGGCGGCGAGAGCGGCGCTTCATATGTGGGAGGAGCCCTGTATTTCCGGAAAGGAAGGATCAGGGACGGTCTTTTTTACGGGATGTACTTTAAGATGTGTGTTCTGTCAGAACCATGAGATTGCGGGAAGCAAGGTTGGCAAAGTGATCTCAGAAGAGCGGCTGGCGGAGATCTTTCTGGAACTGCAGGGGAAAGGTGCGAATAATATCAATCTTGTGACGCCGACGCATTTTGTGCCGCAGATCATCCGGGCGCTTCAGAGTGCAAAGAAGCAGGGGATGTATTTGCCGGTTGTATATAATACAGGCGGTTACGAGAGAGTGGAAACCTTGAAAATGCTGGATGGTCTGGTGGATATTTACCTGCCGGATTTTAAATATTTAAATACAGATCATGCGAAAAAATATTCGATGGCGGAGGATTATCCGGAGGTTGCGAAGGCGGCTATTGCTGAGATGGTAAGACAGGCAGGGAAGCCGGTATTTGATGAGCGCGGAATGATGAAACGTGGCGTGATCGTGCGTCATCTGCTTTTGCCGGGATGTCTTGCAGATGGAAAAAGAGTGGTGAAATATTTGCATGAGACTTATGGAAACCGGATTTATATGAGCCTGATGAGCCAGTATACGCCACTTGAGAGTCTGGATGCGGTAAAATATCCGGAGCTGAACCGGAAAGTGCCGGAGTATGCGTATGAGAAACTGGTGGACTATGCGATCTCGCTTGGTGTGATGCAGGCGTTTATACAGGAAGGGGATACGGCAAAGGAAAGCTTTATCCCACCATTTACACTGGAAGGAGTATAGGAAAGGAGATTGATATGAAAAGACAGGTGACAATGGAAGAAATTTCAGATGGAAAATTATATACCAGCAATGACCTGGTAAAAGCAGACTGTGGCGATTGTGAGGGATGCCACGCCTGTTGTACGGGGATGGGAAGCTCGATTGTGCTGGATCCGCTGGATATTGTCCGGATCAGCAGGGGAACAGGAGCGGCTTTTGAAACTTTGCTTGCAGGAAAGATTGAACTGAATGTGGTAGACGGAATCATTTTGCCGAATCTGAAGATGGCAGGAGCGGAAGATGGCTGTGGTTTTCTGACAGAGGAAGGAAGATGTGGGATTCATCCATTTCGTCCGGGAATCTGCAGGCTTTTCCCGCTTGGAAGATATTATGAGGAAAATGGTTTCCGCTATTTCCTTCAGGTACATGAATGTCAGAAAGAGAACCGGGCGAAAGTAAAGGTCAAAAAATGGCTTGATACACCGGATCTGAAAAAGTATGAAGCGTATATTGCCAGATGGCATGGATTACTGATTCAGTTACAGGAATACATTGCAGCACATCCGGAGAGTGCGAAGGCGGTCAGCATGGATGTACTGCAGAGATTTTACCTTACTCCGTATCGGACGGAAGAATTTTACAGTGAATTTTTCCAGAGAATGGACGAAGCAAAAAAGGCATATTGTTAAATACAATTGAAATAATCGGCAGCCAGAGAGATGAATTCTTTGGCTGCTTTTTAATACCCGTTGTGAGGGTGAAGGAAAGGCTGTCCTGTTTTTTGACGAAAATCTGTAAGTAAACTTATCTGTCAAGAATATTTTCTTATATAGGCAAAACTGTACACGGATATGGAAGATGTGTGCACAGGAATCTGTGTCTGGGATTTAAAAATATCACAACTGCAAGGCAAGATATAAAAGCACCGCATCCTTGAAAACACGTGGATTCAGCCCGCATTTCTGGTAAATATGATTCAACTTGTACTGCACTGTGTTTTTGTGAAGAAACAACTTCTGGCTGGTTCCGAGAAGAGACATATTTGCTTCAAAGTAAGTCTGAAGCAGATTTCTTTCTTCATCAGAAAGTGCAGAGATCGTTTTTTGCAGATAAGCATTTTTTTCCTGCTCCGAGATGGAAGAGAGCAGAATTTCCAGTGTCATATCATCGAAAAAAGCAATCCCGTTTTCCGAACTCCGGCAGTATTTCAGCGCAGTGAGTGCAGACTGGTAAGAAAGAGAAAGCTGGAAAAGCTGACATTTCTTTCCGACTGCAATGGAGAGCAAAGCTCCACAGTCTGCGGTAAAATCAGCCAGTATCTGATAGAGAGCGGCTTTGCCGGAGTTTTCCAGCACGGCAAGATATTCATTTGGATAATAAAAGGTATAAAGAGTAATACCAAGCGTGCTGAAAAGTCCGATGATCTTCTGTTCAAGGGAAGAAGAGTTGTTGTGTCCATCCGGTGATGACTGGATGATCAGAAGCCGTTTCTTTGTCCCTGGATTTACCTGAAGATCTGAAAGGCAGGTGTCCAGATAATCCGGATCAGCAATCTCATTCCGAATCAGGGCATCGATAACAAAGTGTTTTTTATCTTCCAGAGAGCGGCTCAGTCGGTTCAGCTCTTTTTCGCGGATCAGCAGATGGGTAATCCGGTCGGCAAGATGGACGTACTGGCGGACCTGGTCCGGTTCTCCGGTAATTCCGATCACTGCAAGAAAACTGCCGTGATAATAGAGTGGCATATTGATCCCTTTTTGTGTTCCGGGAAAATCATCATCTGAAAAAACTTCGATTGTCTGTTCTGTCTGGGCGGCTTTGTGACCGATGGCATGAAACGTACCAATCCGGTCGGCGTTGGTACTCGCAAAAATCATTCCCTGCTTATCGATAAAATTGATATCCTGTCCGCAGGTGTCTTTGATCGTGTTTACTACCTGAAAGGCAAGTGATTTGTCTAACTTCATTTTAAACATCCTCCGATTCTGGAAAAGAAGTTGCGGGAATGATGCAGATGCTTATCCTGCATTTAACAGGATAAAGAGAACGGTATCATTACCACTTATTTAAGAATTGTAGCATTATTTGGAGAGAGGAACAAGGTGGAAAGGTACAAGGGGAAGATTGCATAAAAGAAGAACTGGAAAATGTATATGATTCACAAAAATGCAATATATGAATGAAAGATTTCAAAATATGAAATAAAACAATTGCTGAAAAAGTATAGATTGACAGAAAAATATCATGTTGAAATGAAAATGAAATGATTTTGAAAACTTCATTACTATATATGAAAAATTGTAAAGAATACATAAAAAAGGTACATAGGTATTGATGAAAGCGTCAATAGAATTTATGTCTTTTTTTTCGTACAATAGCATTGTCAGATAAATGACAGCGCGCTGACATAATGAACGAGTAGAGGAAAGATTAGTAAAGAGGTAACCAAATATGAGCGAATCAACTAGAATGATGCTGGGACTGGCAATCGGTAAAAAGAAAGAAGAATGGGCACTTGCAATTCGGTTTGGAAAGTGTCCCTTTATGGATAATATGTAGGCAATTTGCGTTATGGAAGTTGCCTGTATATTTGTCATTGCTTAAAACTACATAGGCGGATTGTTTACGGCAAAACTTAATCTGCAATATTTGCGATAACTGAGAGGTTTGCGGAGTCATCCAGAGAAATGGTAACAGAAGAACTGTTATCAATGGTTCCGGAGAATGTGTTAGAAAAGGATGTTCCATTTGCAACTTTTCCGGAAACATGGATAGAATAAACACTGGATTGAGGAAGTTCTACAGTTTCGGAAGAACCTGCCTTCACAAGTGAAAGCTCTTCATTTGATGAAGAATCATTGTTACAGATGAAATGAAGATCTGTCAGGTCGTAGATCGTTGTGTTGTTGATGGTCAGTGTAGGAAAAGAAGAAAATCATAAAGAAAAGAGAGTATTTCTGTAAAAACTATACAAAAACACTCTCTGAAATTTGTAAATAATGTTAAAACTATAACAGACGGAATACCTGTTCCACAGCTGCTGCCATATTTGATTTTGCATTTTTGGGATCCATTGCTTCGGCTAGTGTTGTGATCCCACGGACGATTGGGAAGAATGCATCGATTCCGGCCGCATTGCAGGCTGTTGCTTCCGGGGTGACGCTTCCGGCAAAAGCAACGACTTTGGAGCCGTATTTTTTTGCAAGTCTTGCCACACCGACAGGAGCTTTTCCCATAGCGGTCTGGTGATCGAGGCGTCCCTCGCCGGTAACAGTGATATCTGTATCTTCTAATTCTTTTTCCAGTTCGACAGCGTTAAGAATCAGATCGATTCCAGGAGTCAGCGTAGCATTTAAATAACTGAGAAATGCAAAGCCAAGACCACCTGCAGCACCAGCACCTTCTGCAGATGCATAATCATTATGAAGAAATTTGGAGGTAACAGAAGCATAATGATTCATTGCCTGATCCAGTTCTTCTGCTATTTCCGGTGTGACACCTTTTTGCGGACCATAAATATAGGTAGCTCCGTTCTTTCCACAAAGTGGATTAGTTACATCACAGGCAATATGAAAATTGCATTCTTTGAGAATTGGGTTAGCTTTTTCTATTATAATAGAAGATACCCGTTCAAGCGCCTGTCCGCCTTCACCGACATCCTGTCCATTTTCATCGGAAAATTGATAGCCAAGTGCCTTAAGCATTCCAATTCCACCATCATTTGTTGCGCTTCCTCCAATTCCAATAATGAAATTGCGGATACCGCGTTCCATGGCATCTGCGATCATTTCACCGACACCGTAAGTGGTTGCAGTAAGTGGATTTTTTTCAGATTCTCTTACCAGGATAATTCCGGCAGCGGTAGCCATTTCGAGGATGGCAGTATTTTTTTCTGCCAGATATCCGTAATGTGCATTTACCGGAGTACCAAGAGGACCAGTCACTGTAAGATCAATACGCTCACCACCAAGTCCTGCAATCAGGGCATCTGTGGTGCCTTCACCACCATCTGCAAGTGGTTTTACGACAACATTCGCATCAGGGTGTGCTTTTAAGATCCCTTCCTTTGCAGCCATTCCGGCTTCAATCGAAGTGAGACTTCCTTTAAATGAATCAATTGCAACTACAACTTTCATAATTTCTAATCTCCTTATCACTGAATTTATTTTATGATAAATCCAGTGTATCATGGATTGAAGAAAAAAAGAATGTTATAAGAAATAATAAAAAGAATAAATAAACATAAAAATATGTCCCTTATAACATTTGCAAAAAGTGGGATATTTCCTATAATATAGTAAAAACAGACAGTAAGGAACAGAAAAACAAAATGCAGGGAGTGAAAATCATGAATAAAAAGGAGATAAAACTGAGTAATGGATGTGATTGCCATTCCAAGAAGTGGAAAGGCAGAACATGTACTGCAGAACTTGGAGGCGGGAAAGGTTCATTTGACAGCGGAGGAATATGCCAGATTAGATGTTGCTTTTCCGGCACCTCGGAAAAAAACATATCTTGATATTGTGTAAATCCCAGTGGAATGTGGACGGTGAGATACAAATTAAAAAAATAGAGAAAGACCACATTTATAGATAAACAAAATAAAACTTATTGAAAATTCAAAAAATTGTTTTGCATTCTTGTTCTTTTTATGATATTGTCTTTAGAGGTACAATAATTCAGGGAGGAACAAGAAATGAATAATTACATGTATCTGGTCCCGATTGCAGCTGTTATTGCTTTATTATTTGCAGCATATCTTGCTGGTAAAGTAGGAAAACAGGATGCAGGTACGGACCGCATGAAAGAGATTGCAGGCGCAATCGCGGAGGGCGCAAGAGCTTTCCTCATGGCTGAATACAAGATTCTGGTCATTTTTGTAGTAGTGCTTTTTGTACTGATCGGATTTGGTATCAGCTGGGTAACAGCAGTATGCTTTGTAATTGGAGCACTTTTCTCAACAGTTGCAGGATACTGTGGTATGACAGTCGCTACAAAAGCGAACGTAAGAACTGCTAACGCAGCAAAAGAAAGCGGAATGAATAAAGCATTATCAATCGCTTTTTCTGGCGGGGCCGTTATGGGAATGTGCGTAGCAGGTCTTGGAGCACTTGGCGTAAGCCTTGTGTACATTGTTACAAAGAACGTAGATGTGCTTTCAGGATTCAGCCTTGGTGCATCTTCAATCGCACTTTTCGCCCGTGTTGGTGGTGGTATCTACACCAAAGCAGCAGACGTTGGTGCAGACCTTGTTGGTAAAGTAGAAGCAGGTATCCCGGAAGATGATCCGCGTAACCCGGCTGTTATCGCTGACAATGTAGGTGATAACGTAGGTGACGTTGCAGGTATGGGAGCTGACCTTTTTGAATCTTATGTTGGTTCACTTGTATCAGCACTGACTCTTGGAGCAGTAGCAGGAGCTGTATCCGGAGTTCTTTATCCGCTTGCGATCGCAGGATGTGGTCTGATCGCTTCTATCATCGGAACCTTCTTTGTAAAAGGTGATGAGAATTCGAATCCACAGAAAGCTCTCACAAAGGGAAGCTATGCAGCTTCTATCGTAGTTATTGTTGTAGCACTTGTACTGAGTAATGTACTCTTCGGAAAGATGAGTGCGGCAATTGCCGTTATCGCAGGTCTGGTTGTTGGTGTGATCATCGGTAACATCACAGAGTACTACACATCAGCAGACTACAAACCGGTTCAGGGAATCGGAGAACAGTCAGAGACTGGTGCAGCTACTACAATCATCAGTGGTCTTGCGGTAGGAATGAAATCTACAGCAATCCCGCTTCTTCTGATCTGTGTAGGTATCTTTGTATCTTACTCAGTTGCAGGACTTTACGGAATCGCACTTGCAGCAGTAGGTATGCTTTCTACAACAGGTATCACAGTTGCCGTTGATGCATACGGACCGATCGCAGACAATGCAGGTGGTATTGCAGAAATGTCAGGATTGGATGAATCTGTTCGTGAAATCACAGATAAGCTTGACTCAGTAGGAAATACAACTGCAGCTATGGGTAAGGGATTCGCGATCGGATCAGCAGCTCTTACCGCACTTGCACTTTTCGTATCTTATGCACAGGCAGTTGGTCTTGAAGCGATCAATCTTCTTGACTACAGAGTAATCATCGGTATCTTTATTGGTGGTATGCTTACATTCCTCTTCTCCGCATTTACTATGGAGTCTGTATCAAAGGCTGCATACAAGATGATCGAAGAAGTAAGACGCCAGTTCCGTGAAAAACCGGGCATTATGAAAGGTGAAGAAAAACCGGATTATACATCATGCGTTGCAATTTCTACCACAGCAGCTCTTCACGAAATGCTGCTTCCGGGTGTGATGGCAGTCGTAGTACCGTTGATCGTTGGTATCGTTCTTGGTGTGGAATCCCTCGGTGGATTACTTTCCGGAGCACTTGTTACAGGTGTACTTATGGCAATCTTCATGTCCAACGCTGGTGGAGCATGGGATAATGCTAAGAAATACATCGAAACAGGACATCATGGCGGAAAAGGAAGCGAAGCTCACAAAGCAGCAGTTGTTGGTGATACAGTAGGTGATCCGTTCAAGGATACATCAGGACCGTCTATCAACATCCTGATCAAACTTATGACAATTGTTTCACTTGTATTTGCACCGTTATTCTTATCGATCGGTGGATTACTGTAAGAATTGAATAAAGTAAAAGAAATCCTTCATTTGCGGGAAACCGCAGATGAGGGATTTTTTTGTAAAAGGCACGAATTATTTGATTTATAAATAAGACAAGCAAATTATAGTTAAATACGATAAGACAATCTATAGAAATAGGACTGGTTTGATGTTAGAATGAAAAAGTGATGTAAGATGACAAAGGAGAGAGAAAAATGATAGAAGAAAGTATGATTCGGGAAAAATTTATAAAAGGATATGATTGCTCTCAGGTCGTTCTGTCTTATTTCGCAGAGAGACTTGGGATTACGGAAGAGATGGCGAATAAAGTCTCGGCTTGTTTTGGAGGTGGAATGATGCATGGGGATACATGCGGTGCATTTACCGGAGCAATCATGGCTGTTGGATTAAAATATGGACACTGGGATGTGAATACTCTGCTTCGGCAAAAAGAAGAAATGATGAACAAATATGCAGAATTTAGAACATTGTTTCTGGAAAAGTTTGCAACAAACAGTTGCAAAGAGTTATTGGGCTATGATGTATCGCTTCCGGAACAGTTTGAAGAAGCACTTTCGAGTGGCAGAATGCTGGATTTTTGTCCTAAAGTAGTGGAAAGTGTGATTGAAATGTTGGAGGAAATATTATAGATGAAAGATGCACTTATTTTATTTACGAGGGTGCCGATACCAGGACAGACAAAGACCAGGCTGATGCCTTTTCTAACTGGGGAAGAGTGCGCGCGTCTACATGCCTGCTTTGTAAAGGATATATATGAAAAAGCAAAGCAGGTGGATGCGGATATTTTCGTGTTTTTTACACCAAAGGATGAAAAGAAGCTGCTACAGCAAATTCTTGATAATGAGACAGTATGTCTTCCACAATTTGGTGATGATCTTGGTGAAAGGATGAAGAATGCGATTGGAATCGTACTGAGAATGGGGTATGAGAAAGTAATTCTGATCGGGACAGATATTCCGCAGATTCACCCGGAAACACTGAAAAATGCATTTGATAATCTTGGGGGAAAAGATATTGTGATTCATCCTACATTTGATGGAGGGTACTATCTGATCGGAATGAAAAAAGAATATGATTCTATATGGAAAATTGAACGATACGGAACGAATACAGTTATTTATGATACCTTACAGCACATGAGAAATGAAAAGCTCTCTACGGCGGTAGGTCAGATGTATTATGATGTGGATGATAAGGGAGATTTGTACCACCTGTATGAGGATATTGAAAAGGGAGCAATTTGTAACTGTCCAATTACGATTGATTATCTGGAACTGGGACTGAAAGGAAAGCTGGATAAAAATTATGAATAAGTGGGATTTGGATGCATGTATCCATTGTGGAAAATGTACCAGAAGTTGTCTGTTTCTGGAAAAATACGGAATTGATCTGCCGGTATTAAAAGAAAAACCGGAGCTGGCATATCATTGTTTCTTGTGTGGAACCTGCGGGTGTGTCTGTCCAAAAGGAATTGATGGAAAAGAGATTGCACTTGACAGTCGGAGAAAATTGGTTGAAGACGGAGGTGGGAAGCTTCTTGATAATTCATATGACGGACTGCTCTTAGAAAAGAATCCGTACAAATTTGCAAATTACCGCCATTCAAAAAAGAAAGCAGTTTTTTTTACGGGATGTAATTTTCCGTCTTTTTTTCCGAAACATTGTTACCGGCGGCGCCGGATTTATTGGCAGCAACTTTATTTATTATATGATGGAAAAGCATTCGGAGGATCAAATCATCTGTCTGGATGCACTGACTTATGCAGGGCATATGTCAACCCTGGAAGTAGCAATGAAAAATCCAGCGTTCCGTTTTGTGAAAGCATCTGTGACGGATCGGGTGACTGTATACCGGCTGTTTGAGGAAGAACACCCGGATATAGTAGTTAACTTTGCAGCGGAAAGTCATGTGGACCGGTCGATTGAAAATCCGGAAGTCTTTCTGGATACCAATATAAAGGGAACGGCAGTGTTGATGGATGCGTGCCGGAAATATGGAATCTGGCGTTATCATCAGGTTTCTACGGATGAGGTGTATGGGGATCTTCCGCTTGAACGGCCGGATCTGTTTTTTACAGAAGAGACACCAATCCATACGAGCAGTCCGTACAGTGCATCCAAGGCAGCGGCAGATCTTCTGGTACAGTCCTATCACAGAACGTATGGACTTCCGGTTACAATCAGCCGTTGTTCCAACAACTATGGACCATATCATCTGCCGGAAAAGCTGATTCCGCTGATGATCGTCGAAGCGCTTCATGACCGGCCGCTTCCGGTCTATGGTGATGGGAAAAATGTCCGTGACTGGCTTTATGTAAAGGATCACTGCCGAGCAATCGATCTGATCCTGCGTCACGGAAAAGAAGGGGAAATTTACAATGTCGGCGGGCATAACGAGATGAAGAATATTGATATTGTGAAGCTGATCTGCAGGGAGCTTGGAAAGCCGGAAGAGCTGATTACTTATGTGGAGGATCGGAAAGGGCATGACAGAAGATATGCAATCGATCCGTCAAAGATCCATAGAGAGCTTGGCTGGCTTCCGGAAACTTCTTTTGCAGAAGGAATTAAGAAAACAATCAACTGGTATCTGAATCATCAGGAGTGGTGGAGACCGATCGTAGAAAAGGAAATGAAAATAAAATGCTAAAGTTTTTGGTGACGGGTGCTGCCGGGCAGCTTGGAAAGGATGTTGTACGTGAACTGGAAAACCGGGGATATGAAGTGACGGGAAGCGGCAGCAAAAAGAGAAAAACAGCAGGTCGTTATGTGAAGATGGATATCACAGACAGAAACGAAGTCGAGGCAGTAATGAAAAAGCTCAGACCGGATATTGTGATTCACTGTGCGGCGTGGACGGCGGTGGATGCGGCAGAAGAGCCGGAAAACTATGAAAAAGTATGGGAAGTTAATGGAAAGGGCACATCAAATCTTGCATCCGCCTGCCAGAAAATTCATGCTAAAATGGTTTATATCAGTACAGACTATGTGTTTGGTGGACAGGGGAGCAGACCGTGGGAACCGGATTGTGAGGAGTTTTCGCCGCTGAACCGATACGGTGAAACGAAATTACAGGGTGAACAGACAGTGAAAGCAGAACTGAAAGAGTATTTTATTGTGCGAATCGCTTGGGTATTCGGGAAAAACGGGAATAATTTCGTGAAGACCATGCTGGAGCAGGGGAAAAGACGGAAAGAACTTCGAGTGGTATGTGATCAGATTGGAACGCCGACTTACACAGCAGATCTTGCAAAATTTCTTGCAAATCTGTCGATGACAAAGCGATATGGAATCTATCATGTGACTAATGAAGGAGAATATGTCAGCTGGTATGATTTTGCAAAAGAAATCTTCGCACAGGCTGTGAAGCTTGGTGAAAAAGAATATGCAGATGTAAAAGTGATTCCGGTTACGACAGCAGAATACGGAATTTCAAAAGCAGCAAGACCGTTTAACAGCAGACTTGACAGAAAAAGGATCTGTGAAGAAGGATTTCAGCCACTGCCGGTCTGGAAGAATGCGCTGGAGAGATATTTGCAGGAAGTTCTTGCAGAGAGAAAAGGATAAAAGGAAAATGGGACAGATAAAGGTAGAAAAAAATGCAGGTGGAATCGAAGGACTCTGCGTGATCGAACCGTCGGTGCATGGTGATCAGCGTGGATATTTTATGGAAACTTATAATCAGAAGGATATGGAGGAAGCCGGACTTACGATGAAGTTTGTACAGGATAATCAGTCCGGTTCTGGAAAAGCAGTGCTGAGAGGACTTCATTTTCAGAAGAAATATCCGCAGGGAAAGCTAGTCCGGGTGATTCGGGGAACCGTATTTGATGTGGCGGTGGATATCCGGAAAGGAAGTGCCACCTATGGAAAATGGTATGGAATTGAACTGTCGGAAGAGAATAAAAAGCAGTTTTACATTCCGGAAGGATTTGCGCATGGATTTCTGGTGCTGAGCGACCAGGCAGAATTCTGCTACAAATGTACGGATTTTTATCATCCGGATGATGAGGGCGGGATTGCCTGGAACGATCCGACGATCAACGTTGCATGGCCAGAGCTTGATGTGCCATACAGAATGAGTGAAAAAGATAAAAAGTGGGGAAGGCTGGGAGAATAAGATGGAAAGAATTCAGGGATTAAAAGAATATGTACAGACAGAACATTATCTGGAAGGAATCGGAATCGGGAAAGAAGAGCAGAAGGAAATTCAGATTACCTATCAGCCACTGGCACAGGGCGAATATAATATCAACTACTGGTTCGTACACCCACTGACCGGAAAGAAACTGGTGCTTCGTGTCAATACAGGAAGCCAGATGCATCTGGAAAATCAGATTGAATACGAATATCATGCATTGGAGCTTCTGGCAGATTCAGGACGGACGCCAGTGCCGGTTTTTGTAGATGGAAGTAAGAAGGAACTGCCGTATGGTGTGATGGTTATGGAGTTTCTGGAAGGGAGTGCACTGGATTATCGGAAGAATCTGATGGAAGCGGCAGAATGTCTTGCGGATATCCACAGTGTTCCGGTAAAAGAAACGGATGGACTGATATCGCCATCGAATCCACTGCAGGCGATTCTGGATGAATGTAATCAGATGGTGCAGACATACTACGAGTCTGATCTGGGAGAAGAAAAGAAAAAAGTACAGATCCGGCGTCTTCTGGAGCTGGGACAGGAGAAGATCAATGAGATCCGGGATTATAGTGGATACAGATGCTGTATTAACACAGAGCTGAATTCAGGAAATTTCCTGATGAATGGCGCAGGAAAAGACAATTATCTGGTTGACTGGGAAAAGCCGCTTTATGGTGATCCGGTTCAGGATCTGGGGCATTTCCTTGCACCGACGACAACTTTCTGGAAAACAGATTTGATTCTGACAGAAGAAGAGATGGCTGATTTTACAAGAAAATATATCCAGGCGGTAAATGGCAGATTTGATGTGAGTGGAATCGAAGAACGTCTGAACATTTTTATTCCGATCACGTGTCTCAGGGGAATTACATGGTGTGCAATGGCGTGGGTAGAATATCAGGAGCCGGGAAGACTGATCCGCAACGAAGAAACATTTAAAAAGATGGAAGACTATTTAAACCGGGATTTTCTGGATATGATCGAAGAAAGATATTATAAATAAAGATTTCAGGGATACGGAGTAATAAAATTCTGCGTTTTTCCACATACTACCCATATCGAATAAAATATGGAAAATATGTGGAACACAGGAGGAATAGAATCAATATGAAAGCTACAGGAATTGTCCGCCGGATCGATGATCTTGGCAGAATTGTCGTTCCGAAGGAAATCAGGCGCACGCTACGTATCCGTGAGGGTGATGCACTTGAAATTTTCACCGACCGGGAAGGAGAAATCATTCTCAAAAAATACTCACCGCTTGGGGAAATGGGAAATTTTGCAGACCAATATGCGGAAAGTCTGGCACAGACGCTTGGATATCTGGTGTGTATCACAGATACAGATCAGGTGATCGCAGCAGCAGGACCGGGGAAGAAAGAATTTCAGGAACAGCTGATCACAAGACAGCTTGCGGAAGTGATCGCAAGAAGGGAGCAGTTTCTGGCATCCTCTATGGATCGGAAGTTCACGGTCATCGTGTCGGGACAGAATGCAGAACTGAAATGGCAGGTGATAAGTCCGATCATCTGCGCCGGAGATGCGATCGGTTCTGTCGTGATCCTGGCAAAGGACGGCAGGAAAAAACCCGGTGAGTTGGAACAGAAGATGATACTCTGCGCAGCAGGATTTCTGGGACGACAGATGGAACAGTAAAGGAATATTTCATAAGAATCTCTCATAGTATAAAAGGACAGGAGGGGTTCTTATGGAAAAAAAGCTGTTTGGAAATATCTGTTTTACAAGACTTGTGAAAGCACTGATGCTTTCTTACTTTCTTACGATGCTGATGCTGCTCGGGCTGTCTTTTGGACTGTATAAGTTTGACTTAAGCGAGAAAACAGTCCGGATCGGGATCCTTGCGGTTTACATAATTTCCACATTTGCCGGTGGATTTGCCATGGGAAAAATGGGGAAGACAAGGAAATTCCTGAGGGGATTTATGCTTGGAATGCTCTATTTTCTGCTACTGCTTGCAATTTCAGCAGGGATCTACCGGAGCGTGCAGGGTGGAATGCAGATGATGATCGCCTGGATCCTCTGTGGAGCAGGCGGAATGCTCGGTGGTATGGTGTCCTGAAGGGGCGGAGATGTAATTTTTGCGTTGACGGTATCAAGGGATATGGGCGATACTTTTATTTTTTAATCCGGGGGAAGCAGTTGCGCCAAAAGGAAGCTTATACTATACTATAGGTGATAAAAATGCCCGGAGGTGATGAGCCGGGCGAGAGGGAGGAACTCGTGAAAAGGAACACCAGACAGCTTTATTTGATGTTTTTTGTTTTTGCGATAATCATAGCAGCATATTCCTGCCGGCTGCTGGCATGGTTTGATATAGGAGGGAACTATCCAAGCTATGTGCGTGCCGCATTGTATTTATTATTATTTGTCTTGTGGGGGTATTCTCTGGATCAGCGGATTATTCAGAAACCGGTGCTGCACTGTCTTCGCTTGATGGATGTTCTGATGCTTATCTGGTTGACTTTGCGTACTTTGAAATATGAGGTGGTTACAGATCTGACCGTGGCACGTTATTTGTGGTATCTTTATTACCTGCCGATTCTTTTTATTCCGCTGCTTGGTGCATATACTGCAATTTTTCTGGGAAAATCCGAAGATTATCAGCTTTCCAGAAAAAGCTGGTTGTTATCGCTGATTCCGACAGCATTGTTTCTGGCTGTTATCACAAATGATTTCCACCAGCAAGTATTTTCGTTTGCGAGCGGAATTCCGGGGGTGCCGGATAACAAAGTCTTTTTCCATCGTCCGCTTTATTTTGTGAGTGTTGGATGGACGATAGGCTGTGTATTTTTTTCAGTATTTCAGCTGCTGAAAAAAACAAGGCTTCCAAGTATTGGAAAGCGGAGAATGATGCCTTTTGTTTTGAGCTGCGTGATGCTCTTGTATGGAGCACTTTATCTTTTGGGATTTCAGGTCATCCGTGATGTTTTTGGAGATATGAATGTAATGTTTTGTCTCTTTTATGCTGCAATATACGAAAGCTGTATCCATTGCCGTATGATACAGTCAAACACAGGGTATGTCGAGTTATATGAGGCGACAACGCTTGCCTCCTGCATTGCAGATCAAAATGGGCGGATTTTGCTTCGTTCCCGCACAGCAGGAGAGGATATGGTATGTCCAAAAGATGGGAAGAGTATCGTTTATCCGGATGGAATGCGCATCTCTTCGGCACCGATTAAAGATGGTTTTGTCATCTGGGGAGATAACTTGCAGCACCTTACCAAGCTTCGCAAGCAGCTTGATGAGAATAAAAGAAAAAGAGAGAATAACAAAAAGAAATTAAAGGATGCTTATCTTGTGCAGAAGGAGCTATACGAACTAACGGAAAAGAACCGTATTTATGATGAACTGGAAGAAAAACACAAAACCCAGACGAGGAGGATAAAGGAACTTCTTGAACAGTGTAAGAATGCAAAACCTGAGGTAATGCAGGCGTGTATGAAAGAGATTCTGTTGCTCGGTACTTATATCAAGCGAAGTGCGAATCTGTATTTTCTTTCTCAGGAATACGAAAAGCTTCCAAAGCAGGAACTCAGGCTGACGATCGATGAACTGGTACGTGCAATGAATTCCTGCAAAATTGAATGTGGTGCGGTCTATTTAACCACAAAACCGATAGCATCAAAAGAGGTTGTGCGTTTGTTCGAACTGCTAAAAACGGTAACGGAAATGACGATAAATGAGCTGCATTCGCTGTTTATTTCTGTGTCCGATCAGGAGATGAATCTGTCTGTAGAATGTGCGGCTGATTTGTCCCCAATTATCTCTTCTGAGGTAACGGCCGACAGGGAGGATGGATTGTGACTGATACGTACAGCAATAGGAGGAGAGGATAATGCGTAGGTTGAGGCGCTTTGGGTTTAATCGTATCAAGGAAGGATTTGACCAGCTTCCTACGGCGATCTGCTTTTTTGACAGCAGAGGAAGTATTGTTCTTTGCAACAGGCAGATGTATCGTCTGAGTCATTATTTATTTGAAAGTGATATGCAGTATCTCGGTGAAGTTGAGCGGGCACTTGCGACCCCCCCGGAAGGAATTCTGCAGCTTTCGAATATGGAGGGTACCTATCGTTTTCCGGATAATACCATATGGCAGTTTGAGAAAACAGAAGTAACGGATCGATATGGAGAAACCTATATCCAGCTTACAGCTGCGGATGTTACGGAATTGTGTCATGTGCTCGGACTGCTTTTTGTGGAAAATAAGAGGCTTGCCGAGGATGAAGAACATCTGCAAAGGTTATCTGAAAATGTGGAGAAGATTGCCCGGGAGAAAGAACTTTTGACGGCAAAATCTGCTATGCATGATAATCTTGCAGCCAGTATTATTGTAATGAAGCAGTATCTTTCCGGAGATTTCGGCGGGATCGATGTGGAAACAGTTTTGCGGGAATGGGAGAAGAATATTGTTTTTCGGGAGGTCGAACATTTATCAGAAAAAGAGAAATTGTTTGCCAGTGCAAGAAGCAGTGGTGTCCTTGTGCAGATAGAAGGAAAGGAACCACCGGGAAAAGCAGCAGAGATGATGTATGCTGCTATGCAGGTATGTCTGAATAATGCCCTTCAATATGCGAGAGCGACAGAACTGGAGGCAAATGTTTTTGAAAATGAAACCGGCTATACCGTGATGATCTATAACAACGGACAGCCTCCGGAAAGAGAAATCCGGGAAGGCGGAGGACTTACCAATCTGCGTCACCGGATTGAAACGGAAGGCGGAAGGATGCTCGTACAGAGTTTTCCGGAGTTTGCTCTGGTAATAGAAATTCCTAAGATTTAACACGTAGGGAGGAATGAAAGTGAAAAAAATACTAATTGTTGAAGATCAGATGCTTGCCCGTAAGTATTTGTGCTCTTGCATAGAAAAAAGCACAGAATGTGAAGTGGCATCTGCCCTGACCCGGGCAGATGCAGCATTGCAGAGATGTGGTGAGGGGCATATTGACCTGGTGGTGATGGATATTTGTACAGAAAATGATTCGGATGGATTAGATGCGGCTGAAGCAATCAAAAAATACTATCCACGGATCAAGATCGTAATGGTGACCTCCATGTTAGAAGGACGATTTCTGGATCGTGCAAGGAAAATAGGAGCGGACAGCTTCTGGTATAAGGATTCTCCTTTCGGTGATCTTATTAGCGTGATCGAAGGGACACTTGCAGGTAAAAATTTCTGGCCGGACAAGGTGCCGGCTGTGCAGCTTGGAAAAGCACTTTCCTGTGACCTTTCCGATCAGGAAATGGAAACCTTACGTTTGTTGTGTGAAGGGAAGACGAATGCCGAGATTGCGGCTAAGCTTCATGTGGCAGAATCATCGGTTCGTACCTATATCAACCGGATGTTAGAGAAAACAGGATACACAAACCGCAATCGCCTGATGGTTGCGGCGGTAAGCAAACGCCTGGTCGTACCAAGTAGTCAGCTCGACGTATAAGAAGAAAATAAAATAGGATTTAGATGTGAAAATTGCTCTGCTTTTTATTAGGTAGAGCGATTTTTTTGTGTAAAATGCTTATTTGTCCACATTTATGAGGACAGACAGAGCTATTTTTCTCTGTTAGACTAAAGAAAAAAAGAAATATAGCAGACACATCGGATATATCGCTGAAAGAAAGGAGGATGGTTCGATGCGAAAAATAGTGGTTGATATGCAGAATTTTCTGTTTGCGGATTCCGTAGCGACTGCCTTCAAAAAATCGGATTATGAGATTGATGTAGTCCGTACGGAGTCTCCAAAAGATACGGTTGAACTTTGTAAGCTTTATAAACCGTTTGTTCTTATCATGGAGGTGACGGGCTATACTCCGTGGAAGCTTTGCGAGAGAATGAAGCTTCGGGATGAAGTAAAGAGGGTGTGTCCTGACTGTAAAATTGCTTTCATCGTGGATTCCAATACAGAAAAACAGGCGGCAAAAGACATTCGGGATGCGAAGAAAAACGGTCTTATCGACCAGTTCTTCTATGGATCCATGACTGCTGAATATCTGATGGATCAGATTTATGCGATGTAAGGAAATGGAAGAACCACCGAGAAGAAACTGCGTATATATCCGACTGACAGAAAGAAGAAAAGAGAGGTGAAAAAAGCTGTTTTCACAAACAGTTATAATGCGAAGAAAGCAGTAGCTCCGGTACAGAAGAAGGCTCCGGACGATAAAATGAAATCTCCTAAGACCGGTAACGACAGCCTGATGGTTATCTGGACTACAATGATTCTTGCCGTTTTGGAGAAAGAAAAAAGGTTCAGTCTTTACAAGGAGAAATGTAATATGAAGAAAATATCATTACTGTTTTGTTTGATAATCCTGCAGGCCGGCTTATTATGCGGATGCAGACTGCCTCATAAGAGCAGTCCGCAAAAGCCTGTGGAAGGCGAGAATAAAAGCGGTCTTGTGAAAGTACAGGATGATAAAAAAGAAGAAAAGAAGGAAGAAAAAGAGGAGACGGGGAAGACAGAAATCGTCGAGACGGAAGATACGGAACTGGCATTTCTCAGAAAGCAGATCAATCAAAACGGCTGTGGTGCAGGAGTTGCACTTTTCGGGTATGTGGACAGTGAATTTACAATGACAGATCTTTCATTTTACCTGGAATTTCATCATTTAACAAAAGAGTATCCGTTTTTGTCAGAGGCAGCCTGTTACATGGCGGATGGGCAGGAACTGTATGCCATCGTTCCGCCAAATGGAAAAGGCAGAGTGACCGTCTATCCTTCTGATATCACGGAAAATGGTGAATATGCAGATGATAAGAGTCATCCGTTATTTGAAGGAAAACCGGGAGAGGCGCTTGTGCTACGTTGTAATTTCAGTGAGATCTATTCCAATGTACTGGTTTCGGTGACAGATGGTGGCGATGCCATAGATTTCCACCCGTCGATTTCATTAATGGACGGCCATCTGGCGGAACTTGCCGGAGTATATGATTTCTCAGTCTATGAGGAAACACCGGATGAACGTTCGGTTGAAATCGCAACAGAGATCCTGCTGGAGTATGGAGAGGTCAGGCAGGGACTGGAAAATGGAATGAAGCTTATGTATACAGGAGAATCAGAGATCATAAACGGAGGCAGCTGTATGCTTTTTGTATTAGGAACTGATAATGGAGAACAGTTTGTGCAGGAACAGCTTTACGGCGTTTGTGATAATCTCATTTATATTTATGATGTTTTTACAGACACATGGAATGCCGCATATTAAACCGTGTTCTTCCGGTGTAACCGGATAACATAGAGGAAGATCATTTCAAAAAGGAAAGGAGAAAATATTATGGGACTTATTAAAGCAGGTATGGGTGCTCTTGGAGGTACTTTTGCAGATCAATGGAAGGAATTTTTCTACTGTGAATCGATGCCAAAGGAGGTACTCGTTACAAAAGGACAAAAACGTGTCACCGGACGTTCAGCGAACACCAAAGGAAATGACAATATTATCTCGAACGGCTCTGGAATTGCTGTAGCAGACGGACAGTGTATAATCATCGTAGAACAGGGCAAGGTCGTAGAAGTCTGTGCAGAACCGGGAGAATTTACTTATGATACTTCTTCCGAACCGTCTATTTTTGCAGGCAGCCTTGGAGAGAGTATCAAAGAAACCTTTAAAACCGTAGGAAAACGTTTTACTTACGGAGGAGATACCGGAAAGGATCAGAGAATCTATTATTTTAATACCAAGGAGATTCTGGAAAATCGCTTCGGAACGCCGAATCCGGTTCCGTTCCGTGTTGTGGATTCCAAGATCGGACTTGATATCGACGTATCGATCCGCTGTTCAGGTGTCTATTCTTACAAGATTGCCGATCCGCTTTTGTTCTACTCTAATGTTTGCGGAAATGTGGAGCAGGAATACTCCAGAGAGGAACTGGATGCTACTCTTAAGACAGAGTTTATCTCTGCTCTTCAGCCGGCATTCGGACATTTGTCTGAACTGGAGCTTCGTCCGAATCAGATCGTGACACATAATACAGATCTTGAAAATGCGATGAATACGGCACTCTCAGAAAAATGGGGTGCACTTCGAGGATTGAAGGTTGTAAGTATTGCACTTGGATCTGTGACTCTTCCGGATGAAGATGCAGAACTGATCAAACAGGCTCAGCGTACAGCAATCATGCGTGATCCTACAATGGCCGCAGCAACGCTGGTCGGAGCACAGGCTGATGCAATGAAGACTGCAGCCGGTAATCAGGCCGGTGCAATGACAGGCTTCATGGGCATGGGCATGGCAATGAATCAGGGCGGCGGTATGAACGCACAGAATTTATTTGCAATGGGTCAGCAACAGCAGGAGCAACAGGCACAGCAGATGGCGGCGCAGCAGGCTGCACAACAAGCCGTTCAGCAGCCGGCAACGCAGGCAGACGGATGGAAGTGCAGCTGCGGAAACTTTGTTACCGGCAAGTTCTGTCCGGAATGCGGAAGCAAGAAACCGGAACCACAGCCGGCACCGGGTGCATGGAAATGTAAATGCGGAGCCACAGCAACCGGTAAGTTCTGTCCGGAATGCGGATCACCAAAACCGGTAGAGGAAGAAGGATGGACCTGTTCTTGCGGTTCAGTGAATAAAGGAAAATTCTGCCAGAACTGTGGAGCAAAGAAACCGGAAGGCGCACCGCTTTACCGTTGTGATAAATGTGGATGGGAACCGGAAGACCCGACACACCCACCGAAATTCTGTCCGGAATGTGGCGACATCTTTGACGAGAACGACAGACAGTAATTCGAGAGAGAGGAGGGAATTCTATGTTTAGACTCCCATCAGAAAAAGAGGAACATAAGACCACAATCGGTGCTTTGATTTTAAGTATCTTCATTATTATCGCAGGAATCGGCGGCATGATATATACGAAGCATGAAAGCAGTGAGTTTAAGAATTCCACGGATGTTCGAACGCTTCATGCAACCGTTTACAGTTGTGAACAAACGAAAGAAAAAGATGATAAGGGAGACCGAAAAGAAAAATATAAAGTAAGGTTTACTTATGAAATCGATGGAACGACATATGATGATTTTGATACTTACTATAAAGAAATCAGGAAAGGGGATACTGTACTGATCACTGTTTACCGGAACTCTAAAGGAAAATACAAATTGGAACCGGGACCAACTCCGATTTACTTCCTTGCATTTGCTGCAATGATTCCGCTAGGTCTCATTGGTTTTGTCGCACTAAGTAAAGATCTTATCAAGTATCACCGGGAAGAAAAAGAAGGTAGAAGACTGTAAGTATTGGAAGGAAAATGATGAAGTAAAAGATAGGAAGGAGGGGGTTGCGTGAAGGTACTTTCAGATAAAGCACAAAATAAGGTGATATGTGTATTCTTACTGATTGGTTCGATTGGGCTCGTTGTATATGGAGTTACTCATATTTTTTCCAGTATAGAATATAAACTATCTTCCGATGTTCGTCAGGTAACCGCCGTTGTAAAAGATTATCAGATAAGTGTTAAGACTGATGAAGATGGCGATGAAGATGTAAAGTATCACGCAATTCTGTCCTTTGAAGTGGATGGAAAAACCTATACAGGAAAAGATGTATTTTCCAGAGATATATCCCGGGGGGATGAAGTGACAGAGAAGGCTTACCGGGCTTTGAATGGAGAATACAAGCTTTACACAGGCGATATAGGTGATAACATTACCTCCGTTATGATGATCCCGGCGGGAATCATTATCTCCATATTCCTGATCTATGAAATATTTGGTAAGAGCAAAGAGAAGGAACAAGAGGAACAATAGGTCAACCAGATAGAATGATAGATGAGGAGGGATAAATATGGGATTGTCAGAGGCGATGCTGTTTGCGTTTGCAGCTACCATAATCTGTGTGTTTGCCATTGCTGAGAAAATCATTGACATAGACTTTGAACAGTTTATGCCAAAGAATTTGAAAAAAGCAAAAATGAAAAGAATTCTTGCAAAGCGTGAAACACCGTTGCAAGGGGCAAGGCTTCAGAAGGATATCAAAGATTCCTTTGAAAACGTATTACTTCCACTTGGAAAAGCAGATAAGGGTTATCTTCCAAAGAGAATGGATCTTACATTTCGCAGAAAGATGGTTCATCAGGTGGAACTGCTGGGAAAGCGTAAGCTTTGCCGAGATATCCAGGTGACGGACGTTGTACCACTTCCAAAAAATAATTTCAAAAGATGGAATGATGACGGACGGGAGTGGAGGGAGTCTATCCTGCAATGTAGTTCTTTGGAACGTCTTATTTTTCCTCAATCTGGTAAGACAGTGCATCAGATCTATCGGAAAAACAGTTACCTTCGGATCCTTCAGTCAAGGCATATCCGTCATTCTGACCGTCAGGGTAAGAACAAGGAATTTTATTCCGATAAAGGGACGATCATCTGTCCATCCTGTGGAGCTGAGGTGGAACTGAGCAGTCAACAAGTCATCTGTCCATATTGTGGCGGTGTGATACAAAGTGAATTCTACGATTGGCAGACAGAGGTATTCGAAATTTATGAGAAAATGGGTGCGAACATGCAATACGGACTATTATTGCTTGCTTACTCGGGCATCATGTTCCTGTGTCTGACCTTGTGCCTTTACCTGATCAAAGACACGGATATTTCTCTTACCATAGGTGTAATTGCTACACTGCTTATACTTCTGGGAATTGCGAAAATTTTTCAATCCAAGGAAGAGAAACAGGAAAAGCTGCCGAAGGAGATCGTCAGATACTCGGAAAATTATCTGAGATCCTGCATCAATGATGCACTTTATAAGGATGTAAACAAGCCGGATCTGATGGATTATGGAATCGGATCGATCATACTTAAAAATGTTGTAAATACAGACAAAACAACAGAAATCACCGCTACGGCATATGGAAGTGAAACCTACCTGCCTGAGAGTGGAAAACCGTATACAAAGAAAACAAAAACGACACTCGTTTTGCAGAGGGCGAGATATCCAGAAAGAAGGAAGACGGACGGATCATTTTTCAAGGAAAAAGATTGCCCATCCTGTGGAGCCAATTTCATACCGGATGAACACAATTGTTGTTCCTTCTGTGGTTACAGCTTCCAGGTAGACAATGCCAAATGGGTCGTAAAAGCAACAGGAGAATCATAAACAAGAAAAGAAAATGTCCGGAAATCCGGTATTGGCTGAAAGGAGGATGAATTATGCAAACAAATGTGCAATCTATGGCGACCGTACAGAGTGGATCCGGAGAGCGGACGAAGCACTTGCGGAATTTGATCGACAGGCGCATTAAGAGAGGAGGATTTTTATGGCAGGCTTGCAGGAATATAAATGTCCCTGCTGTGGCGGTGCGATAGCCTTTGACAGTACGATCCAGAAGATGAAGTGTCCGTATTGCGACACAGAGTTCGAAATGGACGCATTGAAGGGATATGATGCCGAACTGCAGGACGAAGAAACAGACAGCATGGAATGGGAAACCGCAGCAGGCGGTGAATGGGGAGAAGGAGAAACGGATGGTCTGCGTACTTATGTGTGTAAATCCTGTGGAGGAGAAATTGTAGGTGACGCAAATACAGCGGCAACATCCTGCCCATTCTGTGATAATCCAATCGTTATGATGGGACAATTCTCCGGCTCCCTGAAACCGGATCTGGTCATTCCGTTTAAACTGGATAAAAAAGCAGCAAAAGAAGGGCTCATGAAGCATCTTACAGGAAAACGTCTTCTGCCGAAGATTTTTAAGGATCAGAACCATATTGACGAGATCAAAGGAGTCTATGTACCGTTCTGGCTATTTGATACCGATGTAGACGCTAAGGTCCGTTATAAGGCAACCAAGATCCGTACTTGGAGTGACAGTGATTACAATTATACCCAGACCAGTTATTATATGGTGCACAGAGGCGGAAGTGTTGGATTTGAATATGTTCCGGTAGACGGTTCTACAAAAATGGCGGATGATCTGATGGAATCCATCGAACCGTTTAACTGTGGGGAGGCAGTGGATTTCCAGACGGCTTATCTTGCCGGTTACCTGGCAGATAAGTATGATGTGACTGCAGAAGAAAGCATTGACCGGGCGAATGAGCGTGTGAAAAAATCTACGGAGCAGGCATTTGCCGAAACAGTCATTGGTTACGATACTGTAGTAGCTGAAAATACCAGTGTACAGTTCCATGGCGGAAAAGCCAAGTATGCTTTATATCCGGTGTGGCTTTTAAATACCACATGGAATGGTAACAAATATACATTTGCAATGAACGGACAGACCGGAAAATTCGTCGGTGACCTGCCGGTAGATAAGGCAGCAGCAACTCGTTGGACACTGATGCTGGCGACCACGTTCACGGCAGTAACCTACGGTGCAGCAACACTTCTGCACTTTCTCGGACTGTTTTAGGGGGTGACGGAATGAAAAAGAAAATAATATCACTTCTGCTTGTTCTGGCCCTTTGCCTGGGGATGACGTTTTCGGTTTCAGCCGAAGATGCAGAAGGATTTGCAAATGATTATTGTCGTGTGCAGGACATGGCGGGACTTATGACGGATAGTGAGGAAGCAAAATTAAATGACATACTTGATGAACTGAGTATCCGACAGAAAATGGATGTTGTCGTTGCGACAACAAATACGCTGGATAAAAAAACGGTGCAAGAATACGCCGATGATATTTATGATTACGGAAACTTCGGATATGGACAGGATAAGGATGGAATCCTTCTTCTCATTAGTCTGGGAGAAGAGAATGACTGTTATATTTCAACCTGTGGTTACGGAATCACAGCTTTTACCGATGCAGGGATCAAATACATTTCAAAAGAAATGACGAGTGATCTGAAGGATGAAAATTATTTTTCGGCATTTCAGACTTTTTCAGAGCTGTGTGACGAATTCATTACACAGGCAAGAAACGGAAAGCCGTATGACAGGAAAAGTCTTCCAAAGGAGCCATTATCCCCAATCTGGATTCTGATCTCCCTTGGGGTAGGAGTTGTTCTGTCACTTATTATTGTCGGCAGGATGAAGGCACAGCTTAAAACGGTTCGTTTTCAGGCGGCAGCAGGCAGCTATGTAAAAGACGATAGTCTGGATATTACAGAAAGCAGAGATATGTTCCTTTATGAAACGACTTCGAAAACGGCGAAAGAAAAGAAGAGCTCTTCCGGCGGCAGCAGTACACATACTTCTTCATCAGGAAGAACCCACGGTGGCGGAGGCAGCAAATTCTAGGGAAAATACCTCCTGTCATTTGTTTTAGATTGGATTTTTGCGTTGACGGTAAGTTGGAAAATGTGCTATACTGTATCACATAATGAGCAAAGAAGGAGGATATTACAATGAAACACATTAAAACATTGAATACACAGACTCTGAACAATACAGTAAAGAAGGGCGGATGCGGAGAATGCCAGACATCCTGTCAGTCAGCATGCAAGACTTCTTGTACAGTAGGAAATCAGACTTGCGAACACAGCAAATAAGAGATATTTGTAAGTGTAGTGAATAAGTATGACAAGCAGGCAGCGGCTTTAAAGCCGCTGTCATTTGACGTATGAGGAAAAATTTGAAAAATAAGGATAGAAAGGGGTACCGGTTGTGATTCATCAGTACCAGAACAATGGATATAATATTGTACTTGATGTCAACAGCGGATGCGTTCATGTAGTGGACGAGCCGGGGTACGAAGTTATTGCATGTCTGAACCGTATGAACGAGAATCAGACAGTGCAGACGCTGAAAGAAGAAAGTACATGGAACCAGCTGAAAGATGAGCTGGAAGGGAAATATTCCGAAGAAGAACTTAGAGATATATTGGATGATGTGACAGAGCTGACTGCAAACGGACAGCTTTTTGTTGTTGATACATATGAACCTTTTATCGGGGAGGTTATCAAGCGTAAGACGGTTGTGAAGGCACTCTGCCTGCATATCGCACACGACTGCAATCTTGCCTGCAAATACTGTTTTGCAGAAGAAGGAGAGTATCACGGAAGAAGAGCACTTATGACTTATGAAGTTGGTAAGAAAGCCCTGGATTTCCTGATTGCCAATTCCGGAACAAGAAGAAATCTGGAAGTTGATTTCTTTGGCGGGGAGCCGCTGATGAACTGGCAGGTTGTCAAAGACCTGGTGGCATACGGAAGAGAGCAGGAAAAGCTTCATGATAAGCATTTCCGCTTTACAGTAACTACGAACGGAGTGCTTCTGAATGATGAGATTCAGGAGTTTATCAATAAAGAGATGGATAACGTGGTCATCAGCCTTGACGGACGTAAAGAAGTCAATGACAGAATGCGTCCGTTCAGAAATGGAAAGGGAAGCTATGATCTGATCGTACCGAAGTTCCAGAAGCTTGCTGATTCACGTAATCAGGAGCGCTACTATATCCGCGGAACATTTACCAGAAACAATCTGGATTTTTCAGAGGATGTAAAGCATTTTGCAGAGCTTGGCTTCAAGCAGATGTCGATCGAACCGGTTGTCGGGGATGAATCTGATCCGTATGCAATCCGTGAAGAAGATCTTCCGCAGATCTTTGATGAGTATGACAAGCTTGCAAGATATATCATTGAGAAAGACAAAAAGGGAGAAGGATTCAATTTCTTCCACTTTATGATCGACCTGGAAGGAGGACCTTGTCTGTACAAACGTCTGTCCGGATGTGGTTCGGGAACAGAATACCTTGCTGTTACTCCATGGGGAGATTTCTATCCGTGTCATCAGTTTGTAGGTGATGAAAATTTCCTGATGGGAAATGTAAACGAAGGAATTACAAGACCGGAGATCGCAGATGAGTTCCGTTGCTGCAATGTATATACCAAAGAAAAATGCAAGAAATGTTTTGCAAGATTCTACTGCAGTGGCGGGTGTATGGCAAACGCATACAAGTATGCAGACGGATTAAATGATTCTTATGATCTGGGCTGTGAGATGGAACGTAAGCGCGTGGAATGCGCGATTATGATAAAGGCTGCAATGGCAGACGAAAACTAAGAAAGGGACTTGGACATGAAGAAGAGTAAAGGAATAGTAAGCCTTGTTCTGATTGCTGCACTTTTAGGACTTCTTGGATTTACCTGCTGGCAGGGATTTGGTTCCTCCCACACAGGTTCTGCAAGAAATATCAATCTTGGTCTTGACCTTGCAGGTGGTGTCAGCATCACTTATCAGGCAAAAGACAAGAATCCTTCAGCAGAAGATATGAAGGATACGATCTACAAGTTACAGAAGCGTGTAGAGCAGTACAGTACGGAAGCAAGTGTATATCAGGAAGGGGACGACCGGATCAACATCGAGATCCCAGGTGTATCCGATGCCAATAAAGTTCTGGAAGAACTCGGCAAACCAGGATCACTGGTATTTCAGGATGCAGATGGCAACACCGTTCTTGAAGGAACAGATGTTAAAAATGCAGAGGCCCAGACGCAGGAAAACTCTACGACTAAGAATAAAGAATATGTTGTAGCTCTGCAGCTTACCAAAGAAGGAACAACCAAATTTGCAGAAGCAACAGCAGCAAATGTAGGAAAACAGATTTCCATTATTTATGATGGACAGACAATCAGTTCACCAAGAGTTAATCAGGCAATCGAAGGCGGAGAAGCCGTTATCACAGGGATGTCAAGCTATGAAGAAGCAGACAATCTTGCAGCTACCATCCGAATCGGTGGACTTTCTCTGGAACTGGAAGAACTTCGCTCTAATGTAGTAGCTGCACAGCTCGGAGAAGAAGCAATCAGCACAAGCTTAATGGCTGGTGCCATCGGACTTGCCATCATCTTCGTATTTATGTGCTTCGTATATCTGCTTCCGGGACTTGCAGCAGGTCTTGCACTTCTGATCTATACAGGACTGATCCTGGTGCTTTTAAATGCATTCAATATCACGCTTACCCTTCCGGGTATTGCAGGTATTATTCTTGGAATCGGTATGGCGGTGGATGCCAACGTTATCATTTTCGCCCGTGTGCGTGAAGAAGTGACAACAGGTATCAGTGTTAAGACTTCCCTGAAGAATGGTTTCCACAAAGCAATGTCTGCGATCGTTGACGGTAACGTAACAACTCTGATCGCTGCAGCTATTCTCTGGTTCAAGGGTTCAGGTTCTGTAAAAGGATTTGCACAGACACTGGCACTTGGTATTGTTGTGTCAATGTTTACGGCACTTGTTATTACCAGGATCATCATTTTCTCTCTGTATGCGATTGGTCTTCGTGATGTGAAATTTTATGCGAAGAAATTCAAAAAAGAAAGAAAAGTTATCGACTTTCTCGGAAAGAAAGCCATTTTCTTTGCAATATCAATTGCTGTGATCGCAGCAGGTTTTGTAACAATGGGAGTCCAGTCGGGAAAAGGTGAAGGTGCGCTGAACTACAGCCTGGAATTCAAGGGCGGTACGGCTACAACCGTAACATTTGATAAAGATTACTCGATCAAAGAGATTGATTCAAAGATCGTTCCGGTTGTAGAAGATGTGACTGGAGATCACAATGTACAGGCACAGAAAGTAAAAGACAGCAATCAGATCATCATCAAGACACAGACGCTGAATCTTGACGAAAGAGAAGCACTTAACAATGCGCTTGCTGATAAATTTGGTGTAGACACATCGACAATTACAGCAGAAAATATCAGTTCTACGGTAAGCTCCGAGATGAGACAGGATGCGATCATTGCAGTTATCATTTCAGCGATCTGTATGCTGATCTATATCTGGTTCCGGTTCAAAGATGTACGTTTCGCATCAAGTGCGGTTCTTGCTCTTTTACACGATTTGTTATTTGTGCTTACATTCTATGCACTTGCAAGAACATCTGTCGGTAATACATTTATCGCATGTATGCTGACAATCCTTGGATATTCTATCAATGCGACGATCGTTATTTTCGACCGTATCCGTGAAGAGCTTCGGGTCATGAAGAGAAACGATGATCTGAAAGCGCTTGTAAACAGAAGTATCACTTATACACTGACAAGAAGTATTTACACAACATTTACTACATTTGTCATGGTAGCGGTTCTTTATATCATGGGTGTAAGCTCTATTAAAGAATTTGCAGCACCTCTTATGGTTGGTATTGCAGGTGGCGGATATTCATCTGTATGTATCACCGGTGCATTATGGTATGTAATGAAAACAAAAATCGGCGGCAAAAAAGCAGCGAAAAAGAAATAACTGACAGAAAATGAGGTGTCGGAGGAGAATCCTCCGGCATCTTTGTATTATCTGACTATCAAAGAAAGGAAAAGAGAAAATGGAGAACTGGGTACTTCTGAGAAAAGGAGCGGATTTTCAGCATATCAGTGAGAAATTCCATATCAGTCCGCGAGTGGCTTCCCTGATAAGAAACCGGGATGTGATCGGGGATGATGCGATCGAGAAATATTTAAACGGTACGATCGCCGATCTGTACGATGGAATGCTGATGAAGGATATGGACAAGGCAGTAGCGGTTCTTGGAGAAAAGATAAAAGAAAATGCAAAAATCAGGATCATCGGAGACTATGATATTGATGGAATCCAGTCGACCTATATTCTTCTGGAGGGATTCCGGATGCTCGGAGCTGATGTGGACAGTGACATTCCGGATCGTATGAAGGACGGGTATGGTCTGAACCGGAACCTGATCGACCGGGCGCTGGAGGCCGACGTGGATACGATCGTTACCTGTGATAACGGGATTGCGGCGGCAGAGGAGATCGCCTATGCAAAAAGTATGGGAATGACGATTGTGGTGACGGATCATCATGAGGTCCCGTATACGGAAATTGGTGCGGGACGAAGATATATTCTGCCGGAGGCAGATGCGGTTGTGGATCCGAAGCAGGAGGACTGTACTTATCCGTTCAAAGGGCTGTGCGGGGCTGCGGTTGCTTACAAGCTGGTGGAGGCTCTGATGGAAGCCATGGGAAAAGATGCGGAAGATGCAGACTATCTGATGGAAAATGTGGCAATCGCAACGATCGGTGATGTTATGGATCTGGTGGACGAAAACCGTATTTTCGTTAAACAGGGACTGGATATGCTGAAACGGACGGAGAATCTGGGACTGAAGGCGCTGATGGGATGTACTGGTGTGAATGTAGATAAGCTGTCTCCGTATCACATTGGATTTGTGATCGGTCCGTGTATGAATGCCAGTGGAAGACTGGATACAGCAAAGCGTGCCCTGGAGCTTCTGGAGGCAAAGAAAGTGGCGGAGGCGGATCTGCTGGCAGGTGATCTGAAAGCACTCAATGACAGCCGGAAGGATATGACGGCGCAGGCGGTAGAAGAGGCGTTTATCCAGGTGGAGAACAGTGAACTTAAGGATGCAGACGTGCTGGTGGTCTACCTGCCGGAATGTCATGAAAGCCTTGCCGGGATCGTGGCAGGAAGGATCCGGGAAAAATATTACCGTCCGGTCTTTGTGCTGACGAAGGGCGCGGAAGGTTTAAAGGGCTCAGGAAGATCGATCGAGACCTGGCACATGTATGAAGGACTGAACCGGGTAAAGCATCTGTTGTCAAAATTTGGCGGGCATAAGATGGCGGCAGGTCTCTCCATGCCGGAGGAGAATCTGGAACAGTTCCGTAAGGAGATTAACGAAAAATCCGGGATCACACCAGAGGATCTGAATGAAAAGATTGCCATAGATATGCAGCTCCCGTTTGAATGTGTCAATGAAAAATTTATCGGAGAGCTTGCGGTTCTGGAACCATTTGGCAAAGGAAATGCACGTCCGGTCTTTGCAGAAAGACAGGTACAGGTGGAAAGTGCGAGAATCCTTGGCAAGAATAAAAATGTGCTGAAGTTGCAGGTGAAGGATCTTCACGGTACAAGGATGGATGCCATGTATTTTGGAGATGTGAATACCTTTGTGGAATATGTGCGTGAAAAATTTGGAGATATTGCCTGTGAGTGTCTGCTGCGCGGACATGGGCATGGAATTGTTATGGCATTTACCTATTATCCTGATATCAATGAGTATCAGGGAGTCCGTACGCCACAGATTGTGATCCAAAATTATAAATAATTTGAAAAACAGCAATTTTATGCTATACTAATAGATATTGCATATATTTGTAGGTAAGGTGGAGAAGAAAGATGAAAAAACTTGAAGAATATGTTGTCAGCATTCCGGATTATCCGGAAAAAGGAATTATTTTCAGAGATGTAACCAGCATTCTTGAAGATCCGGAAGGGCTTCAGCTTTCCATTCGGGAACTGCAGGATAGGCTTGAAGGCATGGATTTCAACATCGTGATCGGACCGGAGTCCAGAGGATTTATTTTTGGAATGCCGATTGCATATAATCTGCAAAAAGCATTTGTGCCGATTCGTAAAAAAGGAAAGCTTCCTTGCGAGACAGCATCGATCAAGTATGATTTGGAATATGGAAGTGCAGAGATCGAGATCCACAAGCGTTCGATCAAACCGGGAGACAAGGTTGTGATCGTAGATGACCTGATGGCAACAGGCGGTACGGCAGAAGCAATGATCAAACTGATCGAAGGACTTGGCGGTGAGGTTGTAGAAGTTCTCTGCCTGATCGAACTGATGGGATTAAAAGGACGGGAAAAACTGAAAGGATACAAAGTAGATTCCGTAATCCAGTATCCGGGAAACTAATGAGAAAGAAGGGAAGGCTATGGCAGACGATATCGGAATCCAGCAGGAGATGCTGATCGAACCAACACATAAAAAACTGGAGATCGTAGATGGTCATGCGGTAAAGGATGTGGAAGATTATCAGAATCCGGAACTGCTCTATAAAAGTCTGATCGAGCGAGTCAGAAAGTACCATCCTTCGGCGGACGTCTCTATGATCGAAAAAGCATATCACATTGCAAGAGATGCGCACAAAGGGCAGACACGGAAATCCGGAGAAGAGTATATTATCCATCCTCTGTGGGTAGGAATCATTCTGGCACAACTGGAGATGGACAAAGAGACGATCGTTGCCGGCATCCTTCATGATGTGGTAGAAGACACGGTGATGACGGACGAAGAAATCCGTCAGGAATTCGGAGATGAGGTGGCTCTTCTGGTAGACGGTGTCACAAAGCTGGGACAGCTTTCCTATTCAGCGGATAAGTTGGAGGTCCAGGCTGAGAATCTTCGTAAGATGTTCCTTGCGATGGCAAAAGATATCCGTGTTATCATCATCAAGCTTGCCGACCGTCTGCACAATATGCGTACCCTGCAGTATATGCGACCGGAGAAGCAGTTGGAAAAAGCAAAAGAAACCATGGATATCTATGCTCCGATCGCACAACGGCTTGGTATTTCCAAGATCAAGACAGAGCTTGATGATCTGGCACTCAAATATTCCCAGCCGGAGGTTTTTAACGATCTGGTAAAGCAGATCAATGCAAGAAAAACGGAAAGGGAAGAATTTGTCCAGCAGATCGTGGATGAGGTTTCCACGCATATGAAGAATGCGAACATTGATGCAGAAGTGAACGGACGTGTGAAGCATTTCTTCAGCATTTATAAGAAGATGGTGAACCAGGATAAGACGGTGGATCAGATCTATGATCTGTTTGCAGTACGTATTATCGTAGATTCTGTAAAAGACTGTTATGCGGCGCTTGGAGTTATCCATGAGATGTATACACCGGTACCGGGACGTTTTAAAGATTATATCGCAATGCCGAAGGCAAATATGTACCAGTCTCTGCATACGACTCTGATGAGTTCGATCGGTCAGCCGTTTGAGATCCAGATCCGTACAAAAGAGATGCATAAAACTGCTGAATACGGTATTGCGGCACACTGGAAATATAAAGAGTCTGAAGATGGAAAGAAGAGCGTTGAAGCGAAGGAAGAAGAGAAACTGAGCTGGCTTCGTCAGATCCTGGAATGGCAGCGAGACATGTCAGACAACCGGGAATTTCTTAATCTTCTGAAAGGAGACCTGGATCTATTTGCAGAGGATGTATACTGCTTTACACCGAACGGAGATGTCAAGAACCTGCCGAACGGTTCTACGCCGGTTGACTTTGCCTATGCGATCCATACTGCGGTTGGCAACAAGATGGTAGGTGCCAGAGTCAATGGCAAGCTGGTCAATATCGATTACAAGATCCAGAACGGGGATCGAATCGAGATCTTGACTTCGCAGAACTCCAAAGGACCGAGCCGTGACTGGCTGAGTATCGTCAAGAGTACCCAGGCGAAGAACAAGATCAACCAGTGGTTTAAGAAAGAATTCAAAGAAGAAAATATTGTACGTGGTAAGGAAATGCTCGCCACGTACTGTAAGGCAAAAGGATTTGTACTCTCGGATCTGATGAAACCGAAATATATGCAGATTGTGCAGGAAAAGTACGGCTTTAAGGACTGGGATTCGATCCTTGCAGCACTTGGACATGGCGGATTGAAGGAAGGGCAGATCGTCAACCGTCTTGCAGAAGAATACAGTAAGGATCACCGAAAAGAACTGACCGACGAAAGTGTTCTGGAAAAGGTTGCGGAAGCGGCAAAGAACAAGGTGCATATCACCAGATCCAAGAGTGGTATCGTGGTCAAGGGAATCAACGATATGGCAGTGCGTTTTTCCAGATGCTGCAATCCGGTGCCGGGAGATGAGATCGTTGGCTTTATCACCCGCGGACGCGGAATGTCGATCCACCGGACGGACTGTGTCAATATCATTCATCTGTCAGAAGCGGAAAGAGCGCGTCTGATCCCGGCAGAATGGGAAAAACCGGAGGAAGGTACAGATACCGGAAGCTATCTGGCTGAGATTAAGATGTATGCGAATGACAGGCAGGGACTTCTGATGGATATGTCTAAGGTGTTCACGGAGATGAATATTGATGTGAAGTCTATGAATGTAAGAACCAGCAAACAGGGAACAGCAACAATCGAAGCCGGATTTATTGTCCGGGGAAGAGAGGAGCTTGGAAAAGTGATCGGAAAGCTCCGGCAGATCGTCGGCGTGCTGGATATAGAACGAGCAGTGGGGTAAAAAGAAATGAAAATCGAAAAATTTGTAACAGGAATTATCAGTACCAATTGTTACATTGTTACTAATGAAGAAACAAAAGAGACCGTGATCGTTGATCCGGCAAACCTGTCAAAAGCGATGATCGGTTATATCGAAGAGGAAGAGCTTGTAATTAAGGCAATTCTTCTGACTCATGCGCATTTTGATCATATCATGGGAATCGATAAAGTGATCGACCGGTATGGAGAAATGCCGGTTTACGTAGAAGAATCTGATCTGGAGCTTCTTCACACACCGTCTATGAATGAGTCAACGGTATATACAAATGGCTATAGCTACCCGGGTGGAGACGTGATCCATGATGGAGATGTGCTTCATCTGATCGGAGAAGATTTCCGGGTGATTCATACACCGGGACATACCCAGGGCGGCGTATGCTACTATGTAGAAAAAGAGGGAGTACTTTTCAGTGGAGATACATTGTTCTGTTGTTCAGTCGGAAGAAGTGATTTTGCAACCAGCAGCACTTCTGCACTGATTCGTTCGATCAAGGAAAAGCTGTTCCTGCTTCCGGATGAAACAAAGGTATTCCCGGGACATATGGGCGCAACAACGATTGGCAACGAAAAAGTGAACAACCCGTATGTATAGAGGAGCAGAGAAATGATTCGGATCAGCTGTAAGAATGAACGTTTCACCTACGACATGTATCATATCGTAAAGTCATTTCTTCCTGATGCCGAGATCAGCCAGAAGGTAGATCCAGAACAGGAACTTCTGATCGAGATGACCGCAGAAGAGGAACCAGATCTGGAAGAGCAGGCATGTGATAAAAAGGTCCGGTGGACCTTTTTTCATTGCAGGGAGGCTGAAATCGCAGACATCAGCGAAAAAAGAGAACAAAAGCGTTATATCAATAAAAAATTATATCAGACCCTGGTCAAAAAGACCGGAGAAGAACATGCATGGGGGAATATGACAGGTGTCCGCCCCACAAAGATGATCATGGAAAGACTGGAAGAAGGTTCTTCTGAGGAAGAAATCATCCGGTATATGCATGATACCTATGTGGTAAGCGAGAAAAAAGCAATGCTAGGTATCGAGATTGCAAAGCGGGAAAAAGCCCAGCTTGACAAGCTGGATTATGAAAATGGATACAGTCTTTATATCGGAATTCCGTTCTGCCCGACAACCTGCAGTTACTGCTCCTTTACTTCTTATCCGGTTGCAAAATGGCAGGACCGGATGGATGAATATGTAGATGCACTTTTAAAAGAGCTTGCATTCATTGCAGAGGTTTCAAAAGAAAAGCATCTTAATGCGATTTATATGGGAGGCGGTACGCCGACAACCCTGAGTGCACAGCAGATGGATCGGGTTTTGAGTTTCCTGGAAGAACATTTTTCCTTTGAACATCTGAAAGAATATACGATCGAAGCCGGAAGACCGGACAGTATTACTGAGGACAAGCTGCGAGTGATCCGAAAGCATGGAGTTGGCAGAATTTCCATCAATCCACAGACCATGCAGCAGAAGACACTGGATGTGATCGGAAGACGTCACACAGTGGAAGATGTAGTCCGCATTTTCCATCTGGCAAGAGAACTGGGATTCGACAATATCAATATGGATCTGATCGCAGGTCTTCCGGGAGAACATCCGGAGGAGATGGAAGATACTCTTCGTCAGATCAAAGAGCTTGCACCGGATAGTTTGACGGTCCATGCACTTGCAATGAAACATGGTTCGAGACTGACACGCGAACGGGCTGCAAGCGCAGAAAAACAAAATTACAAACAGATGGCAAGAGAGCTGGAAGAGATGATCGATATGGCACGTAAGGCGGCCGGTGAAATGGGACTTTATCCGTATTATCTCTACAGACAGAAAAATATTGCAGGAAATTTTGAAAATGTAGGTTACGCAAAGGTTGACAAAGCGGGAATTTACAATATACTGATTATGGAGGAAAAGCAGTCCATCGTTGCTGCCGGTGCAGGCGCATCGACTAAGGTGGTGCTTCCGTATGAGATTCCGGCGCCCGGAAGTAAAAACGGGCGGATGACGAATCTGATAAGAATAGAAAATGTCAGAGATGTGGGAGAATATATTTCCCGTATCGATGAGATGATAGAGCGAAAAGGAGAATGGTTATGGCATTAAAGAAAAAACCGGTTACCGGCATGAAAGACATGCTCCCGAAAGAAATGGAAATCAGAGATTATGTGATCCAGATGATCAAGGATACCTATAAGACATTTGGATTTACTTCCATAGAGACACCGTGTGTGGAACACATTGAGAACCTGTGCAGCAAACAGGGTGGCGACAATGAAAAACTGATCTTCAAGATTCTGAAGAGAGGGGAAAAACTGAAAATTGCTGAGGCAAAAGAAGAGATCGATCTGGTAGACGGAGGACTTCGTTATGACCTGACAGTTCCGCTTGCAAGATACTATGCAAATCATGCAAATGAACTGCCGTCACCGTTTAAGGCACTTCAGATTGGCAATGTATGGAGAGCAGACCGTCCACAAAGAGGACGTTTCCGTCAGTTCATGCAGTGCGATATCGATATTTTAGGTGAGCCGGGTAATCTTGCAGAGATCGAACTGATCCTTGCAACTACGACCATGCTTGGAAAGATGGATTTCCACAATTTTACGGTATGTATCAATGACCGTAATATCTTAAAGGCGATGGCTGCATTCAGTGGATTTAAGGAAGAAGATTTCGACGAAGTATTTATCATCCTTGATAAGATGGATAAGATCGGCAAAGAAGGCGTAGGTGAAGAACTGGTTGAGATGGGTTATACAAAAGAAAATGTAGATACTTATCTTGGACTCTTTGATGAGATCAACCCGGATGTTGATGGAATACGTTTCTGCAAAGAAAAGCTGGCAGGATTCCTTGATGAGAAGACAGCTGACAGCATGGAAATGATCATTTCCAGCGTAGAAAGTGCAAAAGAGGCAGATTTCAAAGTAAAATTTGATCCGACGCTGGTACGTGGACAATCTTACTATACAGGAACCATTTTTGAAGTAACGATGGATGAATTTGGCGGCTCTGTTGCAGGTGGCGGACGTTACGATAAGATGATCGGTAAATTCACAGGGCAGGACACACCGGCATGTGGATTCTCAATCGGATTTGAGCGTATTGTCATGCTGCTTCTGGAAAATGGATATGAGATTCCTTCCAAGCGCCAGAAAAAAGCATATCTTCTTGAAAAGAATATGCACAAGGAAGGCATCCTCAAAGTACTTGAGATGGCAAAAGCTGACCGCGCAGCCGGGAAACAGGTTCTGGTGGTCAATATGAAGAAAAACAAGAAATTCCAGAAGGATCAGCTGATCGCAGAAGGATATGAAGATATCACAGACTGCTACAAAGATTCCGTTATGGATTTATAAGGAAAGAGAAACGCAGGAGGAGAAATTAGAATGGCAGAGTCAATGACAGGACTGAAAAGAACACATCGGTGTGCAGAGCTTTCAGAGGCAAACATCGGTGAAAAAGTAACCATCATGGGATGGGTACAGAAGAACAGAAATAAAGGTGGACTGGTTTTTGTAGATGTACGTGACCGTTCCGGACTGATCCAGGTTGTTTTTGAAGAGGGAAGTACAGATAAAGCGCTTCTTGAGAAGGCAGCAAAGCTTAGAAGTGAGTTTGTTGTAGCAATCGTGGGAACTGTTGAAAAACGTTCCGGTGCAGTTAATGAAAATCTTGCAACAGGTGCGATTGAGATCAAACCGGAAGAACTCAGAATTTTATCTGAATCTGAGACACCTCCGTTCCCGATCGAAGAGAATTCCAAGACAAAAGAGGAAGTACGTCTGAAATACCGTTTCCTCGATCTTAGAAGACCGGACATCCAGAGAAACCTGATGATGAGAAGCCGTGTGGCTACTCTCGCACGTCAGTTCATGGCAAAAGAAGGATTCCTTGAGATCGAGACACCGTTCCTGATCAAGAGTACACCGGAAGGTGCAAGAGATTACCTGGTACCGAGCCGTATTCATCCGGGAAGCTTCTATGCACTTCCACAGTCACCGCAGATCTTCAAACAGCTGCTGATGTGCTCCGGATATGACCGCTATTTCCAGATTGTAAAATGTTTCCGTGATGAAGACCTTCGTGCAGACCGTCAGCCGGAATTTACACAGATGGATATGGAACTTTCTTTTGTAGATGTTGATGATGTCATTGATATCAATGAGAGACTGCTTGCACATCTGTTCAAAGATGTACTGGATATCGATATACAGCTCCCGATCCAGAGAATGACCTGGCAGGAAGCAATGGACAGATTCGGTTCTGATAAACCGGATATCCGTTTCGGCATGGAGCTGGTTAATGTGACAGAGACTGTCAAAGACAGCGAATTTGTTGTATTTAAGAATGCGATTGAAGCAGGCGGAACTGTTCGTGGTATCAACGCAAAAGGACAGGGTGGCATGGCCAGAAAGAAGATCGACAAGCTGGTTGATTTTGCAAAAGGTTATGGAGCAAAGGGACTTGCTTATATTGCAATCCATGAAGACGGAACTGTCAAATCTTCTTTCTCAAAATTCATGACGGAAGAAGAGACAGCAGCGCTGATTAAAGCGATGGCTGGAGAGAATGGAGACCTTCTTCTCTTTGCGGCAGATAAGAATAAAGTTGTATGGGATGTTCTTGGTGCACTCAGACTGGAACTGGCACGCCAGATGGAACTCCTTGATAAGAATGAATACAAATTCCTGTGGATCACAGAATTCCCGCTTCTTGAGTGGAGTGATGAACAGAACCGTTTCACAGCAATGCATCATCCGTTTACCATGCCGATGGAAGAAGACCTTCAGTACATCGACAGTGATCCGGGAAGAGTCCGTGCAAAAGCATATGACATCGTTCTGAATGGTAACGAGATCGGAGGCGGAAGTGTCCGTATCTTCAACCAGGAGATCCAGAGTAAAATGTTTGAAGTACTTGGATTCACACCGGAACAGGCACAGGAGCAGTTCGGATTCCTTCTGAATGCATTTAAATACGGTGTGCCGCCACACGCAGGACTTGCTTACGGTCTTGACCGTCTGGTTATGCTGATGGCAAAACAGGACAGCATCCGTGACGTGATCGCGTTCCCGAAGGTAAAAGATGCATCTGACCTGATGACAGAAGCACCGGAGAGAGTTGATCCGAAGCAGCTGGAAGAGCTTGGACTGGAGCTGGAAGAGCATACAGCGGAATAAAACAGAGTAAGGTATGATGTGGATGCATCATACCTTTTTGTCTACAAGGAGAATTTATGAGGAAAAAGAGAAGAACAGGCTATTTCATAACGGTGGCTGCGCTAGTATGCAGTCTGATTGGGAACAGTGTGGTTGTTTCGATGGCAGCAGATCAGGAATACAGTGAAGTTGAAGTTCAGGAGAATAAAAATCCGGATAATGCGGGAAACGAAAATGAGACTGATAAAGTTATGGATTCGGATGAACCAACTGAAGAGCCAACTGAAGAGCCGGCAGAAGACCTAGCGGAAGAGGATTCAACAGAAACAGATTCGGAGATGAAAGATGATGCAGAACTCAAAGATTCTGATCAGCAAGAAGAAAAAGAAATGACCATGCGGGAACGATTGGATCTACTTGCGGAAGAAAACAAAGGTTTAATATCAGAGGGGAATAATCTTATTAACACTGTACTGGATACCTATATGGCGATGAACACTGTGGATGGGGGAACTAAGAATGGTACAGCAATCTGTCTGTGGAATGAAAACCTTGCGAGTACCCAGCAATGGGAAGTGATTTGTGATGAAACAGGATATTTGACATTTCTGAATAAAAAATCAGGGAAAGTACTGGACGTATCGGGCGGAAATGCCAAAAGCGGTACAGCGGTACAGCTTTATGATGCTAATGGAACTTATGCGCAAAAATGGATTGCGATAGAAGAAGAGGCTGGAATTCGTCTGGTATCAGCGTTGGATGAGAATCTTGTGTTGGATGTAGTAAATGGAAAAAGTGCGCAGGGAACGAGACTCCAGATATGGTCAGACAATGGTACACCGGCTCAGAGATGGAAGATTCGAACCGTAGAAGATATATATACAGAGATGGATCAGAAAGCAGCAGAAAGCATAGATGCTTTAGCGGATGGAATTTATGTGATTCGCAGTGGACTGAGCAGAAGGCAGGTGCTAGATGTATCTGGGGGGTCAAAAGATAACAGCGCAAATATCCAGATTTACGAATCCAATACGACTGCTGCGCAAAAGTGGAAAGTGACACATGATGAAAAAGGTTATCTTACGTTCATCAATATGGGTTCAGGAAAAGCATTAGATGTTGTGAATGGGCTGGGGAATTCTGGAAATAATGTAGCGCAGTATACGAGCAATGGAACACGTGCGCAGAAATGGATTGCTGTAAGGTTAGAAAATGGAAAATATCTGTTATATTCAGCTCTGACAGAAAATCTTGTGATTGATGTGACAGGAGCAAACATAAAAAATGGAAGTAATGTGCAGGTTTATCGCAAGAACGAAACAACTGCCCAGCAGTTTTTATTTACAAATACAACTGCTGAAATTGGAACATGTGAAGATTTTGGAATCAGTGAAAACTGGTATGAAATTGTACCTAAAAGTAACGAAAAGTCAGCAGTAGATATATCAGGTGCGTCTTCAAATAATGGAGCAAATGCACAGATTTACAGCAGAAATCAGACCTATGCCCAACTTTTTAAGTTTGTTTATGAAGAGGGATATTATCGTATCCTGTGCGCACAGACAGATAAGGTATTGGAAGTTGCAGGAGGGGATGTTGTCCCGGGAACAAATATCAGGCAGTGGAGTTCTGTGAAAGATAAAAAAGATCAGTTGTTTTCAGTCTGCGTCAATGAAGACGGAACTTATACATTTAAAAATGTGGCAAGCGGACTTACTGTAAGCCTCGCGAATAAAGCAGGAAGTTCAGGAACCAATTTGCAGGGGGAAGAAAGCAGTGAGGGAGATGAACAGAGGTTTTATCTGGTGAGACGGACAAATCTGATGCAGGAAGGCATTTATTCAATCAGTACATGTCTGGATGCAGGAAAATGGCTTGATGTGAAAAATGGATCAATGTCAGATGGCGCAGGAATCCAAATCTGGCAGGGAAATGGAAGTCTTGCGCAAAAGTGGAAGATTATGGCAGTAGAAGGGAGAGAAAATACATACTCATTTGAATCTCTGGTATCGGGATTGATGCTGACTGCAGACGTAAATGGAAATGTTGTACAGATGAAGGAAAGCGGGGAGGAAGATCAACAGTGGATGCCTACAATTTCAAAGGGATATCTTATTCTGAAAAATGTAGGAAACGGAAAAGTTCTTGACGTTGCAGGTGGTACAAATAAAAATGGAACAAAAGTACAGACATATGCTGCGAATTCCACAAATGCGCAGCGTTTTCGTATAGATGGGACATCGGTGATTGCTAATGGAATTTATCTTATACAGATTAGCAGTAACCGGAAGCAGGTAATTGATGTAAGTTCAGGATCCAGAAAATCAGGAGCGAATATTCAGACATGGGAGTCGAATAATACCGGTGCGCAGAAGTGGAATATTACCCGGAATTCAGATGGTACATACAGCATCGTTAATGCAAAAAGTAAGAAATATCTGGATGTACTTAATGGATCGGGAACAGCCGGGGCAAATGTTCAGCAATGGGATGGCAACGGTTCAAATGCACAGAAATGGAAGATTACGTATACTGGGAAAGGTGGATTTAGAATCAGTTCATTACTCGGCGATGCGTTAGTGCTGGATGTTTCGGGGGAAAATAGCTATAATGGGGCAAATGTTCAGGTTTACACAGATAATGCAGGTAGAGGACAACGATTTTCCTTTGTATCTACAAGTTATACACCGGAGCCCGTTAACCTGGGAGTTCCATGTGTGCAACAGTATCCAGAACTTCCAACGGGCTGTGAATCGGTTGCACTTACGAATGTGCTGAAATATTATGGATATAATATTGGAAAGTCGACAATAGCAGATTCTTATCTTCCACGCAGTAGTTGGAATTTTGTAACCTGTTTTTGGGGAAATCCACATAGTTCTAACGGTAATTGTACTTCTGCACCAGGTCTTACCAATGCAGCCAACGGTTTTCTGAAGAGTCACGGAAGTAATAAACGGGCGTATGATGTGTCAGGCAGTTCCTGGCAGAAGTTGTATGATTATCTGGATGAAGGAAATCCTGTTATTATATGGACTACAATTTATCAGCAGTTTTTAGGTGCATGTTATGCTTCACAATGGTATAATGGAAAAGAATACAGAACTTATACGAATTCGCATACGGTGGTTTTAAAAGGATATGATAGAAACAAGAATGTAGTTTATCTGTCAGATTCCATTTCCGGTTATCTGACAGAAGATGCAAATTGGATCAGTATGCTTTATACAGCACGAGGTATGCAGGCAGTAGTTATAAGGTAAAAGGGGGAAGGATGGAAGATGAAGAGTAATGTGATTAGAAAGCTGCTTCCGGTAATGCTTATGATTACATTGACAGCAGGGATTGCACCAGTATCTTATGCAGCAGCGGAAGAACCTGCGCAGCAGACAGAGGGCGTGGACGAAGAGCCAGTGCAGGATTTCGAAAATGAAGATGCAGATGATCAGATATCGGATGGGAATAATCAGACTGAGGAAGCAGAAGAAGTCAGAGAACCAGAAGTCAGGGAACCAGATTTAAATACATCAGAAGATGATTCAGAGGATACAGATGCAGTGCAACAGGATAAATCTGAGAAAGTGAAGACGCAGACTGAAACAGAGAATATGGATGAGCTGGCTGGTGTATACAGAGATGTGATTCCAGATGGTGAATATGTGATCGGGGAAAAGGGAAGCCGTCAGGTGCTGGATGTTAAAAATGGATCAAAAGCCGACAGTGCAAATGTACAAGCATATCAATCAAATATGACGGCTGCACAGAGATGGAAAGTGGTACATGATTCAAAGGGTTATCTTATTTTATCGAACACTGGTTCAGAAAAAGCACTGGACGTAAATGGTGGCATTGCCGCGAATGGTCAGAATGTACAGCAATATACGAAGAATATGACAGCAGCGCAGAAGTGGGTAGCTGTACCAAATGAAGAGGGAACAATTATTCTTTATTCAGCACTTGGTAAGAAACTGGTTCTCAACGTGACAGACAGTAACAATGTGGAAATTTGTGAAAAGACAGATACAAGTGGAACGGATTTTGCTTTTTACAGTACGCAAACAGAGACGGTGAAAAGTGAACGCACGATAGAAGATGGAACCTATCTGATTACAAATGGAGATCAGACACTTACTATAAACAGTGGTTCTGATGGAAGCGGGGTCCGGAAAGTTTCCAAAGATGGAAAGTCCGCGAAAAAGGCTTTTTACATAGCATACAATGAAAAAAAAGCAGCGTATACGATTTGTTCAGTATATTCAGGCAGATTTCTGGATGCAAATTTAGGAGATGTTGTTCCGGGAGCTGTAGTTTCAGCATCTGGAACAGAAGCCGGAAAAGCATTACAGAGATTCTGGAAGATTGAGAAGGACGAAAATGGTCAGATGTATATCCGAAATGCGGCAAACAATCAAATGCTAGGAAGTGCAGCAGACGGAGAACTGATTACAGTTCCGGCAGATGATGAGAGAGTAGTAAGATGGACGTTTGAACAATCTGATTTTTATTGGAGCGAAAAAGAGATTGATACTTTTGCGGCAACAAAAGCAGAAATTTCGGATCTGACAAATGGGACCTATCAGATTACAACGTCAATAAAGACAGAAATGACCCTGGATGTCTCGAATGGATCAAAAAATGATCGGGCTAAAATTCAGTTGTATGAGTCAAATAATACGAATGCGCAGAGATGGAAAGTCGAAGCTACAGGAGACGGATATGTAAGAATTTTGAATATTGGATCCGGAAAAGTTTTGGATGTGAGCAATGGTACAGCTAAAAGTGGAACAGCTGTACAGCAATTTCAAAGTAATAATTCCAGGGCGCAGAAATGGATTCCTGTAAAAAATGAAAATGGAACCTATACATTTTATTCAGCTTTGGGACGGAATCTGGTATTAGATGTGTCATGGGCGGGAAATGCAAATGGAACGCAGATTCAGATCTATGATTCTAATGAAACACCAGCACAGATGTTTAAAGTCTATAATACAAAAGTGGTCGTAGCATCGGAAGGGAAAGTGCTCGAAGATGGTTATTATGCACTGACTTCCCTTACAAATAATAAGATGGTTCTGGATCTGAGTGGTGCAAATTCTGCAAATGGCACAAAATTGCAGATGTATCAGTCTAATGGAACACTGGCTCAATGCTTTGAAGTAAAGTATTGTAAAGATGGTTATTACAGACTGAGAATTGTTGCAACCGCGAAAACGGTGGATTTAAAAGGCGGGGGACTGATTCCGGGAACAATTGTTCAGGAATGGCAAAACGATGATAATACCAAAAATCAGAGATGGGTTATCCGGAAAAATGAGGATGGTTCCTATACTTTGATTTCAGCAGCGAATGGTCTTGCTATGGATGCGGGCAAAGCTGTTTCCGGTGAAACAGTTACAACACAGGAAACAACAGAAAGTACAAACCAGAAATGGCAGTTTGTTCCATTTAAAGCATCTGTAAGTGAAGGCTGTTATATTGTTGAGTCTGCACTTGCTTCACAGAAAGTGATTGATATCACAAATGGAAGTACTGCAGTAAATGCGAATGCGCAGTTATATTCTTATAATAAGACGATGGCACAGAAGTGGCAGGTTCGCACAACAGAAGATGGATATATTACATTACAGAATGTAGGATCAGGTCTTTATCTGACAGAATCAGGAAATAATGTATGTCAGGCAGATAATTCAGGAGATACAGAAGCTGCACAATGGAGTTTAGAAGTGCAGATGGGAGGTGGATATATCCTTATCAATAAGGCATCTGGAAAAGCGATTGATGTATCAGGTGGAAATACTGCGAATGGAACCAATATCGGAACCTATATAGTGAATGGAACAAAAGCACAGGCATGGAAATTTAACAGTGCAAGTATAATTGAAACCGGATTTTACGAATTTGCACCACTCACAAATACAGGACTCAGGATGGATGTAGCAGGAGGTTCTTCAAATAATGGTGCAAACGTTCAGGTGTATTCTTCAAATGGAAGTTATGCGCAGCGTTGGTGGGTAAGAAGTGCGGGAAATGGATGGTATACGATTACATCCTGCTGTTCAGCAAAACTGCTGGATGTACAAAATGCATCTACAGCAGCCGGTGCAAATGTACAGCAGTATCAGAATAACGGAAGTAATGCCCAAAAATGGAAATTTGTTATGGGAGAGAAAGGAATTCAGATTGTATCTGCACTTGGAAATGTAGTGGATGTCAAAAATGCATCTGGAAAATCAGGTGCAAATGTTCAGGTATGGAGCAAAAATTCTTCAGATGCACAGCAGTGGAGGATATATACAGCAGCAAGACCGAATAAGATTGGATGGCAGAATCCGTCAGGATATCCACAGGTGAGTTCGAAAACAGTTGTACTTCCAAGCTATTGTACAGGTTATTTTACTTATGTATCGCCTTCAACGATTGCATATGATGCAACTCGTGAAGATTGTATTAATGCATTTATCAGACGTGCATATGAGTATATTGGAACAAGATATATAGAACCTTGGTCAAGCTGGCCGGGAGATGCAGTGGATTGTTCGGGATTTGTATTACAGTGTTTATATGCAACTGGCATGGATTTAGGAATTTACAATCCTTATAATCACAGATGGCAGGCATGGCAAACCTATAATTCTATGAATTGGTACAGAAATAATACCTTTAAGCCGGTAAGTACATCAAATATGCAGAGAGGCGATCTGATTTATTACAATGGACATGTGGCAATTTATCTCGGAAATGGAATGATGATTGATTCATGGCCGAATCAGGGAGTAGGTATTCATCCAGTGTCAAGTCGTGGAACGGTGATTGGAGCGGCAAGACCATATGTGTAAGCAAAAGTAAGTGAAAATATTTTATTAAAGAAAAATGGAAAATGAACATTTTTTCACAGAGAGCAAGATTGGCTGTCAAAGTGAAGAAATGTTCATTTCTTTTTTTATAGCGAAATTCTATAATAATGATAGTTGAAATAAAAGGAGGATGGGATATATGGCACATAAAATTTTAGAAGAAGCGCAGGAAATAAATGATCTACTTATAAAATGGAGAAGAGATCTTCATCAAATTCCTGAGACGGATCTGGAGCTTCCAAAGACTGTGGAATATATCAGTAAACGTCTGGATGAGATGAATGTAGAATACAAGGTATTTCCTGAGGTTTCAGTGATTATCGCTCAGATTGGAAAAGGGGATAAATGTTTTCTTCTGAGAAGTGATATGGATGCGCTTCCGGTAGAAGAGGAAACGGGACTTGAATTTGCATCAAAGAATGGCTGTATGCATGGATGCGGACATGATCTGCACGCTACGATCCTTCTTGGAGCGGCAAAAATTTTAAAGGCGCATGAAGAAGAACTGCCGGGCGTGGTCAAATTATTGTTCCAGCCAGGTGAGGAGACCTTCCGCGGAGCGAAAGCAGCAGTGGAAGCAGGAGTCCTGGAGAATCCGCATGTAGATGCTGCCTTTGCAGCGCATGTATTTGCGGCAATTCCATGTGGAACGATTGGATATGGTGTGGAAGCCATGGCATCTGTATATGGCTTTAAAATCACCCTTACAGGACGTGGCGGACACGGTTCTGCACCGGAGGGCTGTATTGACCCGATCAATGCTGGTGTAGAAGTTTATCATGCTCTTCAGGCACTGATCGCCAGGGAATGTCCACCATCAGCAGAGGCAGCACTTACAATTGGACAGTTTACAGCTGGTAATGCAGCAAATGTAATTCCGGAGCGCTGCGTGCTTCAGGGAACACTAAGGACATTTAATGAAGAAGTAAGGACGATGCTGATCCGGAGGATCAATGAAATTGTTCCGGCTGTTGCAGCAGCTTATCGTACTACATGTGAAATCGAAGAACTCAGCAATGTTCCGAGTGTAACTTGCAATGAAGAACTGAATGCAGAGTATATTAAAAGTGTTGAGTCTCTTGAGAATCCGGGAACAACGATTAACGGTGGATTTCATGTCATGGGATCCGAAGACTTTGCCGTGATTTCGGCAAAAATACCGGCAAGTTATTTTGTAGTCGGAGCCGGAGTGGAAGATCAGAGTAAATGGAAAGGACAGCATAATCCAAAGATTCTGTTTAATGAAAAAGCATTACCGCTTGGCGCAGCCATGTATGCGAAGATTGCAATGGACTGGCTGGCAAAATAGAAGAGTAGATCTATAAGATTAGAATAAATAAAAAGAAGGGATCAGACTTTTACAAAAAAGTGAAAGCGGATCCCTTTTTGTGTATCTGGCACAACTCTGACAAAAGGGGTCTTTTGATTTAATTAAAAGTTTAATCAGAAATTTACATGAATGAAAAAAGAGACTTATGAAAATCATAAGTCTCACAAAGAGCGACAGACGGGACTCGAACCCGCGACCTCCACCTTGGCAAGGTGGCGTACTACCAACTGTACTACTATCGCATCTATTAAATTGTGTTCATCAGAACAATATCTACTATACAGTACAAAGAAGGAATTGTCAACGAAAAAATGAAGAAATTCTGTTCTACTTTTTGCGGAGATTCAATAAGTTTTCTGTTAATCAGACAAAAAATGATTTTAACAGAATAATAGGTGAAGACAAGTAGAAAAGTCCGACATATAAAATTGAAAATATACTTGACCAATTGATAGATATATTGTATAGTATTTATTGTTCTGATGAACAACAAATAATGAATGCGATAGTAGTACAGTTGGTAGTACGCCACCTTGCCAAGGTGGAGGTCGCGGGTTCGAGTCCCGTCTGTCGCTCTTGAATTAAGAACTACATGTTGCGTGTGGTTCTTTTTTTGTGCATACAATGAGCCAAATACAGATTTTTACACCCATGCAGATTTGTGCTTGCACAAGGATCTGCATGGGTGTAAAAATCTGTATTTGGCGAATGTACATCATCGAGCTGCTAAGCGAGATGGTGTGCGTTCGCCGGGGGTTCGTGTTCACACGAAACCCTGGCTCATTACTAACGTAAAAAAGACTGGCATCGAGCCAGTCTTTCATCATAACTATTCTTTTTTTTATTTCAGGAAGAACCAGTATCCTGCAAATGCAGCAGCTGCGATGATCAGGAAGATAAGGATTACAACAAGCACAACAGGAAAATGTCTCTCATCATCGTCATCTTCTTCGTCTAACATATTCTGATAGTTCTCACGCATCTCCTGTTCACGTTTTTCACGGACATGCTTTGGTGGGATATTAGAATAGGTCTGTTCTTTTTCTCCCTCTGGAGTGGAAAGATCAGGTGCAGTAATTTTAAGTTCATCCTCTTCATCAGAAATGATACGTGTGCTGGAATTGTCAATTGCATGTACCGGTTTGGCTTCTTCCGGACGTTTCTTTTTCGGACGTGGACGAACTTTTTCCCGGCTTTCTTCCTGACCTTCTGCATATTTGAGAAGTGGACGGTCTGAAGTAGCAGGGCGTTTCTTTGGATGCGGTCTGGATGGCTGTTCTTCGGAAGAACCTTCTGTCTTCGGACGAGGTTTTCTTACCGGTCTTTCGCCTTCGGCAGCCGGGTTCGGACATTTTTTCTTCGGATGAGTCGGTACTTCTGGATTAGCAGAAGAAGCGGTCCGCTTTTCGGTGTTTTCCGGAGATACCGGACGTTTTTTCTTTTTCTTTGGCTGGGCAGGACGTTCGGCAGAAGTTTTTTCTCCTTCGGCAGCCGGGCGCTTTTTGTGTGGCTTTTCTGCAGCCTTACCGGCTTCAACTGTTTTTTCAGCCAATGCTTCTTTTGCAAGCTTTTTTTTCTTTTCACGCTGTTTATCTAAATTCCACTGCTTTTTACAATCGCGGCAGATTGCGAATTCATTGTAGATTGCTTCACCGGCTTCATTTTCGCCTATTTTTTTGTTCTTGATCTCAAGATCCTTTTTACAAATCGGGCACTGCATGATTTATCTCTCCTCTTTGGTTTTTTAATATGTATCTACTCCCTTATTAAATGATGTAAATGTTAAAAATTATGTTTAACATTCACGTCCTTAAATACATAGAATCATACATATATAATGTTATCACGTCCCCCAAAGATGTCAAGAAAGTTCTTTGAATATTCACAAAAAAGTGCTAGAATAAAATGGATTTACTATAGATTAGGAGGACGCGAAGATATGACAGATACAAAGACAATCAAAGTAGGATTACTTGGACTTGGAACAGTCGGAACAGGTGTTTATAAATTGATTGGACGCCGCAGTGAAGAGATGCAGCAGAAGACCGGCGCCGCTCTTGAAATAAAGAAAATCCTGGTACACAACATGAAAAAAGTAAGACAGGGTGTAGATCAGAATCTGCTGACAGATCAGTGGAAAGAGATTATAGAAGATGATGAAATCCAAATCGTGATCGAGGTGATGGGCGGAATTGAGCCAGCGAAAACGATGATCACAGAAGCACTGAAAGCAGGGAAAAATGTAGTAAGTGCAAATAAGGATCTGATCGCAGAATATGGAAAGGAACTCTATGACGCTGCGAAAGAAGGTAGCGCTGATTTCCTGTTTGAAGCAGCGGTAGCAGGAGGAATCCCGATCATCCGTCCGCTTAAGCAGTGCCTGGAAGGCAACCAGATCGATGAGATCATGGGAATTGTCAACGGTACGACTAACTATATCCTGACAAAGATGTTTGAAAATGGAATGGATTTCACAGAAGCACTCGCAAAGGCGACAGAGCTTGGCTATGCAGAAGCGGATCCGACGGCGGATGTGGAAGGCCTGGACGCAGGACGTAAGGTGGCAATCATGGCTACGTCAGCATTCCATTCACAGGTGAAATTTTCGGATGTCTATACGGAGGGAATCACAAAGATCACAGCAGCAGATGTAAATTACGCAAAAGAGATGGGAAATGTGATCAAACTGATCGGTATTGCGAGAAATACATCTAATGGAATTGAAGCAGGTGTTTATCCGATGATGATCGATAAGAAACATCCGCTCGCTACCGTAAGAGATTCCTTTAATGCTGTTTTTGTACACGGAGATGCAGTTGGGGATACCATGTTCTATGGAAGAGGAGCAGGAGAACTGCCGACCGCAAGTGCAGTTGTCGGAGATGTGATGGATGTTACAAGAAATATTGTATGGAACTGTACCGGAAGAATCGGATGGAGCGCATACAAAGAGCTTCCGATCAAGGAATTTGCGGATGTCAAGAATCGTTTCTTTATCCGTATGCAGGTGAGTAATGAACCGGGAGTACTGGCAGCAATCGCGAAAGTATTCGGAGATCATAAGGTAAGTATCGAACGTGTGATCCAGGAACAGGCAAAAGCGGCAAAGGCAGAACTTGTCATCGGAACATCCGCAGTCAAGGAATACCATCTTCAGGATGCACTGGAGGAATTAAAAGAAATGCCGATCGTAAGTGAGATCAGCAGCATTATCAGAGAATATTAGAAGGCACAGCATTGGAAAAAGGAGTAATCAGGCATGAGTTATGCAGACAAAGTTTTTATAGAGATGTGCAGGGACATCATTGATAATGGAACCAGCACAGAAGGAGAAAAGGTACGTCCGAGATGGGAAGACGGGACTCCGGCGTATACTGTAAAAAAATTTGGTGTGGTGAACCGGTATGATCTGCGAAAAGAATTCCCGGCACTGACACTCAGAAGAACCGGGATCAAAAGCTGTACGGACGAGCTTTTGTGGATCTGGCAGAAAAAATCCAATAATATCCACGATCTGAACAGTCACATCTGGGACAGCTGGGCAGATGAAGATGGATCGATCGGGAAGGCATACGGCTATCAGATGGGCGTAAAGCATGTCTACAAAGAAGGAATGATGGATCAGGTAGACCGTGTACTCTATGATCTGAAGAATAATCCTTACAGCCGCCGGATCATGACGAATATCTATGTACATCAAGATCTTCATGAGATGAATCTGTATCCGTGTGCATACAGCATGACGTTCAATGTGACAAAAGAAAAAGGCAGCGACAAGCTGACACTGAACGGAATCCTGAACCAGCGTTCCCAGGATGTGTTGGCGGCAAATAACTGGAATGTATGCCAGTATGCTGTGCTGCTTCATATGCTCGCGCAGGTATGCGATATGCAGGTGGGCGAATTTGTACATGTGATCGCAGATGCACATATTTACGACAGGCATATTTCACTGATCGAGGAACTGATTTCAAGAGAGACGCACCCGGCACCGAAATTCTGGCTGAATCCGGAAGTGAAAGATTTCTATCAGTTTACACCGGATGACGTAAGATTAGACGATTATGTGACAGGACCGCAGATCAAAAATATTCCGATCGCGGTTTAGAAAAGGAGACAGATACGATGAACATTATTGTAAATGCAGATAAAAACTGGGCAATAGGAAAGAATAACAGTCTGCTTGTACGAATCCCGGCAGATATGAAATACTTCCGTCAGATGACAGAAGGAAATATTGTCGTGATGGGAAGAAAGACGCTGGAAAGCTTTCCGCAGGGGCGTCCGCTTGCCAACCGGGTTAATATCGTGATTTCCCATAATCCGGATTATCAGGTGAAGGATGCGATCGTGGTACACAGTGTGGAAGAGGCAATGCAGGAATGTAAAAAGCACAAAGGAGAAGTCTTTGTGATCGGCGGAGAAAGTATTTACCGTGCAATGCTTCCGTATTGTAATATAGCGTATGTTACGCGGACAGATCATGTATATGAGGCAGATACCTGGTTCCCGGATCTGGAAAAGGATCCGGATTGGCAAAAAACAGCTGAGACGGATGAACAGACATATTTCGATCTTGAGTATGTATTTGCAAAATATGAAAGAATAAAATAGATCAATAAAATTTGCGAAATGTATCATTGACAAATCAATAGACCACTCATTATAATAAATGTAATCGATGAGACAATAGAAGAAATGCTATGACAAGGAGGAGTATATAATCTTCGGAAGCAAAGAGAGAAGGCGGACGGTGTAAGCCTTCATGAAGGGATTGTAGAAGTAGCCTTTGAGCAGCGGACCGAACGGGAATTTCTCAAGTAGACTTCGACGTAGGCCCTACGTTACAGGGGAATAGTATCGAACATTTCTATGGTTCTGTACTTGCGTGAGAGCAGAGAAGCAGCTTCTCTGAAGACAGGTGGTAACACGGATTTTATATTCGCCCTGAACGGTCAGCCGTTTAGGGCGTTTGTTATTCTATATGACTATGATAAAAATTTGGCGATCATCTGTATAGAAAATTCATGGAGGTAAATTTATGAAAAAAATATCAGGGAACAAATTACTTGTAAAAGCATTAAAAGAGGAGGGGGTAGATATCCTTTTTGGATATCCGGGAGCCTGTACAATTGATATCAGTGATGAAATATACAAACAGGATTACACAAAAGTTGTACTTCCGCGTCATGAACAGGCACTTGTCCATGCTGCAGACGCTTACGCCAGATCAACAGGAAAAGTCGGGGTATGTCTGGTAACAAGCGGACCGGGTGCAACCAATCTGGTGACAGGAATTGCAACGGCAAATTATGACAGTGTACCGCTGGTATGTTTTACCGGACAGGTTGCGAGACATCTGATCGGAAATGATGCATTCCAGGAAGTTGATATTGTAGGTATTACAAGAAGTATCACAAAATACGGTGTGACAGTAAGAAAGAGAGAAGATCTGGGAAGAATCATCAAAGAGGCATTCTATATTGCGCGTAGCGGACGTCCGGGTCCGGTTCTTGTGGATCTCCCGAAAGATGTAATGGCAGAGCTTGGAAGCCCGAATTATCCGGAGACAGTCAATATCCGCGGATATAAGCCGAGTACCGGTGTTCACATCGGACAGCTTAAGAGAGCAGTCAAGATGCTTGGAAAAGCAAAGAAACCGTTGTTCCTTGCCGGTGGTGGGGTAAATATTGCAGGAGCGAATAAGGCGTTTACCGAACTTGTAGAACGTACCCAGATCCCGGTTGTGACAACGATCATGGGACGTGGTGCGATTCCGACAACGCATCCGCTTTTTATCGGTAATCTGGGGATGCACGGTGCATATGCATCCAATATGGCAGTGGAAGAATGCGATCTGCTGTTCTCGATCGGGACCAGATTTAACGATCGTATCACCGGAAAACTGCATGCATTTGCACCGAAGGCTACGATCGTACATATCGACATTGATACTTCCTCCATCTCACGTAACATTCAGGTAGATATTCCGATCGTTGCGGATGCAAAAGAAGCAATTGAAAAATTATTGGAATATGTAGAACCAATGGAGAAAAAAGAAAGCTGGATGGAACAGATCGAAGGCTGGAAAGAGGAGCATCCGCTTAGGATGAAACCAAAGGGAGACCAGATGCAGGCTCAGGATATTCTGGAGACGATCAATGAAGTGTTTAAAGAGGATGACAAGATTGTTGTGACAGATGTAGGACAGCATCAGATGTTCACATCCCAGTATCTGGAAGTGAATGAAAAGACCAGACTTTATATGTCCGGCGGACTTGGAACCATGGGATATGGATTCCCGGGAGCAGTCGGAGCGCAGATTGGCAATCCGGACAGTACGGTGATTGCAATTTCCGGTGATGGCGGTATGCAGATGAATATTCAGGAATTTGCAACAGCAGTGCTGGAAGAACTTCCTTTGATCCTCTGTGTATTTAACAATACCTATCTTGGAATGGTTCGCCAGTGGCAGAAACTTTTCTATGGAAAACGCTATTCTATGACAGATCTTCGTGCAGGCGCAGCGACAAGACGTGGAGAAGAGCATCCACCGAAATATACGCCGGACTTTGTAAAACTTGCAGAAAGCTATGGGGCAAAGGGAATCCGTGTAACCGAAAAATCCGAGATGAAAGCAGCATTTGAACAGGCAAAAGCAAACCGTGCACTGAAGGTGCCGACTCTGATCGAATTCATGCTGGATCCGGAAGTACAGGTTTATCCGATGGTACGTCCGGGCGGAACCCTGGAAGATCTTTTGATGGATTAATGGAGAGGAGAGGTGAAGATGGATAATACAATGAAAAAAAGATGGATTTCCTTATATGTGGAAAATCAGGTTGGTGTACTTTCAAAGATTTCCGGACTCTTTTCCGGTAAATCCTATAATCTGGAGAGTCTGACGGTAGGTAGAACAGAAGATCCGACTATCTCCAGAATGACGATTGAGACGAACAGTGATGAAGAGACTTATGAGCAGATCAAAAAACAGCTGAACCGTATGGTTGAAGTCATCAGAGTCATTGATTTTACAGAAGTATCTGTTGTTATGCAGGAGCTGATGTTTATCAAGGTAAAAAACTGTACACCGGAAGATAAGACAGAGCTTTTCCAGATCGCGCAGACCTATCAGGCAAAGGTACGTGATTATGGAAAAGACAGTGTGCTTCTTGAATTTGTACACACGGCACATAAAAATACAGCGATCATCCAGTTTCTACGTTCTGAATTCAATTCAATTGAAGTTGTAAGAGGCGGAAGTGTGGGGATTGAAGCGATCACAATGCCAAAAAGATAAAAAAATCAAAAAAAACAGAGCGCACTCTTGAATTTGAAAAACAGAAGTAATATAATAGCGATATGTAATCCGTAGGATTTAAAATACGGGAAGCAAAAATTATAATTTAGATATATGTTACTGTAAGAAGCAACAAGGGAATGGAGGAATTACAATGGAAAAGAAACAGATTGACTGGTCAAGCATAGGATTTGGTTATATCCCGACCGAAAAGAGATATGTTTCAAATTACAAAGATGGAAAGTGGGATGATGGATGCCTGACAGAAGATGCCAACATTGTATTGAATGAGTGTGCAGGTGTTCTGCAGTATTCCCAGTCAGTATTTGAAGGTATGAAGGCATACACAACAGAAGACGGACGCATCGTTGTATTCCGCCCGGATATGAACGCAAAGAGATTTGCTGATTCCGCAAGAAGACTTGAGATGCCGGTATTTCCGGAAGACCGTTTTGTAGATGCGATCGTACAGGTAGTAAAAGCTAATGCGGCTTATGTACCACCTTACGGATCAGGAGCGTCCCTTTATATCCGTCCATATATGTTCGGAAGCAATCCGGTTATCGGAGTTAAACCTGCTGACGAATATCAGTTCCGTGCATTTGTAACACCAGTAGGACCATATTTCAAGGGCGGCGCAAAGCCGATCACAATTAAAGTCTCAGACTTTGACCGTGCAGCACCGCATGGAACAGGACATATCAAAGCTGGTCTTAACTATGCAATGAGCTTACATGCAATTGTAACAGCACATGAAGAAGGCTATGCAGAGAATATGTATCTGGATGCAGCAACAAGAACAAAAGTAGAAGAGACAGGTGGAGCAAATTTCATCTTCGTCACAAAAGATGGTAAAGTAGTTACTCCGAAGTCAAACAGTATCCTTCCATCTATTACAAGACGTTCTATTCTTTATGTGGCAGAACATTATCTTGGACTTGAGACAGAAGAAAGAGAAGTATATCTTGATGAAGTAAAAGACTTTGCAGAATGCGGACTTTGTGGAACAGCAGCAGTTATTTCACCGGTTGGAAAGATTGTAGATCATGGTAAAGAAATCTGCTTCCCAAGCGGAATGGATGAGATGGGACCTGTTATCAAGAAATTATATGAAACACTTACCGGAATTCAGATGGGACACATCGAAGCACCGGAAGGATGGATCCAGGTGGTTGAATAATGGATAAATTCGTTACAAAGCGAAATGATCTGCTCGCTGAGCAGGTGATAAAGAATTTGAAGTCCCGTCAGATGGAGGGACATTATGTACAGACCAAAGAAGAGGCACTTGCCCTTGCACTGGAGCTGATTCCGGAAGGAAGCAGCATCAGTTGGGGAGGGTCTATGAGCATTAAGGCAATTGGTCTTCCTGAAGCACTTCATAAAGGAAATTATAAAGTGCTGGACAGAGCTCTGTGTGCGACACCGGAGGAAAACGCAGAGATGATGCATCAGGCACTTAACTGCGATTATTTTCTGGCAAGCTGTAATGCAATCTCGGAAGATGGGATACTGGTTAATATAGATGGAAATGCAAACCGTGTGGCAGCTATTTCTTACGGACCGGAAAATGTTCTGATGATCGTTGGCATGAACAAAATTGTAAGAAGTGCAGAGGATGCATATGCCCGTGCAAAGTATGTGGCAGCTCCGATTAACGGACAGCGTTATGAAGGGCTTCCGTGTACGAAGACAGGTGTCTGTTCCAACTGTAAATCTCCGAAAAGTATCTGCTGTCAGACACTGATTACAAGATTCAGCCATGTTCCAAACAGAATAAAAGTGATTCTGGTGAATGAAGAACTGGGATTCTAAAAAAACGAAGAGAATCAGGGAATTTCCCCTGGTTCTTTTTTATTTCATAGGAAATTCCGAAGGAACTTCCTATGAAATAAAAGGCACTACGTGCCGGAGATGCGCACTCGCACGAAGATGAAGAAAGTCGCAAGCGACTGCGCTCGGCGCGAGAATGTGCCAAGGCACATTCTTTTTTGTGTCTGAAAAAGAAAATGCGTTACTGGTCACAGGTACTGTGAACAGTAAAGAAAATTCCAAAAGGGAAAAGTTCTCATCAGAATATGACTTTCCTAGAGGAAAATCCTGTGTTATACTATAAAATAATCTGGATGTCAGGATGCGCAGCGGAGTGGTCCGTGGACATCGGTCAGTGCGGCTTATGGGCATTGATGGCGAATCGAAAGAGAGGAACAACAGAGTATGGAAGCGTATACAAGCTTTGCATGTGTATATGATACCTTCATGGATAATATTCCCTACGAAGAATGGTGTGAATATCTCACCGGTCTTATGAGAGAATATGGTGTCAGAGATGGACTGGTACTGGATCTGGGGTGCGGTACCGGGAATATGACAGAATTGCTTGCAAAGGCAGGATATGATATGATTGGTGCGGACAATGCGGAAGAGATGCTGGAGATCGCAATGGAGAAACGAGACAAATCCGGTTATGATATTCTGTATCTTCTGCAGGATATGAGAGAGTTCGAACTGTATGGTACGGTAAGAGCTGTCATCAGTGTCTGCGATTCAGTCAATTATATTACAGAGCCGGAAGAACTTCAGGAAGTATTCCGCCTGGTCAACAATTATCTGGATCCGAAAGGTGTTTTTATTTTTGATTTTAATACACGTTACAAGTATGAAGAGATTCTTGGGGATCGCACAATTGCGGAGAACCGGGAGGAATGCAGTTTTATCTGGGACAACTATTATTACGAAGATGAGAAGATCAATGAATATGATCTGAGTCTTTTTATTGAGACAGATAAGGACAGTGGGCTTTATCGCAAATATGAGGAGACGCATTATCAGAGAGCGTATACGCTGGAGGAGATGAAGGAACTGATCCGGAAGTCGGGGCTGGAATTTGTGACAGCATACGATGCATTTTCAAAGAATGCGCCGATGGACACAAGCGAGCGCATTTATGTGATCGCAAGAGAACAGGGAAAATAGAACAGGAGAGAATTGTTATATGAAAGATTATATTGTAAGAGCAACTGCGGGAGACGGACAGATCCGTGCATTTGCCGCAACAACCGGAAATCTGGTGGAAGAGGCAAGAAAGAGACATGACACAAGTCCGGTAGCAACAGCGGCACTTGGAAGACTTCTGACAGCAGGAGCAATGATGGGAGGCATGATGAAGAATGAGACAGATGTGCTGACGCTTCAGATCAAAGGTGATGGACCACTTGGCGGAATTACGGTGACTGCAGATGCAAAAGGTGACGTGAAAGGATACGTCGATCATCCGGAAGCAATGATGCCGCCTAAGAATGGCAAGCTGGATGTTGGAGGAGCTGTTGGAATCGGTCTTTTAAATGTTATTAAAGATATGGGACTGAAAGAACCATATGTTGGACAGACTATTCTGCAGACAAGTGAGATCGCAGAAGATCTGACGTATTATTTTGCAACCAGCGAACAGGTTCCGTCATCTGTGGGCCTTGGAGTATTGATGAACAAGGACAACACTGTACACTGTGCAGGTGGATTTATTGTGCAGGTAATGCCGTTTATATCGGATGAAGTGCTGGATAAACTGGAAGAGAATATCAAGAAGATCTCTTCTGTTACCAGTATGCTGGATAACGGACATACACCGGAGCAGATGCTGGAGCAGGTACTGGATGGCCTGAATGTGGAATTTACAGATACAATGGACACACAGTTTAAATGTAATTGTTCGCATGAGAGAATCGAGAAAGCCATCATCAGCATCGGAAAGAAAGATATCCAGGAAATGATCGATGACGGAAAAGAAGTAGAAGTAAAATGCCATTTTTGCAATACGGCGTATACATTTAGTGTAGAAGAACTGAAACAGATTTTAAAACAGGCAAAAAGATAAAGAGGTAAACACATGAAACAGGGATTTATCAAAGTTGCAGCAGTCACAGTTGATATTCGTGTGGCGGATGTCTGGCACAACTGTAAGGAAATCTGCAAACGTATGAAAGAAGCTGAGAAGGCTGGCGCAAAGATCATTGTTTTTCCGGAGCTTTGCCTGACCGGGTATACTTGCAGCGATCTTTTTACACAGGATATACTGTTAAAAGAGGTGCGCAGAGCACTTGCAAAAGTTGCAGAAGAGACCAGGCATACAGAAGCACTTGTATTTGTTGGACTTCCACTTGCAATTGATGGAGAGCTTTATAATGTTGCGGCCGCATTAAATGACGGAAAGATCCTTGGCTTTACAACCAAGACATTTCTTCCGAATTATGGGGAATTTTATGAGATGCGTCAATTCCGTCAGGGACCGAAAAAAGCAAGAGTGATTTCTTATGAAGGGGAAGAAATCCTGTTTGGGCCGCAGATCCTGTATCAGGCGGCAGAGATGGATGATCTGGTCGTATCGGCAGAGATCTGTGAGGATGTCTGGTCACCAATCCCGCCGAGCATTGAGGCGGCAAGAGAAGGCGCGATCATCCTGGTTAACTGTTCAGCAAGTGATGAGACGATCGGAAAGGATAGTTACCGGGAGGAACTGATCAAGGGACAGTCTGCAAGACTGATTGCAGGTTATGTCTATGCAAATGCCGGGGACGGAGAGTCTACAACGGATGTGGTATTTGGCGGACACAATATTATTGCAGAGAATGGGACGATCCTGAAAGAAGCAAAGCGGTTTGCCAACGAGATGATCGTCAGTGAGATTGATATTTTCCGTCTTTTAAGTGAACGGAGAAAAAATACAACTTTCCAGACAACGGAAGAACGTTATCTTCCAAAAGTACTGTTCCACATAAGTGTGGAAGAGACAGCACTTACCAGAAGCTTTGCACAGACCCCTTTTGTTCCACAGAATATGGCAGAGAGGGAAAGGCGCTGTGAGGAGATTCTGATGATCCAGGCAATGGGACTGAAGAAGCGTTTGGTGCATACTCACTCGAGAACAGCAGTCGTTGGAATTTCCGGCGGTTTGGATTCAACGCTGGCACTGCTTGTGACGTCGAAAGCGTTTGACATGGCAGGAAAAGACCGCAAGGATATCATTGCAGTGACGATGCCTTGCTTTGGTACGACAGACAGAACTTATCAGAATGCCTGCCTGATGTCGAAGAAGCTGGGAGCCACTTTGAAAGAGGTGCCGATCGCGGATGCGGTCCATGTGCATTTCCGTGATATCGGACATGATGAAGAGGTACATGATGTGACCTATGAGAATTCACAGGCAAGAGAGCGTACCCAGGTGCTGATGGATATTGCTAACCAGGAATGGGGCATGGTCATCGGAACCGGAGATATGTCGGAGCTGGCTCTTGGGTGGGCGACTTATAATGGAGATCATATGTCTATGTACGGAGTCAATGCATCTGTTCCGAAGACACTGGTACGCCATCTGGTTCAGTATTATGCGGATACCTGTGAGGATCAGGAGCTGAAAGAGGTACTTCTGGATGTTCTTGACACACCGGTAAGTCCGGAGCTTCTTCCACCGAAGGATGGCGAGATCGCCCAGAAGACGGAAGACCTTGTAGGTCCGTATGAACTGCATGATTTTTATCTGTATTATGTTCTGAGATTTGGCTTTGAACCGTCAAAGATCTATCGGCTCGCAAAGTTTGCATTTGAAGGAACTTATGACAGCGAGACGATCATGAAATGGCTGAAGACCTTTTACCGAAGATTTTTTGCGCAGCAGTTTAAGCGCTCCTGCCTGCCGGACGGACCGAAGATCGGTACGGTGGCACTTTCACCGAGAGGAGACTGGAGAATGCCGAGCGATGCGTGTGCGGCAGTCTGGATGCAGGATCTGGAAGCACTGGAGAAATAGAAAAGAATGTACAGGGGGTACATTCTCGCATAAAGTGTCAGTGACACTTATCAGGCAATGATAAAGGGAAGTCTGCGAAAGTGCAGGCTTCCCTTTTTTTAATTATAATTTTTAAAGCTTGATATTTTTAAACAGATCCCCAAGGCTGGTTCCGATTGCTTCTACTTTCGGAATTTCTACGTGTTCCAGCTCTTCCTCCTGTTCTTTTTCAGCATCTTCGGCAAGAGCCTTGATACTGAGGCTGATCTTACCGTCTTTGATACCGATGACTTTGACATCTACTTCGTCCCCAACGTGAAGTACCTGGTCTGCTGATTTGATTCTCTGGGTACTGATCTGGGAAATGTGAACCAGACCGGAAAGACCGTTCTCGAGACGTACAAAAGCACCGTAGGACTGAAGCGATTCAACGGTACCTTTTACAACACTTCCAACCTGTACAGATGCAAGTTTTTTTGCATCTTCTGCTTTTTTCTGTTCTCTTAAAATCTCACGTGCAGATAAGATCAGGCGTCCTTCTGCCTGGTTTGCTTCGATCACGCGGACATCAATTTCTTTTAGAAGATAAGTCTCCAGATCTTCGATATAAGAAAGAGAAAGGCGGGATGCCGGGATGAATCCTCGAAGTCCTTCGACCATGGCGATGACACCACCATTTACGATTCCTTCTACTTTTACGTGAAGATTGGTTCCTTCTTCCTGATAACGTGCGACCACATTCCATGGATTGGCATCATCGAAATGTGCTTCGTAGTCTGCCATGCTTTCTGTCTGTTCCTGTAATTTTTCGTTTTCCATCTTAACACCTCTGTTAGTTTATTTTTCTGAACGTATGCTCAATATGTTTATTAGTATAACACATTTTTGTATAGATAAAAAGTATGGATTCCAGATGGTTAGACGGTTAAATTGTGCTTAATGAGAAAAAATCGTTATTATGTACGAAAATTGTGGTAAAAATTTGTGTATATTTTGAATGGTAAAATTTGTGAAAAAAGTTGACAAAAGAAAAAATAAATTGTATATTATCAACATAAGGGCATATTAAGGACAGTGTCCTAAACTAAAAGGCAAAGGAGAATTTAAAATGAAGGGAAACGTGAATTATCTGGAACTGGCAAACAGCCCTCTGATGTGGGTGAGTGCCGCAATAGCAGTAGGAATCGTAGTTTTTCAGTCCGTACTGTTTTTCAGGAAGTCGCTCAAAGCAGCAAAAGAGATTGGAATTGAACAGGAAAAGATCAATATGGCAATTAAGAGTAGTGCCATTTCCTCAATTGGACCATCTATTGTAATCCTGGTAACAATGATCTCTCTGATCGTATCAATGGGAGCACCTGTTTCATGGATGAGACTTTCTTTCATCGGATCCGTTAACTATGAAGCAATGGCAGCCGGATTTGGCGCACAGGCAATGGGCGCTACACTGGAGAACCTGACACCGGTTGCATTCGCCTGCGGTGTATGGACCATGATCTGTGGTTCACTTGGATGGCTGATTTTCACACTCCTTTTCACAGATAAGATGGATAAAGTAAACCATCTGATGTCAAAAGGAAATTCCAAAATGGTTCCGATCATTTCAGCAGGAGCGATGCTTGGTGCATTTGCAAACCTTGCATCAGGAAACTTCTTCAACGAAAAGAATCAGTTTGCATTTGGCGGAGCACCGGCAATCGCAACAATCGTAGGATGCATTCTTATGATGATCCTGACAAAGTTAGCGAAAGAAAAGAATATTGGATGGCTCAGAGAATGGGCCTTTGCAATTTCCATGTTCTCAGGCATGCTCATTGGTTACATCTGGAACACTGTATTTTAATAGGAATGAGAGGATAAAGATATGAATAAAGAATACTACAACAAAGTCTATATACCTGATATTGTCAAATGGGGAAAAATCACCATGTTATTAGGTATCATTACATGTTTTGGACCGGCACTTGTTATCTCAGTTGTATACGGATGTATGCCACCGGTATCCGCAATCATTGCAGGTACAATCGCACAGATCAGTGTAAGTGGAGCATTTTATATTGTAGAACCGATTTCCTATTTCCCGATTCTTGGAATCCCGGGAACTTATCTGACATTCCTTTCAGGAAATACATCCAACATGCGTGTTCCGTGTTCTTCTGTTGCACAGGAAGCAGCAGGCGTTGAAATGGGGAGTGACAAAGGTTCTGTTGTATCAACCATCGGTATTGCTGTATCGATCATTGTAAATATTGTGATTCTGACAATCGGAGCAATTGCAGGAAACGCAATTATCGGTATGATGCCAGAAGGATTCAAGCAGGCCCTCAACTTCCTTCTTCCGGCACTTTACGGAGCTGTATTCGGACAGTTCGCAATCACAAGACCGAAGCTTGGTGTTGTAGCGGTTGTTATCGCATTTGCAATGAACTGGCTGATGAAAAACGGATTCTTATCCTTCTTCCCTGGAACACCGTCATACGTTGTTATCCTGGTAGCCGTATTTGGATCTATTTTCGCAGGAAAGATTATCTACAAGAAAGAGCTTGAGGACTAAGTCCGGAAAGGAAAAACGATGTTATCGAGAGAAAGATTACAGGAAAGATTTATTGAGATGATCAAGATCTACAGCCCGTCAAAAGGGGAAAAAGAGATGGCGGACTGGATAGAAAACTGGCTGAGAGAGCGGAACATTCCGTTCCAGTCAGATCATGCCGGGGAAGCTTATGGTGGAAACGGCAGAAATATCGTTGCATTTGTAAAAGGAAATACGAAGGAACGTCCACTTGGATTTGCAGCACATATGGATCAGATTGAGCCTTGCAGAAATGTAAATCCGGTGATCAATGGAAACATCATCAGTACCGATAAGACAACAACACTTGGCGGAGATGACAAAGCTGGAATTTCAGCAATCATGGAAGCGGTAGAAGATATCATTGAAAGCGGTGTACCGCACAGAGATATTTATCTTGTATTTACCTGCTCCGAAGAGATCAGTATGATGGGAACAAAGCACATGGATATGTCTATGCTGCCATGCAAGGAATTGGTTGTTGTAGATGCAACCGGTGGAGCAGAGACTCTCGCATACAAAGCACCGGCAATGGAAGCGATTGAGATTACTTTCAAAGGAAAGAAAGCGCATGCCGGAATTGAACCGGAAAAAGGAATCAATGCAATTGTTGTGGCATCAAAGGCAATCAGTAAGATGCACATCGGACGTATTGATTATGAGACAACCTCTAATATCGGACATATTGAAGGTGGATCTGCAACCAACATCGTAACAGATGAGGTTACATTTACCGCAGAGATCCGTTCACACAGTATGGAAAAGCTGGCTGCAGAGGTTGCACATATGGAACAGTGCTGCAAGGAAGCTGTAGAGGAAATGGGAGCCTGTTATGAGATGAAGCATGAGATGGCTTACCCGGTTCTGTCGCTGGAAGAAGACTGTGAATTGATCCAGGATACTGTAAATGCAATGGCAGAAGAAAGAATTACAGCAAATAAAATGATCATCGGTGGCGGAAGTGATGCAAATGTGCTTGCGGGACACGGATATAAGAGCGTCATTTTGGGATGTGGAATGATCAATGTACACACAGTAGAAGAAGCGCTTGATACAGATGAGACCTGGAAAGTGACAAAAGTACTGAGAAGACTGATGGGTGCAGAATAGGAGATGGACGACATAGATGGAAAAAGAAGAACTGAAGCAGAGATGTCTGGACGCGATTGACGCGAACAGAGATTTGATCATTCAGCTTGGTGATGATGTATATAAAACGCCTGAACTTGGCTACAAAGAATTTAAGACTACAGAAAGAATGATAAAGGCATTTCAGGAGATTGGAGAAGAGCCGGAGACGGAAATTGCATATACTGGCTGTAAGGTTTCAACTCCGAAAAAAGGGAATATAAGAATTGCCGTGATCGGAGAGCTGGACTGTATCCAGTGCAAAGAACATCCGGATAGTACGCCAGAAGGAAATGTTCATGCCTGCGGTCATCATGCACAGCTTGCAGATCTGTATGGATGTGCGATTGGTCTTTTAAGATCCGGAGTGATGAAGGAACTGGGTGGAGCGGTTGATTTTATTGCGATCCCTGCGGAAGAATGCGTAGATTATGATTATCGCGACAGTCTGATCCGTGAAAATAAGATCAGTTTTTACGGCGGCAAGCAGGAATATTTAAAACGTGGTGGCTTTGATGATGTGGATATGGCATTGCAGTGTCACATGATGGAAATTGGAAATGGCAGGCATTGCACGATTGATACCGACTGCAACGGATTTGTGACAAAGACGGTAACATTTATCGGAGAAGCTGCGCATGCAGGTTTCGCACCACATGAAGGAATCAATGCGTTAAATATGGCAGAATTGGCACTGAACAACATTCATGCACTCCGTGAGACTTTTCAGGAGAAAGAAAAGGTTCGTGTAAGTGCGATCATTACAGAAGGCGGAGATCTGGTAAATGTAGTTCCTGCTGTTGTGAAGATGCAGATCATGGTACGTGCTTTCACAATTGATGGAATGCTGGATGCCAGTAAAAAAGTGAACCGTGCGTTAAAAGCCGGAGCACTTGCAATCGGAGGAAAAGTCGAGATTGACGATAAGATCGGATATCTTCCGATGAATACCAACCGCGAGCTTTCAGCATTATATAAAGAAAATATGATCGAATATACAGGGGCGGAAAAAGATTCATTTGTAGAGCTTTATGAGACAGCAGGTTCTACAGATCTGGGGGATCTTTCTCAGATCATGCCGTGTATGCACATCTGGACAGAGGGAATAACCGGAGGACTTCACTCCAAGGATTACCGTCTTGCGGACCCGGAACTTGCTTATATCGTTCCGGCAAAGATGATGGCGCTTACGATCATTGATCTTCTTTATGATAACGCAAAAAAGGCAAAACAGATTCTTGACAATTTCAAACCGACGCTGACAAAAGAAAGTTATCTGGAATTAAAAAAAGAGCATTCTAAGCTTGTGGTTTTTGATGGCTCTGAGTTATAATAAAAAGGAATCCCGTTTAAGGGGTTCCTTTTTTAAAGCAATTATTCAGATATATAGAGAGAAGCTGCCAACGGCAGGTTCTCTGGATAGAAGATCGCAATACGGGGGACAAATTTGTGAAAGTTGGAGTTATCGGATCAAAATCATCTTGTGAGGTTGTTAAGAAGAGTATAAAAGAAATCGACAGTTCAGTAGAAGTAGCTTCTTATGAAGAGGAACAGGTTAACCGAAGTGACCGGCTGATTGAGGAATGTGAACAGGAGTGTGATGCGGTACTGTTTACGGGCTGTGCGATCGAAAGTTTTGTGGGGAGAAACTATCATTTCACCAGGCCGCATGTGTCGGTGGAAAAATCGGTAATCAGCATTGCGGGAGCATTTCTGCAGATGCAGAAAAGTAATATTGAACTGGATGCATTTAGTATTGATATTGTAGAAAAACAGGTCATTGAGGATTTGCTGGATGCATTTGACATCCTGGCAAGAAACATTTATTCCTGTCCGTTTCAGGCAGGAGTGGAAGAAGAACAGTATGTGGAGTGGCACATGAAGCTTCTGGATGAAGGAAAGGTTAATGTGGCACTGACTTCTCTTCGGTGGGTGTATAAGACACTGCAGGAAAAGGGATACCATGCAATTTATCTGCCTCCGACCAGGGCAAAAGTGAGAGTGGCACTGGAAAAATTAAAAAATGAATGTGCGCTTCAGGAAGCAGAATATGCGCAGGCAGCAGTTGAGATTTTTCAGCTGACGGATTATAAGAGCAGAGAAGAGAATTATTATTCAAGTATGCTTGCAAAAGCAGATATTGAAAAAGAAATCATCAAATATACAGAAGGGATTCAAGGTGCAATTTTTGCATCAGGAAGAAGAGAATATATTGTATTTTCCAATTCCGGGGCTGTACAAGAAGAATTTAACCAGCGGAAGCTTCTGAATCTGCAAAAAAAAGTGCAGGAGGAGAAGAAAATCAGCCTGAATGTAGGGATCGGAACCGGAGGCACGATGAATGACGCGGAAATGAACGCAAGACGTGCACTGGATTTTTCCCTGAAAAATGCAAAGCAGGAGATTTTCTGGATTGATGCCGGTCAGACACAGCACGGACCGCTTGGAAAGGAGATCCAGCTGGAATATCAGCTCATTTCTTCCGATCCGAAGTTACAGGAAATTTCAGAAAAAACCGGGCTCAGCACAACGTCAATTCTGAAGATCATTGCCATTGCAGATGTAAGAAAAAGTTATATTTTCGATGCACATCAGTTGGCGGAGTGTCTGGGAATTACGGTCAGAAGTGCGCGCCGGATCATGAATAAGATCATGGAAGCCGGTTATGGAAAAGTGTATGCAAAGAAGACAGCGGCAGCGGGTGGCAGACCGAAGGCACTGGTAGAGATATTGTTTAAAATTTAGTGTAATGGTCTTTTATCCGAACAAGGGTTGACGAACAGTAAAAAAAATGGCATTCTGAAAAGTAAAGGAACAAGAGATAGTAATGGAGTAATATAAAATGGATCAGAAAAAACAAAAGAAAGTATATGTGATCGGACATAAAAATCCAGATACAGATTCTATCTGTTCGGCAATTGCATATGCAAATCTGAAAAATAAAATCACAGGAGAAAAATACATAGCGAAAAGAGCGGGCGAGGTAAATGGTGAGACAGCATATGTTCTGGATAAATTCCAGGTAAGTGTGCCGTCTCTTCTGGACAATGTACACCTTCAGGTAAAAGATATGGATATCCGTCATATTGAGGGTGTATCTGGTCACATGTCCATTAAAGACGCATGGGCAAGAATGAAAGATGAGAATATTAAGACACTGCCGGTAACAAGAGGTGAGAAGCTGGAAGGGCTGATCACTATCGGAGATATTGCTACGTCATATATGGAAGTGTACGATAATAATATCCTTGCAACAGCGAGAACCCAGTACCGCAATATCGTCAAAACACTGGACGGAACACTGATCTCCGGGAATGAACATGGCTATTTCCTGAATGGAAAAGTTGTCATTGCCGCATCCAGTCCGGATCTGATGGAGAATTTTATTGAGAAGGATGATCTTGTTATTCTTGGAAACCGTTATGAGTCACAGCTGTGCGCGATCGAGATGGATGCAAGCTGTCTGGTCATCTGCCAGGGAGCCAATATTTCCAAGACGATCAAGAAGATGGCAGAGGAGAGAGATATCGTGATTATTCAGACACCACATGATACCTTTACTGCTGCAAGGCTGATCAACCAGAGTATTCCGGTCAAGTATTTTATGAGCCGTGATAATCTGGAGATTTTTCATTTGAATGATTATGTGGAACATGTGAAAGAAGTTATGTCAAAGACGAAGTACAGAGATTTTCCAATTCTGGATAATAAAGGAAAGTTCTGTGGTTTCCTCTCCAGACGAAGACTTATGACATCCCGTAAAAAACAGGTGATTCTTGTGGATCATAATGAAAAATCACAGGCTGTGAATGGAATTGAAGAGGCAGAGGTGCAGGAGATCATTGATCATCACAGACTGGGCGGTCTGGAGACAATCGGACCGGTATATTTCCGGAATCAGCCGGTTGGATGTACTGCTACGATCATTTACCAGATGTATCAGGAAAGTGGTGTAGAGGTAGAGCCACAGATGGCGGGACTTCTGTGCTCTGCAATTATTTCGGATACGTTACTGTTCCGTTCACCAACCTGTACGATGGTTGATCAGGCGGCAGCAGAGGCACTGGCGCGGATTGCCGGGATTGATATGGAAGAACATGCAAAAGAGATGTTCAATGCGGGAAGCAATCTGCGTGGCAAATCCGTAGAAGAGATCTGTTTCCAGGACTTTAAGGTGTTCAATGTAAAAGATATCATGTTTGGAGTCGGACAGATCACATCCATGAATCAGGATGAACTGGATGAGGTGAAAGGACGTCTGATCCCATATCTGGAAGAGGCGAGAAAGACCCAGGGACTGCATATGTTGTATCTGATGATGACTAATATTCTGGAAGAGTCTACAGAACTCCTTTGCTGTGGTGAAAATGCAAAGGAACAGGTTCTTGAAGCGTTTGAACTGCCGGGAGATACGGAAAAAATTCTCCTGAAAGGTGTAGTATCAAGAAAGAAACAGATGATCCCTGTTCTGGTAACTTACCTGCAGCAAAAATAAAAACAGATAACTTTATAGGAGAGATGGCTTATGGCAAAACAGATCTGGAAGCCGGGAAATATGCTGTATCCACTGCCTGCAGTTATGGTCAGTGTGGCAGATAAAGAAGGCAATTCGAATATCATTACCGTGGCGTGGGCGGGAACGGTCTGCACAAACCCGCCGATGGTTTCGATTTCCGTGAGACCAGAGCGGTATTCTTATCACATGATCGATGAGACCGGAGAATTTGTAATCAATCTGACAACGGAAAAACTTGCGTATGCAACGGATTATTGCGGTGTGCGTTCGGGAAAAGATGTGGACAAATTCAAAGAGCTGCATCTGACACCGGAAAAGGCAGAATATGTGAGTGCGCCACTGATTGCGGAGAGTCCGGTCAACATCGAGTGTAAGGTGGTCAAAAAAGAAACGCCGGGGTCGCATCATATTTTCCTTGCCGAGGTAAAAGCGGTTCATGTAGATGATGCCTATATGGATCAGAAAGGGCGCTTTGCATTGGAAAAGACCGATCCGATCGTATATGTGCACGGACAGTATTATAGTCTGGGTAAGTTGCTCGGAACATTTGGCTATAGCGTGAAAAAGCCGACAAAGAAGAATGGAAAGAAAAAGAAGAAATAAAAACAGAAAATCCTCTTGACAAGAAAATGACAGAGGGTATATGCTGTGTAAGTAGAAACTCAAGGGCGAGACTGCTAAGGTGCGGTCTCGTCTTTTTTCATAGGAAATTCCGAAGGAACTTCCTATGAAACAAAAGGCACTGCGTGCCGGAGATGCGCACTCGCACGAAGATGAAGAATGTCGCAAGCGGTCTACGCTCCGCTTCGGTCGTTGCTTAACGAGCGCCACTGGCGCTCAGCAACGCGCTCGGCGCGAGAATGTGCCGAGGCACATTCTTATTTAAAAGGAGTAGTAGATGATGAAAGATTTTACATTCAATGTACCACAGGATATTATTTTTGGAAAAGGCAGTTTAAAAAGACTTCCGGAGCTTCTTGAGAAAAGTGGTTCCAAGAAGATGCTTCTGATCTCCGGACCGGTTTTGAAGAAGATCGGAATGGTCGAGAAAGTCGAAGAGATCGTGAAGGCTTCCGGTATCGAAGTGGAAGTATTTACTGATGTAGAAGCAAATCCATCTGTTGCAACGGTAGATAAAGCAACAGAAGCATACAAAAAAGCAGGAGCAACCAGTATTGTAGCTTTCGGTGGCGGAAGTCCGATGGATGTGGCAAAGGCAGTTGGTGTTCTTGCAAAATACGGCGGAGAGATCGGAGATTATGAAGGTGCACACAAGGTACCGGGACCGATCGTTCCGATCATTGCGATCCCGACAACTGCAGGTACAGGAAGTGAAGTGACGGCATTTTCTGTTATTACCGATGAAGCAAGAAATTATAAGCTGACTGTGTTCAGCTATGGGCTGATCCCAAGCTATGCACTTCTGGATCCGGAGCTTGTTATGACTTCTCCGGCATCGGTAGCCGCAGCATGTGGCGTAGATGCACTGATCCATGCATGGGAGGCTTACACTTCAAGAGATGCATCTCCATTTTCTGATGCAATGGCAGAAAAGGCAATGGAACTGATCGGTGCAAATCTGCGCAGATTCGTAGCAAACCGTCAGGACGAAGAGGCGGCGGCAGCCATGCTCTCCGGAAGCATGTTCGCAGGTATCGCATTTGCATGGGCAAGACTTGGAAATATCCATGCTATGAGCCATCCGGTAAGCGCCTATTTCCATGTGGCACACGGTGTGGCAAATGCGATTCTTCTTCCAACGATTGTGGAATATAATGCACTTGCAGATCATGGACGTTATGAGAAGATCTACAATTATATCAGCAAAGAAAAAGACCCGGTGATCGATTTTGTTCCGGAAATGCTGGTAGATGAAGCGAGAGATCTGCTTCGTGATCTTGGTATTCCGCGGCATCTTGCCGATGTTGGTGTAACGGAAGATAAGATTGAACTGATGGCTGCTGATGCCATGAAGAGCGGAAATATCATGGCAAATCCGAGACAGTCTACGATCAGGGATATCATTGAACTTTATAAAAAAGCAATGTAGATCATTCAGGGGATATGAGTCAGCAGAAGCTGGTTGATATCCCCTTTTTTGATCTGAGTATAGAAAACAGGAAGAGATTGGTGTTCTGTATATATTTTTTTAATGCAAGAGTATCGGAGGCAAGAAAGCATAAATGTGAGTACATAGGTAAAGAATCTCCCGCATATAGTAAAAAGAGAATGGGAAAAGAGGGATATCCGTATGTGGTACCGACTGCTTTATGGAACAATCAGTTTTTTATGCTTTACATGGCTTCTGTTTACCTGGGGAGTGATCGATAACGGAAAGATCAAACTGATAAGAATGAACGATGAAACGGTAGAAGCATCCTATGAGGCAGGTGGAACAAACGAGCAGTATCAGGAAAAGCCCAAGATCGCCCTCACATTTGATGATGGCCCACATCCTTCCAGTACGCCAGTGCTCCTTGACGGGCTTGCCGGGCGGAATGTGAAGGTTACTTTTTTTGTGATCGGGGAAAATGTAGTAAAATATCCGAAAGTTGTGAGCAGAGAGGCTGAAGAAGGGCATATTATTGGAAATCATACTTACAGTCATGTAGATCTCACAAAAATGTCTCAGGAAATGACAGAGTGCGAACTCGGAAAGACCAATACCGCGATTGAAGAAATTACCGGAAAAAAGACGGAATATATGCGACCGCCCTATGGAGCTTGGAAGAAGGAGATGGAAGAGAATACCGGCATGATTGCGGTGCTATGGAATGTGGATCCGCTTGACTGGAATACGGATAATGAGACAGAAATTGTCAATAAAGTAGTGACGGAAACGGAGGAAAATGATATTATTTTATTACATGACTGTTATCTGTCTTCAGTAAAGGCGGCACTTCGCATTATCGATATCATGCAGGCGAAGGGATATGAATTTGTGACAGTCGATGAATTGCTGCTGGATTAAAGGAGAGGTTTTGATGGATTTATTTGATTATATGCGGGAGACGACAAAGGAGAAAGAATCGCCCCTTGCCTCCAGACTGCGTCCGACGACTCTGGATGAAGTGGTTGGACAGCAGCACATTATCGGAAAGGACAAGCTTTTATACCGTGCGATCAAGGCGGATAAACTGAGTTCTGTTATTTTTTACGGACCTCCGGGAACCGGAAAGACTACGCTTGCAAAGGTGATCGCCAATACTACAAGTGCAGAATTTACCCAGATCAATGCTACGGTTGCCGGGAAGAAGGATATGGAAGAAGTGGTGAATAAGGCGAAAGAACTGAAAGGGATGTACCAGAAAAGGACAATCCTTTTCATCGATGAGATTCACCGGTTTAATAAAGGACAGCAGGATTATCTGCTCCCGTTTGTGGAGGACGGCACGATCATTCTGATCGGTGCGACGACAGAAAATCCTTACTTTGAGGTGAACGGTGCGCTTCTTTCCAGATCCAGTGTATTTGAACTCCGTCCGCTTTCACAGGAAGAAGTAGAGACCCTGATTCTGAGAGCGGTGCAGGATGAAAAAAAAGGAATGGGAAGCTATCATGCGGTGATCGAGGAGGATGCCCTGCATTTCCTGGCAGACCTTGCCGGTGGAGATGCCAGATCTGCGCTTAATGCGGTGGAACTGGGTATCCTCACCACACCAAGAAGTGAGGATGGAATGATCCATATCACGCTGGAGGTTGCATCCGAATGTATACAGAAGCGGGTTGTGCGATATGATAAGACAGGAGATAATCATTATGATACCATATCCGCATTTATTAAAAGTATGCGCGGTTCTGATCCGGATGCAGCCGTATATTATCTGGCAAAGATGCTGTATGCCGGAGAAGACATTAAGTTTATTGCCCGCAGGATTATGATCTGTGCATCGGAAGATGTGGGAAATGCGGATCCGATGGCACTGAATGTTGCAGTCAGTGCAGCACAGGCAGTGGAGCGGATCGGAATGCCGGAGGCACAGATCATTTTATCACAGGCAGTTCTTTATGTGGCAACAGCGCCGAAGAGTAATTCAGCATGTAATGCTGTCTTTGCTGCGATGGACAATGTGAAAAAATATAAAACGACTGTTCCGGTGCATTTGCAGGATGCACATTATAGAGGTTCTGCAAAGCTGGGGCATGGAATTGGTTACAAATACGCGCATGATTATCCGAATCATTATGTAAAACAGCAGTATCTGCCGGATGAGATCAAAGATGCCGTATTCTATGAAGCGAGCGATAACGGCTACGAACAAACGATCAAAGCGCATATGAAGCGGATTAAGGATGAAGCGTAACCTATTCGCACAGGAAATCACTGCATTCACGCAGAAGGGATTGATTTGACACAGACACTCTGCTACCATATCTGTAAGCAGAAAGGAGTGAAGAATATGGGAGCAGTTCAGGACAGCTATATAACTGTTGCATGGCTGGTTCTTCTGGTAGTACTTCTGGTGATCGAGATCATAACGGTGGGACTTACAACGATCTGGGGAGCAGGAGGTGCGCTGGCGGCACTGATCCTGAATATTCTGGATGTACCGTTTGCCGGACAGGTGGTTGCATTTTTTATTGTGACAATTTTACTGCTTGTATTTACCAGACCATTTGCAATGCGTTTTATTAACACCCGCCGTCTGAAGACGAACTATGAAGGAATCATCGGAAAGACGATCCGGATCAGCCAGAAAGTAGATAACATAGGGCAGACTGGTATGGCGGTGGTAAATGGTACAGAGTGGACGGTAAGATCCGAACAGGATAACGTGATCCTGGAACCCGGAACACTGGCGAAGGTGGTTAATATATCCGGAGTAAAGTTAATTGTAAAAAAATATGAGGAGGACTAAAAGATGACGGGACTTATTATTTTAGTAATTATTATTGTGATCGCATTACTGTTTCTGACTTCCTGCATTAAAATCGTGCCACAGGCAAAGGCACTGGTTATCGAACGTCTTGGTGCATATCAGGCAACATGGAGTGTAGGACTTCATTTTAAACTGCCGATCATTGAACGTGTGGCAAGAAGAGTAGACTTAAAAGAGCAGGTAGTTGATTTTGCACCGCAGCCGGTTATCACAAAGGATAATGTAACCATGCGGATCGATACCGTTGTATTCTACCAGATTACAGATCCGAAGATGTTCTGCTACGGAGTAGCGAACCCGATCATGGCAATCGAGAATCTGACAGCGACCACCCTTCGTAACATCATTGGTGATCTGGAACTTGACCAGACACTGACATCAAGAGAGACGATCAATACGAAGATGCGAGCATCTCTTGATGTGGCAACGGATCCATGGGGAATCAAAGTCAATCGTGTGGAACTGAAAAATATCATTCCACCGGCAGCAATCCAGGATGCAATGGAGAAACAGATGAAAGCAGAACGTGAAAGACGTGAAGCTATTCTCCGTGCAGAAGGTGAAAAGAAATCTACTGTCCTTGTTGCAGAAGGTGAAAAAGAATCTGTGATTCTGAAAGCGGAAGCTGAAAAACAGGCAGCGATCCTCCAGGCAGAAGCAGAAAAAGAAAAGAGGATCAAAGAGGCTGAAGGTGAAGCGGAAGCCATCCTTAAAGTACAGCAGGCAAATGCAGACGGTATCCGTTTCATCCGTGAAGCGGGTGCAGACCAGGCAGTGCTTACGATTAAGAGTCTGGAGGCATTTGAAAAGGCTGCAGACGGCAAGGCAACGAAAATCATCATTCCGTCAGAACTGCAGTCACTTGCGGGGCTTGTAAAGAGCGCTAAAGAAGTGATCAAGGAAGATTAGATTAAAAAAAGAGAGAGGAAAGGTGACAAATAGATGACGGATGTATTGATCCTGGAAGATGAACTGACTTCGCTGCAGGCATTGTCAGAGATTCTTACCACATATTCAGATGATATCCGTGTCCACAAGGCATCTTCCCTGAAAGAAGCAAAAGACCTGCTGGATCAGGAAATCCGGTATGGTCTTTTCCTTTTGGATGTAAATCTAAGCGGCGAGGACCGGGAGGATATCGGTGGGATTTTGTTCGCAAGAGAGATACGGGAGAGGTTTGAATATACTTTTACCCCGATCGTGATGGTGACTGCCATTGGCAATATGGAAATGCAGGCTTACCGGGAGCTGCACTGTTACCAGTACATTATGAAGCCATTCCGCAGGGAGCAGGTGGAAGAGGTTGTTCAGAAGGTGCTGGAAAAAGAGAGCAGGGAGAAACCACCGGTGATCGTTGTGAAAAAAGACGGGATCAATTATCAGCTGAAATGCGAGGATATCCGTTATCTGGAAGCGATACCGAGAGGAACAAGACTGCATCTTGTGACAGAGAACTGGGATGTCCCTTATGTGACTCTCAGACAGATGCTGCTTAAGATGCCAAAAGGGATGTTTGCGCAGTGCCATCGGATGTATGCGGTCAATAAAAATGAAGTTGAATATTACGATACCGTCAACCGGATCATCCGGATCAAAAATTGTCCGGATACGGTAGAAATCGGTGTGACTTACAAATCGGTGATCGGAGGACTGTTAAATGGCTGATTGGGTACGCAAATTTCTATATCGTATTTTCTGCGTAATGGCACTTATGGTATCAGTCTATCTGATCGTGGATTTCCTGATCAGCGGTACTTTTGATTACAGGGTGTTTATCATGTTTGTTCTGATGGTGATCGTTGTGATCTGGGGAATTGTGGACTGGAGAAGTAATTATGTACTGATACGCCAGAAGGAAAATGAACTGCGGCTTTATCAGAACTATCTGATTCCGCTGGAAGAACTGGTCAAAGAAATCCGTGCCAAACAGCATGAATTTGACAATCATCTGAATGCAATCCTGAATATGCATCTGACCATCGACAATTATGAAGAACTGGTAGCAAAGCAGTCTGAATATATTACGGAAATTGCCAGAGAAGATGACAGCAGGAAGTATCTCCCCCTTCTGAAGATCAGCGATAAAATCCTGGCAGGATTTATCTACAGTAAAATTGTCCGTGCGCCGGAATATGTCCGGACCGATATCCGCGTGTGGAACAAAGAAATCGTTTCCGGCATTTCCGAACACCACCTGATCGAGATTGTTGGAACCCTGATCGACAATGCATACGAAGCCTGTACCGAAGAAAAAAATCAGGTACTGATCGAAATTGATTCCCAGAATGATAAGCTTATCTTCACGATAAAGAATCAGGTCGAAAATATAGGACTTGGCGAGATCAGTCATTTCTTTGAAAAAGGATTTTCTACGAAAGAAGATGGAAAAAAGCATGGACTGGGACTTTATAATGCAAAGATGCTTGTGAATCGTTACCACGGAGAAATTACGGTGGAAATAGAAGAAAGGAAATACATCAGTTTTGTGGTGGTTATTTAGGCAGATCGGAATATGGGACGGTCTGCTTTTTTTGTAGGTTGTGGTCGGACGCGGACAGAAAACAAATAGAGCAGATTCCTTTGTGCTGACCATTCCGATGAGCCACTTAAGGCGAAAATTGTGTCAGCAAGGGCTTCCACAATTTTTGTGTCTCATCTCCATAGCACAAACATGGAATCCTTATCCATTTGTTTTCTGTCCGCGCCCGGGATTCAGCTCTTTTGGAGCAGGCATGAGGCTTGCAAGCTTTCAAGAACGTAGCTGAGATCTGCCCAAAGAACAACGTAGAGTTTTCATGTCGTGAGATTCAAGTGTATCATTGTCCAATCACAGCCTTAATTTGCGAACCGTATCATTCACATCCATCACAATAACTGAGACATCAGCCACGCATAGACGACTTGATTTTTTTTCTGCCAGTTGAGTGCAATTGCCGCCGCTTCTTTTTCAGTCGGTACAGAAAGGGTCAGATCGATCAGGGGTTCGTGATTTTCAAAGACCTGACAGCGCACGGAATATTCCTCTCCTGCATTTTTCATATAATCTGCCTTTACGGAAACTTCATTTTTCAGATCATACTGTTTTGTCTGTAAAAAGTGGTCAATATCGTCCTGGATTGGCTTTGAGATTTTATCCCGGAAAAGATGAATCGTCCCTTTCCCATCTTCCGTCAGATGGAAAAGAGTGCGGTTGTGAGTGGATTCTTTCAGGATGAGACCACCGTCCGCAAGTTCAGAAAGAGCCTGCTGGAGTTTGAAATAATCGGTATATCCTTTGTCCAGGACAAATTCAGAAATCTGGGAGTTGGTCAGAGGAAAATCAACTTTGTCCAGCATGTATAGAATGATGAGTTTATAAAGTGTAAATGCTTCTGCCATAGGGCTGCCTCCTTAAAATGTAGTATATTCTTTTCCCTGCCAGAGATTCTGCTCTTTTAAATAGCGCTGCATCTGATTGAGTACTAACCGTTTATTGCCGGTCCAGAGCGGTGCGATAAGAAGAGATTTTGGTCCGTCACCGGTCAGACGGTGAATGACAATATCCGGACGGAGCGAAGCGATACATTTTCCGAGCAGATGAAAATAAGAGTTCATATCTGGAATATAAAAAGGTTCCTGCCTGTAAAAATCTGCCAGATCGGTATGCTTCAGAACGTGGAGAAGCTGCAGCTTGATTCCGTCAATCGGAAGAGCGTTCAGATAATGGATGGTTGCGAGCATATCTGCTTCAGATTCTCCCGGAAGAAATAAAATTACGTGGGTGATGATCTGTACCCCAATCGCGTGAAGGGAATGGACCGCCTGCTCAAAGACGGAAAGTGGATAACCACGGCGCATCCAGTTGGCAGTGCGTTCGTGGATCGTCTGAAGTCCAAGCTCTACCCAGACCGGTTTAATGGCATTTAGTTCGGCAAGCAGTGTAAGGATTTCAGGTGAAAGGCAATCCGGACGCGTTGCGATAGATAAAATGCGTACTTCTGGATCAGAAATCGCTTCGGTAAAGATCCGGCGCAGATGACAGGCTGGTGCATAGGTATTGGTATATGCCTGAAAATAGGCGATATAGCTGTGTCCATTGTATTTGGGGCGGACAAGGCCTTTTCCATAGGCAAGCTGATCGGCAACAGAAAGAGAAGAAGAAGCGGCAAAATCGCCGGATCCGCCTTCGCTACAGAAGATACAACCGCGTGTGCCGCAGGTTCCGTCCCGGTTCGGACAGGAACAGCCTCCGTTTAAAGAAATCTTGTACAGTTTTTCACCGAAATTCTGTTTCAGATAGTAGTCCAGTGCATAGTAGCGCCGTTCTCCCCAGCGCTGAGGAGTTCCTTTTTTGTAAGTAAGCCCGCAGGATATTTCCTGCGGGCGATTGCTATCATAGGTTCTTGTATTCATAAGATTAAATCAGAGCTTTGACAGCTTCGCTTACGACCTGTGATACGCGAGGGTCAAAAGCTTCCGGAAGAATATTGTCCTCGTTCAGCTCTTCATCCGGAACAAGTCCAGCGATTGCTTTTGCTGTGGCAAGCTTCATCTCTTCGGTGATCTGTGGTGCACGTCCCTCTAATGCACCTTTAAAGATACCAGGGAAAGCGACAACGTTGTTGACCTGGTTTGGGAAGTCAGAACGTCCGGTTCCGACAACTTTTGCGCCTGCAGCTTTTGCAAGATCCGGCATGATCTCCGGTACCGGGTTTGCCATTGCGAAAAGGATTGCATCCTTATTCATAGAAGCAACCATTTCCTGGGAAACAATGTTCGGGGCAGATACACCGACGAAAATATCAGCACCCTTGAGTGCATCAGCAAGTGTACCGGTCTCATGGTCGAGATTGGTCACTTTGGTCATCTCTTTCTGCATCCAGTTCAGATTCGGTGAATCAGCTGAGATGATTCCATTGATATCACACATGGTGATCTTCGGGAAACCGTAGGTGAGAAGAAGCTTTGTGATTGCAACTCCGGCACTTCCGGCACCATTTACAACAATTTTACAGTCTTCTTTTTTCTTGCCGGTTACTTTCAGGGCGTTGATGATGCCTGCCAGAACGACGATGGCGGTTCCGTGCTGGTCATCGTGGAATACAGGGATATCAAGAAGTTCTTTTAAACGGCTCTCAATCTCAAAACAGCGTGGGGCAGAGATATCTTCCAGGTTGATTCCGCCAAAAGCAGGTGCAATATTGACAACTGTCTTAATAATCTCTTCTGTATCCTGAGTGTCCAGGCAGATCGGAACTGCGTTGACTCCGCCGAATTCTTTAAAGAGAACTGCTTTTCCTTCCATAACAGGCATGGCGGCTTTGGCTCCGATGTTACCAAGTCCGAGAACGGCACTACCGTCGGATACTACAGCGATTGTGTTGGCTTTCATCGTGTATTTGTAGGCTGCATCCGGGTCCTTTGCAATGACCTTGCATGGCTCGGCAACGCCTGGTGTATATGCGATTGCGAGGTCTTCACGAGAGTTTACGTGTGACTTTGCAGTAGTTTCAATTTTTCCATTCCATTTTTCATGCATTTCAAGTGCTTGCTCAATTGCTGACATTTTCATACGTCCTCCTTTGATTACAGTTTTGCTGCTCTTTTATGATAACATTCTTCTGATATGAAAGCAAATCAAAAAACTTCTTTCCATTTTGTGCAAAATGTTGTATACTTGGGTTTATCAAAAGCAGATTAGTCAGTTCAGACAAGATTTCCCAATGTTAAAAGTTTAATATTTTTTTGGATAAGAAAAGTAATTGGAATAAAGGAGGAATATAGAACATATGACGAGAGAAAAATATGAGTCCCTGCCTCTTTCTACATTAAAAGAGGTGGCAAAAACGCGCGGACTTCGCGGAATTTCAACGATGAAAAAAGCAGATCTGATCGATCTTATGCTGGAAGAAGATGACAAAGTTTCAATAAAAGAGGCGAAGGAGGAAGTAAAATCCGAAAAAGCCGGAACCGCAGATATTGAACAGCTCGACAGTGGACGTACGGTGAATGGAATTCTGGAAGTCATGGATGGATACGGATTTATCCGTTCCCAGAACTATCTGCCGGGCGAGGAAGATGTATATGTATCACCATCGCAGATCCGCAGATTCAGCCTGAAGACAGGGGATATCCTGACAGGAAATACAAGAGTAAAGACACAGTCTGAAAAATTTAGTGCGCTTCTGTATCTGACCAAGATCAATGGAATGTCTCCGGCAGAAGCAGGACGCAGAATGAACTTTGAAAATATGACACCGATTTTCCCAAATGAACGTCTCAGACTGGAAGCGGGAAAGAGCAGCACTGCAATGCGTGTTATGGATCTGATCTCTCCAATTGGTAAGGGACAGCGAGGCATGATCGTATCACCGCCGAAAGCAGGTAAGACAACCCTGTTGAAGCAGGTGGCGCTTTCTATGAGGAAGAATAATCCGGAGATCCATCTTCTGATCCTTCTGATCGATGAACGTCCGGAAGAAGTAACCGACATCAAAGAAGCCATTGAAGGGGATAATGTGGAAGTTATTTATTCGACCTTTGATGAGCTTCCGGAGCATCATAAACGTGTGTCAGAGATGGTGATCGAGCGTGCAAAACGTCTGGTTGAGCACAAAAAGGACGTTGTGATCCTTTTGGACAGCATTACCCGTCTGGCAAGAGCATACAACCTGGTTGTTCCACCGAGCGGACGAACCCTGTCCGGTGGTCTTGATCCGGCAGCACTTCATATGCCGAAACGTTTCTTTGGCGCAGCGAGAAATATGCGTGAGGGCGGAAGCCTTACTATCCTCGCAACCGCACTTGTAGATACCGGAAGTAAGATGGATGATGTCATCTACGAAGAATTTAAGGGAACCGGTAATATGGAACTGGTGCTTGACCGGAAGCTTTCTGAAAAGAGAATCTTTCCTGCAATCGATATCCCGAAATCCGGAACAAGAAGAGAGGATCTGCTTCTTACGAAAGAGGAGCAGGAAGCAGTGGATATTATGCGCCGTGCATTAAACGGAATGAAGTCAGATGAAGCGGTAGACAGCATTCTGAATATGTTTGACCGCACGAAAAATAACGTAGAATTTGTCCAAATGGTCAAAAAAACAAAGTTTATTTAGAAAATTACTTGCATTTAGAAAAAAACTATGTTATGCTAACATAGCTGTTTAAAGATATTAGCCGCGTGAAAGCGCGTAAAACGAATAAAACAAGAAGAGGTGAAAATCATGAAAGAAGGAATCCATCCAGATTACTATCAGGCAACTGTAACTTGCAACTGTGGGAATACATTCGTAACAGGTTCTACAAGCAAAGAAATCCACGTAGAAATCTGCTCTAAATGTCATCCGTTCTACACAGGACAGCAGAAAGCAACTCAGGCCAGAGGTCGTGTTGACAAGTTTAACAAGAAATACGGAATTCAGTAATAAGAGAATTCAACAGGCTGGGATTGTGAAATCTCAGCCTATTTTGTGTATACGATGAATTAAAAAGGACATAACAGAATATGAAATCTTCGAATATTGGTGGTCAGGCTGTCATCGAAGGCGTGATGATGAAGAATAAAGACCGTTATGCGGTTGCGGTGAGAAAGCCTGACGGAGAGATAGAAGTTACAACAGATACATATAAAAGTGTAGTTGGAAAATATACGGCACTTACGAAGCTACCTTTTGTCAGAGGAATCTTTAATTTTGTTGATTCTCTGGTGCTGGGGATGAAGACTTTGACCTGGTCAGCAAGCTTCTATGAGGAAGAGGAAGAAAAAGAGATGACCGAAGTCGAAGAAAAGAAGCAGGAGCGTACGGAAAAGCTTTTGATGACGCTGACGATGGTTGTATCTTTTGCACTTGCAATCGGTATTTTTATGGTACTTCCGTATTTTTTGTCAGATCTGCTGAAGAAATGGATTTCTTCCTATACAGTTCGGATTATCATTGAGGGAATCATCCGCATTGCGATTTTTGTTGCCTATGTGGGCGGAATTTCGGTAATGAACGATATTAAGCGTTTGTATCGCTATCATGGCGCGGAGCATAAGTGTATCAACTGTATTGAACATGGACTTCCACTGACTGTTGAAAATGTTAGAAAGAGCTCTAAAGAACACAAAAGATGTGGAACCAGCTTCATGCTGTTTGTCATGATCGTGGGAATCGTTCTCTTATTTTTTGTAAGGGTAGAATCTCCGCTGATGAGAGTGATTGTGAGAATTGCACTTCTTCCGGTGATTGCTGGTATTTCTTATGAGTTGATCAAATGGGCAGGAAGCAGTGAGAATCCGGTCGTGTGTATCTTAAGTAAGCCGGGACTTTGGCTGCAGGGGCTTACGACAAAGGAACCGGACGATGAGATGATCGAGGTCGGGATTGCGGCTGTAGAAGCGGTGTTTGACTGGAAAGCGTATTTGAGAGAGAATTTCGGATATAAGGAAGAGGAGTAAAAGCTGTGACCTATCAGGAAGCATATCAGAAAGCCACAGGTGAATTGAAAGCGGCGGGGATTCCGGAGCCGGAAAGTGATTCCTGGATCCTGCTGGAGCATGTGACCGGCATGACAAGGACCAGATATTATGTGGATGGTTTTGAAAGAATGCCGAAAAATGAAGAAGACCGGTTCTTTGAGCTGGTAAGCTGCAGAAAAACCCGGATTCCGGTGCAGCATCTGACCGGGGTTCAGGAATTTATGGGATATGAATTTGCAGTCAATGAACATGTACTTGTGCCAAGACAGGATACTGAGATTCTTGTAGAGGAAGCAGAAAAAAGACTGCTTCTTATGAAAAAAGAAAATCCGGTAAAAGTGCTGGATATGTGTACCGGTTCAGGCTGTATCCCAATCAGCCTGAAACTGAGAAATCCGCAGATTGTCATAGAAGGTGCAGATATTTCAGAAGAAGCTCTGAAAGTGGCTGAAAAAAATGCCAAAAAGCTGGGAGTGAGCGGTAAGTGGATCCAGACTGATATGTTTGAAAATATTACAGGAACATTTGACATGATCACATCGAATCCACCTTATATCCCGACAAAAGTGATCGAAGAGCTGGAAGCAGAGGTACGTCTTCATGACCCGTATGAGGCATTGGACGGAAAAGAGGACGGTCTTTATTTTTACCGGATCCTGGCAGAAAAGGTTCCGGAATATCTGACAGACGGCGGCTGGCTTGTGATGGAGATTGGATATGACCAGAGTGCAGATGTGGAAAAATTGCTGAAAGAGACTGGATTTGAACAGGTTTCAACGCAAAAGGATCTGGCAGGTCTTGACCGTGTGGTATGTGGCGTGTACAATAGGCGTAGCAAATAACAGGAGGAAAAGAAATGTTTGATAAATTAGAAGATCTGCTCATTCGTTATGAGGAGATTATGGGTGAGCTTCAGGAACCGGACGTGGTGAATGACCAGTCACGTTTCCGCAAGCTGATGAAAGAACAGAATGATCTGACCCCGATTGTTGAGGCATATAAAGAATATAAAAATTGTAAACAGAACATTGAAGACAGTCTTTCTCTTCTGGAGGAAGAATCCGATGAAGAGATGAAAGAGCTGGCAAAAGAAGAACTCAGTGAGTCTAAGAAGAGAGTCGAAGAGCTGGAACAGGAGCTCAAGATTCTTCTTCTTCCAAAAGACCCGAACGATGACAAGAACGTTATCGTGGAGATCCGTGCAGGTGCAGGTGGAGATGAAGCTGCCCTTTTTGCGGCTGAGATCTACCGTATGTATGTACATTATGCAGACAGCAGACGCTGGAAGACAGAGATGATCTCCCTCAATGAAAACGGAATCGGCGGATTCAAGGAAGTTGTATTTATGATCACAGGACAGGGAGCATATTCCCGTATGAAGTATGAAAGTGGTGTACATCGTGTACAGCGTGTGCCAGAGACAGAAAGCGGCGGACGTATCCATACTTCAACCATTACCGTAGCAGTGATGCCGGAAGCAGAAGAAGTTGACGTTGTGATCGATGAAAAAGATATCCGTATCGATGTTATGCGTGCATCTGGTAACGGTGGCCAGTGTGTCAATACCACAGACTCTGCTGTACGACTGACTCATTATCCGACAGGAATCGTGATCTACAGCCAGACTGAAAAATCACAGCTGCAGAACAAGGAAAAGGCATTTCGTCTTCTGCGTTCCAAATTATATGAACTGGAACTGGAGAAGCAGCATTCTGCAGAGGCTGAGGCAAGAAGAAGCCAGATCGGTACAGGAGACCGTTCTGAGAAGATCCGTACTTACAACTTCCCACAGGGACGTGTGACCGATCACAGAATCAAGCTTACGCTTCATAAGCTGGACAGCATTATGAACGGAGATCTGGATGAAGTCATTGACAGCCTGATCGCAGCAGACCAGGCAGCAAAGCTGGCATCGATGAATGAGGCAGTATAATAGAAACAGGCAAAAGTGTATAAAGACAGGAAAGCCTGTGAGTATGTTCTTCGAATTATTATGGATGATGAAGAACTCACAGTTATTGACAACGAAGTGCAGATGGATTTCAAGAACATGCCCGATCGCCCATATTGATCGGATAATAAAAGCAAATATTGAAACCGTCAGAGGATGGCTTGCAGGACGCACTCCTGCTAAAAAATAGTAATAGGATACCCTCATACAGGTCAAGAAAACAGAAATGTCCCGTATGGGGGATTTTTATATACCGAAAAACAAAACAGAGGCGTTGAATGAACATACAACAATTAACTTACATTGTAGAAATCGCAAATTGCAAAAGCATTTCCCGTGCAGCAGAGTACCTTTTCGTCTCGCAGCCCGCTCTGTCCCAGCAGATCCGGAATCTGGAAAAGGAACTGGGATACCGCGTATTTCACAGGACAAGCAAAGGACTGGAACTTACCGAAAAAGGGAATGTTTTTTACCAAAAAGCGCAAGAAATGCTAAAAGACTGGAATCGTTTTAAAGAAGAAGTGATTTCGGGAACAGAACATAAAAAATTAAAAATCGGACTTGGTGCCAGAGTCTATTCCAACAGACTGTTTCCGAAGATTGCCAGATATTTTGAAAGGCATCCGGAGCTCGAGGTGACATTTTATACGGAGGCTGGGCTGGATGCATATGCGGCGATCAAGGACGGTTCCCTTGATATGGCACTGGACCGGATGCCGGAAAATGAAATCGGCATGGAGAAATGTGTCTGTTTTGCAAAAGAACTGATCCGTGAGAAGCAGTGTATACTGATGGCACCGGATCATCCGCTCACGCAGAAGAAAAATGCTTCAATCATGGATTGCAGGGAATATACTATGCTCACAGGACTAGAGCATTCGGTGGAAGACCGTCTCCTCAGAAAGACATATGGTGAACAGAATATCACATGGAAGAGAGTCATCCGCTCAGACAGCATCGATACGGTGATGAAGATGGTGAAAAGCGGAAGCGGAATCGCGATCGGACCAAAGTCCTTTGCAGAATACTATGGGGTTACGGCGGTGCCACTGGTTCCAGCCAGGCAGGACAGTCTTTATTTTGCCTGCTTGAAATCAAAGAAAAAAGAGCCGGAAATCCGGGAATTTCAGAGGTATCTGACTACTCTGGTTTCCAGTGTTTGTCCAGATTAAATCCGCGTCCCTGGACTTCCTGTACCTGGGAAACGATGATAAAGCTTTCCGGATCGATCTGATGAACATTTTTTTCAAGTTGGACGAGTTCACGGTTGGAGATGACGGTGAGTACCATATTCAGCTGCTGGTTCAGATAGCCACCTTGAACTGGAATGATGGTTGCACCGCGGTCAATCTGGGTAAGTACAAAATTACGGATTTCATCTGAATGTTTGCTGATGATCTGAACAGCAATCCTTGAAGTTCCGCTGACGATCAGCTTGTTCATGACAAGGGTGTAAATGATCACATACAAAATCGCATATAGTACCTTGTCAACTGGCTGATAAAGTGCCTGCCCCAGGATGACAAAGAAGTCAATGATGTACAATCCGGCTGAAACAGGAAAACGGAAATATTTATTTAAGATCAGTGGCGGAACGTCTACGCCACCGGTAGAAGCACCGGTACGGATGATCATTCCAAGGGAGATTCCGATTCCGATGCCAGCAAAGAGTGTGCATAGGATCAGATTGTCTGTCAGAACATAATCTCCAAGGATCTGATTGAAGAATTCCAGTGCGATCGGATACATAAAAGAGCTTAAAATTGCAGATAATGTATATTTTTTCCCGAGGAAAATATAGGCAAGCACCAGCATGATAATGTTGAAAGCGAGCACCAGAGAGGAAAGAGGGATCCCGGTTATGCGCTGCAGGATCAGCCCGATTCCGGTCGTGCCACCGGCAACAAGGTCAGCCGGAAGAAGAAAGACTCTGGCTGAAAAAGCGTTGAGTATATTTCCCAGGCAGATGATGAGAACAGAAGAAATCTGTTCTTTTCTTTTTGTAGTAAGTTTCATTGGTCAGTACCTCCATAAGTCGATACTTCTAATTTAGGAGAAATGGGAGAAAATGGGAAATACATTCTATGAATAGTGATATAAGAAGAACTTATATCATATATAACGCTGCGTGGTTGAAAAAGTAACAGGATATGCTAAAATTGACATAAATGAGAGAACATGAGGAGGTACAAAAGATGGGACATATTGTACAGCGTCTGGTTCGGAATGCCATCATGCAGGCGGTGAATCAGGTGATCCAGAATAAGACACAGCAGGAAGCTGCGAAATTTGGAAATGAATGGAAGGGCAGTTTTCATTGTCTGGTATCCGGGTATTACAGCGGCATGACCGTTAAATATCTGATGCTTCCATTTGCAGTTTTCTGCATTCTGTGCGCAATAGGAAGCGGGATTGCCGGCGGGCTGACTTACAGTATCTGGTTCCTTGTGATCGCAATGGTGTGCCTGGTTACGCGCAGCTATGGAATGAAAATGATGCGTGTGATCATTTACTGGGACAATGGTATGGCATTCTATGACAAGGATGGCAATGAACTCGTACAGCTGCCACGGACAGCCATCGAGCAGATGACGGTAAAAAATGGTAAGATCACCATCCCATGGGAAGATAAAGAGTATAAGATTATCAGGAACCCATTCGATAACGAAAAAGAAGTACGGGAAATGCTTAATTTTTATTCGCCAGAAAATTCCAAATGGATTGCCCGGTAAATAAAAGACAGATAAGTGACAGAAAATGATAACAAAAGAAGGAAGCTCTGATCGCACAGATCATCGAGGCAATGCGCACTTTCCGAACATAAGCAGGAGGTTTAGGACATGAATTTTCAGATCACAGAATATTGCCATCACATTTTAGAAGAGTATATAGAAGAAGGGGATATCTGCATTGATGCCACCGCCGGAAACGGCGGTGACACGGAGTTTTTGTGCCAGAAAGTCGGAGAGACCGGAAATGTCTATGCTTTTGATGTGCAAGAGATGGCGATTGCTCACACCAGAGAACGCCTCGAAAAAGCGAACCTGTCGACAAGAGCCAAGCTGATCCAGGACGGTCACGAAAAAATGCAGACCTATGTAAAAGAAGAAGCTAAGGTCATCATCTTCAATTTCGGCTACCTCCCCGGCGGCGACCACAAAATCGCAACCCGCGCAGCCACCAGCCTCACCGCCATCGAGTCAGCTCTTAACCTGCTCAAAAAAGGCGGCATCATAAACCTCTGCATCTACAGCGGCGGCGACACCGGCTACGAAGAAAAAGAAGCCATTTTGAATTATCTCAAAACATTAGATTCCAAAAAATGGCTCGTAATCGTAAATTCCTATTTTAACCGTAAAAATGATCCTCCACTTCCTGTATTCATCTATAGACTGAAATAGTTTTTATTTCAGAAAACAGTAGTGGAGTAACTGGATCAACAAAGCCGTTTTGCGTTTTTTATGTCTGTCGAAGAAAATCATACCGGAACAAACGAACAAATAAAGCCGTTTTTGCGGTTTCCTGTTTGGCAAAAACCTCGTACTGGGGCAACAGTCATAACCAGTAAAGTAGATCTGCCAAGACTGCAAAATAGAACGTTCCAATTCCATTCGAGGCAATGAAGATAAGACTCAAAAATTGTGGAAGCCATTGCTGACACAATTTTCGCTTTCAGAGGCTTATCGGAATGGTTTGCCGAGTGGAATTGGAACGTTCTATTTTGCAGTCTTGGCTCACTAACTTTACAAGTAACACAAAAAAATACAAGAAAACCGCAAAAATCCACTCAAAATGTGGTATACTAACAGACAGTACCGCAAAAAAGCGGAATATGGAAGGATTTTTTATGGCAGAAGCAAAATTTAAAAGACCAGAACTGACAGACCGGGATCTTATTGATTTTTATTTCAAAAAGTACCCAAGCAGAAGCTGCGACCGTACTTTTGCAAATGTATATCTGTGGGCAAGGTTTTACGAAGTAGAATTTGCACAATATAATAACGTTCTCCTGTTCCGGGACAACAGTGCAGGTTACGGCTATGCATTTCCGGCAGGTGAAGATGAAGATGTAAAAGCAGCGATTGAAGATATCATGAAGTGGGAGAAAGAAAAAGGCGTCCCATTCTGTCTGTATGGGGTAACAAAAGAGAATTTCGCCAAGCTTGAAACATGGTTTCCAGGCAAATTCGACATCACCTATCACAGAGATGAGGCGGATTATGTCTATGAAAGTGAGAAACTTGCAACACTTTCCGGCAAAAAGCTGCACGGCAAGCGGAATCACGTCAATAAATTTAAAGCACTTCACGGAGATAACTGGAGTTACGAAACGATTACAGAGGATAATCTGGAAGAGTGTTTTCAGATGGCACTGAAATGGCGGAATCTGAATGGCTGTGAAGATGATGAAGAGAAGAATTCCGAGATGTGTGTAACACTCAATTCACTGCGCCTTTACAAAGAACTGAACCTGATCGGAGGTCTGCTCAGAGTTGGTGATGAGATTGTTGCATTTACGATTGGAGAAGCGGTAAATGACGATACCTTTGTGGTTCATATCGAAAAAGCTTATGCGGATATTGAAGGTGCGTATACCATGATCAACCAGCAGTTCGTAGAGCATGAAATTGCCGGAAAATACAAATATACCAACCGGGAAGATGATGTTGGAGAAGAAGGATTAAGAAAGGCCAAGCTTTCCTACAAACCGGTATTTATGGTAGAAAAAGGTGTTGTGACATTAAAAGAAGACAGCGAAAAGGAGTGTGCAAAAGATGATATCTAAGAAGATGGAAAATATGGTGGCAAACAGCTCGGCGATCCGCGCCATGTTTGAAGAGGGAAATCGTCTTGCAAAAATTTACGGACCGGAAAATGTATTTGATTTCAGTCTAGGTAATCCAAATGTACCGGCACCGAAAGCCGTAAAGCAGGCGATTCTTGATATTTTGGATGAAGAAGATGAACTGGTGCTTCATGGATATACTAACAGCAATGCGGGATATGAAGATGTTCGCCAGGCTGTAGCTGAATCTCTGAATGAGCGATTTGGTACTGCATTTGCAGCAAAAAATATTACGATGACAGTTGGCGCAGCAGGCGGACTGAATGTTATTTTAAAAGCACTGTTAAATCCGGGAGATGAAGTGATCACATTTGCACCGTACTTTGGAGAGTACAGAAGTTATGTCAATAATTTTGACGGTGTTCTGGTTGAAATCTCACCGAATACCGTAGATTTTCAGCCAAAGCTGGATGAATTTGAGGCAAAGATCACACCGAAGACAAAAGCAGTGATCGTTAATACACCGAATAATCCGACCGGTGTTGTCTATTCCGAAGAGACGATCAGGAAGATGGCAGAGATCATGGAGAAGAAGCAGAACGAATACGGAACAGAGATTTATCTTATCTCTGATGAGCCATACCGTGAACTTGCTTATGATGGTGTGGATGTACCGTATCTGACCAGGTATTATGCCAATACGATCGTAGGATATTCTTATAGTAAATCTCTTTCCCTGCCGGGAGAGCGAATCGGATATCTGGTGATTCCGGATGATGTAAAAGATTCAGAGACACTCATTGCAGCAGCAAATGTTGCAAACCGTATTCTTGGATTTGTCAATGCGCCAACCCTGCAGCAGAAGGTAGTTGCAAGATGTCTGCATGAGAAAACCGATATTTCATACTATAACAGAAACAGGGAGACTCTTTACCAGGGACTCATAGAATGTGGATTTGAATGTGTCAAACCGCAGGGTGCATTTTACCTGTTCATGAAGACTCCGATCAAGGATGAAAAGACATTTTGCCAGGAAGCAAAAAAATATAATCTGCTTCTAGTACCGGGAAGTTCTTTTGGATGTGCAGGATATGTCAGAATTGCATATTGTGTAGCTTATGAGACAATCGTAAATGCACTGCCGAAATTCAAAGAGCTTGCAAAAGAATATCAGCTAGGATAAGACAAAAGCAAAAGATGTGACAGAAAGGTGAGAAAGCAAGATGAGAGAATTTGAGAAAAATATCCGAAAAGTAGAACCTTATGTTCCGGGTGAACAGCCACAGAAAAAAGTGATCAAACTGAATACCAATGAGAATCCGTACCCACCTGCACCGGGAGTTCTTGCGGCAATGAAAAAGCTGGAGGGTCATGTGGACAGTTTAAGGCTGTATCCGGATCCGACATCTGATACACTGGTCAGTGCACTGGCGGACTTTTATCATGTTGGAAAAGATCAGGTTTTTGTGGGAGTGGGATCTGACGATGTTCTCTCTATGTGTTTCCTTACCTTCTTTAACTCGGAAAAACCGGTTTTCTTTCCGGATATTACATATTCCTTCTACAAAGTATGGGCGGATCTTTACCGGATTCCATACGAATGCAAGAAGGTAGATGAAAACTTCCATATCATAAAAGAAGATTATTATCTGGAAAATGGTGGTGTGATCTTCCCGAATCCAAATGCACCGACATCCATCTATGAAGATCTGGAATTTGTGGAAGATATCATCAGACACAACCAGGATGTTATTGTGATTGTGGATGAGGCATATATTGATTTCGCAGGAGAGTCAGCACTTTCGCTTCTGGACAAATATGACAACCTGATCATTACGCAGACATTTTCAAAGGCAAGATCGATGGCTGGAATGCGTATTGGATATGCAATCGCAAGTCCGCTCCTGATCAAGTATTTAAACGATGCAAAATATTCGTTCAATTCTTATACTATGAACAAAACTTCTCTGGTATACGGAGCAGAAGCGGTAAAAGATAAAGAATATTTTGCTGAGACAACACGTAAAATTGTGGAGACAAGAGACTGGGCAGAAGAAGAATTCAAAAAGCTCGGCTTTGTATTTCCAAAACCAAGCGCAAACTTCATCTTTGTATCACATCCGGAATACGATGCAAAAGAACTCTTTGAAGCAATGAAAGCAAAAGGAATCTATGTGCGTTTCTGGGGAAGCGAGCGGATTGAGCAATATCTGCGTGTGACGATCGGTACGAGAGAAGAGATGGAAGCACTCTTTGCCTTCCTCCGTGAATATATGATGTAAGTGTTAAAAACATAAATTGCGTTTGTGCTTACACAAATAAGCAATTTATGCTTATTGACACGTCGAACACTGATTTAATAAGTAAAAAATAGGAGATTTGTATGACTGAAACTTTAGTACAGTGGTTTGTAACCCATCTGGGTGGCAAGGCTGCCAAAGAACTGATTATCTTTATTATTTCAATGATTCCGATTCTGGAGCTCCGGGGAGGAATCCTTGCGGCAGGTCCGGCGTTTTTAAATATTCCGACCTGGCGTGCAATCCCGATCTGTCTGGTGGGAAACCTGATCCCAATTCCGTTTATCCTGCTTCTGATCCGTCCGATTTTTGCATGGCTGCGCAAGACGCGCCTTTTCCGTCCGCTTGTAGAAAAGCTGGAGAAAAAAGCGATGAGCAAAAGTGATCGGATCAGCAGATATGAATTCTGGGGGCTGGTACTCTTCGTAGGAATTCCGCTTCCGGGAACCGGAGCCTGGACCGGAGCTCTTGTCGCATCCCTCCTTGGCATCGACTGGAAAAAAGCTTTCGGAGCAATCGTAGTCGGCGTATGCATGGCATCGGTGATCATGTATATCCTGTCTTACGTTGTGATCGGAGGAATCTTTGGATAAAAAGTGAAAGCTTTCTCTTTGAGAGAACACAGAATGGCTGTATACGAAAGTATATGGTCATTTTTGTTTGGCAAATGATAGAGGTTGAGTGAGCGCCAGCCACAAAAGGAATCGTTCGGATTCAAGTTGCGCTAACCATTCCGATGAGCCTCTTAGGGCGGGAAGCATGTTCAGCAAAGGCTTCCATGCTTCCTGAGTCTCATCTCCATAGCGCAAAATAGAATCCGAACGATTCCTTTTGTGGCTGGCGCTCTTTGAACTTTATCGAATAAAATATGGCGATATTGGTGAGATAACAGCAATTCAGAACGGAGCAGAAGAAAACTTTGAGAAGAGATGAGAACCGTGTTGCTGAGTTGAAAATATTCAATTGTCGGGCAGTTACTGAGAATTATACATTACTTCTGTAAAATATCCAACATTGAACCAGAGTTGAAAGGTAGAATAAAACAACAGGAACGAATATGTCCTCGTTCATTCAATTTGCTGCAATCAGCCTAAAACCAGGCTGCCATAGGAATACACTGAAACCAGGCAGTCGAGCCAAAAGAAATGGTGCTAATTCACTTTTTGTGCAATGGAGATGCGACTCAAAAATTGTGGAAGCCTTTGCTGACACAATTTTTGCTTCAAGAGGCTCATCGGAATGGTTTGCACAATGGAATTAGCACCATTTCTTTTGGCTCGACTGCCGTATACAGCGCATACAATTGGCAGCCGTCCCCTTTGAATTATGTAGAAAAGAGAATGAACTTACGAATAAATTCGAACTTTCAACGGAATCCCCATCTCGTCTGCGAGTTTCTGGGACGCATCGATTTCTTCCTGTGAAATGATGCTTACCACACTGAACTGCACAGATGAGAACAGTTTCTTCGCTTTCTCGGCAAATGCAAGCATATCTGGGAACGCATTTTCAAAACAAGGCTGTGTAACTTCCTGGTAACGCTCTGCAGTTGGCGCATTCAGGCTGATCGATACGGCATCGATATATTTTGCCATTTCTTCTGCGATCGGCTTTTTATTGAAGAGTTCGCCAAGTCCGTTGGTATTGACGCGAAGGAGAACTTCCGGATGTTTTTCTTTCATGTATTTTGCAGCAACAATCAGATTATCGTAGGCACAGGTCGGTTCCCCGTAGCCGCAGAAGACGGCTTCCGGATAATTTGTAAAATCAAAAGCATCAATAGCTGCCTTGATCTCTTCGAAAGAAGGATTGTGGTCGTGCCAAAGTTCTGTTGCCTCTCCGATGGCTTCATGCTCGTTACGGATGCAGAAAATACATTTGCAAGTGCAGCGGTTGGTGATGTTAAAATATGCATTGTTTTTAAATGTGTAAATAATATCTGACATTATAATAAAATCTCCTCTTTGAAAGTCAGGCGGATATTCAAGAACCACCTGTCATTTGCGTATAATTAAATATTTGGCTAAATTCCAAATTTGTTTTTCATTGTATTCTTGAAACCGGCTTTGTCAAGAGTGGAACCAAGAATGATAAAGATCACAGCACTTCCGCCTGACTGGGCAAGGGTTCCTACAATCGAAGGAATCAGTGCACCCCAGGTTCCGAACAGGATTACATCTGTGATATAATATCCAATAAAGGAAATTACAGCGGCAACAACAACGCCGACACAGTTGTGTACATTCACGATCTTGTCCTTTTTACATGTGATCGGAAGGGAGATCAGCATCTTGATGATGAAGGTTGCAGGTGCATATACCGGGGCAGTCAGGATATCTGCCATGGCACCACCGATTGCACCAGCAAACATGGCATATGGTGTTGGGAGGAATGCAGCGGCAAGATAGATCAGAGAATCTCCGATGTGTACATATCCGCCATTTACACCAAATGGAATATGGAAAATATAAGCAGTTGTCACACAGATCAGTGCTGCAAAAAGAGCTGTTGAAGTCAGTCTGGAGACTTTCTGATGAGAAAGTGCATTTGCAGATGGTTCCGGATTGTTAATGGTTGTAGATGACATGATAGTTACCTCCCTGGGTTTTATTTATTTTGTAAATGTCAGTCAAGCAGCATAGAAAGATGGGATTCAAAATTGATTCCATCATTGCGCGGAATCTGGTCGGCAACGGTGTCAATCAGAGATCTTTCGATAAACCGGCATGCTTTTTCCACGCCTGCAGCTGCACTTTTTCCCTGTACCATCGAGGCACATACGACAGCGGAGAGCAGGTCACCGGTGCCAGAATAGCTTCCTCCGTGAATTCCAGAGGAAATGACGCTTATCTGGTCGTTCTCGAGAACCAGATTGTAATATTTTACGGTATCATCAGAAGGAGCCTGATAAAGAATACCGGTGACGATGATCGTCTGGATCTGCGTTTCTTTCAACGGAGCGGCAATCCGGGCAATCCGGTCCAGATAATCCGGTTCGTCCTTATACTTGGTAAGCCCTGCAAAATCAGAGTGTGTTAAAAGACACAGCTCGGTAAGATTTGGCGTGATCACATCGGCATGGGATACAAGCTTCTGCATCTGCTGTTGGAGTCTGGGAGTGAAAATGTCATATTTGACACCGGAATCTCCCATGACCGGATCGACAAAGAGCAGAGTGGAAGGGGTTCTGAACTTCTCACAGAAATTCAGGATTTTTTCCGCCTGATCTGCGCTGCCGAGATATCCGGTACTGATCGCATCCAGGGTAAGACCACGTTTTTGCCATTCTTCTGTGTAATGATCGATCTTGTCGGTAAAGTCCGTACAGTAATAGCTGTCGTAGCCGGTCTGATTGGTTAAAACTGCCGTTGGCAGAGGACAGGCCTGCACACCCATGACGGAAAGAACCGGGATCGCAGCTGTCAGAGAGCATTTACCAAGACCGGACAGATCATTGATAACAGCGACTCGTTTTATCATTGAAGTATCCTTTCCGAAATACAAAGTGAAAAATTCTTGCATTTCTTATGTGTTTTATATAGAATAAAATAAAAGTGTCATTTGTAAAATATACAAAAAGAAATATTTTTTAGAGGTCAGTTATGAGAGTGGAATTACAGAATGAGGAACACTGCCGGTATCTGAGAGTGTATCATTATTACAGGAATCTGATTCTATCCGGGCAGATGAAGTCAGAGACAAAGCTTCCATCGATCCGTAAAGGTGCAAGCGAGCTGCAGATGAGCCGGACGACGATGGAGAATGCGTATATGCTTCTGGCAGCAGAAGGTTATATTGTGTCCAGACCGCAGAGTGGATATTATGTGACGGATATTGCCGAGAAGCAGGAAGAGGGCAGAAAGATTGCAAGCCGGCATGTAAGGAAGCAGGAGAATCCGGTTGTCTATGATTTTGCAACATCAAATGTAGATAAAGAGAGTTTCCGGTTTGAATTATGGCGGAGATATATGAAGAGCGCAATGCGTCAGGATGAGAGACTGCTTTCTTATGGAGAACCGCAGGGGGAACAGGAATTCAGGGAAGTACTGTCTGAATATATTCAGAAGACCAGAAGTGTGATCTGCAGCCCGGATCAGATCGTGATCGGTGCCGGTATACAGAGTCTTCTGCATATTCTGTGCCCACTGAATCATAAAAAGAGAACCGTATTTTTCAGGGACAGTGAGTTTGTACAGGGAATGACGGTTTTTGAAGATCATAACTACCGGATTGCAGGAAGTGCGGAAGAAGAGATTGGAATGTATTACGTGTCACCATCACAGATGACAAGATTTGGTGGGGTGATGCCGATCCAGGAAAGACTGGAACTGGTCGGACGCGCTGAGAAAGAGCATTTTCTGATCATTGAAGATGACTATAACAGTGAGTTCAAATATTTTCAGAAACCGGTTCCGTCTCTGCAGGGACTTTCGGGAGGAAGAAATGTCATTTATCTGGGAACATTTTCCAAAATGCTGCTTCCGTCTATCAGGATTAGTTATATGATACTGCCGCCGGAACTGATGGAAACTTACGAAAAAAGAAAAAATAATTACAATCAGACTGCATCCAAGGCCGAGCAGATCGCACTGACACAGTTTATCCGTGACGGACATCTGGCGAGTCAGGTCCGTAAATCCAGGAAGATCCATCTGGCAAAGGCAGAAAAGCTTGCAGAGAGTATCCACAAGGTATTTGGGGATACAGTAAATGTAAAGATCGGGGAAGCCGGTTTTATGGTTCAAATTATATTTTCAAATGGAACAGATGTTAAGAAAGTGGCAAAAGCAGCCCGAAAAGAAGGTCTTACATTCCGGGAAGCCGAAGGACATACGCTGTTACTGACCTGCGCAGGTGTAGAGTCGGACAAATACGAAGAAGCTATGCAGATCCTTGCAAAATGCGTTATAATAGATAATATGAAGTGACCTCACATTTGTAGCAATGTGGATTTACCTGTATACTAGAATTTGATAAGAACAAAGGTAACAAGGATTACCGCATACAAAAGGAGATCACTCATATGAAAAGAATACTAAAAATTGGCATGAATATCCATACCACAAATTACACATTATGCGCAATGGAACCAATAATCGGTGAGGCTGACAGTGTATTTGAAACAATCAAGGTAACATCGGATTATAAAAATATCCTGCTGTTTATTGAAAATATGAAAATGAAACTTGGGTTGAATGATGAATACGATATTCAGTGTGGATATGAGGCGGGCTGTCTTGGATATTCACTCTATAACTAGCTAACAGCCACAGGAGTAAAATGTGTGATACTTGCACCAAAAACCATGCTTACACCGCAAAGTGTAAGAATAAAGACAGATATGCGGGATGCGTATATGATCACCCAATGTTTGTCATATGGTGGTTATCATGCTGTTTATATTCCGACAGGAGAAAGAAAGGGGGAAAGGATGGAAGGTTCACATGAACTGGTTCTGCCAAATGAGGATCTTTCTTTTCGAATGTTTTTGTTTGAAGGGAAAGATGGAAATTATGTCAGGGAAAAGCACTGGCACCGGTCAATCGAGATGTTTGTTGTGCTGGAAGGCAAACTGGATTTTTATATCAATGAAGAAGACATCCATCTGGATAAGAAAACCTTTGTGATCGTTAATTCCAATGAACTGCATTCGATTTCGGCGTCACTTCCGAATAAGACCATTGTACTTCAGATGCCGCTTCAGACATTTGAACGGTATTATACGGATGAGCAGTTTATCTGTTTTACCCACAGGGAAAGAGTGCAAGATGAGCAGCTAGTAGAATTGGTGGAGAAGATGTATGCGACATATCAGGAAAAAGAGATAGGATATGAGCTGCAAGTACAGAGTTATTTTTACAGATTGCTATATCTAATGGTGACGAAGTATCGGAAGATGAATGTCAGTGAAGAAATTGTGCGTGAACATAGGAACAGGAACCGGCTTTCTTCTATTACCGGTTACATAAAAGAAAATTTCAAAGAAGATCTTTCACTTGAAGGAGTGGCGCAGAGTTTCGGTTATTCACCCACGTATTTGTCTCGGATGTTTCGGAAATATGCGAAGATCAATTATAAAGAATATGTACAGGGCATTCGTCTGGAATATGCATACCGGGAGCTTACCGGAAGTGATGCATTGGTAGAAGAGATCGCAGAGCATAATGGATTTGCAGATGGAAGGGCATTTGCAAAAGCATTTCAGAAAAAATACGGAGTAAGACCCAGTGAGTTTCGTCGGAGACAGAAATCAGAGGATCAGAAAATGAGTTAGAAAAAGTTGACAAAGACAAGAAAGTGCAGTTAACAGGCTAAGTATTCGGTAGCAGGTACTGAACACGCCTGTTAAAATAAAAAGAAAGAAGGAAGAAACACAATGAAAATCAAAAATGTAACAGATCCAGAATTCAGACGTTATGGACGTATCGTTGATGGCTATGATTTTACAGAAATGATCAAGGTAATGAAGCAGACACCACTTCCGGAGGAGGTTATTTATGTGCCATCGGATAACAAACTGGAGAAGACAGAACCTGTAATTGATCTGAAGATGAGAATTTTTGGAGAACTTCCAATACAGATCGGATATTGTAATGGTCATAACAGCAAGCTGAATGCGTTGGAATATCACAGAAGTTCAGAAGTGAATGTTGCAGTTACAGATATCATTTTACTTCTTGGATCAGAGCAGGATATTGCATCTGATTTTACCTATGAGACATCAAAGGTAGAGGCTTTTCTTGTTCCGGCAGGAACAGGAATTGAAATTTATGGAACAACCCTTCACTATGCACCATGTGGAGTGGATGGAAATGGATTCAAAGCAATCGTTGTTCTTCCACAGGGAACAAACACAGATCTGATGACCTGTCATACAAAATCTTATGATGACAAGCTTCTGACAGCAAAAAATAAATGGCTTATTGCTCACGAAGAAGCAGGTATTGAAGGTGCGGTATGTGGTCTTAAAGGAGAGAACATCGATCTTGCAAAATAAGCGGACGAAAGTCCTTGTTTAGGAGGAAAAGATCATGAATAACATGCCAGAAGTTAAAATCGGAGTTGTTGCAGTAAGCCGTGACTGCTTCCCGGAAAGCCTTTCTGTATCAAGAAGAGAAGCACTTATGAAAGCTTACAAAGAAAAATACGGAGAAGAACATATTTACGAATGTCCGATCTGTATCGTAGAAAGTGAGATCCATATGGTACAGGCTCTGGAAGATATCAAGAAAGCCGGATGTAATGCACTGGTTGTATATCTTGGAAACTTCGGACCGGAAATCTCAGAGACTCTGCTTGCAAAACACTTTGATGGACCAAAGATGTTCGTTGCAGCAGCAGAAGAAAGCGGCAATAACCTGATCCAGGGACGTGGAGATGCATATTGCGGTATGTTAAATGCAAGCTACAACTTAAAGCTTCGTAATATTAAAGCATATATTCCGGAATATCCGGTTGGAACAGCAGAAGAATGCGCAGATATGATCCATGAATTTGAACCGATCGCAAGAGCAGTCATCGGACTTAACAATTTGAAGATTATCAGCTTTGGACCAAGACCGCTGAATTTCCTTGCATGTAATGCACCGATCAAACAACTTTACAATATCGGCGTAGAGATTGAAGAAAACTCAGAACTTGACCTGTTTGAAGCATTTAACAAACATGCCGGAGATGAAAGAATTCCGGCAATTGTAAAAGAGATGGAAGAAGAACTTGGAGCCGGTAACAAGAAACCGGAAATCCTTTCAAAACTTGCTCAGTATGAACTGACACTTAAAGACTGGGTAGAAGAACACAGAGGATACCGCAAATATGTTGCAATCGCCGGAAAATGCTGGCCTGCATTCCAGACACAGTTCGGATTTGTACCATGCTATGTCAACAGCCGTCTGACAGCACAGGGAATTCCGGTATCCTGCGAAGTGGATATCTATGGAGCACTCAGCGAATTCATCGGAACAGTTGTAAGTGAAGACACTGTAACACTCCTTGATATTAACAACTCTGTACCGGCCGACCTTTATGAAGAAGACATTAAGGGCAAATTCGATTACACACTGAAAGATACATTCATGGGATTCCACTGTGGAAATACTGCATCATCCAAACTTTCATTCTGCGAGATGAAATACCAGATGATCATGGCAAGATCTCTTCCGATTGAAGTAACACAGGGAACACTTGAAGGAGACATCAAACCTGGAGATATCACATTCTTCCGTCTGCAGAGCACATCAGACAATGTACTGAGAGCTTACATTGCACACGGTGAAGTCCTTCCGGTAGCAACACGTTCCTTCGGAGCAATCGGAATCTTCGCAATTCCGGAAATGGGCAGATTCTATCGTCATGTACTGATCGAAAAGAACTTCCCACATCACGGAGCCGTAGCATTCGGACATTACGGAAAAGCACTTTACGAAGTATTCAAATACATCGGAGTACCGGTAGACGAAATCGGCTATAACCAGCCAAAAGGTGTACGTTACCCAACAGAAAATCCTTGGGGCTAATTAAAACTATACACAATCATGTAAGGGGCGGCTGAATGAACCCGCCCCTTTATAGTACAAAGAAACACGAATTAAAAACAGGATTTATGTTTCAAGCAGGCGGTTCAATGTCTTGAGGACCAGATTATAGAAAATAAATATGGCAGATTCCATTTGAGGCAATGAAGATGAGACTCAGAAATTGTGGAAGCCATTGCTGACACAATTTCCGCCCTAAGAGGCTCATCGGAATGCTTTGCCGATTGGAAGATGCAATATTTATTTTCTATAATCTGGTCACAATCCCTCGAATCCGTCAGGTTGATATAAAAACCCTAACAAGGAGGAACATTATGCTCTATATAGGCGTAGACCTTGGAACATCCGCAGTAAAACTTCTGTTAATGGATGAAAAAGGCGACATCAAAAAAATTGTTTCAAAAGAATACCCATTATACTTCCCACATCCGGGCTGGTCAGAACAGCATCCGGAAGACTGGTTTACCCAGTCCGTAGAAGGCATCAAAGAACTGACTTCTGAGTGTGATAAGAGCCAGGTTGCAGGAATCGGCTTTGGTGGACAGATGCACGGACTGGTCGTTCTGGATAAAGACGACCAGGTCATCCGCCCGGCAATTCTCTGGAACGATGGACGTACCACAGAAGAGACGGATTATCTGAATAACGAGATCGGAAAAGAAACGCTTTCTAAATACACAGCAAACATTGCATTTACTGGATTTACCGCACCGAAGATCCTGTGGGTAAAGAAAAATGAGCCGGAGAATTTTGCAAAGATCACAAAAATCATGCTTCCAAAAGATTATCTGGCATACTGCCTGTCAGGAAGCTTCTGCTCTGATTATTCGGATGCATCCGGCATGCTTCTGATGGATGTAGAACACAAATGCTGGTCCAAAGAAATGATGGACATCTGCGGCGTAACAGAAGAACAGCTTCCGAAGCTTTATGAAAGTTACGAAGTCGTAGGAAGTCTGAAGCCGGAAGTAGCAGCAGAACTCGGACTTTCTGAAAATGTAAAAATTATTGCAGGAGCAGGCGATAATGCAGCTGCAGCTGTCGGAACAGGAACAGTTGGTGACGGAAGATGTAACATTTCCCTTGGAACATCCGGAACCATCTTTATTTCCAGTGCAAACTTCGGCGTAGATAAGAACAATGCTCTGCATTCTTTTGCACATGCAGACGGTCATTATCATCTGATGGGATGCATGTTAAGTGCTGCATCCTGCAATAAATGGTGGGCAGAAGAGATTCTTCACACGGATGATTTTGCAGCAGAGCAGAAGGATATTACAAAGCTAGGTGAGAACCATGTGTTCTATCTTCCATATCTGATGGGAGAGCGTTCACCGCACAATGATCCATATGCAAGAGCTACCTTTACCGGTATGACGATGGATACCACAAGAGCAGATATGATGCAGGCAGTACTGGAAGGAGTTGTATTTGCACTCCGTGATTCCCTTGAAGTTGCAAAAAGCCTTGGAATCAAGATTGAACGTACCAAGATCTGCGGTGGTGGAGCAAAGAGTCCTCTTTGGAGAAAGATGATCGCCAATATCATGAACCTGAAAGTGGATATCATCGAGAGCGAAGAAGGACCGGCACTTGGAGGTGCAATCCTTGCAGCAGTCGGATGCGGCGAATACGAAAGTGTAGAAGCAGCAGCTGACAAGCTGGTTAAGATTGTAGATACCGTAGAACCGGAAGCAGAACTGGTTGAAAAATACGAAAAGAGATACCAGGAGTTCCGTCAGATTTATCCGGCACTCAAACCGGTATTTCCGCATATTCAGTAATTGAATATAAGATTTTTATGGCGTCAGTCACATTGAATCTTCTTCTTTGCAGTCCCCGTTGACAGTGAAAGTTAAAACCCGTATAATGAATTATAAGATTGACATGATGTGGAGGGCTTGATTCTATGATTATTGCAAAGAATGATGAAGATAAAAGAAGCCGTGTGTGGAACTATGTGACAGGAATTACGACCGTTCTGATCATTATCGTGGCTGGATATTTCATTTACCAGGGATTTTTCGGAAATCCGCTGGAAGGAAAGTGGAAGCATGATGAGAGTGATATGATACTGGAAGTAGATGACCATAATGAAGCAGAGCTTGACTGGAAGCACCTGATCGATGGTAAGGATGTGGATGTGGAACTTGGATATACACTGGATATCAAGGCAAAGCAGATTACATTTACTGTAAAGCAGGAAGAGCTGGATGAGACAGCGAAAGAACTTGGTGATAATGTAACTGCATCGGAAGTAGAGCAGGCGATCAATTCTGTACTCACTACATTCAATTACAGTGTGGACGGAACCGAGCTTACACTTACCGAGTGGGATTATGGGGACCAGATGATTTTTGAAAAAGCAGACAAATAAAGAGAACCCTCTCTCTGTGGGCACGAAAGTCCGCAGGCAGAGGGTTTTGTGTGAGAACAGGAGGTTAAAAGCAGATGACAAGGAAGGAGACAAAAGTAATAAATATCGGAGGAAGAAAGATCGGTGGAGGCAATCCGGTAGCGATCCAGTCCATGACAAATACAAAGACAGAGGACGTGGAATCTACAGTTGCACAGATTCTTGCTCTGGAAAAGGCAGGATGCGAGATTATCCGCTGTGCAGTTCCGAATATGGAAGCAGCACAGGCTTTACAAGAGATTAAGAAACAAATCCATATTCCACTGGTTGCAGATATACATTTTGATTATCGTCTTGCGATCGCTGCAATTGAAAACGGTGCAGATAAAATCCGTATCAATCCGGGAAATATCGGAAGTGAGGACAGAGTCCGTGCGGTTGTGGAGAAAGCAAAAGAATACGAGATTCCGATCCGTGTCGGGGTGAACAGTGGTTCGCTGGAGAAGAACCTTCTGGAAAAATATGGTGGCGTGACTGCAGAGGGAATCGTGGAAAGTGCACTTGACAAGGTACACATGATTGAGAACATGGGCTATGACAATCTGGTGGTCAGTATTAAGTCTTCAGATGTCATGATGTGTGTAAAAGCGCATGAGCTGATCGCAAAGAAATGCCCGTATCCGTTGCATGTGGGAATCACCGAGTCCGGGACGCTGCTTTCAGGCAATATTAAATCTTCAGTAGGACTTGGAATCATCCTTTATCAGGGAATCGGAGATACGATTCGTGTATCGCTGACAGGGGATCCATTAGAAGAGATCAAGAGTGCAAAACTGATCCTGAAAGCACTGGGACTTAGAAAAGGAGGAATTGAAGTTGTATCCTGCCCGACCTGTGGACGTACCAAGATTGATCTGATCGGACTTGCCAATAAAGTAGAGACGATGGTTGCTGAATATCCGCTTGATATCAAGGTTGCAGTGATGGGATGCGTGGTAAACGGTCCTGGAGAAGCAAGAGAGGCTGATCTTGGAATCGCAGGGGGAATTGGGGAAGGACTTCTGATCAAAAAAGGAGAGATCATCCGCAAGGTAAAAGAGGATGAACTTTTAGATGCACTTCGTAATGAACTGGAACATTGGGGCGAATAGAAGATGACAAAGCTATTTTTTGATGTGTTTCCAACATTGAATATTGATAACGACAGCCATATGTTGTTTGAAAAGGTGGAGGTGACGAAAATCACCTCCACTTCAGCCAGAAATCATATCAAGGTTTATATTTACAGTACCCATCTGATCCCGAAGAAGACGGTATGTTATGTGGAGAACCAGATTGAGGAACAGCTGTTTTCGCAGGGAAATATTCCGGTGACGATCATCGAGGAATACCGGCTTTCCGAGCAGTATACGCCGGAGAACCTGATGCATGCCTACAAGGAGAGTATTCTTTTTGAGCTGGAGCAGAAAAGTGTGCTGGAGAAAAATATGTTCCAGAAGGCAAAGTGCCGCTTCGAAGGGGAGCGTACTATGTGTCTGACTATGGCGGACACGATTGTTGCAGAGGGAAAGACCAGCGAGATCACCAGCTATCTGAAGGATGTCTTTGAGAACCGTTTCCACGTGCCGGTGGATGTAGAAATTGATTATGAAGAAGTAGGAGAGAGCAAATACAAGAAATTCAATGAAATGCAGCTTCAGCAGGAAGTAGATGCGATCAGGGAAAGGAATCAGAAGCTGCAGGCACAGCATGCCACGGAAGAGGCGGTAAAAGCAAAAGAAACGGAAGGCGTATCAAAGAAGAAAGCGGAAAAAGCAGAAGATGCCGCTAAAGAAGCAGATGCATCAAGTACGCAGAATAAACAGGAACAGAAGAAACCGGAGACTCCGAAAAAGCAGGAATTTGCAGGAAAGTCCAGTGGGTTCAAAAGTGGCAAGGGAAGCTTTGTGCGTCGGGATTATCCGCTCAAGCGCTCCGATGACCCGAACGTAATTTATGGACGGGACTTTGACGATATGCCGATCGAGCTGAAGACAGTTACCGGAGAGATGGGTGAGATTACTTTCCGGGGACAGGTGATCAGCTTTGATACCCGTGAGATCCGGAACGAAAAGACAATCGTCATGTTTGCCGTGACCGACTTTACCGACACGATCATGGTCAAGATGTTTACACGCAATGACCAGCTCCCGGATCTGCTTGCGGAGATTAAAAAAGGTGTATTTCTGAAAATCAAAGGAGTTACGACGATTGATAAATTTGATGGAGAGCTGACCATTGGTTCTGTAACCGGAATCCGCAAAACTTCGGATTTCCGTGTAACAAGAAAAGACAAGTATCCGGAAAAACGCGTGGAGCTTCACTGCCATACCAAGATGAGCGATATGGATGGTGTTTCCGAGGCAAAAGATCTGGTAAAGCGAGCACATGACTGGGGGCACCCGGCGATTGCAATCACCGATCATGGTGTGGTGCAGGGGTTTACCGATGCCAATCATGTGATCGAGGATCTGGATAAGGATGATCCATTTAAAGTTATTTATGGAGTGGAAGGATATCTGGTAGATGATCTGACTAAGATCGCAGAGAACGAAAAAGGACAGGACCTGGAAGGCACTTACGTGGTATTCGATATCGAGACAACCGGTTTTTCCGCTGTGACTGACCGGATCATCGAGATTGGCGCGGTAAAAGTGGAAGACGGTAAGATTACAGATAAGTTCAGTACCTTTGTCAATCCGAAACGTCCGATCCCGTTCCGTATCACGGAACTTACCAGCATCACCGATGAGATGGTCATCGATTCGCCGGATATTGAGACGATCTTGCCGCAGTTTATAGAATTTATTGGCGATGCGGTTCTGGTGGCGCATAATGCTTCTTTTGATGTGGGATTTATCGAGCAGAACTGCAAAAGGCAGAAGATTGAGGCTGATTTTACTTATGTAGATACCGTTGCACTTGCCCGTGTCCTTCTTCCGGCACTGAACCGTTTCAAGCTGGATACCGTTGCAAAAGCTTTAAATATTTCCCTGGAGAATCATCACCGCGCAGTTGATGATGCAGGCTGCACGGCAGAAATCTTTGTGAAATTTGTGCAGATGCTTAAAGAACGGGAACTGACAACGCTTGCAAAAGTTAATGAATTTGGGGATCTGAACCCGGATTCTATTAAAAAGCTTCCGACTTATCATGTCATTATTCTTGCAAGAAATGACATTGGTCGTGTGAATTTGTATCAGCTTGTTTCTGCATCCCATCTGGTTTACTATAATCGCAGACCCCGTATCCCGAAAAGTGTGCTAAATGAGCACCGGGAAGGTCTGATCGTGGGAAGTGCCTGCGAAGCCGGAGAGCTTTACCGTGCACTTCTGGATGGAAAGCCGGATGAGACGATCGCGAAGATCGTGGATTTTTATGACTATCTGGAAATCCAGCCGCTTGGAAACAATGCATTTATGGTAGAGAGTGACAAAGTAACTTCGGTCAATTCTATGGAAGATATCATGGATCTGAACCAGAAGATCGTGCATCTTGGGGAGCAGTTCCACAAACCGGTCGTGGGAACCTGTGACGTACATTTCATGGATCCGGAAGATGAGGTATACCGCCGGATCATCATGGCAGGAAAAGGATTTGGAGATGCCGATAAGCAGGCACCACTATACCTTCGTACAACGGAGGAAATGCTGGATGAATTTGCCTACCTTGGTTCGGAAAAAGCGTATGAAGTTGTGATCAGGAACACCAATCTGATCGCGGATATGATCGAGAAGATTTCTCCGGTCCGCCCGGATAAGTGTCCTCCGGTTATTGAGAATTCCGACCAGATGCTGCGAGATATCTGTTATAATAAAGCCCATTCTATGTACGGGGATCCCCTTCCGGAGATCGTACATGAACGACTGGAAAGAGAACTGAATTCCATCATTTCCAATGGATTTGCGGTTATGTATATCATTGCGCAGAAGCTGGTATGGAAATCCAACGAGGATGGTTACCTGGTAGGATCCCGTGGTTCGGTAGGATCTTCATTCGTTGCAACTATGGCAGGAATCACGGAGGTCAATCCTCTGGTTCCACATTACTATTGCAGCAATTGCCACTATAGTGATTTTGATTCGGAAGAAGTGAAAAAATATGTGGGTGGCTGTGGACACGATATGCCGGATAAGAACTGTCCGGTCTGTGGACAGAAGCTGGTCAAAGACGGATTTGATATTCCATTTGAGACTTTCCTTGGATTCAAGGGAAACAAAGAGCCGGATATCGACCTGAACTTCTCCGGAGATTACCAGAGTAAAGCGCATAAGTATACGGAGGTTATTTTCGGAAAAGGTCAGACCTTCCGTGCCGGAACCATTGCCGCACTTGCAGAAAAGACGGCTTATGGATATGTGAAGAATTATTATGAGGAGCGTGGTGACCGTAAGCGAAATTGCGAGATCGATCGTATCGTAGCTGGCTGTACCGGAATCCGCCGAAGTACCGGACAGCATCCGGGGGGAATTGTGGTTCTTCCGCATGGAGAGGACATTAACTCTTTCACTCCAATCCAGCATCCGGCAAATGATATGACGACCGATATTATCACCACTCATTTTGATTATCATTCCATCGACCACAACCTTTTGAAATTGGATATTCTCGGACACGATGATCCGACCATGATCAAAACGCTGGAAGAGCTGATCAATTCCGATGCGATGGACAATAAATACGATGGAGTGAATAATGTATTTAAAGCGACTGATATTCCATTGGATGATCCAGGTGTAATGGGACTTTTTGCAGGAACAGAGGTGCTCGGTATCACACCGGAGGACATTGACGGATGTCCGCTTGGTTGTCTGGGAGTCCCGGAGTTTGGTACAGATTTTGTTATCCAGATGGTAATTGATACCAAGCCAAAGACACTTTCGGACCTGATCCGTATTTCAGGTCTGTCTCATGGAACAGATGTGTGGCTGAACAATGCACAGACTCTGATTGAAGAAGGAAAGGCAACCATTTCCACGGCAATCTGTACCCGTGATGATATCATGACTTATCTGATCAACAAAGGTGTTGAAAGTGAAGAATCCTTCACAATCATGGAACGTGTGCGTAAAGGAACCGTCGCAAAAGGAAAATGTAAAGAGTGGTCACAGTTTAAAAAAGATATGCTGGAGCATGACGTGCCGGAATGGTATATCTGGTCCTGTGAGCGGATCAAATACATGTTCCCGAAAGCCCATGCTGCAGCTTATGTCATGATGGCATACCGGATTGCCTACTGCAAGATCAATTATCCGCTTGCCTATTATGCGGCATACTTCGGAATCCGTGCATCTGCATTTTCTTACGAACTGATGGGACAGGGAAAAGAAAAACTTCTCTACCATATGAAAGAATATAAAAGAAGAGCAGAACTCAATCAGCTCAGTAAAAAAGATCAGGATACCTTAAAAGATATGAAAAATGTACTGGAAATGTATGCCAGAGGATTTGATTTTTTACCGATCGATATCTACAAATCCAAAGCATCCAAGTTCCAGATCGTCGGCGATAAGCTCCTTCCACCGTTCAACACCATTGACGGCATGGGCGATAAAGCCGCCGAGGCTATGGAAATTGCCGCTAAAGACGGACCATACCTCTCTAAAGACGATTTCCGTCAGAGAACAAAAGTCAGCAAGACATTGGTTGACTTGATGGCAGATATGGGTTTGCTGGGCGACCTCCCGGAGACCAATCAGTTATCCCTGTTTGATTTTGCCTAAATAAAAAGTCAAAGTACTTAAAGATAAGTTATCATTCAATATAACTTAAAAAAGTGCTTTGGCTTTTTTGCATATAAGAGAAAAGTATAAATTTGCATTTGGTTAGGTTAAACAAAGCCTTTTGCTGCATTTTACCAGTAACGTAGAAGCCAGAGTTCCGTTCCGACTATATCCATTTCCAATTCCGTTGAGTGCAATGGAGATGAAACACAAGTCGGAACTCTGGCACCACCGATTCCACACCCATAAAAATGCACAAAATCATCCCTATTTTTTTGGTAGTTATTTATGGCTGAAAATGATTGACTTTGACTGAAAAAGGCGATATATTAAAACTAAAGATGAATGAAAAAGAAAACAAATGATTGAAAATGACTGAAATATAAAATACAATTGAATAAATCAGTCATAACCAGTCGAAATGGAGGTGAGATAAGTGCTTGCAGAAGAAAGATTCAGTGAAATTCTGAAATTAGTGAATGAACACAAGACAATCACTGTTCAGGAACTGACCGAGCTTCTGGATATGTCAGAGTCAACGATACGAAGAGATCTGACAACACTTCATAAAAAAGGAAAGCTGATCAAGGTACATGGTGGTGCAACCGCAGTCAATATGGCGCAGTACACCAGAGACGAATCTGTTGCAGTCAGACAGGATCTGAACATTGATGAAAAGGTGCAGATCGGAAAGTATGCATCATCTTTGATTGAAAAAGATGATTTCGTCTATATCGATGCAGGGACAACCACTGATTTTCTGATTGATTTTCTGACAGAGCAGGACGCTGTGTATGTGACAAACGGAATCATGCATGCGAAGAAGCTGACACAGAAAGGATGTATAGTTTATCTGATCGGTGGGGAATTAAAAGAAGCAACGCTGGCACTGGTCGGAGAGGAAGCAATGAAAACCCTGGGAAGATACCATTTCACAAAAGGATTCTTCGGAACCAATGGGATTCATATAGAGAGTGGATGCACCACACCGGATATCCGGGAGGCTGCGATCAAAGAGATGGCAATCTTAAGAAGCGCAAAGGCTTACATCCTTGCAGATTCAACCAAATTCGGTCAGGTAGCACCGGTAACATTTTCAGAACTGGATGCAGTGGACATCATTACAACAAAGCTTAAGGATGCTACATTTAACAAATATAAAAATATTGTGGAGGTTGCAAAATAATGATTTACACAGTGACATTTAACCCGTCTTTGGACTATGTGGTACAGGCAGATCAGCTGATCCCGGGAGAGATCAACCGGACAACAAGCGAACATATCTATCCGGGAGGAAAAGGAAACAATGTATCTGTGATTCTTTCCAATCTGGGACTTAAGAGCAAAGCGCTTGGATTCAAGGCAGGATTTACCGGAGATGTACTGGAAAAGATGCTGGAAGAGTTCGGATGTGAGACAGATTTTATCCCGTTAAAAGAAGGTAATAGCCGAATCAATGTAAAGATCAATGCAGGAACTGAGACTGAGATCAACGGACAGGGACCGGTTATCACAGAAGAAGCAATTCAGGCATTATATGAAAAGTTGGATAAGCTGGAAGAAGGCGATGTACTGATCCTTGCAGGAAGTATTCCGAATACTCTGCCGGAAGATATTTATGAGAGAATCCTGGAGAGACTTTCCGGAAAAGAAATCCGTTTTGTAGTGGATGCAACCAAGGATCTTCTTTTAAAAGTTATGAAATATCATCCGTTCCTGATCAAACCGAACAACCATGAGTTAGGTGAGATGTTTAACGTAGAACTGAAGAGAAAAGAAGACATCATCATTTATGCGAAGAAGTTACAGGCACTTGGAGCACAGCATGTACTGGTATCCATGGCAGGTGACGGAGCGATCCTTGTGACAAAGGATGGAAAAGTCTATGAGACCATGCCTCCGAAAGGAAAGGTTGTCAATTCTGTTGGCGCAGGTGATTCTATGGTGGCAGGATTTATTACCGGATATCTGAATACAAAAGATATGGAAAAAGCATTCCGCCTGGGTGTGGCGGCAGGAAGCGCTTCGGCATTCTGTTCGTGGCTCGCTACAAGAGATGAGATTGTTGCACTTCTTGGAGAACCGGCAGAAGTGTACCATATATAAAAGCAAATGGGAGGAATGACAAGATGAAGATTACAGACTTACTCAAAAAGCAAAGTATTTGCCTCGATGGCAAGGCAGACTCCAAAGAGCAGGTCATCCGTGAAATGGTCGATCTGATGGCAGAAGGCGGGAACATCAATGACATTGACACCTATCGTGAAACCGTCTTCAAACGAGAAGAAGAAGGAACTACAGGAATTGGTGAAGGCATTGCAATCCCGCATGGCAAGACTGAAGCAGTAAGCGCACCGGGACTTGCAGCCATGGTGCTTCCGGAGGGTGTAGATTACGATTCTCTGGACGGAGAACCGGCATATCTTATTTTCCTGATCGCAGCACCGAATACAGAGGACAATGTACATCTGGAAGTACTCAGTCGTCTGTCCATGCTTCTGATGGATGAGGATTTCAGAAACAAGCTGCTTCATGCAAAGGATGTTGATGAATTTCTTGCTTATGTTGATGCAGCCGAGAAAGAAAAATTCCCGGAAGAAGCAGAAGAAAAAGCAGAAGCTCCGGCGGATGCATCTGCAAAACCGTATCAGATCCTCGCAGTTACCGCATGCCCGACCGGTATCGCCCATACTTACATGGCGGCGGAAGGTCTGGAAAAGAAAGCGAAAGAAATGGGAGTTACCATCAAGGTAGAAACAAATGGATCTGGTGGTGCCAAGAACGTACTGACACCGGAAGAAATCGCTGCCTGCGACTGTATCATCATTGCAGCCGACAAGGATGTCGCAATGGCAAGATTTGACGGCAAGCCGCTGATCAGTACAAAGGTATCTGACGGAATCAACAAAGCACAGGAGCTGATCGAACGTGCCTTGAGTGGAAATGCTCCAGTTTATCACAGCAAGGGTGGAGCAACAGAAGAGGGTGGTGCGTCAGCTGACGGAGATACCATCGGACGCAAGATTTATAAGAGCCTGATGAATGGAGTATCCCATATGCTTCCGTTCGTAATCGGCGGTGGAATCCTGATCGCACTTTCTTTTCTGGTTGACGGTGCTAATGCAGGTACAGCAGCATTTGGTAGTGGAACTCCACTTGCAAAATTCTTCAACACCGTTGGAAATACAGCGTTTGGGATGATGTTCCCGATCCTTGCCGGTTATATTGCAATGGCAATTGGTGACAGACCGGCATTGATGCCTGGTATTGTAGGCGGACTTCTTGCAAAAGCCGGAACTTCTGTATTTCTTGCAGAAGACGCATGGATTTCATCCGGATTCTTCGGTGCACTGATCGCCGGATTTGCAGCAGGATACCTGATGATCGGATTGAAGAAATTGTTTGACAAGCTTCCGAAAACTCTGGAAGGGACAAAACCGGTTCTTCTGTATCCATTCTTTGGGATTCTGATCATGGCAGCATTTATGATCTTTATCGTAAACCCACCGGTTGGAGCATTTAACACCTGGCTGAATAATGTCCTTTCCGGAATGGGAGAATCCAGCAAGATGCTTCTGGGAGCGGTTCTTGCAGGTATGATGTCCATTGATTTTGGCGGACCGTTCAACAAAGCGGCATATGTATTTGGAACGGCATCCATCGCAAGTGGACAGTTTGATATTATGGCATCTGTTATGATCGGAGGTATGGTTCCACCGATCGCAATCGCACTTGCCACCACATTTTTTAAAAACCGTTTCACAAAGAGTGAACAGCAGACAAGTATCACAAACTACATCATGGGACTTTCTTTTATCACAGAAGGAGCCATTCCATTTGCAGCATCTGATCCGCTTCGAATCATTCCGCCATGTATAGTTGGTTCTGCAATAGCAGGCGCATTATCCATGATGTTTGGATGCGGATCAAGAGCTCCGCATGGAGGAATTTTTGTCATCGGAATTATTGACAATCCATTGATGTTTTTGATAGCATTGGTTGTAGGAGCTGTCGTAGCAATGGCGGGAATTGTATTACTCAAAAAGCCATTGAAAGCAGAGTAGTAACTTATTAATTTTCTAAATATTTTTTAAAGAACAGGAGTGTTGAATCATGAAAGAATTTAAGTATGTAGTAACAGATGCACAGGGAATCCACGCAAGAC
>OLQK01000078.1_pt1 | contig 121855 bp, 99 predicted proteins | sample 1672501 | NCBI WGS metagenome assembly OLQK01 (sample SAMEA3136693, study PRJEB25190) | human gut metagenome | biome: human gut; feature: human-associated habitat; material: faeces | place: Austria | collected 2013
CATTATATTGTCGCGATATATCGTTTGTCTCGATGTATGTCATGCGTTACATGATACACATCTCGTAGCAAGAATACCGAGATATTCTTGAATTAGAGTATACAATGAATCTAAAGGGAACTCCTCTAATTTTTTGGAAAATGACAATACCCGCCCTCTTTACTGTTCGTTAAAGAAAGCACCTAAGCTTCTGACGATACATCTTCCGAGCAAGCAGTAGTCTTCTGACCTCTCCCCCTTATCCCTCCCAAAGACTATTGTATTCATTCCTTCTGGAGCCAACACACAGAAAAAAGAAATAATCCCATATCCCAGATGCGGCTTCGGAGCATGTTTTAGATGCGGACAAGCATCTTAAACACAGCGACTACAGAGCAGATGGGATATGGGATTATTTCTTTTTTCGTCTGTTTTCCCCAAATGAATCAAATAGTAATTCACATTTATTTCACAGAATCCTCGTTGACAACTTTGGTCATAAAAGCTTACAATAGTCTGATAGACAATAATGGATAATTGTAAGAATTTTCAGAAGATTATTATTGTCTGTAAGTACGCAGAAAGGAAGAACAGACATGAAAGAAGTAAAGACACCGAGAAAGCCGTTTATTTTTTATTATATTGTAGTGCTTCTCATACTCATGTTAATCAATATGTTTGTTATGCCAACGATTCGGGAGGCAAGTATTAAGAAGGTTGACTATAATGAGTTCATGAACATGACATTGAATAAGCAGATTAAAAAAGTAGAGATTGATGATTCACAGATTACATTTACAGATCAGAATGGCACTGTGTATAAGACAGCAAAGATGGACAGTGACTGGGGATTGACAGAGAGATTGTACCGTTCCGGAGCTGAATTTACAACAGAAGTTCAGGAACAGATGTCTCCATTAGCATCCTTCCTCTTATCCTGGATCATTCCGATTATTTTGTTTTCCGCATTAGGATACTATGCCCAGAAGAAGATGATGAATAAGATGTCCGGTGGGGGAGCGAATATGATGTTTGGTATGGGTAAAAGTAATGCCAAGATTTATGTTCCATCCGAAGAGGGAATCCGATTCAGCGATGTAGCCGGGGAAGATGAAGCAAAAGAAAATTTAGCAGAGATTGTAGATTATCTTCATCAGCCGTCAAAGTATTCAGAGATTGGTGCGTCTATGCCAAAGGGAGTTCTCTTAGTAGGCCCTCCCGGAACTGGTAAGACCATGCTTGCAAAGGCAGTAGCAGGTGAGGCAAATGTACCGTTTTTCTCTATTTCCGGTTCGGAGTTTGTAGAGATGTTTGTCGGTATGGGTGCATCGAAAGTAAGAGATTTATTTAAACAGGCAAAGGAGAAAGCACCATGTATCGTATTTATTGATGAGATTGATGCGATCGGTAAAAAGAGAGATGGTCAGATTGGCGGTAATGATGAACGTGAGCAGACGTTAAATCAGCTCCTTACGGAGATGGATGGATTTGAAGGGAATAACGGTGTTATCATTTTAGCAGCAACAAACCGTCCGGAATCTCTTGACCCAGCATTAACAAGACCGGGACGATTTGACCGTCGTGTGCCGGTAGAGCTTCCTGACCTGGTAGGAAGAGAAGCAATCTTAAGAGTACACAGCAAGAAGACCCGCCTTGCAGATAACGTAGATTTACATGCAATAGCCCGTATGGCAGCAGGAGCTTCTGGAGCAGAGCTTGCGAATATTATTAATGAGGGAGCGTTAAGAGCAGTAAGGAATGGAAGAAGAATCGTTACACAGGCAGACCTTGAAGAAAGTGTAGAAGTAGTAATTGCAGGTTACCAGAAGAAGAATGCAGTACTGTCACCAAAAGAAAAGATGACGGTTGCTTATCACGAGATAGGTCATGCCTTAGTGGCAGCTAAGCAGACGCATTCCGCACCAGTACAAAAGATTACGATCATACCAAGAACTTCCGGTGCATTAGGATACACGATGCAGGTAGAACAGCAGGATAAATATCTTATGACAAAGGAAGAATTACAGAATAAGATCGCTACGTTAACAGGTGGTCGTGCAGCAGAAGAAATTGTGACAGGAACGATAAGTACAGGAGCTTCTAATGATATTGAGCAGGCAACAAAGCTTGCAAGAGCAATGATTACCCGTTACGGTATGACAGAAGAGTTTGACATGGTTGCAATGGAAACGGTCAATAATCAGTATCTTGGTGGAGATACCTCCCTTGCATGTTCTGCAGATACACAGAAGAAGATAGACGAAAAGGTGGTAGAAGTAGTAAAAGAACAGCATAAGAAAGCATTAGATATTCTGAACGAGAATAAGGATAAGCTTCATGAACTGGCGAACTTCCTCTATGAGAAAGAAACCATCACAGGGGAAGAATTCATGCAGATATTGGAGAGTTGAATAACAATTTAGTTCCGCAGGAACAGACGAAAAACTGAAAAGGCTATATGTCCCAGCTGCTCCGAAGTCGCTACCTTCAAAATGCTCGACCGCATCTTGAAAGTGCTCCGAAGTCGCAGCTGGGACATATAGCCTTTTCAGTTTTTCTGCGTATTGGCTGGACGTGAAAATTGTTAGTTAGTGAATTAAATTACTATATTTGTAATGAAATATATTGATTTTTTCATTACAAATACATATAATAAGTGTAAACAAAGCTAGAGGAGGTTAGGGGTATGGCACAGGTGGTAAATGTTAATTTTCGTATGGATAAAGATTTGAAAAAGAGTATGGAAAAAACTTGTTCAGACATGGGCATGTCTATGACGACTGCTTTTACAATTTTTGCAAAAACAGTCACAAGGGAAAAACGGATTCCGTTCGAAGTGACAGCTGATCCATTTTATTGTGAAAGTAATATGGAGCATTTACGGCGGGGGATTGCAGCGCTTAATGCCGGAAAGGGTGTAGAGCATGAGTGCATAGAGGTAGAAGATGAATGAAAAAAATATGGTTTGATGAAGCATGGGAGGATTATATTTACTGGCAACAGCAGGATAAAAAAACTCTGAAACGAATTAATGCGTTGTTAAAAGAGATAGAAAGAGAAAATTTTAAAGGGATTGGTAAACCGGAACCTCTAAAGGGGGAGTTAAGCGGATTTTGGAGTAGGCGAATTGATGATACAAACCGTATTGTTTATAGAATAGTAGAAGGAAGACTGGAAATTTTATCTTGTAAAGGACATTATGACTGATAGATATTAATAATTCATATAGATAAAGACTAAAGAGTTTTGGAAGAGGAGAAATTATGCGAAAGAAAGAGCGTGCAGCAATCGTCATAGAGCGTTTGAAGAAGGAATATCCAGAAGCAGATTGTACTTTGGATTATAATGAGGCATGGAAGCTTCTTGTCAGTGTGCGTCTGGCGGCACAGTGTACAGATGAGAGAGTAAATATTATTGTGAAGGATTTATTTGCAAAATATCCGGGGGTGAATGAGCTGGCGGAGGCCGAGCCGGAAGATATTGAGGCGATTGTCCGTCCATGTGGTCTTGGCAAGAGCAAGGCGAAGGACATCAGTAAGTGTATGCGAATGTTAAGAGATGAGTTTGATTCGAAGGTGCCGGATAACTTTGATGATCTGATGAAGCTTCCGGGAGTAGGAAGAAAGAGCGCCAATCTTATTATGGGAGATGTCTTTGGAAAGCCGGCGATCGTAACAGACACACACTGCATTCGCCTTTGCAACAGGATTGGTCTGGTTGACAATGAGAAAAATCCGAAGAAGGTCGAGATGGCTTTGTGGAAAATTATACCGCCGGAAGAAGGAAGCGATTTTTGCCATCGTTTAGTGTATCATGGTAGAGAAGTTTGTACGGCAAGAACAACACCTTATTGTGAAAAATGCTGTCTCGCTGACGTTTGTAAGTCATATGCTTCTTATATGAAAGAAAAAAAGCAGTAAAAGGGAATTGTGCAAAGCGAAAATTTGTAGTAAAATAATTTCAGCAAGTCAGTCTTTGCAATAATGCAGGATGTGAATTGAGGAAAACTATAACTTATCACATTGGAAAAAGGATGGACAACATGAAAGAATTTAAACCAATCAAAGAAGGAAAAGTCCGCGAAGTATACGATAACGGGGACAGCTTAATTATCACTGCCACAGATAGAATTTCAGCATTTGACGTAATTTTGAAAAACAAAGTAACAGACAAAGGTGCTATTTTAACCCAGATGTCCAAGTTCTGGTTTGATCTTACAGAGAACACAGTACCGAACCACATGATTTCAACAGATGTGAAAGATATGCCGGAATTCTTCCAGAATGAGAAATATGCCGGACGCAGCATGATGTGTAAGAAGCTTGAGATGTTCCCAATCGAATGTATTGTTCGTGGTTACATAACAGGAAGCGGCTGGGAAAGCTATAAAGAGAACGGAACCGTTTGCGGCATTAAGCTTCCAGAAGGATTACAGGAATCTGAGAAACTGCCTGAACCGATCTATACACCTTCCACAAAGGCTGATCTTGGAGATCACGATGAGAACGTATCTTATGATAAGACAGTAGAAATCCTTGAAAAAGCATATCCTGGCAAGGGTAATTACTACGCAAACATTTTAAAAGAGTACACAATTTCTCTCTACAAGAAATGTGCGGAGTACGCTTGGGAAAAAGGTATCATCATTGCAGATACCAAGTTTGAATTTGGTCTTGATGAACAGGGCAGAGTCGTTATCGGTGATGAGATGCTCACACCAGACAGCTCCCGTTTCTGGCCAAGAGAAGGATACGAAGCAGGTAAGGGACAGCCTTCCTATGATAAACAGTTTGTAAGAGATTGGTTAAAACAGAATCCGGACAGCGATTATAATCTTCCGGAAGAAGTTATTGATAAGACAGTTGCGAAGTATAAAGAGGCATATGAGCAACTGACAGGTGAAGAATTTAACTACTAATTTGTAGATTTTGTGTAGACAAAAAAAGAAAAAATACTATATCCCATCTGCTCTGTAGTCGCTGTGTTTAAAATGCTCGTCCGCATCTTAAACACGCTCCGAAGCCGCATCTGGGATATGGTATTTTTTCTTTTTTCTGACTATCCAAGTCCACAGTTGGTGAGAATGGGGATTACCCAGAAGTCTATGGTTTTTATTGGAATGATCATCTCCAGAAAGGGATACTTTCTTACTCGATTGTATAAAAATTATATTTACCTACTACTGCTTTATGGAGAATTTTTCTCTGGTTAATTCTCATAATCTTCTGGATAATCCCCTCTTCTTCCTCAAATCCAAATATTAATTTCCTTCTGAGCCAAACAGCAGAAAAGCAGAAATTTCATATATAATACAATGTGATGTCGGAGCCAGTAAAAATGCCGGTCAGGCATTTTCTACGCCGCGACTATCTTCACATTGTATTATATATGAAATTTCTGCTTTTCGTCTCTTTACTCCATTAAATTAGAAAAATATGTTGAAAAAGCGATACATAAGGATTATATTTATATTAATAGATACAAACAGGAGAGATGAAAAGATTTTAAATAAATGGAGAGTAGGGAAGGAATATTGATTATAGGAATTTGCGATGACGACAAAAGCTGGGTACAAACCTGTAAGAATACATTAATGAAATTTGCTGCTTTTATCAATATTGATATGGAAATAAAGTGTTTTTATACATCAAAGGAATTATTAGATTATCAAGATATACCGTTAGATGCCGTTTTCCTTGATATAGAATTGGGAAGGCAGAATGGGATTATGATTGCCAAAAAGTTGAATAGGATACGCCCGAACTGTCGGATTATATATATGACGAATTATTTACATTATGCGACAGAAATTTATAATACGGAGCATATATGGTTTGTAGTGAAAAAACAATTTCGTGATAAGATAGGGGAAATTATAAACCGGATTTTACATGATCTTGAAAATAAAACAGTACATCTTGTATTAAAAACAGTAAATAATGAGATTATTTCGGTTATACCGTCGGATATCTGTTATCTGGAAAGAGAAAAAAGAGGAACGAGAGTAGTAACAGTATGGGATGAGTATCATGTAAAAGAACGTTTTGTAGAGATCATTCCACAATTATCAGAATTAGATTTTTCTCAATGTCATAGTAGTTATGTTGTGAATTTCAGACATGTGAAGGAATTACAGAGAGACATGTATATACTTTATGATGAGTCAGAAAAAGAACAGACAGTACAGATTAGCAGAAGATTTGTGCAAAAGACAAGGGAGGATTTCTTAAAGTGGTCTGCACTGTTTGTATAGAGGAATATGTATGGGAGTGCTAGTTAAAACAAGTCTGTTTATATGTATCTTATGGGGAATACATATATGGATTAAACAAGTTATAGATACAGAAGAAAACAATCAGAAGATGGAAGAAACTTTAGAGAACATGAATCATTCTTATGTAGAATTTCAGGGGAAAATCAATCAGGCAAGGAAGTATCGGCATGATATCCCGAAGCATCTTCATATGATGGAACAGGCTGTTTCAGATATTATAGATGATGAGTATTCTGTTGATGCTATGTTAAATGCGATCGCCTGTGTAACAGAGGAAAAGTGTCAGGAATACAATATTCAAATAAACATCAATCTTGCGATAAAAGAAAGAGAAATTTTTGATAAATTAAATATTGAAAAAGTTGATCTTTCAGGATTGCTTCAAAATCTTCTGGATAATGCGATAGAGGAATGCTGCCGCATTTCAGAAGATTTTGAAAGAAAGATTTTATGGACAATGAACACGACAGAATACGGTGTAAAAATAAGAGTGGAAAACACATGTTGTAATATAAAAAATATAGATTTTATAACGAAAAAAGAAGATAAAAATGCACATGGATGGGGCGTAAGAATTATAAAGGAAGTTGTTCAGAAGGCAGGTGGAAATATAAACTATACAAAAGAAGAGGGGAATAATATTTGTGCGGAAGTATTTCTTCCGTTCATCGGGAATTTCTAAAGATTGGGGAAAAGTAAAGCAAAAATATGAAAGAAATTATCGAAATACTGAGTGGGGAATTTTATGGGTTATTTTGTGGAATCTTTGGATGTGTTATAGACAGTATCCTTATGATAACACTTTTTGGAAAAAAGAAATACAGTTATATCTTACCGGTGATGCTCGGCCTGCGTTTTGTAATCTATAACGTAGGTCTGTTACTCATTGCCAATCATTTTTATGGAGGACAGCAGTGGTTTCGGCTTATGATGCCTACCATAGCGTCCGCCAGTACATTTCTTATTATGTTTCTCACCACATTTTTGTGGAAAGAACAGTTAGCAAAAGTATTGCTGGGATTTTGCTTATGTGATTTCGGTGGAACAGCCATTGTATATGGAGTACCATCATTGGGATTTCATCCAGTGATAAATGCAATACTATCTATCATTATTTTCCTGATTATTTATAAAATCATGACCCCACTATTAAAAAAATATCAAAATTACAGAATAAAACATTCGTACATTTGCAGTGAAATATTAATAGTACTCATATTAAGCGGATGGCTCAGTAACTTTCTTTATGTCAGTATAGAAGACAGTGTGGCAGCACAAGATACAATGCTCCATAAAATGGGAATATATTTTAGTATAATGGTGGCTTTGAGCGTTACAGTGGTATTTTTTATTTACAGCATCCAGCTTTCAAGAAGAAAAAAGCAGCTTATGTATGCCACAGAGCAGATGGAAAGTTATTATTCAAAAGTAACTATACAAGTAAATGAATTGCAGGAGTTTTGCCAGGACGTAGAAGAGGGTTTTGAAGAAATTCTAAAAACACAGAAGGCAGGAAGCGTAAAAGAAACAGTCTGTACTTGCCTATGTAGAGCATTTGCAGGAACGGTATCAGTCTATAAATGATATCTTTTTCTGTTCTGATTATATTGTAGACGGACTTCTATATGATTTTAAGATTTCCCGTCAAAAACAGCAAAAGAAAACAGATATTCTTTTTCAAAATTATGATAGAGGATTAATCAGACAGGAAGATATAGTAGAAATTCTATTGAGTCTTATGGAATGTGGTGCACAAGCAGAAAAGATAAGCCTTCATGCAGCGGCAATGAAAAATCAATTAATCCTGTGCATGACAGAACAAAGATTATCAAAACAGCTCGGACAATCCAATCAAGAAGGAGGAGAAAGAGATAAAAAGAAAAGATTAAAAAGACGTTTAAAAAAATATCTGAAAAAATACGATGGAACATTTTATGGTACAGATATACAAGAAGACACACAAAAAATAATCATCGCCTTACGGAGGAATTAGAAAATGTTATTTTAAAAGGTATGAGTGTCGATATAAAAGATAGATACCAGAGTATGGAAGAATTCTGCGAAGCATTATATGGAGCAGTGAATGAAAGACTGGGATTTTAATTAAAAAGAAAAGAGCATTGTAACGAATAATAAGTTGCAATACTCTTTTCTTAATTTTGGAGCGAAAAATTAAGATGTACTACCAAAAGTGTCGAAAAAACGACCACTTAGACACGATGTATTGAATTAGTGAGGAAAAAGGATATAATGCAAATATAATATGGTTCTAATATTTAAAGAAACGGAGGAGGCTTCAAAATGAAAAAAATCAAACAAATTTTAGGTGTTGTAGCTGTTTTTTTATTAGTGGTAGGATGCTATTCACAAACACTACAGGCAAAAGAATTGACAAACTCAGAAATGATAGAAGACAGTAACATGGAATTATATGGACAAGCAAAATTTTTAGATGATGATAGCATTCAGCTTACACCTTTAGAAACGAATTCAAGTGGGTGTGTATGGTATCCTCATAGTGTAGATACTACACAGGATTTTTCGATAACCGTATCGTACTGGATTGGAGGGGGAAGAGAGCTGCCATATGAAGGAGCAGATGGTATGATACTGGGATTTACAGAGAAAAAAGGAATCGGATCAAATGGAGAGTATCAGGGATTTGTATCGGGAGAAAAATCTTATGGAGTAGAATTAGATTCCTATCCATATAATCGAGGTGATCCAGATGGTAAACATATAGCGATAATAAAAAACAATGTACGAAACCATTTGAAATATGTTCTGGATGATAGAGTAGATGACAGTGCATGGCATAAGTTGTCTGTTTCTTATAAAGCTAAAGAAAAAACATTAACAGTATATTTGGATGAAAAAGAAGTATTAGCATCTGATGGAATAGAACTCTCACAAAAATGTTATTTAGGAATATCAGCAGCAACAGCTAGTGGATGTAATCAACATTTGATTAAAAATATAAGTATTGATGGAAAGATTGGACAGGGAAGAAAAATTAAATATTCAATAAAAGATACATATAGTTTTGTTAATTTAACGGATAAAATTCCAGAAAAAATATATACGAAAAAATTTGGACAATTATTAGGTAGAGCATTAAGAACAATACATGACGGAACAGCAGGACAATGTTATGGAATGGCAGCAACAGTAGCAGCATCGGCTGAATATAATAGTCCTGCTGCTTCATCTTATGTAGATGAATCAAATAAAAAAGTAGAGAATTTATTTGATGTTAAACCAGATATGAAAAGTCTCCAAAGTAAAGTTACAGCTTCGGAATATATTAAGTGTGCGTTTTTAGAACAAATAAAGCCTGGTGCTTTATCGCAAAGGTTGTTTTCTGTGAATCAATTAAATAAGCTATACAACAAGGTAAAAGAAAATGTTTATAATGATGGAGAACCGGTTATTATAGAAATTCAGGATGGAGGAGGTCATGCGTTGCTGGCGACTGGAACGGGTGAAGATACAGAAGAGCAAACAGAGATTCTTGTATATGATTGTAATTATCCAAAAACAATGAGAAGTTTATATCTATTGAAAAATGAGAAAGGAAAATATAAGGGCTGGCAATACAAAACGCCTTATAAAGAATATTCAGGGGGAGAAAATTATTTAGGAGGATTATATGATGACAAATATATTTCTTATAATACAACAACAAAAAAGGTTATACAGTCGTTTGAAAACTATAAAGGAGGAAAAAAAGAAAAAATAGATACATATGCTTTAATAAAGCCATCGAAAACAAAAGATGATATAGAATTATTAAAAGGATACAAGGGAAGTCTGGAGTTGGAGAAGATAGGAAAAGATGAATCTATTATACCTATTTCTGTAGTAACAGGAAATAGTGATGATTGTGTTGGACAATACTATTGGGTTAACAATGATAAAATAAAATTTAAATCAAATACAGAGAATAGTTCATATGTAATTACATCGGAGAATATAGAAGTAGGGATGGCTGTTCCTAAAAATAGTGAGGCAACTGTTGATATAAGTAAAAAAAATACTCCAGTGAGCTTAAAGTTGTCAGGAGATAGAAAGTTTGAGATAGAATATACTACGACTGATAATAAAGAGAATATAATATTATATAAAATCCAGGGAATTGGAGGCGAAGAGGTAAGTTGTGAAAAAAATGGAAGTGAAATTGATATTACAGGAGTTAAAAATATTGAAACAACAATAAGTATTGGAGATAAAGAAATTTCTAAAAATAACATTTCTGATTTATCAGAAGGAGATACATATATATTAAATGTTAATGATAATACATTTAGAAGGACAGAAAAAATAGAAAATAATAATGTCAATGCTAAAGTTAAAGTAGGAAAAATTAAATTATTAGGTGTTTCAAAAAAAATTTCTGAAGGTAAGAAAATTGTTTTAAAGACTGTGATATCTCCGAATAATGCATCTAATAAAACGATTGTGTGGAAGTCCAGCAATCCAAAGGTTGCAACCGTAACCCAGAGCGGTATTGTCACTATGAAAAAGAAAACAGGAGGTAAAAAAGTAGCGATTACGGCAATAGCAACGGATGGCAGTAATAAATATGCTTCCTGGAAAATTACATCGATGAAAGGTGTTGTGAAGAAAGTAAAGATAAATGGAAAGAAGAGGATAAAGGCAGGTAAAACATTAAAATTAAAAGCAAAAATATTAGCTACTAAACATGCAAATAAAAAGTTGTTATGGAAGTCAAATAACTCTAAATTAGCAACAGTAAACCAGAAGGGAGTAGTTAAAGTACATAAAAAAGCAAAAGGAAAAACAATTAAGATTACAGCATTTGCAACAGATGGAAGTAATAAAAAATCTACTATAAAAATAAAAGTGAAATAGAATCGTGTTATAACTTTATAAAAACACCTCTCTTTCGAAATATATGTCTTGTGATTTGTATTTCGGAAGAGAGGTGTTTTTAATATTATTTTAAACAGCGGCAAGATGTATAGGGAGAATAATTCATAAGTATCCAATTGTTGGAAAAACTAATCATTGGGTTTGGTTTTTATTAAAAAGTTCATTTGTTTAATTTTCTCATAATTTGTTTCGCTGAGATAACTTCTAATACGGAGAGTGAGAAAGTGAAAAAACTATTGCAGCTACCAAAAGTGTCAAAAAAACGACCACTTGGACATGAAATATTGTATTAAAAAGTAGAATGACTATAATAAAAATAAGATATAAAAAGTAGAAAATGAACGTAAAAGGGAGGTGAAAAAGTTACAGCATCTAATCAAGGGAGAAAGGGGAACAGAAACTATATGGAAGAAGAACAGGATTTATATTGGGGAATGCATTTCTGCAATTCCAGGATGTTTAAAACCATTGCAAGGATACAAATGTATCTTGCTGAACAAAAAGAAGAAAAGGGAAAAAAAGAGAACAAAAAGGAGGAGATGATGTATCGGAAGAGAAACACATAAAGTATTATATGACGGAGCATGGACAGATATTTAAATTCGATAGGACAAAATTTATATCCTGTGAGCTCGATTTACAAAATATGGTGTGGTTTCAGAATCAGGATTTTACGGGCATTTATTTTGGGAAATATATAAAATATACAGAGCTTGAAGGATTTGAAGATTGTTATGAGGAGAGGAAAAGTATATGAAGAAAATAAAAGGAAGAAAACAGATGATTTCGTTTCTATTATCAATATGTATGATTATAACAATGATTCCATTGAATGCATTCGCATCTAGCGTGGCAAGTGCGTCTGATTTTAAATATGATACACCAGAAGATATTACTATTTATAAAAATGAAACGGAAGTAGTTATATTAATGGACTATGGTTACACATATGAAAATGGAAATGATTATAAAAAATGCAACTTGGAAACAATATCAGCAAGTAGTAACAATCGAAATATAGAGATAAGACAGCCAGAACAATCAGAGAAAGAATCTGGATGGAAAATGAAAGTAAAAGGTCTTAGTGAAGGGATATCCACAGTTACATTACAATATTCATGGAAATATAATGGGGTGAAGAAAACAGGAACAAGTTCTTTTAAGGTTACAGTCAGAGCATATCAGTATTGTTGGAAGCTGGATGGAGATTATGATTATCTTGAAGATGAGTATGATTCAGATACCAGTAATTTATATATAAATGAGAGTAAAACATGGGATATAACTCTAAAAAAAATCTATTATAAAGAAAATGGAAAAAGAGCAAAACAGTTAATTAAAAATTTTGATATTTCAACGAAGGTGTATAGAAGAGTAGAAGATGACTCCAGCTATGATTATCAGGATATTGTTGATAACAGTTTGCTTTCTGTAAATATAGACAAAGTAAATAATACAGTGACAGTGACTGGGAAAAAGGAAGCAGAAGCGTATCTTGATATTCAAGTAAAGTATCAGGGAGAAATTATAAATAGGGAGAATAGTGAGGAAGAAGAAAATAAGAAAGAGACACTTGTTTTCAATGTGATTAAGGATTCTTATGCGATTTTATGTAATTCGTCTGCCTATGTTCCAATGCGAGAAGGAGAAGGTTGGACAAAAGATTCCTATGTATCAGTAGGCGAAAAGAAAAAATTGACTTTTCAGTTAATGCATTTTTATTATGATAAAGCAAGTGAAAGAAGAAAATCAGAAATTTTGTCAGATGCAGAAATAAAGGCATATATCATTGAAGAAGGGGATGAGGAAAATATACGGACAGAACTTACAAATGTGGCAAAAACATTTGAACATTCGGAGATGTCTTTTACAAATAATGTATTAACAGTGAAAGGAATAAAAAGTGGCGGATATTACGATAGGGAAGAACAAGTAAATCTTGACGCATATATAAGTGGAAAAAAGGTGTATAGTTCTTATGCGATATTTGAAATTTATGAGAAAAATTCAAAATCAATGGGACGCTTTCCAGATATAAATAGTTATGATCAAGAGTACAAAGAAAATTTTGTACATATAGAAAAAAATACCAATAAGAAAATTTCAATAGGACGATTTGAAGTAGATGATTCTTCATGGGATAAAAATACACCATATAAAGTAGATTCTATAGAAGCTACCAGCAGTAATCCTTCTGTAGCGGCAGCATCTGTTCCGAAGATGGATGAGGACGGAGATTATTTTCTTACTTTGAAAGGCAAAAATTCCGGTTCAACTATTATTACTTTTAATTATACATACATAGTTGGTGGTTCTGTAAATACTGGAAGTCAGAAAGTAGAGGTACTTGTAGGGCAACCGGCAAAAACATATTATCAATTGAAATTTGAAAGTATAGGTAACGGAATTTTTGAGGAAAATGACGAGAATTCGGATTATAGCTATTCTTTAGAAATGCCTTCTCCATATAAGACAAAGCTGAAAGCTAAGTTATATGAAGTAAATAGAGATGATAATGGGAATATTACGCAAAAGGAAATAAATAATTTTACTTTAAAGTGTAAAGAGTATGAGTATCAGGATGAAGATGAAAAGAAAGGGACGATAAAAGTAAATATAGATAACGCTAATCATACGATAGAATTTATAGGAGAATCACAATCTTGCTGTATTTATGAGCTTGAATGTAATACTGGAAATTCTACAGATAAATTTATATATAAATATATAAATGTTTATAGTAATAATGCATATTATTATGATTATTATAAAGCAAAAGGTGCAGGAGATAGCTGGAAAGATGCTATTACATTAAAGGAAGGAGAAACGTTCCCAATTAATATATTCCACTATGATAATGAACATCCTAATGGTATAAAAGTAGATGACTGTACCGTTAAGATGAAAACAGATGGAAAATGTTTGGAAATAAATAAAACAACAAATACTGTAACAGCAAAACAGGCAGGATTTGCAGAATTATCGGTAGAAATTGAAAGTGATAATGAGGATAATGATTATGATATTTTATATTTTTATATTATTCCAAGAGAGAATGAGTATCTAAGTTTAGGAAAAGAAGAACAATTAAAAGAAGACGGTGATACGCTTACCTTTATTCCGGAAAAAACAGGAACATATAAACTTTTGGAAATATTTAAAAATGCAGTAATGGAGAATATTAGTGCATATATTAACGTGTTTGACTCAGAAGGAAATTATATAGAAGGAGATACTGGCTCTGAAAGATATGCTAACGGTCTTTCGTATTGCAAAACTGCAAGTACTTTTTATAATTTAGAAAAAGGAAAGACATATTATTTTTCTTATGGAAAACTGCATTCATATAATGGTGAAAGTGGTAGTAATTCAGATAAATTTAAGACATCTCCAGAGAAAATCAGGCTCAGTTACATTGAAGATGATAATCAGGAATGTAATCATGTATGGGATTCAGGTGTTGTGATAAAAGCGCCAACCGAAACGACCACTGGAATAAAAATTTACACATGTAAAATTTGTGCTGAAACTAAAGAAGAAATTGTTCCATCAACCGGCAAAAAAGAAGATAAGGATTCATCTTCAAACAATAACAACAGACAAGATAATAAATCTACTTTAGCGCCGGGGACTAAAATAACAGATCAATCAAGTAAGGCAGTATATAAGATAACAGGAAAAAATACTGTTGAATATGTAAAATGCAATGTCAACAAAAATAAAGTATCCATTCCTCAGAAAATCATGATTAATGGTGTAAGTTATCAAGTGACATCAATTGCAGCAAAAGCTTTCAAAGCAAATAAAAAAATAAGAAGCATAGTTATTCCATCAACTGTACGGAAGATAGGAAAACAGGCATTTTTAAATTGTAAAAATTTAAAAAAGATTACATTAAAAACGTCATATCTTTCTAAGAAAGCGATAGGAGCAAAAGCATTTAAAGGAATTCACAAAAAAGCAACAATTAAAGTACCAAAGAAGCAAAAGAAAGCATATCAGAAGTTACTAAAATCCAAAGGTGTGGGGAAAAAAGTAAAAATTAAATAGGAAGAAGTTTTCTGAAAAGAGGGAGTTATAAAGTCAATATAGCTCCCTTTTTTTAAAAAAGTAAATAAAGTTGATAGGTAAGCGGTACATAATCGCCCGGATTTTCAATCACTCACAACTATGCGATAATCCTTTTATCGGAGTGTTGCTTCCAATGCTAATTCCAGCTTTTAGAATGACTTTCCGTCTCACAGCCTAAGGTAATAAAAAAAGCAAAGAAAAAAGAGTTTTAGGATATATCAGAAAGAACAAAAAGCCGGACTTGCCGTTGCTTCTTTTTTTTCTTATAATAAGAGTAACAAAAAGAAGAAGGGAGGATACCACATGGCACAAGTAAGCCGAGAGGCAATGGTAGAATTACTGCAGACAGTGAATAAAACGCAGTCTATGCAGATTGATGAACAGACTAAGACGATCAGAGAATTGCGTGAACTCGTTGCAGAGTTACGTGGGACTATCGCCAATCTGGAAGAGACTGTCCACGAATTCAAGCGAAAACTTTTTGGCAGTTCCAGTGAGATCCTTCCTTCAGAAGAAGAGGCAGAAGAAGATGCTGCTGCCAGAGAGTGCCCGGGGAAGAAAGAGGCTGCGATAACCTCCCATAAGCGGAAATACCAGAGGCGGACATCCAGAAAAGAATTATATAAGAATATCCCCATTGAAGAAGTAAAGATTGATATTCCAGAGGAAAAACGTTTCTGTCCAGGCTGTAATGCACCCAAATATATGATGTACAGTTCTTTTTATTGTCAGCAGGAAGAATGGAGCAGCGAGGAAATTAACGGCTATAATTCGTTTGAGATATTTTGGATATAATGCAAATAGAAGGAAATCATTTATTCCAAATTATGAGGTGGCAATGGCATTTGAATTAGCATTGCAGACAGGTTCATGGAGTCTTAGTTGGGTATCAGGGAAAGATTCTCTTAGTTGGAATCAATTATGATTCAGAAAAACATCATACCTGTGTGATAGAGGAGTTGTAGGAAAGATAGATGAAATCACAAGTGAACGCAGTAAAAGATACACCTATAAGAATAAAGATTTTAAAAAGAGCATTTGAAGAAGGATGGAATCTGGAGCAGGTAAATAGTGAACTTGAAAAGCATTTTTGTGAGAGATTATACGCACGAAACAGATATGAGGCAGGTCTGATCTATGCATTTCAAAATAGAATTAGTTACGAGGCATGGAAAGAGTTATATCAGAAATATATTGAGCAAGGCAGAAATATGGAGAATAGAGAAGATGGAATAAAGAAAAAGAGAATTTTTGAAAGTAAAAAGCAGAGAGCATCAACATATACCAGTGGTATCTGGCGTGGAGAAGATATAACATTTAAAGCGATAAAAGATTATGTCAGAAAGAATTCTCAAAATGAAGTTTTAGAAACAGGGATGAGAACATTTTTGGTAGAAGAGGAATTGAAACATGTAGAAACTGTCGAATATAATGCTGGATTTAGGAAGTTTATGGAAAAAAATGAGTCAGAATTTTCGGCAGTACGGGAAAAGGCAAGATACTATTTCTGCAAATATTTATCTTTTTATATAGAAGAAAGATGTCAAAGATATTATGAAAAATGTAAGGAAAAAGAAGTGGCAATATCATGTGGAAAGACAAAACAGGAATTAGAGCCATACAAGAGAGCGGAACAAATTGCCTTTGCTGAACTTGATGTGCTGAAAAATCTATCAGTATTAAAAGCGGAATCTGAAAAAATTAAGATTAATATACCTCTTGTAGAAAAGATGAACTATGTGGATAATGCTAGATTATCCTACCGAACGCTTTTTGATCGGTTTAATTACTTTTATTTTGGCTTTATCACATTAGAACGTGCAGAATATTTGTATGAGACCTACTGGGAATACTTCAGAGAATTAGAAGATGACAGGTGGAAAGAACATACATCTACCTTTCAGGAAATCTGGGAAGAAGAGATGCTGAAAGTAGCGAACCTTTTAGGTGTATATAAAGGTAGTATTACTCCTAAAAGAAAAGAAAGAGCATTTACCAGACTTGCCGAATTGAAAAAGCGCTTAGAGGAAAAAGAAGAAAAGCTAGATGAAGAATATCGTTTAGATGCTTTGATATCAGGCAGACAGAGAGGAAGAGGCGGCGAGATGTATTTTAGAGATTTTATCACTGGAAGGAGAGATATTAATAGAGACACCCTTATTACCTTTTTATTGTTCGTGGATGGAACAACAGAACTCAGCATAGAAAAAAGAATTACAAAACTACGGATAAATACAGTTTTAAGAAATTGTGGTTTTGCACAACTTGTTCCACAGGAAAGAAACTTTGATAAATTTATTTCAGATTACCTCGGAAAAACGAATAGAAGCCAGAAAATTGATTTGTTATACGAGGCAGCTCAGGAAGCAATAGAACGGGGAGAGGATTTTTGTTTCCGAAAAATGTATCTGCCAGGAAAAAGCAATCAGGAAGAATTGCTGAAATATATAACAGAGTCAGAAAGTGGAGAAAATTTATGAATACAGGATATTGGCTCCCGCAGGGAAGCATTCTTCATGAAAAGTATAGTATAAAAAAAGGCTTAGGACAAGGGGGATTTGCCATTACATATCTGGCTTATGACACTATGTTACAGCAGAACGTGGCGATAAAAGAGTATTTTCCAGTGCGATATGCAAAGCGTCTTAGCAGTCATTTAAGTAATGTCGGTAACGAAAACTCACTAACAGAGGAAATGGTCTCCTTTCAATTATCAGCGACAAGCATGGTTTATCCGCAACCCGGTCAGGAAGAAAATTATTTAAAAGGAATGCAGAACTTTTTGGGGGAAGCAAGACTACTTTTTGGAAAGTTTGACATTGAAGGAATTGTTTTTATAAAAGATTTTTTTGAGGAAAATGGTACAGCATATATCGTGATGGAATATGTAACTGGGATGACTTTACGGGAATATGAAAAAAAGAAAGGAAAGATCAGTGAAGCAGAGGCATATAAATTGTTACTGCCTATTGTAAAAGCAATTTCCTATTTACACAGTATGGGAATTATCCATTGTGATATTAGTCCGGATAACCTGATTTTTTGTCAGAAAAACCATTTAAAATTGATAGATTTTGGAGCTGCAAAATTAAAAGGATATCAGAAAGGACAGAAAAAAGAAATTCAGAAAGAAACATATTATAAAGGAAGTTATACTCCACCAGAGCAATATTATGATGTAAAGGAAATCGGTCCGTGGACAGACATTTATGCCCTCTGTGCAGTATGGTATGAACTGCTTACTGGCAATAAAGTACCGCTGGCTATCGAACGAATGCAAAGAGATAAGCTGAAACCTGTTTCCACAGTAATAGCTGTATCTCCACAAATGGAAGAAATCCTTCAACGTGGACTTTCTGTAGAGATACCAAAACGATATTTTTGTGCAGTAAATTTGTATTATGACATAAAGAAAACGGAGCAATTTGTCAATAAAACAGATAAATTTATCAGGCAGACAGATAAAATAAACGTGGAAATACAGAAAAAAGAAGCTCAAAAAACAGAGAGCGAACTCAAAAAATATATGAAAGCAATTAGACAGAACTGGGGAGGCTTATGGCTGTGGATTACAACTGAAGTCAATGAAAAAAATATTACACAAAAAGGAAAATGGATTTCAAAAAGACGAATAAAGCGAGGAATGCAGATAATCATAGCCATTATGATGCTAGCACTATTTACTGGAATCGGACGAGAAATTTATATCTATAAATATCCAGAGCAATATTTTGCTTACAAAGTAAAAAAGAATACAGAATATTACCTGCTGCATCCCAGAAAGAATGAATATACAAATAAGCAGATGGGGTATGAGAAATTGGTAGAAAATATCAATAAGTTGGCTTACAAGAGAAAAGAAGACAAAGAATACGCTTATTGTACATATGAACTTTCAGAGAAAGATTTAAAAAAGTTGAATCTGATAAGTAATGAATATGAGACATTACCTCTTTCAGAAACAGATATGGAAAAAGCCATTGTGATATTTATGCAGATAAAAAGAAATGATATTGAATCAATATCAACAGACTATGATAATGAGATTATACAAAGAAAATATGGAAAGATAAGAGAAATTAAGGTAGATGCAAAGGAGAAAAAAGAAATTACTTATGCGAACCAAGAAAGGATAAGGATTATTTATGATCCAGTAGATCAGTGTACTTACGAAATCTCCTTTACAGGAAAATTTAAAAGAATTAAAAAATTTATAGAGTGCATGCAGCCACTTTTATGCCCGGATAATTACCTTACAGATGTGGATTATAATTATATTTTCTCGGAAATAAAAAAGAAAAAAACAACGAGTTCATATGATATAGGACCGGATTATGCGTTAGAATTAACCAGAGATGATAATGAGGACAATCCTTATACAGAGTATACTACAAGTATAAAGATGAAGTTTTTTTTGAATCCTTTTTATTAGAAATAAAATTCTATATATAGAGAATCAGAAATAAAAGATTCTAATAGGTATATTAGAAAAAATTTAAATATACCTTGATAAATATGGAGAAAAATATGCAACAAAAAGAAAAAATTTATATACGAAATCGATACAAAATAGAAACAATTTTAGATTCTGGAGGATTTGGGATTACCTATCTTGCGGAAGATACAGAATTTTGTCAGAAAGTAGTATTAAAAAAGTATTGTCCGTTAGAAGATAGGAAAATATCCTATGAAAAGGGAAAGAAAGACTTTTTAAGAGAAGCTAGAACGCTATCTGCACTTTCTGACATAACGGCAATAGTCAGGGTGTTAGATTATTTTGAGGAAAGGGGAGATGCCTATATTGTAATGGAGTATGTCAAAGGACACAGCCTCCGCAAATACATTGAAAATCGTATTGAATCGATGAATTTTAGTCAGGCATGGGATTTTTTTCTTCCAATAATTGATGCTTTAGAAAAAATGCATGAAAAAAATCTGATTCACCGCGATATTAATCCAGACAATATTATTGTGCGGGAAGACGAAACATTAAAACTTATTGACTTTGGTTCTGCCAGAGAATATGCAAGCGATGTAACAATGACAGCCATAGTTAAAGGTGGTTATGCTCCACCAGAACAGTATATGAGAAAGGGAAAACAGGGTCCGTGGACAGATGTGTATTCTATCTGTGCTACAATTTATGAAATGATTACTGGAGTCATTCCAGAATCATCTATTGAGCGACAGAATAAGGATAAATTATATCCACCATCCTCCTATGGGTGTGAGATAACCCCACAGCAGGAGGAATCTCTGATGAAAGGTCTTTCCCTTGATTATAAAAGACGATATCAGAATATTGTGCAACTAAAGCAAAGTCTGTCGTCTAAAAAAGAAAAAGAGACAGCCAGCGGGCGAAAAGATAAACGAAACAGAAATAAATTGGGGAGGAACTTAATTGTTATTGTACTTATGGTCGGAAGCATATTCATTAGCGCAATGACTGTAAAAAAGCATAAAACTGATTTATACAAAGCAGAGCAAAAGGAATGGCAGGAAAAAAGCTTAAGAGAATATCCAAGAGATTCCAAACAACGGTTGCTTTTACTGGATTATCTTGCAAGATATGGACAATATAAAGGTCAGGCAGGTGAGGAAAAAATTTATTTTCTTCCTGAATGGGCGGCACAAAAAATAAATGTTAGATGTGATTTTGGTTTCTTCCCTCAAAAAAAGGAAGAGTACATTTCTTATCTAAGGCGTAAAGGAATATCACTAAAATTAGAAGATAAGAGGTATCAAGGGGTTATATATATAAAACCTGTGACAGGAACACTTCGAACTTATTTTTCTTATACAGAAATCTATGATATTGGACAAAATTGTGGGATGAATATCGTTTATGATGTCACTACCCATGAAGTTACAAGAGCTGTATTCTACCGTAAAAATAAAAGACAGAAATTAGACTATTTGATATCGATAGCTTCCCAATCTATAATATTTTTTGCAAAAGATTGGGAACTTCCGCTAAAAAAGACACAACAAAAAGTAAAAGAACTGGCAGAGGATTATGAAAAAGAAGAGAAAAATGAAGGAATCTATAGCTGGATTAGTGTATATGACGGCAGTATAGGATGTAAAATGGAAAAATGGTGTGGAACAGCATTACAGGTATTTAGTTATACAGGATATTGACAAACATAAAATTATGAAGAAAATAACTGAACAAGAAAAATAAAAAATACGAATATAATATCTTTTAATCAAAAAAATGTCATAAAAAATAGTACAAAAAACAAAATTGAAAAAAAGAAGTTGTACAATCAGAAAGGAGAAAGACAGCAAAGGAGCAAAAAAGTGGAATCTTATTATAGATTACAATACGAAATTTTAAGATTAATTGATGATGGAAAAATAAGTGAAGCACAGCAGTATCTTTGGAAAAAAGTGCATCAGCAGGATACTGATGCACTCGCAATTATAGGATTCCTCTATTTTTATGGTGTCGGACTAAAAAAAGATGAACAAAAAGGAAAAAAAATACTGCAGGAAGCCGTTCAAAAAGGGAATGTGGTAGCAGCAGATTTTATAAAAAATATTGAATAAGAGAAATATTGAAATTATGATACATAAGGGTTATAATTATATTTATACTAATGAATATAATGATAAAGATACTGATGTATTATCATATATATTATTCTGGTAATTTTTTCAGGAGACCGGCAATATATGTCTTTACAAGCGCCCTGTCATCCACTGAAAGCAGATTCCAACAGCTGATTAGGTTCTGCTGTTCCGGATTTAAGGAAGAAAGAGCATCGTTATTATCAGCAAAAAATTCAGATAAAGACATATGAAAAGCATCACAAATCTTACATAAAGTGCTGATAGAAGGGACATTTCCACGACGAAAAAGATTATTTAAAGTTGAGTATGGAATAGAAGATTCCATAGAAAGTCTGTAAAGAGACCAGTTTCTCTCATTACAAAGATTTTTAATTTGTTTTAAAACAAATTCATCTGGATTTTGATTTAACACAATGGACTCCTTTCAGATTAAGAAATATCCGTAATGTCAGATTAAAAAATTTAGCATTACTTACTATATTTTAAAACATAAGAACTATTAAGAGTAGATTTAAAAGGAAATATACATTATGACTCAAATGAGTGATGAATTTTATGTAAACTTAGTGTGAGGAAAAAATGGGTGTGGCAGGAAAGGCGTTTTTTCTTTTTCTAATTTTATTGGGTATCCGATTATGGATAAAGAAAGTTTTGGATATAGAAAAGGATAATAAAAAGATAGAAACTACTTTAGAAATAATGAATCAGTCATATACAGAATTACAGGAACAAATAGATGCTGCAAGAAAATATCGGCACGATATTCCCAAGCATCTTCACATAATGGAAGAAGTCGTTTTAGGTCTTTCAGATGGAAAGTATTGCGATGACAAATTGTTAAATGCAATCGCTCACATGAAGGTAGAAAAATGCCTGGAGAAAAACATTGATTTAAAGATAACATTTTCCATGAGCGAAAAAAATATTTCCACAAAGCTTCCCATTCAAGAAATTGATTTTAACGGTCTGGTTCAGAATCTTCTCGACAATGCGATAGAGGAATGCTGTCGCATTCCAGAATCTTCAGAAAGAAAAATTATCTGGACGATTGATCAGATTTCTGAGGGGATAAAAATATGGGTAGCGAACAGCTGTAATAATACAGAAAATATTGATTTTGTAACTGGAAAAGAAGATAAAAAATCACATGGATGGGGAGTAAAAATAATAAAAGAAACAGTTGCTGCTACAGGTGGAAGGATAGATTATATAAAAGCGGGGACGAATCAAATTCATGTAGAAGTCTTTATGCCATTTGCAAAATTATGACCAGGAAAAATAAAATAACTACAATACAGAAAATAATTATCGGACTACGGAGGAACTGATAAATGTCAATCACAATGATTCTCAATATCCTTACAGAAAACAGAATAATGCTAATAGAAGCAATATTGGGTAATATATTGATCTGTATCGCTGTGTATACCTTATTTGGTAAGAGAAAATATGTCTGGTTTTTTCCAGCAGCCTGTGGTGTACGATATATTTTTTATAATATTGGCTTGCTTTCTATTTGGAATGCTATGTACGGAACACAAAACTGGTACAAAATTACAATGTCCACATGTGCAAGCATCACCGCAGTTGGACTCGTCATTTTTACCGCATTTCTTTGGAAAGAACCTCTGGCAAAAGTTCTGACGGGTGTTTTTGCTATAGAATGCATAAATGATGGTATTCTCTATCAGGCAATGCGAATGAAGCTTTCTTTATTACAGGAATGTCTAGTAGTAATATTGATATTCAGTATTATCTATATCATTGTACGTCCAATAATTAAAAAATATCGAACCTATACAATAAAACACGAAGTTATTTGTCTGACCATTGTATTCACGTATTTTATTGGAGGCTGGATGAGTAATTTTCTGTATAATACTTCGGCAAGTCTTCGCCAGAAACCAATGTATCTGTTGGCAACAAGTCTTTGTATTGGTGGTGGATGCGCACTTATCCTCGCTTTTGTAATACATACCAGAAATATTTTCCGCAAGAAAAAAGAATTAGAACAAAATAAAAAACAAATGGAAAACTATTACAGAGAAATCCAACAGGAAATAAAAGAATTAGGCGATTTCAAAGCAAGTGTAGAAGGTGCTTTAGGTGACCTTGCCGATTTAAGTAGTAATCTTTCTCAAAAAGAAAAAAAGGAACAGGTTAAAACTTATTTGGACAGCCTTAAAACACGATACCAAAGTCTAAATCAGCTCTTTTTCTGCGAAGACTATTTGATAGATGGAATTCTCACTGATTTTGCTGCTTTCTGCAAACAGCAGGAAATCGAAGCTGATATCCTCTTTCAAAATTATCACAGAGGAAATATTCAGATAGAGGATATTGTGGATATTCTTTTAAAATTTATAAAGTATGCGAAAATTGCCGGAAAAGTACAACTACATGTTGCAGCAGTAAAAAATCAATTGATATTTTCTATGAAACTAACAGAAAAAAATATGGGGAAAACAGCAATTTATATTTCCAAAAGACTGTTTAAGAAGTATATTAAGAAATATGATGGGGAAATTCAATTAGAGAAAAATAATGAAGAGGTATCGGTTATTATGGGTTTGAAACGAATATGAAAAGGGGATAAAAAGTGTTAGTAGTAGGAATATGTGATGATGATAAGATTTGGCTAGAAGAAAGCAAAGAAATAATTATAAAATTTGCACAAAAGACAAAGATAGAGTTGCAAATTCAGTGTTTCTCAAATAAAACGCAATTATTAGGATATAGTGGCACACCGTTAGATGCACTTTTTCTTGATATTGAGCTGGGAAATAATGAAAATGGAATTCATCTGGCAAAAAGATTAAATACTCATTGGAATGATTGTAAGATCATTTGCATGACCAATTATCTGTACTATGCTACAGAGGTGTATGATACTGAACATATCTGGTTCATTTTAAAATCACAGTTTGAAAAGAAAATAAAAGATGTATTTAATAGAATACTTCATGATAAAGGAAAACAACAGGAAAAGATTGTGTTAAAGACAATCGGAAAGCAGATGATGTCAGTTGCACCAGCAGATATTTATTATTTTGAAAGAGAAAAGAGAACTACCAGAGTAGTCACTACATGGGGAGAATATCAGGTATGGGATAAACTTGATGATATTATGAAACAATTGCCGGAATTGGATTTTTCAAGATGCCATAATAGTTTTATTGTACATTTTCGGTATGTACAGGAATTACAAAGAGATGGATATCTTCTTTATAATAAGGATTTTGTCCAGATAAGCAGAGGGTATAATTCAAAAACCAAAGAGGATTTTTTGAAATGGTCAATTTTATATATGTAAAATTGTAATTTAAAAGTAAATAATGAAAGGATAATCTACAAGTAACGGATAGTGCTGATTAGGGGGCACTGTCTGTTTTTTTATTGCTAAAAAGAAAAAAGCTATCTGTAAATATAAATATGATACCAAAAATTACAAAAAATCGACAGTTTGTGCATACTATATTGAATCATTTTGTACAAATTATATAATAAATTTTATAAACAGGAGGTAACTCCGAGAAAATTATGAAGAAACAAAGGAGGAAATTAGTATGAAGAGGATAAGGTGTTTTGCTTTATTTTTAACAATGTTAGTAGCGTGTATGTTTATGCCGACTAATGTTCAAGCAGAGGAGGCAACAGATGTTGCTCAGGAAGTATTAGAAGCAAGAACAGGAGTTTTGAGAATTAATGTTGGAGCTAAGGTAACAGGAAATACTGATGCTACGTTGATCCAGGTAGGCAGTGGATTTCTGATTGGAACAGAAGATGGGGATCAGCGTGTTATTACAAATTATCATGTAGTAGATGCAGCAAATTCTATTAATGAATTTGCTAAAGATACGAACACGCCTGTAAAGAACATCAAGAGAGTTATTCAGGTTGTTATTGCATCTAACGATGTTTCTGTTGATGCAGAATTAGAGCAGTCTTCAGAAGCAAATGATATTGCAATTTTGAAATTAAAGAAAAATATTTATAACAGCAAATGCTTTTCTTTATCATCTAAAGCAAATCTTCAGGAAACACAAACAGTATATGCACTGGGATATCCGTATGAACAGACAACATATGGACAGGATTTCAGTAAATTGAAAAATGAAGATGTTACAATTGAGAAAGGCGCAGTTTCTAAATTTACTACAAAAGGCGGAACCAATGTTATCGTTAATAGTGCGCAGATTAGCAGAGGTAATTCTGGTGGACCATTAGTAGATTCTCAGGGAAATGTTGTGGGAGTAAACTCTTACACATTAGGAACTTCTGATGGTGGAAATTATTATTATGCAATTGAAATTGATACGGTTCGCGAAATGTTAGATGCTCTTGGAATTCAGTATACAAGTGCAGATGGAAGTACACAGGGAGCAAATGTACAGGAAGGAACAGATGCAACACAAGAAGCAGGAGAAGAAGAAACAACAGAAGCACAGCCGGAAGCAGATAAATCAGCATTAGACAGTGCAATCAGTGATGCAGGAGATGTTGATCAGAGTAAGTACACAGAAGACTCTTTTAAAGTGTTTGAAGAAGAGTTAGAAAGTGCAAAAACAGTAAGTGGAGATGCAGCAGCAACACAGAATCAGGTAGATGCAGCAACAAATACTTTAAAGAGTGCCCAGGAAGGCTTAAAAGAAAAATCCAATAAGATGATTTTTATTGCTATTGGCGGTGTGGCATTTGTCATTATTATTGTAGTGCTGATTATTGTAATGTCTAGCAAAAAGAAGAAAAAAGCAAATTCAAGTTCTAATCAGAGCATGAATAACGGTCCAGTGAATGGTGGTGGTTTTACTCCTCCATCTGGTGGCGGCTTTAATACTACAGGTGGCGGCTTCAAAGATTCAGGAAATGGAAATATGCAGTACAACAGTCCGTCACAGGATTACTACGGAGAGGGAGCAGGCGAGACCAGTGTATTAAATGAAGGAGCAGGTGAGACAACACTTTTAAGTGGTCAGAGTATGGCACAGGCAACATTATATCGTGAGAGTAACTGTGAGAATATCCGTATTAATAAAGGTGTTTTTACTCTTGGAAAAGAGCGAAAGAAAGTAGATTACTGTATTTCTGATAACAGTTCTGTAAGTAGAACACACGCAGAGGTTGTTGCAAAAAATGGTACATTCTATCTGATTGATCAGAAGTCAACAAATGGTACATACTTAAATGATGTACGGTTGAATCCATTACAGGAAATGGAACTTAAAAATGGAGATAAAATCCGGATTTCAGATGAAACTTTTGTATTCAAATTAATGTAATGGGGATGAGTGGATGGACTTTTTAATTGCTGCCCATACAGATGTGGGCATTAGAAAGAAAACCAATCAGGATTCCGTATTGATAAAAGTGGCAGATACAGATTGCGGTAAAGTTTGCTTTGCCGCTGTCTGTGATGGAATGGGTGGACTTAGAAAGGGAGAGTTGGCCAGTGCTACATTGATCAGAGATTTTTCAGATTGGTTTGATAGTGAATTTCCGGAAATTCTATATGAAGGATTAGATACGATTGTTCTTCGAAAAAGCTGGGAAAGAGTCGTTTCCATTTGTGCAAAAGAACTGGAAAGATATTCTTCTGATAATCAGGTTCGTATGGGAACAACTGCAGCAGTATTGCTTTTAGCGCAGCATAGATATTTTATTTTAAATATTGGGGATTCAAGAGTATATGAGCTTACGGATCGAGTATGGCAGATGACAAAGGACCAGACCTTTATCCAGAGAGAGATGGATATGGGAAGAATGACTCCGGAAGAAGCAAGAAAGGATTCAAGACGAAATGTGCTTCTACAATGCGTGGGAGCTTCTGATTTTATCAATCCGGAATTTCTTACAGGACAGATGGCAGAGAATGCGGTATATATGCTATGTTCTGATGGATTTCGTCATGTGATTACTCCTGAGGAGATATTTAATCGTTTGAATCCGGTAAATATGCAGGATGAGGAAACGATGAGACAGCAATTGGTATATCTGACAGACTTAAATAAATACCGAAGAGAAGATGATAACATTTCAGCGGCTGCAATACGCATTTACTGATAGAAGGAGAAAATATGCTTGAGATAGGTTCCTTAGTAGATGGAAAGTATAAGATATTAAATGTAGTTGGCAAAGGCGGTATGAGTGTTGTTTATCTTGCGATGAATGAAAGAGCAAATAAACAGTGGGCGATTAAGGAAGTCAGAAAAGATGGAGTACAGGATTTTGAAGTGGTCAAACAAAATCTTATCGTAGAAACAGATATCTTGAAGAATCTGAATCACCCAAATTTGCCAAGTATAATTGACGTTATAGACCGAGAGGATTCCTTCCTGATTGTAATGGACTACATAGAAGGAAAGGCTCTTAGTGATGTTTTAAAGGAATATGGGGCACAGCCACAGGAATACGTAATTGAATGGGCGAAACAGTTATGTGATGTGCTTGGATATCTGCATTCCAGAGTGCCACCGATTATTTACAGGGATATGAAGCCGTCAAATGTTATGCTAAAGCCGGATGGAAACCTGACTTTGATTGACTTTGGTACGGCGAGAGAATTTAAAGCCTCGAAAGTGGAGGACACAACTTGTCTTGGAACAAGAGGATATGCAGCTCCGGAGCAGTATGGAGGACATGGACAGACTGATGGAAGAACAGATATTTACTGTCTTGGTGCAACAATGTACCATCTTGTCACTGGTCATAATCCATCTCAGCCGCCATATGAAATGTATCCGATAAGAAACTGGGATCCAAATCTTTCGAGTGGTTTAGAAGAAATTATTATAAAATGTACAAAGTATAATCCCGAAGACAGATATCAGAATTGTCAGGAATTGATGTATGCTTTAGAGCATTACGATGAACTAGATGACCGATATAGAAACGCGCAGAAAAAGAAGATGCGAATCTTTACAGTAACGGCAGCGTTAACAGTTATGTTCGGAATTGGTGCCATTTTTGGAGGAGTACAAGAGCGAAAAATAAAAAAGCAAAGTTATCAGGCATGGCTTGACCGGGCACAGACTTCCACAACATTGTCAGAAAAGGCAGGGTATTATGCACAGGCAATCCGCCTTAATCCAAGGGATAAAGATGCATACATGACAATGATAGATGATTTGGTAAAGGATGAAGAATTCTCATCAGATGAAGAACAGGCAGTTGCATCTGCGATTCATGCACGTAATGGAAATATTGAAAATCTTGAATATCTGAAAAAAGACAGAGAAGGATTTACAGAATTTTCTTATGAAATGGGAATAAATTATTTCTTTAAATTCAAAGGAAATGGTGGAAAGGCAGCTTCACGTACATGGTTCCAGTATGTTTTAAGTGTAGATAATGGTTATATTGACAGCAAACAGAAGAAGAGAGCAGAAATTTATGACCGTATTGCTTCTTACTATGAATCTTTAGGAAAAGAGGATAAGAGTGGGGAAAAGGCAACAGCAGGATATTCGAACTTCTTTAAGGATCTGGTAGAGTTAAATAAAAATGAACTTACGGATATGGGAAATAATACAACAGCCATTACTCTTTATAACGAAATTGCAAATCAGATAGGTGCCAATGCATCAAACTTTTTAACGCAGGGTGCGGTTACAAAAGAGGATTTAGATGGACAGTTAGATCTCATAGCGAGTCGCTTGGCTCAGCTTAATGTATCTACAGATAAGGCAGCAATTAACTTGAGTAAAAATGTGCAGGATGCCAGAAATAAGACAAATGCTGCGGCGAATCTTCTTGAAAAAAGAAATGGTACAGATAACAGCAATAAGACAACGATGCAGTAAGGGGGAAAATCAGGATGGATAATATGCAAAGATTAGAAAGTCAAATCAGTATGTATCATACGATTTTTATGATTTGTATCGTCTTGTTTGTTCTCTTTTTACTGGTAGATATTTTTTTATTTATCAAACTGGATATCCGAAAAGTTATTGGTTTTCTTACTGGAAAGACAGCTAGAAAAACAATCGAGGAAATGAAAGCCGGAGGCTTTGGAGAAAGTGCAAGGCTTTCTGGTAAAGTTTCAGGAACAAAAAAGAAGAAAAAAGCAAAAGATTCAAAGAGTAAACGAAAGGGCATGGACATCATGACTCCTTCCGGACAGATTAAGCTGCCGGGAAGTGACGAGGTTATGCAATCTACGGGAAGTGATATTACAGATGTTTTACATGGAAGTGAGCCAACAGATCCGATTGCAGAAGAGACCTCGTCAGCAACAGATATTCTTGAAGAAAGACAAAAACCTTCTCATAAAGGATATTTTAAAATTGTGAAAGAAATCATGCTGACTCATACCGATGAAGTAATCTGAGAGTGAGCAAAAGAAGAACGGGAGGAAAGTGACATGAAAGGAAAAAAGCATAGCAAAAGGCTTGCTGCCTTTATGCTTGCACTGGTTCTTATAGCAACAACGGTTATAAATCCGGGAAGTATTACTTCTGTATTTGCGGAGACCGCAGAAGAAGCTAAAACAGCATCTGAGAAAAAGACAGAGGCAGAGAAAAAAGAAGAACCGACAACAAAAGCAAAAGAAGAAACAACGACAGCAAAAAAGGAAGAGACAACAACAAAGGCGAAAGAAGAAGTAACAACAGCCAAAAAAGAAGAGACAACAACAAAGGCGAAAGAAGAAACAACAACAGCCAAAAAAGAAGAGACAACAACAAAAGCGAAAGAAGAAACAACAACAACCAAAAAAGAAGAGACAACCAAGCCAGAAGAAGGAACGACTGGAAATAGATCAGCTAAAAAGCTAAAAACAGTTGGAAATCCTAATGCAGCGGGCAGTTCTACAGAAAAGGATAAGACGGAAGAAGATAAGAAAGAGGAAGAAGTAAAAACTTATACCGTATCTTCTGGAACTTATACAAAAGGAACAATTACAGTCAATGCTGTAAAAAAAGATGGTACAGACGTAAAGACAACAGCCGATGATGAAAATGCAATTCATTTAGAGGATATTAAGGCAGACAGCACCTTGACAGTTACTTTCAAAGTAAACGAAGCTGCTGGAATGAAGATTGCTTCTGCAAAAGTAGATGGCAAAGAATATATAACTAATTCTAAGGAAGATAAGAGTACAGTAACTGTTGAAAATGTAAAAGTTACAGAGAATATAACGATTAGCGCATCTTTTGTTGAAAAAACAATGGAACTTCAGGAGAATACACAGTACTCTATCAAAGACAGAAAAGTGACCTTTGAAGCATCAGCTTATAATTTTAATCAGTATAAAGTTAATGATGGAAAATGGACAGAGATTTCCGATAAAAAGGAAAATCCAAAGACATTTGGAACAGACGGAAAATACACGATTCAAATGAGACATTACAGCGAAAAAGTGGGTCACACTTATACTTCTCAGAAGAAAAAAATTGTGATAGATACAGAGGCACCAATTATTGAGGCAATGAAAGCTGACGGATGGGTAGATGGTAGTTACAGCCTGACAATACCAGTAACGGATAAAGTCAGTGGAGTAGAGAAAATCAGTTGGGTTTCTGGAAATAAAAAAGGTGAGATTACAGGCTCTAATGGAAAGTTTGTGTTAGCGGCAGATAAGATTCTTGAGGGAGAGCATACATATTCTTTTACAGCAGCAGATAAAAAAGGTAACATAACAGAAAAAGCAGTGTCTGTTATGATTAAAAAAGATTCTGTGAAACCAGAATTAAAAGTAACAGACAGTGCAGGACAGGAGTTAAAAGGTCTTAATGGCTGGTATGGAAAGAACGAAAAGATTTCTGTAAAAGTAAAGGCTGGGGCTTCTGGTATTACAGAAGTAACATATGCAGCAAATGGAAAAACGCAGACACTCGGAAAGACAGCAGCAAATAAAGAAGCAGAATATACATTTACTCCGATGGAGGGAAGTTATTATTCTGAAATCAAAGCTGTAAGTGGCAGTGGGGTAGAAACTACAGTTGCAAAGACAATCCAGTTGGATGTTACGGCACCAGAAAATGGCTGTATTAAATATGTTGTAAAAGACAGTGATGCAGAAAATGAAAAAGATAAAAGCTATACAGTAGAAAGTCTTGCAGATTTAGCAGAAGATGATGATACATTATCTGTTGACATTGAAGTATTTGTACAGGATGTTTTATCCGGCATAGCTTCTATAAAAGCAGAAAATCTTACCTTTAGTTCACCAAAGACAGTGGCACTTGATGGAAAAGAAGGTTCTTACTATGAAGTTACTGCTACAGGACTTACTGTAGCACAGGCAAAAGCATTAAGGGTAAAAGCAACAGATATCGTAGGAAATGTATGTGATGATGTAGCTTTAGAGGTTATCTCTAAGAATTCTAAGGTAACAAAACTTGGAGATATTGTGGCACCTACATTTGCAGTCAATATGAAAGAAACCCCGGTAAAGACGGAGAATGATACGTTATATTATGATAAGGCGGTTACTCCGGAATTTATCGTTAATGAAGCAGAAAGCTTTAAAGATAAAGCAGGAAAGATTGACTACAGTTATACAGTGAATAAAGCAGGAGTTGACATTACTGATATTTCAGAAGATGGAAGTGTTCATACTTTTAAAGCACCAGAATTGACAGATGGAACGTATACAATTACTTTTAAGTATACAGATGGTGCTGGGAATATAATGAAGTCTGATAGTGAAAAGCTGACAGGTGGAATTTATATGTCACAAACTATCGTAGTAGATACTAAAATGCCAATAATCAGCAATATAGATATTACAGATAACTGTAAAGCAGGATGTAAAGATGGCGATGTCTATTACATGGATGGACAGGGTATTAATTTCAATTTTACAGTAACGGATGAGAATGTGGCACCAGAAGATATCGAAATCGTTGCTAAGAATGAAGATGGTAATGAACAGGTCATTACAAACTTTACAAAAGAAAATTCTAAAGTTGATGGAAAAACAGTGTGGAACTGTAAATGTACTGTAAAAAATGGTGATTTAGCAGATGGTGTATGGACATTCAAAGTACAGATAAAAGATCAGGTAAATCATCGTAAAGAACAGATTGTAAATTATAAGTATGATTTTAGTCTGGAAGCGCCAGAAATAACAATTACATATAATAAGCCAGAAAAAACAGTAACAAAAGATACAACAGATTATACCAATGAAACTTATACTGTGCAGATTCAGATTGGAAATGAGAAAGAAGATGCTGAAGGAATAAATGTTGCTTTAGATGCACAGGAAAATGGTAATGCATACGCAGTCACTCCAGAGGAAAATGGAAATATTTATACCTATACTTTTGATGGAAAAGATAAGGAAGAGTGTATTTATACCTTTAATGTTACCTGTACCGATAAACATAAAAGAAGTCTTACAATAAAAGAAGGTTCTGAGGCAGTTAAGGGTTTCCGAACGATTGTGGTCGATAAAAAAGCTCCCGAAATCAGCCAGCCTGTATTAGGTGCAGACGACAAAAATAAAGATATAAATTGTCCTGAAAAAGAAGATGGAAAATATTATCCAAATGCGACAGGAACGAAATTAAGCTTTAGTGTAACAGAAAAAAATATGAGCTTAGACAAAAACGGCAATCCAGTTGCGGATGCAGTCAAAGTAATCGGTACCAGACAGGATAAAACAGAAACAGCAGAACTGTTGTGTGGAAAAAACTGCACAGTCTCTGTGGAAAAAAATACACCTGATACATGGAACTTCACTTATGATATAAAGAATGACTCCTTTGATGAGGGTGACTGGACATTTACGGTAGCAGCAAAAGATTTCTTAGATAATACTGAAAATAAAGATGTAGATGGAATATTTAGCTTTGACAAAAGAAAACCAGAAATAATAGTTAGTTATGATACTGCAAATGAGAAAGTGTATGAAGGTGATTCTACGCATTATACAAATGCAGAAGAATATAAGGTTACTGTCAAAGTTACAAATTATGAGAAAGATGCTAATAAAGTAAAGGTAAGATTTGTAAACGATTCTGCTGTACAAGAAGAAGTAAGCAATGAATTTAAACGAGTAGATAATAGTAATACGTTTGAATATACATTTAAAACTTCAGAAGATGATGAAGTAAAGTATGAAGGTTTACAAATAGTCTGCGTGAACGATAATAGCATTTCATCAGACATAGAAGTATTAGATACTATTGTAACGGACAGAAAAGCACCAGTAATTACTGTAAATTCTATTAATGCAGGCAAGAATAAATCTGCGAAATTTGATGGAAAAAATCATATTTATCTGAAGGTAGATGGCAAAACAGAATCGTCCATTAAATATTTAATTGATGAGACTTATTTAAAAGATGACAGTGTACAGTTAGTATCTGCCCAAGCCGCAGAGAATAACATTATAGTAGACAAGGCAGAATGTAGTACAAAAAATGAAAATACTCAGGTATTTTCTATTAATAGTGGTTATTGGACTAACGTTAAGGAAAGTACGGATACATTGACCTTAAAAGCACAGGATAAAGCTGGGAACTCTGCAAAGATAGCAGACAAAAATAAGGCTTTAGCTGACAACAGTATCATTATTGATCGTGTTGCTCCAGAACTTACTGTAACTTATGCTGATGAGGCAGCTAATAAGACGGATAAAGCAGAAAAAGCAGGAAAGAGTAATGGAAAAGAACTGTTCTATAAGAATACGGTGACTCCAGAATACAGTATTAGAGAAAACAACTATCTTGGTGATACTGAGTTTGAAGAAAGTACTACTAATAACACTACACAGGATGCAGAAAAGGCAGCAATTGAGTCTAAGACCATTGCAACTTATGCTGCAAATGAATGGTCAGATAAAAACGTTGATGAACCTAAAATAACAAAAGAAGGTTCCATAACTTACGATGCGGACAGCCACAACTACTTTACAATTACTTATACTGATCCATCAGGAAATAAATTAGTGTTAAATAAGGCGACGTATGGTTCTTTTGATGAGAAAAAAGCGCTTTATCAGAGTCCAGTTACAACGGTTGATAAAACTACACCTGTCATTGAAGCAAGAACAATAACAGGTCATCAGAAAGCTACAGCATACAATAAAGATAAGAAGACAGGAAGACAGTATTATTCTGATGATGCAGTTTCTATTGAAATTAAAGTAACAGAAGAAAACTTTAAAAATGCGTTATTCGGAAATACTATTGCTGGTTTAGGTGAGGAAAAAGCTACCTCTACAGGATTTAAGATTACTTACAGTAAAGATGACAGAATATCTGATGCAATAGAGAATATCATATGTTCTGATACAACTGATGCATCTCTTACAGAAGATAGTACAAAAGATTATAAATGGAATCCGAAAGGCTGGAAATCAGACTATGTAGGTGGCAAGCGTGTCTGGACGAACACAGTTACCTTCTATACAGAAAAAAACTACAATATTTCTTATGATTGTACAGATTTGGCAGTAAGGAAGGCTGATTCAGAGAGTGACAAAATTACGATTGACCGCACCAAACCAGAAATTAATCTGGTAACAATTGATACAAATGGTCATAAGAATGATGCAGAGGGAACTTTAAACAGTGATTTTGTTTTCCGAAAAGGAAGTGAACATGCAAGTTTATTAGACTTCTATGACTATGTTACTTTTGGTTATTTCACAAAAGGAAAAATTGCTGTTGTAATTGAAGCACATGATGATGTTTCGGGTATTCAGTATGTTGATGTTGATATAGATGGAGAATCTTCTGAGAGACATCTGATTAGTGATACTGCAAAAGGAAACGGCATGACACATAAAAGTGGTAATACCTGGGGAACAATTATCATAAAGGATGCGGATTACAAAGGTAAGATTAAAGCGAAACCTACGGATATGTCCGGGAATACTGCGAGCAAGTATACAGAGCCTAGAGGTGTGATTTCTGAAACGCAGTCTCAGCATAATAAAGCAAAGACAATGAAAATCACTACTCTTACAAAACCAAGTAATACAGCCAATGGAATTAATTACTATAACCGCAGTGTTGCAGTAAATATTTCAATGGGAGACAGTCATTCTGGTCTGAAATCCTGGGGTTATACAGCAGGAACAGCAGTAAAAGACAACAAGAATTACGGAGAAGCAGCAGGAACTACTGATAAAAATGGCAATCCTACTGTAAATAATGTATATTCTATGAACAAGACAGTGACGATGGCTGCAGGAGATACAAACTATACCAATAAAGATAATCCGACAATGGTAGAGACAGAGTTTGAGGATAATGCAGGCTGGACGGAAAAAGCAAATGAAAAATATGTTATTGATGATAAGAAGCCGATAATCAAGGTTGACTGGACAAGTTCAGCAAACGTTATGAATGAAAAATATTATAAGGCAACCAGAGTGGCACATATTACAGTAACAGAGCGTAACTTTAATGAGGCTGGTGTGGACTGGCAGATTAATAATGAGACAGGTGTTGTAAAGAGTGGATGGTCTCATAATGGAGATACACATACCTGTGATGTATCCTTCACAAAAGATGGTGACTTTATCCTTAACTTTAAGATTACAGACTATGCAATGAATTCTGATAGTTATAAAGGAGAAGAATTTACGATTGATAAGACTGCTCCTGTAATTTCTATTAGTTTTGACAGAAATAATCCTTCTAATGGATATTATTTTAACACACCAAGAACAGCCACTCTTCATATTGAAGAACATAACTTTGCAGCAAAAGATGTAACTTATGAACTTAGTGGAAGCAATGATGGAAAAGGAATTGGAAGTCCGACAGCAGGTGGCTGGTCTACAGGTTCTGACCACCATACAGCATCTATCTACTATGGAAGTGATGGAGAGTTTTCACTGAACTTTAACTATACCGATATGGCTGGTAATCCGGCAAATAAGATTCAGACAGAGAAATTTGTTATTGACCTCACAAAACCAGTATGTAAGATTACGAATGTAGAAGACCATGCGGCTTACAATGGAAAGGTTGCACCAGGAATTGAATATTCGGATACGAACCTTGATGAGAATCAGGTAACAGTAAAATTGGTAGGTAATAAAGTAGGTAATGCTTCTTATGAGAAGAATGCACCAGTAAGTATCCATAACGGAAGAACGGTACAGTGGAAAGATTTTGCCAGAAAAGAAAAGGTAGATGATATCTACACGATGGAATTAACCATTAAAGATAAAGCGGGAAATGAATCTACAGATAAGAAAGTATTCTCTGTAAACCGTTTTGGTTCTAACTACATTTTTGGTACAGATACGCAGGCTCTTCTTGATAAGATTTACAGTAATCAGGAAATCCCAGTCGAAGTCAGAGAGATTAATGTAAATAGTCTAAAAGAAAAAGCTATCTCTGTAAAGAATGAGGATAACGAGATTACAGAACTTCAGGCAGGATCAGATTATACTGTTACAGAAGGAAACGATAAGTATAAATGGAAAGAATATCGTTATGTGATCAATGGTGATGTATTTGCCCAGGAAAGTGAATACAATGTAACGTTATCTTCTAAGGATGCAGCAGCCAATGAAATGAATAACGTTGCAAAGAACAAAGATATTGATTTCATTATTGATAAGACAAATCCAACTGGTATTGTTTCTGGTTTAGAGGAAAGCAGTTATAAAGAAGATAGCCATAAGATTAATGTTCGTGCAATGGATAACTATCAGTTAGACGAAGCTGTTCTTTATGTAGATGGAAGTGAATACAAAACATTTGCATCAGAAGATTTCCAGGGAGATAAAGGAGTGGAAGTAACTCTTGACAGTAAGAATAAGCCACAAGAAATTTACCTCTCCTTAACGGATAAGGCTGGAAATAGTGTGGATTTGAAAAAAACACAATGCCTGATTACATCAAATGCATGGATTCAGTACATTAATAATAAACCATTATTCTACTCTACTGTTGGTGGCGGAGCAGCATTAATCATCGCAATCCTTGGAATTGCAACTCGTGGATTTGGCTATGCGTCAAGTATGGCAGCTCAGAGTGGATTCTGGTGGACAATTCTCGGAAAACGTAGAGAAGACGAAGATGAGGATTAAGACAATTAAGTAAATGATGAAGGTCGTCTTCAGATTACTCATCTGGAGGCGGCCTTTGCCTATATAAAAGGAGGTGGAAGCGATGCTTGGAGAGGGTGACTGTATAGATGGACGCTATCGGATTTATGGAGAAAAAGGAAAAGGTGGCGGAGGAATTGTATATTTAGCAGAGCATTTGGCACTGAAAAAGCAGGTTGTTTTAAAGCAGATTATTAACGGTTCTCCGGATATGGAACTCCTTCGTACAGAGGTGGACATTTTAAAGAGGCTTCGTCACCCGGCACTTCCACAGGTTTATGATTTTGTGAATGTAAACGGAAATGTATTTACCGTTATGGAATACATAGAAGGTTATAATCTTCAGGAATATCTGGATGCAGGAGATACATTTAGCCAGGAGCAGATTGTTATATGGGCAAGGCAACTGGCGGAAGTATTAGTCTATATGCATGGACAGGCACATCCGGTTATTCACAGGGATATTAAGCCCTCCAATATTATGATTAAGCCAGATGGAAATATATGCCTTATTGACTTTAATATATCAGAAGATACTACAAAAGCACTGAGCCAGGATGGATATAGCCTCGGTTATGCTTCTCCTGAACAGATTCAGAAAGTACAGCTTTTACAGCAGAGGATTGTGTCAGATTATGTGCAGGTAGATGTTCGTTCTGATATTTACAGTATGGGTGCAGTTCTCTATCGTCTTCTTACGGGAAGAGTCGTTCCAAAAGAGTATGAAGCACTTGCGGAAACAGAATGGTGTTTTTATCCGCTTGCTAAAATTGTGGATAAATGTCTAAAAGTAAGGAAAGAAGAAAGATATTCTTCTGCAAGAGATGTTTTACATGATTTAATGCATCTTGAAAAGACAGATAAAGAATACAGAAAGCTGACACTTGGTACAAGGCTTGCAACAGCGGTCTGCATTTTTCTTGTGATTATCAGTGCCATGCTCGTTATATATGGAAACAATCTCAATGCGAAAGATGCATATTATGCAGAATATAATATTTATCAGCAGGCAGTAGAAAAACAGTCTGATAAGGCAGAAAATCTTGGGTTAAAGCTACTCAATAATAAAAGCTACCGAAGCTTTTATAAATTACATCCTGAAGAAAAAGCACAGATTCTTTATCAGATGGGAAATCTGTATTTGGAGAAAGAACAATATGAAAAAGCTTCTTCCTATTTTCAAGATTCGTTAAATACAGGAACAAGTCTTTTGGAATGTTATAGAGACTATGCAATATGCAGTCTGGATATGGGAAATCTCCTAAAAGGAAAACGATTAATGAATGAAGCAAAGGAGCAGGGGCTTTCCAATGCAGAATATATTTTGGTTGAAGGGGAAATGGCATTTTTAAAGAAGGAGTATAGAAAGGCGTTGGGAGACTTCAAAAAAGCAAAAGAAACGGCTGCAGATGAGGAAGTAAGACAAAAAGGGGCATCCTTTTATGCAAAGACATGTATTACGCTGACAGATTATCAGGAGGCGATAAAAACATTAGAAGCAAAGGGGGAATACGAGCTTGCAGATTGGATGAATCTTGCATTTGCATACAAGTGTACGGGTAACTGGAAAAAAAGTAAGGAGCTTCTTTTGCAGGCAGTTTTATATTATCCAGAAGACTACAGACTATATATGCGTCTTTGTTATCTTGAATGTGAGCTGCAGGACAGAAAGCCACAAGCATTAAAAGACTATAGCCAGCTAAAGGTTTATTATGATAAGGCGGTGTCTTTGTTAAATGGAAAAACAGGAAATGAAGAGTGGATACAGCTAAAGAGTTTGATAGTACAATTAAAAGAATACGGATGGATGTAGTATGACAGGAACAATCTATATGATGTTGGGCGGTATATTGAGTATTGCTTCGATAAGTATCTATGTGTATTTAATATATCGTTTTCAAAAGAGAAAAAAGGAAATTAAAGAAAGATGGGATCTATAAAAAAATTTATTTTATTTATTACCTATGATGATCAGATGATAGAATATGTTCTTCCTGGTATGAATGACAGGAAATATATGTTAAATCTCTATAATAAAACAGGGATTGAAGACATGGAAGTTTCTCTGGAAGTATGGGATGGAAAATGGTATATCTGTTCTAATTCTTTAGTCCGTATCAGCAGAGAACATAAAGTTGTTCAGGAGCAGGAAATCTCAGCTGGATTAATCTTTAATGGGAAGATTTATAAAAGCGGATTCCGTTTTCAGGTTCGTATCGGACAACTTGATAAGGAACAGACAGGCTTTTATAAATATATGTTTGCAGGTACCCAGACGATAAATATCGGACAGGATGCGAGCTGTCATTTTAGTCTTTCTGGCGAGTATATCAGTAAGTATCATGCGACAATCGTAAGGCAGGGAAACAGCTGGTATCTGGAGGATCATAGCACAAACGGAACCTATGTGAATGGAAGAAGGATAAATAGGAGAGTGGAGCTTCAATACGCAGATGAAATCGGGGTTATGGATTTTAAATTTATTTTTCTTGAAAAAGTCATAGCGGTAAATCATAACAGCCAGCTTCAGTCAAGACTTTCTCTTGTACAGGAAGAGCAGGTTACACAAAAAACAAAGCGGGCAGCGTTACAATGGTTTTCAAGAAGCCCGCGATTTATTGAGCCATTAGACATAGAAGAACTTGAGATAGAGGCACCGCCAGCCGTAAGTAAGAAAAAGAAAATGCCTCTGTATCTTATGATAGGTCCGTCTATCACCATGCCAATTCCTATTTTAGTAATGGTTTTATTTAATGTAGCAGTGAATTCTACATCAAACCCGATAAATTATATGGGAATGGCTATTTCAGTCATTTTATTTGCTGCAATGGGAATTATGTGGACAATGCTGCGAAAAAACTATGAGGAGTCCATGGAGATAGAGGAAGGGCAGGTAAGAGAACAGTCGTACAGGAATTATATTGAGAAAAATGAACAGCTTATTTTACAAAAAGAGACTACAAATAAAAGGATTCTTGAAAATACATATGTTTCTTCTGCAAGACTTTTATCGCAGATACAAAGACAGGATACCTTTTTATGGAATCGAAATATTAATCATGAGGATTTCCTCACTGTAAGAATTGGTGTAGGAGCTATCAAATCACCGAATAAATTAAAAATTCCCAAACAGCGTTTTTCTCTAGATGATGATGCATTGGCAGATTTACCACGTCAGGTTTATGAACGTCATGAAATGATGGTACAGACACCGAAAACTCTTGACTTGAGAGAACATAAAATCATTGGTGTGATAGGAGAAAAAAGCTTTTTAAATCAGATGAGTAATTCACTGATTATTCAGGTGGCAGCCCTGCATTCTTATCTGGATGTAAAAATGGTTTTCCTTATGGGAAAAGGAGAATGGGAACGAGAGTGGAGCTGGGTAAAGTGGCTTCCACATACCTTTTCACAAAATAAAAAAGTGCGTTATGTATCAGACAACGATGAGTCTTATGACGTTGTACAGCATGAACTTATTGAGGAAATAAAGAGAAGAACGGAACTTGAAAAGCAAAATCAGAATGATGGGAAAAAGACGATGAACAGAACACATTATCTGATATTTGTAACAAATAGGGAACAACTCCATAATTCTTCTTTGTATCAGTATATGGTATCGGACAAAGATTATGGAATAACATTTATTTTGCTTTATGGAGAGTTGAGTCGCCTTCCAAATGAATGCAAATACATTCTGGAAAATACGCAGACTTATTCAGGAGCATATCAGCTTGATAAGAGTATAGGCAGAGTGAATATGCTTCAATTTGAAGGGGTAAGCAGTCATAAGGCAGAACCGTTTGCCAGAAGTCTGAATAAATATGTGATTCAGGAATTAGGGCAGAGTGAACTTCCAGAAACGATTGATTATCTATCAATGATTGGAATCGGAAAGTTAGAACAGTGGAATTTGTTGAAACATTATAAAGAGAATCGTTCTTTTGAGGGGATTCGCTCTTTTATCGGAATTATGCCAGGAAATAAGCCAATGTATTTAGATATTCATGAGAAGAAGTTTGGCCCGCATGGTCTGATTGCAGGAACAACGGGTTCTGGTAAGTCTGAACTTATTCAGACGTTTATTTTATCATTGGCTTTGAACTATCATCCATCAGAAGTTGCTTTTATTTTAATTGACTATAAAGGTGGTGGAATGGCAAATCTGTTTCAGGGAATTCCACATGTGGCAGGGATGATATTAAATTTAAATGAGGACGGAGAAGAAGTAGCTGTAGATCAGAATCAGACAAGAAGAATGTTGTTATCTATTCGTAGTGAGTTAAAAAGGCGTGAGAAGATTTTTAATCGCTATAAAGTAAATAAAATAGATGATTATATGCGTCTTTACAGAGAGGGTAAAGCAACGGAACCATTGCCTCATCTTATTATTATATCTGATGAGTTTGCAGAATTAAAAAAAGAACAGCCGGAATTTATCAAGGAACTTGTCAGTACTGCACGTGTTGGAAGAAGTATTGGTGTACATCTTATTTTAGCAACTCAGAAACCAGCGGGTGTAGTTGACGATGAGATTTTTAGTAACTCACGTTTCAAAATCTGCTTGCGAGTGCAGGATAAGACCGACAGTAACGAAATGTTAAAACGCCCAGAAGCAGCCTGGCTTTCTGTAACAGGGCGGGCATATTTTCAGCTTGGGAATAATGAAATCTTTGAGATGTTCCAGTCTGGATATTCTGGAGCAGAATATGAACCAAAAGAAGAAGTGGCTTCTGCAGATGATCAGGAAGTAAATATGATTACCATCACTGGGATACCAGCAGTTGTTTTACAAAAACAGGAGAAAAATTCAGAAGAGAGTATCAGTCAGATAAAGGCATGTATCGACTATATAAAAGTCATTGCAAATGAAAATGGAATCGCAGCGGCAAGACCGTTATGGCTTCCGGCATTATCAAAAGAAATTGATATTCATGATATTAATGTAGAAAATATCATGTTTGCAGGAAGCATAAAGGCAGTTGTCGGAATGATTGATAATCCGGAAAGCCAGAGTCAGTATCCATATTATATTGATTTTTCTGAGTTTTCTAATCTGATGATTGTCGGAAATCAGGGATGTGGTAAATCTACATTTATTCAGACGATTTTATATTCTATGGCTATGAATTACCACTCAGACGATGTGAATTTTTATATTTTGGATTTTTCCAGTGGATTACTGCATAATTTCATGAAACTTCCACATTGTGGGAATGTCGCCCAGGTGGATGAAGAAGATTCTGTAAACAGAACAATCCGATATTTGATTTCTGTGATAGAAGAAAGGAATCAAATATTTAAAAAGGCAGGAGTAGGAGGTTTCTGGGAATTTAAAAAAATATCAAAGGAGCCAATGCCATTATTGTTATTAGTTATAGATAACTATTTTGCTTTTGGAGAAAATTATGAATCCTTAGAAGGCGATATTACAACACTTCTCCGCAGTGGTTTTCGATGTGGTATTCAGGTAATTGTTTCTGCCAACCGTATGAATGACATGAAGTTCCGTTTGAGACAGAACATAACGAGGGTCGTACCGTTACAGCTTAACGAAAGAATGGACTATATGGAGGCTCTCGGCAGTTATCTTGCTGGTTTTACCGCAACAGTAAGAGGTCGGGGACTTTGTAAAGAAGAAGAAATATTAGAATTTCAGACAGCACTTGTCAGTAGTGAAAAGACAGAGTATGAGCGAATACGAAAAGTTTCTGCTGAGTTTGAGGCAATGGCAAAGACAGAAAAATATCATGCTCGTTCTATACTTGTTCTTCCAGAAAATGAAACTTATGGTGAGTTCTTAGAGAAGATGCCAGAAGAAATGTTGGAAGATTACATACCAATAGGATATGAGCAAAAAGAAATACAGCCATATACGGTGAGTTTGAAAGAAAGTTTCTGTTATCTCATCAGTGGAATAGGAAGAAAAGGTGTGGATAATCTGTTAGAGAATACAACAGAATATCTTGCTGCAACAGAAAATCTGCCAACGAAAAAAGAATTATATCTGGTTCATTTGAATAAGAACTGTGCGATAGAAGAAGAGAGAGCAGAGGCAGTTTATAAAAACGATGAGGATATATTCTCAATGCTGCTTTTCCTGAAAGAAGAGTTTACTAAGAGAAACAAATGGAGAAAAGAATATCTGGTAGAAGGAAAAGAGGAACGATTATATAGCACTCTAAAGAAAGAATTTGCACAGTTATTTTTTATTATTGATGATTTTACTGCATTTTTGGAACTTGTTTATAAGAGCCATGGGACAGAATCCTATTTTCCAATCACAGAACTTTTCTTTAAAGAAGGAAAAGGGCTTGGTATTTATTTTATTGCTGGAATTGATACCGGAAACAGTGCATCAGCAGTATACACACAGGCATATAAAAACTTTACCAATGAGAAAAAGGGAATCCATCTTGGCGGTCAGTTAAACCAGCAAAATCTTTTCCAATTTCAGATTCCAATTACCAAACAGCTTACCCGCTTAGATGATAATATTGGTTGCTTTGTTGAGAAAGAAACACCGTATAGTGTCTTTATTCCATGGAATCAAAGTCAGTAAGAGAAGGGGAGTAGAATGGAAATTATTATCTGTGATTCGGATAATGTAAATGCCGGAAAAATAAAAGATATTTGCTTTCAATATTCTTTTCAGTGGGAGGAAGAAAGTGAGATAAAAATAATAAATGCCAGAGAAGAAATGTATTCTTATATGAAAGCCTCCAATCTGACTTCTCTTATTATTGCGGAAACCGCGATTGTAAAGGGAGAGATGATTTCAGAAAAGCTGAAAGAACAGTTTGTACTTGTAATGGGACATACACCAGAGGAGCTTCTAAATCTGGTGTCTCCCTCTTTTCGTCCGGCAGGATTGCTGGTAAAGCCAGTAAAAAAAGAAAAGCTGGAACATTTACTCAGTGAAGTATGGAAAGAGTACAAAAAGGCGCAGACAAGAGAGAATATGTTTTCTCTGAAAATCCGTTCACAGGAATATGTATTACCGCAGAGCAAAATTTTATTTTTTGAAAGCAGAAATAAAAAAATCGTTTTACGAACTTCTACGCAGGAAATAGAATTTTATGACACGTTAGAACATTTGCAATCTGTTCTTAATAAAGATTTTATCAGGATACATAAAAGCTTTTTGGTAAATATTTCTCTTGTGACAATGGTACATTTTTCTAATATGATGGTGCATTTTAATGGTGGTGTATTTGTGCCAGTATCACGTACTTATAAAGCAGTTCTTTCTGAAAAATGGAAGCAGAGAAAGGAAAAGTTATGGGGATAGGATATTTATTTACAAAAGAGGAACTAGAACTTCTTCAAAAACTTTTTCAGGGGAAAAAGGAAAAGAACTGGTCAGAAAAAGAGATACTGTCTGCCAATTCCTTAGAAAAAAAGAAGCTTATTTCGGGTTGGCAGGGAAGTATCAGTGTAGAGCCTTTTTTGGCGGCTTTTGTAAAAGTGATGAATGAACCAGAGAAAAAAGCAGATTTTGAGGAAGGAATCTTATATGTAAAAAAGGGGCTGGTTTTGTGGAAATATGCAGATTGTCATACTTTGAATGGAATCGTATTAAAGCCTTATCCTACAATGGAAAGCTGGTTTTTAGAGGAGAAAGAGAATCTGAAAGAATCAATGGAATATTATGATCAGGCATTGCAGAAGAAAAGTGAGACATTATGAAAAAAATATTAATTGAAGTGGTGTGTGCAGCAACAGCGAAATCTTATGAATTTCTTCTTCCGGCACAAATGAGCGTTGGTGTTGCAAGAAAGAAAATTATAGAACAGATTATTGCCTATGAAGAAAATGAAGATTTATTTCAGGGAACAGAGACAATTCTTTTTTGTGATATGGAACAAAAAGAGATACTTAATGAGAAATTTACATTAGAAGAGTCGGGGATTTACGGAGGAAATCGACTGATTCTCATATAAAAATGCATTTTAACCCAGATATCCTGCATCTTATCCTGAAAAGAAAAAATGCAGAAAAAAGATGATAAGATAAGTACAGAAATAAGAGAAGAGAGGTGAGAAAGATAGCAAGCAGAAAGTACCGATGGGATTTAGAAGCACTTAGAAGCGGAAAAAATCGCCTGATTGAAGAAAAGAATAATCTTGAAGAAAATAAAGGAGTGGTTGAAAATCTTAGAGCAGAAATTGAAGAAAACTGGCAATCCGTATCCAGTGAGATCTATCTTGAAGAATTAGAAGTGGATATAAAAGATTTAAATTTTATTATAAAAGCGGCAGATGAACTTGGAACACTTCTTGAAAAAGTGATTTCACAGGAATATGGAGAATGTGAGAGTAAGATTACTTCAAAGTTGAATAGTCTTGCATCTTCTATTTCAGCATTATAGAGGTGACGGGAATGGATTTAAATAAAATTTATGTACAGCATTCTTCTTTATCTGGAATTGCTCAGAGTCTCCAGACTGTTGTAAGTAATATAAAAAGTATGGAATCTGCAATGGATTATCTTACAGATCAATCAAATACGATGTGGGAGGGAAAAGCGAAGGAAGAAGCAGTAAAAGATTTTGAAAAGTTAAAAAAGAGAACGCAGACGGTTTGCGAGGAACTGCAAAAACGGGCAGATTCAATAAAAGAGGCAGCAGCGGTATATGAGAAACGAGAAACAAAAAATGTATCTGATGTAAGTTCATTGTCTACAGAAAACATCTTTGGATAAGGAGTATGATATGGGAAAAATGGAAATAAATCCGGACAAATTATATGAGGCATCTTCCCGACTCAGCAAATTAGGTGCTGCGATCCAACAGCAGGTAACCACGTTGAATGAGGTAGGAAAAGGAGTGGAAAAAGGCTGGAAAAGTTCAAATAGTATTTTATTCATGGAGCAGATAGATGTCACGAAAAAGAACATGGATAAACTTGGAAGTGTAACTATCGATTTGGCTGGAAAGCTCCAGAAAATAGCACAGGCAGCAGAGGAGACAGAAAAACAAAATGCTGCATTATTCGGTCATGGAGCTGGTGTTGCCGGAGGTGGTTCCAGCGGTGGTGGAGGTGCATCATGGGCGAGTTTGAACTAAGTTATTTTGAGGTAAACAAAGGGAAAAATAAAGCGAGATATCTCTCACACCAAATGGATAACTATTCGAAAAGTTATAAGTCTATTGAACGGAAATTGAAAGGACAGAAGGGTCTGGGCTTAGAAAGTGTTCGTGAACAATTAGTCACATTATCTAACAAATGTGACTATGTCAGTAATGATTTAGAACAAATAGGTTTATTTTTAGAGCAGGTTATTTCGTTGACAGAACAAGCGGATAATGACGCAAGGAAGCTTCTTGAATCATTTTCAATGAGAAAAGTAGATCGCGTAATAAATTATACAAAGGAGGTAATAAAAGATATATTAAAAACGATTTTTGCAGCATTGGGAGTACAATTTGATAATAATCCTCAGGCAAAGTGGTTTACTGATTTTGCTGGATGGGGAAGTAAAGAGGCTGTTGCTGGTACAAAGGGAGCCGATTTGATCTATTCAGCAGTTGGTTTTGGTGCCAAAACATTATTAAAAAAAGTAATTAATGGGAAAAATATTGTATCTTGGCTTGCAGAATGGTTTAAGAATGGAGTAGAAAATTTCACAGATAATGAAGGTTCATTCTGGGATAATGTCAGAGAAACTTTGGCAGAAGGAGCAAGTGGAGGAATGGTCGCATTAGTAACTGCGGGGATAACTGCTGCAGTTATAGCGGCAGTGGGTATTGCACCCGCTGGTATAGGAGCCGCAATAGTCGGAGCAGGAGCATCCATTATTGTAGAATGGGCATCAAATATATTATCAGAGCAAATGTATCACAATGAAGAGGGGTTTGTAGAAAATGTAGGGGATTCTATAAGCAACTGGTTTGAACAACTGGGATTGTAAAAGGAGGAAAAGATGCTGGATTATTTATTACCTATAGGTTCTGTGGTAACTCTTGAAGAGGGAAAGCATAAATTAATGATTTTCGGAGTGAAGCAGACACACAGTGAGACTGGAAAACTTTATGATTATGCCGGTGTTCTCTACCCGGAAGGAAATGTTGGTACGGAGTATCAGATGCTATTTAATCACGATAAGATTAAAAGCGTAGAATTTCGTGGTTATGAGAACGAAGAAAGAGAAAGATTTATAAAAAAACTAGGAGAAATCTTAGAGGAAAAAGGAGAATAAATTATGTATATTAATGTAAAACCAGAAGAAATGAACACAGTTGCATCAAATATTGAAAACAAAATTTCAGAATGGCAGGCAGCAGTACAGAAACTTTATACATTGCAGCAGGAAATGGATGCTATGTGGGATGGTACCGCTAATGACAGCTTCAACCAAAATTTTCAGGGAGATTTACAGAAGTTCAATGCATTGACAAACTTAATGCAGGAATATGTGGTGGCGATTAAGACAGCAGCAAATAATTACATATCTGGAGAAGAAGAAGTAAAATCTATCGTAACAAGAAAGTAAGCTTTATAAGTAAGATTTGATAACGGGAAATCTAAAAAATTAAGTTATTGTAGTATGCTAATAGAAAAAATATATAAGCAGGAGGAAAAGAAATGGCAGATTTAATTTTAAAAGTTACGTCAGAGGAAGTAAGAAATAAAGCACAGGAAATCAGTACACAAAGAGAGTTATTAGAAGGTTATATGCAGGAGATGCAGAATCAGGTAACGAGTCTCGAATCAAGCTGGGAAGCAGATTCAGGAAGTAAGTATATGGAAGTGTATCAGAATGTTTCAAATAATATTAAAAAATCTCTGGATACATTACAGACGCATGTTGATAATCTGAGTCAGGCAGCAGAACGATACGAGACATTAGAAGGACAACAGACACAGGTAGTTAATTCACTTAGAACAGATTCTATATTTGGATAGAAGCATTAAACAAAAAGGGGCGGCATTAGAAGCGGCCCCTTATTAGAATATACGCAGGGAGAGGATAAAAATGTATGAGAGAATACAATATTCAACAGAAGAGATTAGGGAAGTGATACAGACCTTGCGTAGAATATATGATAACGCAGAAAAAAATCTTAAAGAGTGGACACAGATAAAGGCATTACTACAGGAGTGTAGTTTTTCAAAAGAAAATAAAGAAATTTTACAGAGAGTAGAAAAACAGTGCAATATTATAAAGACAGAAATGGAAGCACTGATTTATAAACTATATAGAGTTAATGCTGTTTATGAAAAAGTAGAACAGAAAAATAAAAAGTTGATTCAAAAAATTCAAAATAATCAGACAGGAAAAGGGTATAAGATTTCCCTGCGAAGTTCGCATCTTTTAAAGGAATGGAATGGGAAAATATGTATTCGATTAGAATGTGGGGAAAGTTTTATTGTAGAAGACTGGCTGATAGATTTTCTGGCACAAAGATAAAAATATTAAAAGTGGAGAAAAAGTATGAATGAGGATTATAGTGGACAGGCAAAAAAAACAAGAAAATATTGGATTATGGGAGTGTCAGCAGGAGTTGTTTTTATTTTGCTGATAGGTTCTTTTTTCATCTATCAGGGAATGAAAAAACGACAATATGTAAAACATATAGAAACAGCAGAAAATTATGTTGCCGCAAAAGAATATGATAAAGCAATTGTAGCTTATCGTCTGGCAATTAAAATAAATAAAAAACAGGTACGTCCTTATCAGGGGCTTAGCGATGCATATATTGCACAAGGAGAGTATTCACAGGCAAGACTTGTATTAAAAGCGGGTATGTTGGAGACAGGATCTGCTTTATTAGAGCAAATGTATGCCAAAATACGAGATATTCCAGATGAAAGTGGATTACAGGCAGATGTGCAGAGTATGTATGGAAATGGAAGTAATGGAGAATGGAATGATAGTCTTATTACCGAAATTGGTCATTTTTCATATAAAAATTATGTAGACGAATATGGACAGGCTTCTATACGAATAGGAGAAAGCAATTGCAGCGTTGCTTATCCAAAATTAGGAGCAATTCTTTATTTTGATAACAGTGAAGAAACGAAAATAAATACGTTAACAGGTAAACCATATGATGGAACAGTTCCGTCTTATATTGTTTTTGATGATTTAAGTAAAATATTTTATAACTGTGGAGAGGGTCTTAGTCTGGAAACGATAGAGCAGATAATAGGAAGTGCACCAGAAATAAGGAATATGGGAAATAGTCAATGGATTTTGAATTTTCAGTATAGAGGATGTGATTTTAGCATAGATTGCGATGAAAATGGATTTATACAAAATCAAATGGCATCCAATAAAGTAATACCATTATCAAAATCAGTAGAACAACCTCAGGGAACGGTACAGGGAAGTATGGTTGATGCTACAACAGGAGGTATGCTTGAAGATGTGACAATAAATTTCAGACAGGGTGACAATGTAAAAGAAGGGGATCCTGTTGCAACAACAACATCAAATACATCAGGGGATATTACTTTAGATCTTCCTGAAGATACTTATACAATGGAATTTTCCAAGGAAGGATATACGATAGAGTATATGACAGTAACTATTACACAGGGAAATACAGAAGATATAGGAGTAAAGGCTTTATCACCAACATTAGGAGAAGGAGAATGGCGAATTGTTCTTGAATGGGGAGAGGAACCGGCAGATTTAGATGCACATTTAGAGACATCATCCTGGCATGTGTGGTTTTCTAATCCTCAGGCTACAGGAAGTGATGGGACAGAAGTTAATTTAGATGTAGATGAACGAGAAGGAAAAGGTCCGGAGACGATAACTGTGAGCCAGATGAATCCAGATGAAAAATATGAATTTTATGTATATAATTATAGTAGTAATGGGGCAAAAAATAGTGATGCTCTTGGAAAATCAGAAGCAGTAGTTAAATTATATTTATCAAATGGAGAAATGATGCAGTATAGCGTACCATCAGGAACAGGTACTGTATGGAATGTATTTAATATTGTGAATGGGGAAGTTAAGGAAATTAACGAATTAGCTGAGATAGAGAATTGAAGTAATAATGAGGCAGAATCAGGTTACAGTAGTTATGCATCTTATAGTTTGCAAAATTAAATTTACCAACTTTTTCGGTCTGTAAATTCTCCCCATTTCCTGTTATAATATAAATTTGAATGAGTATATGAAGGAATGAGAGAGGTGACCCAGTATGAAGTGCAGATTTTGTGGTACCAACTTGCCGGATGATGCAAGATTTTGTTCAGGATGTGGACGAGAGGTAGAGAGAGAAGATGTATCTGCAAAAGAGAAGAATAACAATGAAACGGAAGATGCATACTATAGAGAGATTGATGATAAAGAGTACGAAGAGATAAAGAAAAAGAAAAAAGAAGAAGAGAGACAAAGAGAAGAAGCGGCAAAGGAAGAAGCGGAACGAAAACTTCTTGAGGAGAAATATGCCAGAGAAGAGGCGGAACGTAAACGGCGTGAGGAACAGCGTATAATGGAAGAATCGCGCAGGCGGTATGAAGAGGAACAGCGCAGATGGAAAGAGTTTGTGAAAAAGCAGGAGGAGAGTGAAGCTAAGAAGTTATATCGAGGTTATGATGCTGGCTCAGGAACGGCGGCATCGGAATCGACGAAAAAGAGACAGGAAGCTAAACCGCAAAAAAAGAAGAAGTCTTCGATGCCGTTTCTGCTTTATTTATTTATTGTTTTAGCCGGAGGTTTTGCGCTTTATAAATGTGGATTTCCGGAGATGCTGATAGACAGTATTCATAAAAGTTCTTCTGTTTCTGATTCTAAGAAGAATACTTCGTCAAAGGGTGGTAAAGATAAGAAGGATGTAGATAAGAAAACTACAGATAACACCACTTCGGATAAGGCAGGAGAGAAGAAGGAAGCAGAGCATATGCTTGAGGATACAGAGAATTCGCATATGAGTGTGGAGAACTGCCTCAGTACAGATGCATATAACACAGTGATTTCAGAAGATGGAAGTTTTAGCTTTGGATATCCGAAGTATTTGTTTAATCACAGTGAGGTGAATGCATCGGGGAGTTCGTACAGTCTTACATATAAAGAAGGCGGCGAAGAGAAAAAAGCAGAACTTGCTGTTTATACCGAGGAGAATGAAGGGAATGCATTAGAGAATGCGAAACAGCTTTATGATAGATTTTCTTCTCAGGTAAATAAGATTTATTTTAAGATGCAGCCGACAAGAACGGACAGCGAAGGAATGGCGCGCACCCTGATCGGGGCTTCCGTAGATTCTTCAGAGACGACAGGAGTATATATTATTGCAGCGAATGATGGGGAGAAGAATTATATTTTGAAGTTTACATATCCGGATCCGGATATGAAGGATGATTATAATGCGATTGATTATGTTGTGGATTGTGTGTATCGTTACTGTTCTTTTAGCGGAGGAACGTACCGTCCAAGGACATATCAGCAGTTTTTGAAAGACGATATGGGGAAGAAAAAATGATAATGAGAAGGCATGTTATCGTAACGTGTTTAATAGTTTTTGTGATAAGTATTGTTTTTTGTTTTAAAGAGAAAACAGAGGTGCGGGCGAAGGAAAAGCCGCTTGTGCTTGTTCTTGATCCGGGACATGGAGGCAGTCAGTCCGGGGCGGCAAGGGATAATGAAAAGGTGGAGGAGAAGGATTTAAATTTAAAGATTGCTGTATATTTAAAACAGGAGCTTGAATCGTATGAGAATACAGAGGTTTACCTTACAAGGACGGGAGATGAAGAGATAGAACTTCCGGAGAGGATACAGTTTGCGCTAGAGAAAAGAGCGGATGCGCTGATTAGTCTTCATAATAATGCGGCTGGTCCATGTGCAGCATATGATCATGGTTGTACAGTGCTTGCGGCAAAAGATGGTTACAAAGATGCTCTTGCGCGAAAAGGACAAGAGCTTTCCTGTAATATTTTAAATGAACTGACGAAGCTTGGGCTTACAAATCAGGGAATTTTGACGCGGGATTCCGAGGCGGATGAACGCTATCCGAACCAAGTGCTTGCAGATTATTATGCAATTATCCGAGGTGGGGTAGAGAATGATATGCTGACTGTTCTTGTAGAACATGCCTTTATTGACAGTAACAGTGATTATAAAGCGTATCTGAGCAGTGATGAGAAGTTGAAAAGTATTGCCTGTGCAGATGCAACGGGGATTGCCAGGTATTATCAGTTGGTTAAGAAAAGCCAGGAAGATACAGTGAATCATGGAAAATGTCTGCTAGAACCTTTGAAAGAGTATAAGGAGAAGCTTGTACATGTAGTTGATGGGAATGCAAAGCATAATGAGATTAGCTATAAGACATATTATGGCGAAGAAAGTAAACAACTGCCCTATGATATGGAAACATTTGACCAGATAACAAAGGATATCAATGAAAACGTGATTTCAATGCATATTTCCTGTGATTAAGTAAACAAAAGAAAAAATTCGTAACGAAAGTTTGTTTCTTTACGGTATAAATGTGTTATAATGAACGAAAAAATAATGTCGATTTTCGCAAAAGAGGCAGTATTTTCTTCGTGAAAGGATTGAGAGAATGAAAGATAAGTCAATAAAGTCAACAATGAAGAGCTGGATTATGTTGTCTGATAAGGAATTGGATGATACACAGGTTTACATGAAAGAACAGGAAGGCGAGAATGTAGAGTCCATGTCAGAAGACAGGGAAGCTATTCATTATGACAGGAATGCTGCAGGAGATTCCGGTATATATTCTGATAATGATGGATTGTATTCAGACAGTAATGAAGAGGAGACAGAGTCAGACATAGAATCTAAGCAAAACAGAAGAGGCCGGAGAAGAAGATTAAGTCGTGATGAAGAAGTAGAACAGCTGGTACAAGAGGTAGGACAGGAAGTTGTAGGTGCAGATGATGAAGAGGGAACGCTGTTCCATAGGAGAAAGAGACGTCAAGATAAGAAGGCGGTACCAGATTCTGAGAATACACCAGAAACACAGGAGAAGCATCCGGAAGTTAAGAAAGTAGATTTTAAAGAAGTAACAACAGAAAAAACAAAAAAAGCCGGAAGGGAGCAACAATCGGATAAAACAGAGAAGTCAGGCAGTATGGGGAAAGTATTTGCTGCAGGAATCGGAATTGTTCTTGTGCTTATTATTGCCGGTTTAGGTTATCAGAATCAGTCTCTTCAGAAACAGAATCAGAAGCTAAAAACGCAGATTTCCGCTTTGAAAAAGGAGAAAAAGCAGGCAGAACAGGCTTCGGAGGAACAGGCATTACAGACGAAGAACGAAGATGGTGTTGTAGTGAACACAGATAAGATGTTCTCTTCTGTAAAAGTAGGAGATAAAGAGTATAAATTATTAGGAAAGGTATCCGATTTTACAAAGGATGGCTGGAAGTTAGAGGCACTTCGAAATGAAAATGCGACACTTGTTCCAGGAGGGAAGCTTGAAAAAGATGCTTATCTTACGAATACAGATGGAAAGAAGATTGGCGTGATCATTCGAAATATGAGTGATAAGAATCAGAAGGTAAGCGATTGTATTATAACGAAGCTTTCTTTTAGTAAGGAAATGTTTGATGGGCAGATTACATTGCCGGGTAATCTGACTTTTAGCAGTACGGAAAAGGAATTAAAGAAGGCCGGCTTTAAAAAAGATGCGGATGGAATCTACTGCTATACAAGCAAGAGGATAAAAGAAGACACCGTTAAAATACCAATGGCGGACGGAGAATCCGTATCAGAAATCACATTGGAAAGAGCGGTGGATGAAAGTACAGCGACAGCCACAACAGCAAGTAGTTCCGCTACAACAGCAGCATCGGAAGATGAAAAGAATACCGGAACAGTAAAGAATGAGACAACAGAAGAAGGGAATACTGTAGAAGATTTCTCTCAGGAAACAACAGATACAGTAACAGAAGAATAAGAGAGGAACAGAGAATTTAATCAACATGATAAGGTGTTGATTAAGTTCTCTTTTTTTATTTATTTATAACTGTGTAAAACAGTGATCGTATAAATAATTATGCAAAAAATATTGACTAATTATGCATAAAGTATTATTATACATAGGAAAGACCACAAAATATGCATAAAAATGCAAAGGAGCATACGAAGATTTTCATTTTTAAACGATTTGTGGGATAGTATTGATATTATTGAAGTAGAGGAGAGAAAGATGAAGAAATTAGTATTAACAATGCTTTCTATTGCAGGTATGATGCTTTTTACAGCATTACCGGCAAAGGCATGTACATCTTATTATGTAGGTAAAGATTGTACAAAAGACGGAACAACGATGTATGGACGAACAGAGGATATTTCCTCCCGTAAGGACAAAGTTTATAAAGTAATTCAGGCCAAACATGTTGGGAAGAATGCAGTATATAAAGATGAATCAGGTGCGACAGAATTTCAGGCACCGATTAAAGTCGATACAACGTACCGTTATACGATCTGCCGTGATAATGAGGGAGATGAAGATGGATATTTTGGAGAATTCGGTACAAACAGTAAAGGTGTTACAATGTCTGCAACGACGTCAGCATCTGCTGCAAAGAGTATCAGACAGTACGATCCATATGTAAAGAATACAGGTATTACAGAAGAGAATCTTACAGATTATATTCTCTGTCAGGCATCTACAGCACGTGAAGGTGTGGAGATTTTAGCTGATGTAATGGATACAATTGGTGCAGGCGAAGGGAATGGACTTTTTATAGCAGATAAGAATGAAGTATGGTATTTCGAGATGTTATTAGGCCATAATTACTGTGCGATTAAAATGCCTTCTAATAAAGCAGCAGTTATTCCAAACTGTCTGGTCATCGGAGATGTGGATTTAAGTGATAAAGAGAATGTTATTGCTTCTCCAAACCTTGTAAAAGTTGCAAAGAATAATGGATTCTATGTTCCAGCACAGGACGGAAAGGGCGATATTAATGTGAAGTTATCTTACACAGGTAAGGGATATAGTGCTGGGAATGCAGACAGAATTCGTGGTGGACAGTATCTGTTAAACGGACAGGATAACACAGCCATTTATACAGATGATTATCAGGATATTTTCATTAATGTTAAGAATGTTACCGTAGAAAAGTTATATGAATTAGCTGGATATCGTTATGAGGACATGAACTTTGGAAGAAATATTTCACGAGTAATTGGCGTGAAGTCTTCAGCGGAATGTCATATTTTCCAGATTGATTCATCTATGCCGGCAGAACTTGCTACGGTACAGTGGGTATGTATGGGTAATGCAGATATGTCAACATTTGTACCATTCTATGGAGCATTATTAACAGATGTATCAAGAGCATATAAGATGGAAGCACACAATTATAATTCCCGCGCTGCTTATTGGATTTTCCGTAATGTAGGTTTCTTGTGTGAAGATGGGGATAATAGAACTGCATATGGAAAAGGTGTAAAACAGTTCTATACTGCATATATGACAAAGATGGAAGAACTTCAGAAAAATGTAAATGCACAGATGCTTAATATTTACAAGAACGACAAAGCAAACTTAGAATATTATGCAACAAAGCTTGGTATTGCGATTGGTGATGAGACAATGGATTTTGCCAAGGCACTGTATGCAGACATCCAGACATGTAAAGCAGATGGAACAACATATGAAGTACCCAGTTTAAGTGCAGATGATATTACTTATGATTTATCTATGGTAGCTGCACCGGCTAAGAAGGCAGAGAATACAACTGTGACAAAGCCGGATACACAGATAAAGAAGGTAGCTGCACCAGCTCGTGTAAGAGTAAGAGCGAAAGCTTTAAAAGGCAAAAAGGCAAAAGTAAATCTGAAAAAAGTGGCACAGGCAAGTGGTTATGAAATTATGTACTCTACAAATATGAACTTTACAAAGAAAGCGACAAAGAAAGTTTCTACCACAAAGCTTACAAAGACAATCAGAAAGCTGAAAAAGAAAAAGACTTATTATATCAAGGCAAGAGCTTACAAATTAGATGGTAAGACAAAAGTTTATGGAAAATGGAGTCTTATAAAGAAAGTAGTTATTAAGAAATAATTTACGAAGAAAGTAGAATATAATAGTATAGATCAGTATCCTTTCAACTTTATCAAAAACAGAAAAATAACTTTCTCTTTTACATTTACTGTAAAGGAGAAAGTTATTTTTCGTCTATTGAAAAAAAATAAATCTTATGTTATGATTCCACAAGTGTATTGTTAGAAAAAATAGTGGGAGAATAGAGATGGAACAAGAAAAGCAAATAGAAAAGAACATACAAAAGAAAGATATTTTTGATAAGATTATGGCGCTTCCGGGATTGAATATTTTTGAAAACATCTATTATAAATATAAAGAAGTATTGTTATATTTATTTTTTGGAGGATTAACTACAGTCATCAGCATTGGTTCTTATAGTTATTGTGATGTGGCATTACATATGAATCCTCTTGTAGCGAATATTATTTCATGGATTCTGGCGGTATTATTTGCTTATGTAACGAATAAAATATGGGTATTTAATGCAGAGAGACATGGAGTAAAGGAAGTGTTTTTGGAAATCATCAATTTCTTTGGCGGACGTTTGTTTACATTAGTTGTCGAGGAAGTGATTCTTTTGATCTTTATTAACAAACTGCACTTCAACAGTATTTTAGTAAAGGTTGCAGCACAGTTTGTCGTAGTTGTACTGAATTATATTATCAGTAAGCTTATTGTATTTCGTGAGAAGGAATAATCTCTGTAACAAAGAGATCATTATGATTTACTTTGAAGTGAATATCGAAACCTGCGTAGTTCATGCCGTAGATTCGTTCTGGATCATGCTGGTAGGAAGGTCGTGGGTCAAGGGAAAGGCAGTCTAAGAGAGACTGTCTTTTTTCTATGGGGATAAGGTGCAGTAATCCTTCAGGACAGTGGATGACAAGACGGTGCTCTAAAGCTTTTGTGGAAAAGCTTCCGGAAGCTTCCGGATGGGAATCGGTAAAAGCAAGATATGGTTTGATGTCGTAGATTGGAGTACCGTCTAATAAATCTGCACCGGAAATATAGAGCAGTGGTCCTTCCGGAGAAGTGGGGATACATTTTTCTAAGCGTACAGAGGATAGTCCAAGAGGGTTTGGGCGGAAAGGCGCACGACTGGCAAATACTCCTTTTCTTTTATTTCCGCCGAGTCTTGGCGGGCGGACGGTTGGTGTCCACTTGTCACGCTGATTTTTGGAAAACCCCCAAATAAGCCATAGATGGGAGAATTCTTCGATTCCGCGGATGCAGTCCTGATTGCGAAATGGTTCTGTAAATACGATCTTAGCCTGCAGGCTGTTTACTAAACCGCTTTGGCGTGGAATGCCAAATTTTTCTGAAAAATCAGAGTGAATATAGGCAATCGGCTGCAGTGATAATGAAGCGGCAGGGGTGCTGGGGGAATGTTGAAAAGAACTATGTTTAAAATGTGAATCTGTAGGTGAAAATTGTTTTTGTTCCATAAATGATTTCCTCAATGATTTCTTCAAATATTTGTATTGTCGTAATTTCGTTCATATTTTTAGTATAGTGGGTTAAGTTTACAAATACAAGTGCAAAAAAGCTAATTGGGACAAGATAGAAATTGCGTAAAGATAGAATTTGAGTTATAATAAGTAATAATATGCCGGAATGAATGGATAATTTTTTAGAACATAAAGCAGCGAAAAATGTCCGGTAAATATAGGAGGATAAAAATGAGAGTTTTAGACAACTTAGTGCCAGAAAAGGTGTTTTATTATTTTGAGGAGCTTTGCAATATCCCACATGGCTCAACGAATACAAAAGCAATCAGTGATTATTGTGTGAATTTTGCAAAAGAAAGAGGTTTGGCATATCATCAGGATCCGGAGAATAATATTATTATCTTAAAGAATGGTTCAAAAGGATATGAGGATTCCAAGCCAGTAATTATTCAGGGACATCTGGATATGGTATGTGAGAAGGAAGCTGACTGTACGATTGATTTTGAGAAGGATGGATTATCTTTAGCAATCGATGGTGACTATATTTATGCAGAAGGAACTACATTAGGTGGAGATGATGGAATTGCGGTAGCAATGGCATTGGCAATTCTTGATGATGATACTCTGGAACATCCACCGATCGAAGCAGTATTTACTGTAGATGAAGAGATTGGTATGCTTGGTGCGGTAGCAATGGATTGTTCTTCTTTGAAGTCTCGTCTTATGTTGAATCTGGATTCTGAGAATGAAGGACATTTTCTTGTTGGATGTGCCGGAGGAATGAGAGTGGATTGTGAATTCCCAGCAGAGAGAAGACGTTGGAACGGTAAGCTGGTTTCTATTCACATAAGTGGCGTGACAGGTGGACATTCCGGTGTAGAGATTCAGAAACAGGGAGCGAATGCGAATGTTGTTCTTGGAAGAGTTCTTTATGAATTAAAGAAAAAGGCTGATTTTACAGTTGTATCTGTAGATGGTGGATTAAAAGATAATGCGATTACAAGAAGTGCAAGAGCAATCCTTATGTTTGCACCGGGTCAGGAAGATCTTTTCATGGATATCCTTAAGGAACAGCAGGGAATCATTGAAAAAGAATACCATAAGACAGATGCAGGCATGTCTATTGAAGGATTTTTAGAGCTTTCTAAAGAGGATGCAGAAAGTGTTGACGGTGTGCTTCCTATGACGGATGTCTGTGGTAATGCAGTAATCACAGCACTTCGTACATTCCCTTGGGGTGTGCAGAAGATGAGTAAGGATATGGAAGGGCTTGTACAGACTTCTTTAAATCCTGGTATTTTAGAAACAAAAGCAGATACCGTTTCTCTTGTATTTTCTGTACGAAGCAGCGTAGCAAGTGAGAAAGAAGAGCTTTATGATAGATTAGTATGTTTGACAGAAAGTCTTGGCGGAAAGGTAAGCCGTTCCGGTGATTATCCTGCATGGGAATATGTAGAAGATTCCAAGCTCCGTATTTTAATGGGAGATACTTATCGTGAAATGTATAAAAAAGAGCCTGTAATGGAAGTAATCCATGCTGGTGTTGAGTGCGGATTATTCTCCGAGAAGATGCCGGGTCTTGATTGTGTATCTTATGGACCAGACATTTTTGACATTCATACACCACAGGAACGTCTCTCCATTTCAAGTACAAAGAGAATTTATGAATATACGGTAGAAGTATTAAAGAGGCTTAAATAGTGGAAAACAAACATAAGGTGCAGTGTTACGCTGCACCTCTTGAAGGGATTACCGGGTATATTTATCGTAATGCACATCATAAGTTTTTTCATGGAGTAGATAAATATTTTACTCCGTTTGTGACCCCAAAACCGAAAAAAGGCTTAAATACCAGAGAGAAGAATGACATTTTGCCGGAACATAATCAGGATATCGTAGTTGTGCCGCAGATTCTTACGAATAAGTCAGAAGATTTTATAAAAGTGGCACAGATGATGGGAGAGCTTGGGTATAAGGAAGTGAACCTTAATCTGGGATGTCCATCCGGAACGGTTGTTTCTAAGAAAAAGGGAAGTGGTTTTTTGTCAGATCTTGATGGGATGAAAGCTTTTTTTGATGAAGTTTTTTCGGGAGTGAACCTAGCTGTTTCTGTAAAGACAAGACTTGGCATGGAGAAGCCAGAAGAAATAAAAGACTTGATCTCTCTGTATAATCAGTTTCCGATTTCGGAAGTGATCATTCATGCAAGGGTAAGAGAAGATTACTATAAGAATCCGGTAAACTACGAGGCTTTTGCAGAAGGTTTTTCACAAAGTATACATCCAGTCTGTTATAACGGAGATATATTTTGTGCGCAGGATGTACAGGAAGTAACAAAGCGATTTCCTAAACTGTCGGCTGTGATGGTCGGCCGGGGAATGATCGCGAATCCTCAGCTTACAGAAAGTTTTGACTGTGTAGGAGATAAAAGCTTAGAATTTTCAAAAAAAGACATAGATTATGCCAGATGGAAGGCATTTCTGGATGAGTTGTGCTATGGATATGAATATATTATGTCTGGCGGAAGAAATGTTTTGTTTAAATTAAAAGAAGTATGGTCTTATATGATTCCACTTTTCCCGGAATGTGAGAAGTATGGAAAGAAGATAAAGAAGGCAAAGACAGTTGCGGAATACCATACGGTCGTGAATGCTCTTTTCCGAGAAGCAGGCGTGCAGTAGATTATGGTATATCCCCGGAGGTGAATAACATGTGGAAGAAAATAACAGCTGTAACGATGATTTGTATACTGTGTGCTTTTTTCTCTTTTCGTATTACAGATGCAGCAGAAGTATCAGGAACCAAACAGGATGTTACGGATTATAAACAGATATCCGCTTTGATATCAGATACATGGGATGATGATTATTTTGAAAAAATGGTAATTACTCCGGGAACAGATACGATGGAAAAAGATGGAGAACAGGAGCAGGTTTCAGATACATTTGATGTTAGTTCTTCAAAAGCAAAGAGTATAACAAAGTCAGAAGATGTTTTAGATAATTATCTTGATAAGCAGGATGGCGTATATGAAGTCAAAGAGAATACGGACGGAGATTTAGAAGTGACCGCACCATATCAGACGAAGCGTCTTATTGTGGAAAGTGATCAGGTAAAGGATACTTGTGGTGCATCAGAAGTTTATGTCAATGAAATGGATCATGAAACGATTTTACAGTATGATTCAGAGGAAAAAACGGAAGAAGCCTTTCAGCAGTTAAGTCGGACCTATTCATCCTGTTATCCGGATAAAGTAGTTTCTGTTGAAGATTCTACGATGGGACTTTCTCTTTCTCAGGGGGGAGAGAATGGCCAGGGAACCTATTCCTGGGGAAGCGATTATATGGGATTGAATGAATTGAAGAAGCAGGCTGCCTCAAACGGGTATACGAGACGTGTCACCGTTGCGGTAGTTGATACAGGAATTGATACGTCAAATGTTTTGTTTGCAGGACGAAAAGTTTCTTCACAAAGTTATAATTTCTTTGGGAATAATCATAATGTACAGGATACCTTTGGACATGGTACCCATGTAAGTGGGATTATCGCAGATGCTACGCCGGCAAATGTTGAATTGTTAGTGCTTAGAGTATCTAATAATGAAGGAAAGTCCTCTTTGCTGACGATAAAGACAGCATTGCAGTACGCTGTCAGCAAAAATGCCGATGTCGTAAATCTGAGTATGGGATTTATTGATGTGAATGCCAGCTTATATGATTATCTTGATTCGACAATTGATAAGGCATATAATAGAGGAATTCCTATTTGCTGCGCTGCCGGTAATGGAGAAGGTGGAAGTAAAGGTGTGGATGTTCGTTATTGTTATCCGGCCTGCTATAGTAAGACAATCGCTGTTTCAGCAATTGATTATTCAAGCAAGCAGCTTGCCTATTACTCCAATCGTGGAAGTGCCATTGACTTTACGGCTCCGGGAAGTGGTATTGTCAGCGCTTACTATAAAGGGAATTTTGCGACAATGTCAGGAACATCTATGGCAGCACCTCATATTACAGCGGCGATTGCTTATTTAAAAATGATGCAGTCTAATTTATCGGTAGATGGTATTTATCGGGAATTAAAATTATACTGCAGGGATCTTGGTTCCAAAGGAAAGGACAGTTATTATGGATGGGGCTGTCCGATCATGACGAATCTGTTTCAAAGAGGAATCTCCCATAAGCGGTATATCGTTATTTTCCGTACAACACTGAAAAGTGTATCCAATGTAAAGAAGGGAATCAAAGTTAGCTGGAAAAAGGCATACGGTGCAGATTCCTATTATGTTTATAGAAGAAAGAATAAGGGATCATGGAAAAAGGTAGCGGTCGTGTCTTCTTCAAAAGATTTTTACATTGATAAAAAGGTTAAGCAGGGTAAGAAGTATTCTTATAAAGTACGGGCATATAACGGGGGCGTGTTTGGAGGATTCAGCTCAGTAAAGAAAGCATATTTCTTAAAGCCACTGAAAGAAGTAAAGGTACGGCGCAACACCAAAAGAAAAGCAAAGGTTTTCTGGAAAAAAAGAACATACACAACAACGTATCAGGTTCAGTATGCGACAAACGCTCGTTTTAAAAAGGCAAAAAAAGTATCGGTAAGCCGTAAAAATGGGAGCCTTATTACTAAACAGTTAAAAAAGAAAGTATATTATTTTCGGGTGCGCTATTCTTATAAAAAGGCTGGGGTGAAATCCTGGTCTGGCTGGTCAGAAATCCGAAAGATAAGAATACGTTAAGGAAACCTTAGAAGAGAGTAAAAGAGTAAGAATGAATACAGAAAAACAATCGGAAAATACAAATACATTTTCAGAACAGACAAAACGATTAGAACAGCAGATCAACTTTATCCGCGAGATGGATAAAGAAAAGTTTATTGGCAGGCAGACTTATTTATCAGATGGAAAGAGGAAAGAGAATGATGCGGAACATGCATGGCATCTGGCATTAATGACGTTTCTCTTATCAGAATATGCCAACGAACCGATTGATGTGTTAAAAACAATGGTCATGGTGCTGTTTCATGATGTGGTTGAAATTGATGCCGGTGATACATATGCTTATGATGAAGACGGAAAGAAGACCCAGGCCCAAAGAGAGCAGAAGGCAGCCAAAAGGCTGTATGGTCTTTTGCCGGAAGATCAGGGAGCAAAGTTAAAAGCAATCTGGGAAGAATTCGAGGCAAAGAATACACCGGAATCCAGATTTGCACATACGATGGATAACTTGCAGCCGGTCATACTAAATGCTGCGACAAACGGGAAAGCCTGGAAGGAACATGGAGTATATCTCAGCCAGTTTATGGGGCGACAGGAAGATACACCAAAGGGTTCTGAGGTATTATGGCAGTACGAGTGGGAGAAGCTTATAGAACCATTTTTGAAAAACGGTACGATAAAAGATGATTCTCTTCGGGAATAATAATGTAAGGTAAGTAGCTTTCGTGTTAATAAGAAGAAGGATTGTAAATAAAAAATCTCAGTATAGTATTTGTGATGAGCATCACCACAGAGACTATACTGAGATTTTTATTTATATTTTTATATTTTAAAAGCCTGCCTAAAATCTTACTTAAAATATTATAGGAAGAAAATCAGCATATCGATTAAAAATACCGGAATCAGACAACTGAGTGACCAGAACATATATCCAAAGAAGGATGGCATCTTGATACCGTTTTCTTCTGCAATAGAGCGTACCATAAAGTTTGGAGCATTACCGATATAGGTATTGGCACCCATAAATACGGCACCACAGGAAATCGCCATCAGAACCACCTTCGGAATAAAACTGGTCAATGTTTGTACACCGGAGCTAAATCCAAGAGAAGCTGCGGTAGTAAAGAATACCAGGTAAGTTGGCGTGTTATCAAGGAAGCTTGATAGTGCTCCGGTTATCCAGAAGAACTGCCATGGCTGTGTCAATCCAAGATCAGCACCTCGTGCTTTCAGAATAAGAAGTGCCGGGATCATGGTGATAAAGATACCGATGAAAAGAATGGCAACTTCTTCGATGGCATCCCAGGTAAAGTGGTTGCTGTCTCGGATTTCCTTCTTTGTTGTTTTAAAAGAAAGATAGGCGGAAGCAAGTATCATTATAATTTCAATAATGGAAGCATAGGATAAAGTTACTCCCATGATCGTAAGTCCTTCACTGAAAACAGGAAACGTTGTAGGAAGGACACCGCTTAAAATAACTGCTGCAACAATGATAAGCATAAAGGCAATGTTGTGAGCACCATCTAAGTGAAGTTTGACACGCTCGCTTTCCGGACGAATCTCTGGTTTAAAACCATCAGCGATATCCTTCTTGTATGCTTTTGTATCAATCAGGAAAAACAGAGTAAGCAGGATAAGAACATTCAAGAGCATTACAGGAAGCAGATTAAGACTCCAGAAGAATCCAACACCGTTCATAAATCCCATTAAAAGAGGCGGATCACCTACCGGTGTGAGACAGCCGCCGATATTAGAAATAAGGAAAATGAAAAATACCATAATCTGCACTTTGCGCTGCCGCCATTTATTTGCTCTTATGATCGGGCGGATCATGAGCATACTTGCTCCGGTTGTTCCAATCCAGCTCGAAAGCAGGGTTCCGATGAGGAGTAATACAACATTTACTTTTGGGTTACCGGTCAGATCACCTTGTAAACTGATGTTACCGGCAACACAGAACAGACCAAACAGAAGAACAATAAAGGTAAGATAATCACCGAGTGTTACTTCTATTAAATGTTCTAATGCAATATGTCCACCGAAGATTACAGCGAATGGAATGAGAAATAAAAGAGACCAGAAAGCAACGACCCAGGGTTTATGCTTTTCCCACCATTCTTCTTTTATCAGAGGAAATATGGCAATACTCAGGAGCATTCCAGCAAAAGGAATACAACTCCAAAGAGGAAGTGTAGTTCCAAGTGCAGTATCAGAGAGCGCTCCGTCAGCAGCAAATACATGGAGTGGACTAAACAGCAGAAAAGCAGAAAGTCCGGTCAATAGTTTTTTCATTTGTTCAACCTCCTGTATCTTGGCTTGGTACTTATTGTAGCTTCACTAATACGGTACACCTTCGTATGAAACGGTATTGTGAAACTGCCATAATCTTATTATGGGCGCACTTCACCAAAATAATAAAATAACTAAATCAATACTAAGACGAAGCCTTTTTAATGTCAAAGGACAATCATTTGGATTTGTCTAAAATAGCACAAAAAGTTATGAAAAATGTTAGAAATTTATTTAAAAATAAATTAGGAAAAAACTTTTGTATCTGTTTAAAAATAGAGCAATGTTTGCTATAATATGACATATCATGGAAAAGGGAAGGATATAGGACGTGAAAGAAGAAATTAATATAATAAACCAGGTGAATAACGATACAACGCCAATCGTAAGCCTTTCCATTACGAGTCTGGATATTGAGGTGGAAGAGGGACGAGTTTACAAAGATTCCTTTTTCATTGAGAGTGAGAATAAGATTCCGATAGAAGGATATGTATGTACAACCAGCGATAAGATGGCAGTAGAAGTAGAGCGGTTTGCGGGAATCCGTCAGGAGATTCCTTTTTATTTTAAAGGCAAGCTGGCAACGGCGGATAGCAGTTTTGAAGGAGACATAGTTCTCATTACCAATGGGGGCGAATATACGATTCCTTACTCTGTCAAGGTCATACATAAATATATAGAAACTTCAAAGGGAAGAATATCTACGATGGAAGAATTCGTAGATATTTATAGAGAGAATCGAAAAGAGGCGATGGAATTATTTTTCCTGCCGAATTTTGAAAAAGTATTTCTGGAACATCTTCCAGAGCAAAAGAGCTTATATCACAGTCTCATGAAGAGCAGATCAAGAAGTCTTATCTTAGAAGAATTTCTTACAGCGGCAGGATATAAAGAACCGACGTTTCTTGAAGTATCTGGTGAAAAGATTGTAATGGAAGAGAGCGATACGCAGACTACTTTGTCAATAGCACTTACTTCAGCAGGATATGTAGAAGGAAGAATTTACAGTGAAAAGGGACAGGTTCAGCCATCTGTGAGCCGTTTTTCCAGTGATGATTTTACAGAAGGAACGTTTTCATTTACGATAGAGAAGAAACAGAATCTTCGGAATGGAAGCGATGTTATACGAATCGATACAGTTCGGCAGGATATAAAGATTCCGGTTGAATGGTGGACAGAGTCTTCTGCTTTGATAAAGGATAAAGAACAGAAGCTTTTATTAAAGAAGAAGCGGGCAGAACTTATGCATAATTATCTGTATTTTAGGACAGGAAGTATTGGATTTGAAGATTTTGCGGAAGATTCTGGACAGGTTTTAAAAGAATTGTATCGTTCTACTGAAGAGAATGAATGGAAGCTTTACCGAATGCATTTCCTGTTAATGGAAGAACAGCAGGAAGAGGCGAAGGCGGCGATGGAAGCTTTAGAAGAGATTGCACAAAAAGGCGGTTTTAAACCGTTAGAAGCGAATTATTTTCTTTATCTTAAAGCAATGTATTACCGGACTCCGGAGGTGATCAGCAAGGCGGTCACCGGAATAAGAGAATTTTACGAATTATCAGAATATAAGGCAGAGGCGCTGTGGATGCTCATTTATCTTGATAGAGAGTATGTGTATAATAAGCGGCTTCAGTATGATACAATACGACAATTATTTGAAGATGGAAATAATAGCAGCTTATTATACTTTGAAGCTTGTGATATTTTAAATGAGAATCCAAATTATATGGAAGAGCTTGGCAAGTTTGAAATCAGTATTTTCCGATGGGGAGTAAGATACGGCTATATTTCACTGGCACTTTCCTATCAGTTTGCCCGGCTTGCTTTAAAGATGAAGTTTTATAATAAGGCAGTATTTTATATTGCACAGAAGCTATATGGTGTTGAACCGGATGAACAGTTTTTACAGGTAATCTGTTCCCTTCTTATAAAAGGGAATCGAACAGGGAAGGAATACCATGAATACTTCCGTCTTGCAGTGGAGGCAAATCTTAAGATCATAGGATTGAATGAATTCTTTATCCGCAGTATGGACTTTACAACATATGATATTATTCCGCAGAGAGTGCTTATTTATTTTACTTATAGTAACAGCCTTGATTATCTGGAAAAGGCATATCTTTATAGTAATGTACTGCGTAATAAAGAAAGTTATGAAGAAGTATACGGTGCATATTATTCCAAAATGCTTCCATTTGTGGAAGAACAGCTGTTAAAAGGAAGAATTAATGAACATCTGGCATATCTGTATACTTGTTTTCAAAAAGAAGTTCTTGAAAAGCCGGATAACTGGAAGTCAGTATGTGATATTTTATTTTATCATAAGCTGATCTGTAATAATCCGCATATCAGTGGCGTCTATGTTTCCTGTCCGGAAACAGAACAGGAAAGATACTATCCACTTTCGGCGGGGGTAAGCAATGTAGAAGTATATAATAGCAGAGCTGTATTTTATTTTGTAGATAATAATGAGCAGAGATATGTCAGAGATATTCAATATCAGTTAAAGCCGTTCTTATCAACAGAACAGTTTGAAAAAGAATGGATTCGCCGTAACCTTTCTAATAAGAAGATTTTATTAATGGAATCAGAAAAGATGAACGAGGGAATCAAAGAAGATGGCATAGCCGTTCTTCAGCAGCTTACATTTAACGATGATTTTGTACGTTGGATTCAGACAGAGGCAGTTGAGAAGCTGCTTACCTATTATGAGAATCATCAGGAAAAGCGAAGCCTGGCCAGATGGCTTGGAAAGATTGATTACTCGAATATTTCTGTAGAATTTAGGAAGACATTAATGGATTATTATATGGAAGTCGGCATGATGGAGGAGGCTTTCTTTGGAATCGAATTATATGGATGTGATATAATGGGTTCCGCAAAGATTCTCCGTCTGGCATCCTTTGGTGCACAATATTATCAGGGAAAGAAGGACGAGGAAACACTTTCCTTAGCGTATGCGGCATTTATTCGAAAGAAGTGTAACAAAGATACACTGACGTATCTGATGAAGCATTTTCAGGGTGAAACAGCAGTGCTTTTGGATATTTGGGAAAGAGGCAGGCGCTTTGGCCTTGAAACGGCTGATTTTGAGCGAAAGGTTCTTGAACAGGTCATGTTTACTGGTAATGATACAGAAGGTGTATTTCCGGTATTTGAATCGTTCTATCAGACTAATGAGGGAGATGATCTGATTGACCGTTATCTGGAATATGCATCGATGAAAGAATTAGAAAGTTCCATGGAGCTGAATGATTTTATGCATATGGCAATTGGTCAGGAGATTGTAAATGGCCGCATGGAAAACCGACATTCCAGAATTCATTTCCTGTATTATTTTGCCGGAAGAGAAGAATGGTACGATACCATTAAAGATACGGCAGTATACATTATAGAAGGCTTTTTGCAGGAAAAGTTTTATCTTCCGATTTACCATGCGTATGCACAGTGGGTTCATTTTCCAATCTATTACAGAGAATTGACATTCCTGACATATAGAGGACGTGCAGGGCAGCATGTTATATTGAATTATCAGATTGATGGTGAACAATATTCTTTCCGTAATCTGAATTTGGAAGAAGTTCTTCCGGGAATGTATGTCTGTCATATGAATTTCTTCCAGAGAGATCATGTAAAGTATCGTCTAGAAGCAGACGGAAAGCTAGTTGCGGATGAGAATGCCCTGGAATTTGAAACATTTGAATATGAAGATGGAGAGGAAAGCCGTTTCTTTACATTGAATTATTTAGATACGGAAGAAGCATCACTGCCAGAGTTAAAAGAATATCTTTTAAAAACTTTTTTTGCAGACCAGTGTATGAAGCTTTTGTAGATAAACCAGTGTATAGTGGTTCAGAAAAACAGATTGAGAGGTTTATAATATAAATGGAAGAACTGGATACAAAAAAATATGCGGGAATTGATCTGGGGAAAACTTCTGTACAGTTTAGCATATACAGGGAAGGACAAGAAGAAATGTCCGAAGAAAGTTTCCCAATAGCAAAAGAGCAGCAAGAGGCATATATAGAGACAGGAATCCATCTGGTGGAAGAGTATATGAAGGAAAAAGAATATCAATGGTCTGATTATCAGGCGGTTCATTTTTCCATGCAAGATCCATCCGAAGAAAACAGAGATAAATTAAAAGAAAGTGTAAGTGAAGAGTTTTTAAAGTTTCATACAGTAAAGATCATCACACATTTCAGAGCATTTGCAGAATATGTATTCCATCAGGAACGAATTATGTGGGATCGCAATACACTTTTATTAGATTATCATGATAACCAGCTGAGTTATGTATTGATCGATCAGATACGCCGTTCAAGACAGAAGGCCTATCGGGCAGTAGAAAAACAGATTGATCTTAATGAATATCGGGTAGTGGAAGGAACACCAGAACAGGATGCGAATTTTGGACAGATGGTGAAGCGTTTTCTTGTAAAGACCCCGGCAAATATTATTTTCCTTACAGGAAGTGGATTTGAAGGAAACTGGATGAAGAAAACGCTGACCTATCTTTGTGCCGGAAGAAGAGTATTTCTAGGACAAAATCTGTATGCGAACGGAGCCTGTCTTCTGGGAATCCACCCGATCGAGCTTATGGATGAGGGAATGATTCTCATGGATGGACCGGATATGGTCTACCATACGGTGGGAGTGATTACAACAGAGGCAGGGAAGCCGCAGTATGTACCGATAACATCCATAGGAAGAGAGTGGTATAATACGCATGGCAGTGTGGATATTATTCTTGATAAAAGCCAGCGGGTAGATTTTTTCTATCATAATACGAAGGAAAATGAAATCGAGGGAGCTGCCTGTGATATAAAAGGATTGCCGAAGCGTCCGCCTAAAACGACGAGGATCCGCATAGAAGTTCGGTTTACTTCTTCGGTGGAGGGAGTGATTTTACTGAAAGATATGGGGTTTGGAGAAATGTTTCCGGCAACAGGAAAGATTACAGTCTTTCCATTTAAATTAATTTCGTAATTAAGTTAATTTCGTAATAAAAGATCATTACGGAGGGAAAGAGGTAAGGAAGATGAGAGAGTCACTTATCTGTATTGGTAAGATTGGAAAAAAAGGATATTATTTTGAAGATACCGGAATACAGATTTTTTCCTATGAGGAACTTTGTTATTATTTAAAAAGACATATGATCTGCTATATCCATACACTTCCCGGAGAGGATCTGCTCGTATATCTCAGGGATGAACTGGGGCTGGAAAAGTTATATAAGCAGCTGATTCGTCTGACAGATCCGGAAAAGGACCAGATGAAGTACTTTTCTGCATTATTTCGAGAAGGGCATTATTTTAATGAAGATGAGATAAGAGATATTTTAGATGAGTATCGAAGCCTTATGAATGCTCCGGTTTACCGGCAGAAAAAATGGATGGGCGACCTGCTTGTAAGGTCAGGCAGATCAGCAAGAGCGCTGGAAAGTTATCAGGAAGCTCTTGTAGAAAAAGACTTGGAAAAAAATGAGATTGGGCGGATCTATCATAATATTGGAATCGCGGAATCAAAACTTTTTCGTTTTCAGAATGCAAAGATTGCTTTTATCAAGGCATATCAGCATTTAGGCGAGGAGAAATCTCTTTTTTATTATTATGCGATTACGGCATTGTTAGAAGGAATCGAAGCAGCAGGAGAAGAATTGAAGGAATTTGAGGATTCCGATATGTTACTTGATGCATTTGAGGAAAAGTTTGCAGAATATCAGGAAGATTTTCAATATAATGCGGTATCGGAAATCTATAAAAAAATAGTATTTTTAAATGAAAATGGAAAAGAAGAAGAGGCTAAAATAAAGAAAAAGCGTCTGGTTCGAAGCCTGCAGAGAGATTTTCGCAAAGAAATAGAAATTTAAATAAAAAATATTAGTGACAAATGCGCAAATAAGTTATACTATGGTAGCTGGTACGTTATTTACGATATAACATCAGAGTTAGAATGTCAGGAGATTTATAGGGACATACCAATAAGGAATGCCTGGCATATATGATAAAAACTAGGAGGAAACCACAACATGGCAACAGAAATGAACAAAACCTACAATCCATCAGAGATTGAGGACAGACTTTATAAAAAATGGATGGATAAGAAGTATTTCCATGCAGAAGTAGATCGCAGCAAGAAACCATTTACAATTGTAATGCCGCCGCCAAATATTACAGGGCAGCTGCATATGGGACATGCGTTAGATAATACACTGCAGGATATTCTCATTCGATTTAAGAGAATGCAGGGATATAATGCTTTATGGCAGCCAGGAACAGACCATGCAAGTATCGCAACTGAGGTAAAGGTTACAAACAAATTAAAAGAAGAAGGCATTGATAAAGAAGAACTTGGACGTGAAGGATTCTTAAAGCGTACCTGGGAGTGGAAAGAAGAGTACGGCGGACGTATTGTCAGCCAGTTAAAGAAGCTTGGTTCTTCCGCTGATTGGGACAGAGAACGTTTTACAATGGATGAAGGCTGTTCTAAAGCAGTACAGGAAGTATTTATCCGCCTTTACGAAAAGGGATATATTTATCAGGGCTCAAGAATTATCAACTGGTGTCCGGTATGCCAGACATCTATTTCTGATGCTGAGGTAGAATATGAGGATCAGGCAGGACATTTCTGGCATATTAACTATCCGATCGTTGGAACAGATAAATATATCGAGATTGCGACTACTCGTCCTGAGACAATGCTTGGAGATACTGCGATCGCAGTACATCCGGATGATGAGAGATATAAAGATTTAGTTGGAAAGATGGTACTCCTTCCAATCGTAAATAAGGAGATTCCGATTGTTGCGGATTCTTATGTAGATAAAGAATTTGGTACAGGTGCAGTAAAGATTACACCAGCACATGATCCTAACGACTTTGAAGTTGGAAAGCGTCACAACTTAGAAGAAATCAATATTTTAAATGATGACGGAACGATTAACGAAAATGGTGGAAAGTTCGCAGGAATGGATCGTTACGAGGCAAGAAAGGCTATCGTAAAAGAGTTAGAAGAAGAAGGATATCTTGTACGTATTGAAGCGCATGAACATAACGTAGGAACTCATGACCGCTGTCATACTACAGTGGAACCAATGGTGAAAAAACAGTGGTTCGTAAAGATGAGCGAGATGGCAAAGCCTGCGATCGAAGCAGTAAAGAACGGAGATCTTCGTTTTGTACCGGGTCATTTTGACCGTACGTATCTGCACTGGTTAGAGAATATTCGTGACTGGTGTATTTCAAGACAGTTATGGTGGGGACACAGAATTCCTGCATATTATTGTGATGAATGTGGGGAGATTGTTGTAGCGAAAGAAATGCCATCCGTATGTCCAAAGTGTGGATGTACTCATTTTACACAGGATGAGGATACATTAGATACATGGTTTAGTTCTGCTTTATGGCCATTTTCCACATTAGGCTGGCCGGAAAAGACAGAAGATCTTGATTATTTCTATCCTACGAATGTTCTTGTAACAGGATACGATATTATTTTCTTCTGGGTAATCCGTATGGTATTCTCAGGATATGAACAGACAGGTAAATGTCCATTTAGTGACGTACTTATTCATGGTCTGGTTCGTGATGAACAGGGCCGTAAGATGAGTAAGTCTCTTGGAAATGGTATCGATCCATTAGAGATCATTGAACAGTATGGTGCCGATGCACTTCGCCTTACATTAGTAACAGGTAATGCTCCGGGTAATGATATGCGTTATTCAGAGAAGAAGATTATTGCAAGCAGAAACTTCGCTAATAAAGTATGGAATGCTTCCAGATTTATGTTGATGAATATTGAAAAAGCGGACTTAAGCAACGTATCTCTTGCAGACCTGACACCGGCTGATAAATGGATTTTATCCAAAGCGAATTCTCTGGTAAAAGAAGTGACAGACAATATGGAAAAATACGATTTCGGTGTTGCTGTTGCCAAGTTAAATGACTTTATCTGGGAAGAGTTCTGTGACTGGTATATCGAGATGGTAAAACCAAGACTCTATAATGAGGAAGATACGACGAAAGCAGCAGCGCTCTTTACATTAAAGAAAGTATTAACGATTTCTCTGAAGTTGTTACATCCATATATGCCATTTATCACAGAAGAAATCTTCTGCAGTCTTCAGGATGAAGAAGAGTCCATTATGGTTTCTGAATGGCCTGTTTTTGAAGAAGAGTTTGACTTCAAGGCTGAAGAAAATGAAGTAGAGATGATTAAGAATGCTGTAAGAAATATTCGTAATCTTCGTGCAGATATGAATGTACCACCGAGCAAGAAAGCAAGTGTCTATGTTGTATCTGAAAAAGAAGAAGTTCGCAGAGTATTTGAGGATTCTAAAGTATTCTTTGCAACACTTGGATATGCAAGTGAAGTTCATGTACAGGCAGATAAAGCAGGCATTGCAGAGGATGCAGTATCTACAGTGATTCCTGATGCAGTTATTTATATGCCGTTTGCAGAACTTGTTGATGTTGAAAAAGAAATTGCCCGTCTTGAAAAAGAAGCAGGCCGTCTCGAAGGAGAAATTAAGCGTGCAAAGGGAATGCTTTCTAATGAGAGATTTGTAAGCAAAGCACCGGCAGCAAAGGTAGAGGCAGAAAAAGAAAAGTTAGAGAAGTATACTGCAATGGCAGCACAGGTTGCGGAACGTCTTTCTCAGCTTAAGAAATAAATAGCGATAAGAAGGATTTAGGAATGATGACATACAGCGAAATAGAACGGGAGCTCAACGAGATTCCGAAGTTCGGTGCAAAAGCAAGCCTGTCTAATCTTTCCGCTTATCTTGAACTGGCGAATCACCCGGAAAGGAATCTCCGGGTGATTCATATTGCAGGGACAAATGGTAAGGGATCCGTCAGTGCGTATATTGATTCGATTTTACGGCAGGCAGGGTATACGACTGCATTGTTTACTTCGCCTCATTTAATAAAAATTAATGAAAGATTTCGTATTAATTTTAAAGAATGTTCCGATGAAGAGCTGATCAACGCCTGGTGCAGTGTAAAAGACTATATGGTGAAGGGCGAGGAGAAAGGTTTGCAGTCGCTTACGTTCTTTGAAATACTTTTTTTTATGGGCATGCTTATTTTTTCAGAAAAAGCAATAGATTATTGTATTTTGGAGACAGGACTTGGAGGAAGACTGGATGCAACCGTTCTTTCAAATCCGGTACTTTCTGTCATAACTTCCATTAGTTATGATCACACAGAAATTCTTGGCGATACGATAGAGCAGATTGCAGCGGAAAAAGCAGGAATCATAAAAGAGGGGATTCCGGTTGTCGCGATTGATGAAGAAAATGGTGCTTTTTCAGTGATCGAAAGAACTGCGAAAGAAAAAAATGCGCCTGTTTATGGGCTGAAATCGCAAGAGCTTACAATTTTAAAAAAATGTGAGAATACGATTGATTTTTCTATCAATAGCCGTTATTATAAGATAAGCAACTTAAAAGTAAAAAGTTATGCTTCCTATCAGGTGCAGAATGCTGCCTTAGCGGTACTTGCCGTAAAGGTTCTTTTACCGGAAGTATCACAGGATGTGATAAGAGAAGGAATTGTAAAGATGTACTGGCCTGGAAGGATGGAAGAGATTGCAGAGAATGTTTATGTGGATGGGGCACATAATCCGGGAGCGGTTCATCAGATTTATAACAGTTTGACTGATTCTGATAAGGAGTGGCTCTTATTATTTGCAGTTTGTTCAGATAAAGATTATTCTGAGATGATTCGTGTACTAGGCAGGCTTCCCTGGAAAAGAATATACATTACAAAGATTGACAGCGCAAGAGGAGCGGATACTGCTGCAGTAAAACAGTGTTTTAAAGAAGAGACAGCAGGGTGTCCGATATACGAATACGATAATGCAAGGACAGCATTTGAGACAGCTTTAAAGGATAGAGAATATGAGAATCTTTTATGTCTCGGATCACTGTATTTGGCAGGAGAGATTAAAGATTTTGCGACAACAATTTTTTGAAAGTGAGGATATATCATGTTTGATTTTGATTTAGAATTAAAGAAATTTAAACCAGCAGTAGGTGTTGAGATTGGAGAAGATGAACTTTTTAGTGATGACGTTAAAGATATCACTGATCTTGTAGAAGAACTGGTATCAGAGCGTGAAGGAAAGAAAGCTTCTAAGTAAAGCTCATCTGATAGAAATAAAAGAAACAACAGTCTGATCTAGGAGGAATTCAATGAAGTGTATTAAATGTGGTCGGCCAGTTGGTGTGGGAAGATACTGTAATGCCTGCGGCTTTGACAATAAACACATAGCGAAAGCGTTAAATACTGCAGATTATTATTATAACATCGGTCTTGAAAAGGCGCAGATGCATGATTTAAGTGGAGCGGAGATGTATTTAAAGAAGGCTCTTACTTATAATAAGTCTCATAAGAATGCAAGAAATCTTCTCGGTCTTGTTTATAATGAGATGGGTGAAGGTGGCAAGGCATATATCCAATGGAAAGTCAGTGCGAAGCTTTCTTCCGTAGAAGAGAACATCGCGAATCTTTATATCAAACAGATGGAAGAGCATCCAGCAGTATTTGAAGAGATTAATGAAACAGCAAAGAAGTATAATGCAGCACTTTCCTATGCAAAGCAGGGAAGTGATGATCTTGCGATGATTCAGGTAAAGAAGGTACTTAGTGTCACTCCGAACTTCGTGAATGCACATTTATTATTTGCTTTACTTCATATGCGTGCAGGTGATAATGCCTCTGCACAGGCAGATTTAAATAATGCCCTTGCGATTGACAGATATAATACGACAGCTCGTCGGTATTTAAAAGAAATCGGAGAGAATCCGGAAACAGTGGCAGAGAAGATTCCTGCAGATGCTTTAAAGCCGGATAATGAGAATCTTAAAAATGTTCGTCCAGTAGACCATTATGAAGATCCGAATAAAGAAACATGGAAACAGTTTGTTTATATGTTAATTGGTCTTGCAATCGGCGTTGTTGCCATGTTTGTACTTGTTATTCCAAGCGTTAAGGCAAGTGTAAGTGTTGATTATAATAACTTAAAGAAGGAATATAGCCAGACAACCAATAAAAAAGATGCAGAGATTAATACATTAAAGGATGATAAGAAGAGTCTTCAGAAGAAGAATAAGAAGCTTACAAAGCGTCTTAAAGTATATGAAGGTTCTAATGGTGAGGACAGTATGTATGACAGCATCTTAAAGGCAAGTCAGGCATACTCAAGCGGTAACTATGTAGAATGTGCAAAACATCTTTTAAAAGTAGATAAAGACTCTTTACCATCATCTACGGCAAAGAAGTTATATACATCCATGAAAGATAAGGCATTCCAGAATGCAGCTACACAGTTATATAACAGTGGAGATGCATCTTATAAGTCTTATAAGTATGAAGATGCCTTAGAAGATTTTGAGTTATCTTATAAGTATGATAAGAGTTACAGTACACAGTATCAGATCGCAAGATGTTATACAAAGCTGAATAAGAATACAGAAAAAGCGAAAGAATATTTCTATGATATTATTAATAATTCCGGAGATAGTGATCTGATTCGAAAAGCTGCGAACTATGGTCTTGGAATGACAGTGAATTCTGCAAAAGAAGCAGCAGCCAAAGCAAAGGGTGGCAGCACGAAGTCTTCTGATTCAAAGTCAGACAGTGATGATGACAGCACAGATTCTTCTGAATCCAAGAAGAGCAGTTCAAAGAGTACAACAGAAGAGGATTTTAGTACAGATACTGCTGATGATAACGAATAATTATTGCTATTTTTAAAAACATTATAAATAAAAATAAGTTCGACAGAATATGTCGGACTTATTTTTTTGTTTTTTATAGAATGATACCAGGACCAAAAAGTCAGAAAGGGAGGCAGTGTCAAAATGAATTGTTGTCATGTAAAAAATCAATGTCTGGTCATTCGTCTGCCAAAAGAAATTGATCATTGTCAGGCGGAGCAAATAAGGCAGGAATGTGAGAGAAGTTTTATGAACTTTATTATCCGGGATATTATTTTTGATTTTTCGGATACCTCATTTATGGATAGTTCAGGAATCGGATTAATACTTGGAAGGGTGAGACAGATTCATCCGATTAATGGAAAAGTATATTTGTTTGGCGGGAATGAAATTATTCGAAAGATGCTGGAAATGTCTGGAATACAGAATGTAGTTACCGTTTTAGACACGATTGAAGAAGTAAAGGAGGTATACGAATGAGACAGGCAGGAGAAACAGGAAACAGCTTAAAAATGGTGTTCCGAAATCATCCGGAAAATGAAAGAATTGTCCGGACAACGGCAGCCGTTTTCGTATCTATCTTAGACCCGACACTAGAAGAAATCTCAGATTTTAAAACAGCAGTTTCAGAAGCAGTTACTAATGCTATTATTCACGCATATCCAGAGTCCGGTGGAGATATCGAGGCGTATTTTAAGCGGGAAAATAAAAAGATTACAGTGATCATCACAGATTATGGTGTGGGAATCAAAGATGTGAAAAAATCAATGCAGCCATTGTATACAACGTTACATACACAAGAACGCTCTGGTATGGGATTTACATTCATGGAAGCTTTCTCAGATGAGATAACCGTAAAAAGTGAACCGGGGAAGGGGACAACTGTAAAACTCATAAAAATCATGGGAAAGGGGGAAGAGTGTGGAGAGGACCTGTGAATTGATCAGGCAGGCAAAAGAAGGAAATAAAAAGGCACAGGAAATATTAGTAGAAGAAAATACAGGATTGATATGGAGTGTAGTAAAACGTTTTCAGGGGCGAGGGTATGATAAAGAAGATTTGTTTCAGATTGGAAGTATTGGTCTTTTAAAATGTATTGACAACTTTGATCTTGAGAGAAAAGTAAAGTTTTCCACATATGCTGTTCCGTTAATTATGGGAGAAATCAAACGGTTTTTAAGAGACGATGGTCTTGTAAAAGTAAGTAGAAGTCTGAAAGAAGCTTCCTATAAAATAAAAAGAGAGAAAGAACATTATGAAAAATTATATAATAGAGAACCAACATTAAAAGAAATCGCAACAACCTTAGATATGGATGAATCCGATATCCTTATGGCTATGGAATCCGGTCAGGATGTATGTTCACTTCATCAGGTTATTTACCAGAATGAAGGAGATGAAATTCATTTAGAAGATAAATTGGAACAACAGTCGGACTTAATTGAGCAGACTGTAGATAATATATACATACAGGAACTACTGCAGAAATTAAATGAACAGGAAAGGAAACTAATTGAACTTCGGTATTTTCAAAATCAGACGCAGGCTGTTATTGCCGGAATCATGGGGATATCTCAGGTACAAGTATCAAGAATGGAAAAGAAGATATTAGAAAAATTACGAATGCATTCCTTAAATTAAACAGAGAAAAAGAATTTCAGATTATAGCTGTATTGTGGCTGCAATCTGAAATTCTTTTTTTGTTTGTGAATACCACAAGGAATAAATTCTGTTTAGATATGGTCAGAGCGAGGAATGAAAATGCGTAAGATTGGTATAATATAGGATAATGAATGTTTTTGAAGATTGCGAGAGTGCAAAGCACATAGCAATCTGGCATCAAAAGGTCAGTTTACACGATAAGGAGTTTGACTTAGTGACATCTTTATATCGAAATGAGGATGAAAAAATAAGCATGAAAAAATGAGTATGGAGAAAACAATTATTTATTTAAAAGCGGAGCAAAGTTCTTATGTGGATCATGAAATGATTCATATCGGGGATATTGCTTCTGTCTATTGTGGGGATAAGAAGAAGGAAGAGGAGATTAGAAATATTATTTTGTACGAGTTTGATGAGAACAAAGAAAAAGAAGGACGGATTTTTCTCTCTATTTTGTTCGTAATTGAAAAAATATCTGAGCAGATTCCATGTGGTGAAGTTCGTAATGTGGGAGAATTGGATATGGTTGTGTATTATAAGTCTAAAAATGCAGGGAATAAGAAATGGGTACAGACAGCGAAAATTTTATTTATCGGTGCCACATGCTTTTTTGGAACTGGAATTACGGTGATGGGATATAACAACGATGTGGATATGGCAAAAGTATTTAGACAGTTGTACAGAACATTTGTGGGACAGAAACCAGGTGGTCCTACTTTTGTGGAATTGTTCTATTCCATAGGACTGGCATTGGGAGTTTTTTTGTTCTTCAATCATGTTCCGGGAAAAAAAGTTACAAATGAGCCGACACCGATACAAGTGCAAATGCGGCTTTATGAGCAGGATGTAAACCAGACTTTTTTACTGGGTGCTTCAAGGAAAGGGGAAGAACTAGATGTCGCCGGTAACAGTCGTGATTAATAAGATTCTTTTAGGCTGGGTTGCCTTTGGTGCCGGTTTTGCGGTAGCAGGAGGTTTTATTGCCTTCATCAGTCTGATCGGAATCGTAACAAGGCTTGCAGGGATTACAAAAACAGCAGATCATATCCCGGTCTATGAAAATAGTATGGCTATGGGAATCCTTCTATTTAATTTATTATCCTTGTATCAACCGGTATTTTCCTGGATTTTTCCTGTGACCGGATACAGCATTATGTATCTGTCAAGTTTGTTTACAGGGATTTTTGCAGGATGTCTTGCCGGGGCATTGGCAGAAGTGGTAAATATTATTCCTATCTTTTCACGCAGGGTAAAATTAAGAAAAGGATTTCCTTATATGGTAAAAGCGGCAGCGCTTGGGAAATGTATAGGCTGTCTGATTCAATTTTATCTTTTTAATCTGTAAGATATCAGAGTCAAAATACTTTTGCCCTGGCATCATCTGCAAAAATGAATACAAAAATAAGAATACTTTTATAAAATCAGGAGATACTTTCAAGAGGTATTCATGAAAAAATGACAAGAGCTTTAAAGGGGGAAGGAATATATGAAAAAGGAACTTACGAATCAGGAGTATGCCAAGAGAGTAAAGCAGTTAACACCAAAGTTTAGCTCCTTTTCAAATTGCTGGCATGCATTTGTATCAGGAGGTGCCATCTGTGTTCTGGGTGAAATCATACGTCAGATTGCATATAACAAAGTGGGAGTAAATGAGGAAAATTCCTATATTGTAGTCAGCATCTGCCTGGTATTTTTGAGTGTGATTCTAACTGGGTTTCAAGTGTATGAGCCACTGGCAAAATGGTGTGGAGCCGGAACGTTAGTTCCAATTACAGGATTTGCGAACTCGGTTGCCTCACCAGCGATTGAATATCAAAAAGAAGGACAGGTTTTTGGAATCGGCGTAAAAATTTTTACAATAGCAGGACCTGTTATTTTATATGGTGTATTTAGCAGCTGGGTAGTAGGAGTAATCTATTGGCTCTTTTCTAGATAAAATATTTTGCAAAGTAATTCCCAGTAATATATAATGATATTAGGGTCAAAAGATATTTTGCCCCTAACTTGATGCCACGAATTACTCCGTAGCTAACTAGACTACCGTAATTCTGAAAATAACAGGGAAAAGGATTCCCTGAATTTCAAGTCGAGCAGCCGCGAGACTTGGCGCGTGATTCTGGTCAGCGTAAGCTGACATATTCTTTACAGAATCACTGCGCATCCTCGCGGAGCGTTTATCTCAGTCGGAGATTGGACTCCCACTGAGACAAATTTGCTGTCACTCACCACCTGAAAGAGGTGGGAGTCTTCTCGACTGAGATAAACATTTGGAGAATGAAATGACAGGAAAAGAACATTTAGAAAAAATTATCCTATCGATGGATTTGAAGAAGGAGTTACACCAAAAAGTATTTGATAATTATGAGGAAATGCTCAGGGAAGGATTTAGAGAAGGGGATGCATTGTTTCTTGTAGCAGCGTATTTTACAGGTAAGCCAGATGAGACTATCGGCCCATTATTACGAAGACTTAAAAAAGTAATGGAAAGTCGGGAGGATATGATAAGTGGTGCAGTATTAGCAGCATCCTATTATGGTATAGAAGAACTTTCTATGCGTCTTACAATTTTAGAAGAGGGAGTAAGGAATTTATATACAGACCCAAAGTGTGTAGAAGCGCTTACGGGAAGTATTATGATTGCTGACGGAGGACCGGCAGAAGTAGCCAAGGCGATTCAGTGGTATATGTTTTTGATGAAGAATCAGTATGATATGAATAATGAACGTATGGCAAGGCTGCTTGGAATATTGGCAGTAATCTCTTCACCAAATATCCTGGGGAAAAAGATGCTGAGCAAAATAACAGAGAAGATTGAGCAGAACACAAAAGAAGAAAGTGCAGCAGACGAAGAAACAATCTTTTTTGAAGAAGCCTGTCAATTTATCAAACAGTTACAAAGGCAGGAAGAAGAACGTGTAAATAAGATGGAGAGAACAAGTTACAAGATGTTGACAGGCGAAAAGAATGTTACGGCATCGGACTTTGATTATAGTAAAGAATATCATCAGGAAGAAGAGATTAGTCTGAATGGAAGTAACCTTTTTACCGGTATGAAACAAGAGGTAGATATTATTTTATCAGCGATATATTTTGATTTGGTGTAGACTGAGATATAAATAATGAGACAGGTAAAATAGAGAAAAGCCTGGAGTCAGGGAAAAAGAAAGACGAGGTACATAGTGAAAAAGAATTATAAATTAACAATATGCTATGATGGCAGCAGGTATTATGGGTGGGAACACCAGCCGGACAGAGATACGATACAGGGAAAACTGGAAAATGTATTAACGAAAATGTGTGGAGAATTCATAGATGTACTTGGGGCCGGCAGAACGGATGCAGGAGTGCATGCAAGAGGAATGGTTGCGAATGCAGTATTTGATGCAGCAGATAAGGAAAGAGGCGGCAGGGAACGGACACCAGATGAAATTCGGGAGTATATGAATCGCTATCTTCCAGATGATATTGCGGTAAAGGAAGTGAAAGAGGCATCCGAACGATTTCATGCAAGATATAAAGCGGTTGGTAAGTTATATCGTTACACTTGTTATGATGGTCCGGTAAAACCAGTATTTCAGAGAAAGTATGTAACGGTTTTAGAAAAAAGACCAGATTTAGAAAAGATGCAGCAGGCGGCAGCCTATCTTGAAGGAAAACATGATTATAAAAGTTTTTGTGGAAATCCTCGGATGAAGAAGTCAACAGTACGAGTTGTTGACAAAATCGAAATTACGAGAAAGGGAAGTTTTATTTACTTTGATTTTCATGGAACAGGTTTCCTTCAAAATATGGTGCGGATTCTTGTTGGAACACTTTTAGAAGTAGGAAAAGGAAAGATAAAACCAGAACAGATTCCGGACATACTTGAGGCAAAGAACCGGCAGATGGCCGGACCGACAGCTCCTCCACAGGGATTATGTCTGATTAAAGTGGATTATTAATTAAGAAAAACAGATGAAACGGGATAAAGTATAGGAAACGTATAATTATGACGATACTTTATTCCGTTTTTTTGTTTTTCTAATGAAAATATCATACATAAATTTATGGAAAAGGGAAAATACTATTCCTGAAATTTCTATGGAGAGGTGGTATTATATGCTGCAAATGAAAGGAAAACAGAGCGTTTTATTTCAAGAACCAGTGAAAATAATGAGTCATGCGTGTGTGGGCGGAAAAAAAGAAGGGGAAGGACCCATAGGGAAACATTTAGATTTAATTGTAGATGACCCGATGTTTGGAAAAGAAAACTGGGAAGAGAGTGAAAGCAGTTTTTTAAAGACCGCAGGTGAGATTGCTATTCGAAAAGGAAAAAAGAAAAAGGAAGATGTGAGAATGGCTTTTTGTGGGGATTTATTAGGACAGCTCATTGCCTCATCTTTTGGAATTGCTGAACTGGGAATCCCTTATTACGGAGTGTATGGAGCTTGTTCTAGTATAGGGGCAGCCTTATCTATTGGTGCGATGACGGTGAATGGAGGATTCGCAGATTTGGTATTGACCGGTTGCTCCAGTCATTTCGCCAGTGCGGAAAAAGAGTTTCGTTTTCCTCTTGGATATGGAAGTCAGCGGCCGTACAGTGCAACCTGGACGGTGACCGGAGCAGGAGCTTTTTTGCTGAATACACAAAAAGGTGACGTACAGATTCGGGGGATAACAACAGGGAAGATTAAAGATTACGGTGTGCAGGACCCATTTAATATGGGAGCGTGTATGGCTCCGGCTGCCGCAGATACTATTTATCAGAGTCTGTTGGATTTTGAGATGAAACCAGAAGATTTTGATCAGATTATTACAGGAGATTTAGGAAGTGTAGGTCAGAAGCTGTTATTTGAACTTCTTGATGAAAATCATAAAGATATTAAGAAAAACCATATGGACTGTGGAATGCAGATTTTTGATGCAGGCAGTCAGGATACACATGCAGGTGGCAGCGGGTGTGCCTGCTCTGCGCTGATGTTATCAGCAGTGATTTTACCTAAAATAGCCAGTGGAGAATGGAAAAAAGTTCTTTTTGTTCCTACAGGAGCGTTACTGTCTCAGGTTTCTGCAAATGAAGGACGGACAATTCCGGCAATTGCACATGCAGTATGGCTGGAATCCGGAAAGGAGAAAAAATGATATATGTAAAAGCGTTTGTAGTAGGAGGAATTATCTGCACATTAGTACAGATCTTTTTGGATCATACAAAGTTAATGCCGGGAAGAGTGATGGTGTTACTCGTAATAACAGGGGTAATCCTTGGAGCGGCAGGCATCTATGAGCCTTTAATTAAATGGGCAGGATGTGGAGCAAGTGTTCCACTGTCCGGATTTGGATATAACCTGTCCAAAGGTGTGATAGAGGCAGTAAAAGAGGAAGGGACTATTGGTTTATTTAAAGGAGGATTAAAAGCCGCCGCTGCCGGTACGAGTTCTGCGTTGATTTTTTCTTATCTGGCAACACTTATTTTCCAGCCTAAAATGAAAAAGTAGCAGCAGCAGAGGGATATGAACTATCGCAGGATATTGATTATTTTAGTCGGTTTTTAAATTCCTGAATAGAAATTCCCTCTACCTTCTGAAAGACTTTCTGGAGATAGCTGCTCTCATTAAAGCCGAGCATGAAAGCCACATCGGAGGTATTATGAGTAGTAAAAATAAAGTTGATTTTAACCATTTGAATTTTACGAAGACGGATATACTCCATCATACTAATGCCAAACTGATCACGAAAAATACGGCTAAGATATCCCTGGCTTATCATACTTCCTTCTGTAATCTGTACTAAAGAGATTTTTTCTTTAATATGTTGTTCGATAAAAAGGAAGACACCTTCTAGAATACTGTAACGCCGTATGCTTTTTTGCTGATAAATATAATCTGCTATCTTAAAAAGCCATATTTTCATAATTTCCTGATTGATAAGCCAGGTATCAGGTAAAGGAAATAAATCGGTGACTTCATTGTGTGGGCTGGCATATTCAAGAGAGTCTAAGAGTCCCTGTCCAATTTCGATAAAAGTTTTTTTCAGGGATTCTATGTTTGTATTCTGATTGGAATAAATCTTGTTGATAATATCAGAAAGTCCGGTATAAGTTTTTGAAAAATTCTGAGAATTCATCAATTCTAAAGCTAGAGAGAGATGAGGACAGATACTTTCAAAAGAAGAAAGAGAAAAATTCTCCAAATAATGATTAATATCAAGAATGGATACCGGTTTGGAAAAGTATTTCTTTATATGCAGTTCCATTGCTTCTTTAGCAAAGTGAAAATCCGAATAAGCAGAAAGAATACATATTTCTGTTTGTGGAGAAACTTCTTTTATTTTTTTACTGGCTTCAATCCCCGTAATTCCGGGCATGATAATATCCATAAAAATCAGATGTACAGGATAATGGCGGCAGATAGAGACAGCCTCAGAGCCACTAGCTGCTTCTCCTATAATCTGAAAATTTTTAAAACGTGAAATCATAGCACGTAACGTATCTCTCATTAATGTGTCATCATCTACAATTAATACATTATACATTACATAATCCTTTCCTCGTGAGATATTGGCAGTTTAATTATATCATGGATTTTAGAATTATCCTGATAGCTTTCCTTGATCTCATAATCATTACCAAAAATACTGTGAAGTCTCTGGCGGATATTTTTGATCAGAGAGTGGAAGGTTGTGTTATCCGGAAAATTTTTGAAAGAAGAAGCAGGATTGTCTTCTGTATGCTCCGGATTAAAATCAGATACGATATCAATAATTATGTAGCCGTTCTCATAGGAGATACAAATAGCAATGTCAAGATGTCCGGTATTTACTGTAATCAATGATGCAGCCCGGTCTAAAAAAGGAAAAAGGATATGGGAAGGTATCCGTAACATATCTATATTCTTTTTTATCGTAATTGAATAAGTGAGCGCATCTTCATATTTGATTTTAAGCATATTGAAATAAGATTCAATTTGTTTTAATTCTTCTGCGAGTAAAATATTATCTCCTGTAGTACATAGACTGTATTTTAAATATTGAGCCAGTGAAACTGCCATTTGATTTGTTTTAACGGCATTTTCCAAAATAGAAAGATTGGAAATGTCAGTAAGCAGGGATAAAATAAAGTGAGGGTTTAATTTTGCCTTCATATAATTAAGCTCTTTTGTAAGAGTAGAATTTTCATATTCGAGTTCCTCAATTCGGGAAGAAAGCTTTTTCTCCTGAACTTTGTGGGAGTGATATTGCTGTTGGCGGAGCATTTCATTTTCAGCAAGCTGGTTTATCATCTGATAAATAAGTTCAGCAATATTTGAAAACTTTTCATATTCATAGACAGGAAGCTGCTGGAAATATTCATTAATCTTTGTCTGATCTTCTTCAAGGTATTCTGGATGAATAAGACCGGAAAATCGAGGAATATCATCGGGGGCATCGTTGCATCTTACCTGTCCGGAAAGAAAGCCGCCTAAGAACTTTCCATGAACAATAATGGGAATGGCAACTTCTATTAATCCGCATGGACAAAAATAGATGCAGTATTTTCGGGTAATCGCAGAGCGGACAATACCAAACGCATCTGAAAGATTACATAGTTTCCCGTTATTTCCTCTTTCTCTTGTAAACTTGCAAAAAGGGGTAAAGGAAGTCATAGTAGTGAGTGGTTCACCACGAAAATCAGCAGTAACGAGACCCAATCCAGTAACTTTAGCAATAATGGATTGTAAGTTTTCTAATGTCTCTTTTCCAAATAATTCAAGTATGCCGACATCGGTGTCAAAATTGTCTCTGTTTTCTTCGTCATTGTTGGCAAGTAAATCTTTTTCGGTATGCAATGCAATCTCCTTTCTAAAATACTCAAAGGGGTTGTCACAGTAAGAGGATAGGATAAGACCTCCTGTGACAGCCCCGGAAAATTTATGATGCAAAAGGATTATAAATTAAAAATCAATAAGTTTCTAAAATAATTTTTGAAATTAAATTTTTATGTTTGTTTACTCAGTTCGTGTTGATTAAAATTTAGAAATGCTGTTCTGTTCTGCTGATAATATCATCCTGAACTTCTTTTGCAAGCTCAGTAAACATTGCGCTGTAGCCGGCAACACGTACAACTAAATCTTTATAGTTTTCTGGATGTGCCTGTGCATCAAGAAGAGTTTCTTTGTCTACAACGTTGAACTGAACGTGCATTCCCTTCTTATCAAAGTAGCTTCGGATAACAGAAGCAAAGTTCATTAATCCCTGATCTCCGGCAACTGCGGAAGGAAGGAACTTCTGGTTATAAAGAGTACCGTTAGAAGCAACTTCGTGGTCAAGTTTTGCAACAGAAGCAGCGGCAGCAGTAGGTCCCTTTACGTCTTTACCGGCTCTTGGGGAACAACCGTCAGCCAGAGGCTTTTTAGCAAGACGACCATCAGGAAGAGCGCCGACATCTTTACCAAATAATACATTAGCAGATACAGGATAGATACCAGCCTGGAACTGACCGCCACGAGGATTTCTGTATTTTTCAACTTCATAGCAGTAAATTTGTGCACAACGTCTTGCAATCATATCAACTTCGTCAATATCATTACCAAAACATTCTGTTGCATCCATCATAGCACGAATACGTTCGTATTTTTCATTGTTGCTGCATACAGCAGGAGCAACGGCAGCAGTAGACTGTTTACTAAAACTGATACCTTCTTTTCCAAGAATCTTACAAATCTGGTCATATAAGTCTTTTTCGATATCTGTTTCAGCGGATGCAGAGCAAGGAGCAGTATCACTATCTACAGGATAACCGAAGTTGGCATCCATAGCTTCTTTTAACTCAGCAAATGTGATGTCTTTATTGTCAAAGACGTGCTTTTTAATTGCGTACACAGAGTCTCCACTATCGGCAACACCAAATGCCTGAGGACCGGTAAAGTTGTATTTTGCACCACCGGCACAAATACCTTTCGCGTCAGAGATACAATCTGCAACAAAGCTTGAAAGGAATGGGAGTTCGCCACGTTCCATATGTGCATAGTCTACACAGTTATCAGCTTCAGCCACGTAGTATACAAAATATTCGATCTGTTTCTGGAAGGCTTCCATGAAGTCTTCTAAAGTATTAAATGTATCAACTTCACCTGTCTTAGGTCCAATCTGAAGATCGCCAACTTTACCATTATGAATAGTAATCTCGAGAATCTTGGCAACATTTACGAAAGCTGCATCATGCCAGCCCTGTTCTTTTCCAGGAACAGAAGGTTCTACACAGCCGATCAGACCGTAACCACGTGCATCATGAAGGGAGATTCCGCGGTTTGTAAGTGCAGGAATAATAACTTCATCATTATACATAGCTGGAAGTCCATAGCCAAGTCTGGCAAGTTCGCATGCACGATAAAGGAATTCATCCGGAGTTCCCTGCCATACACGAATTGAGAAAGATGGTGCGCTAAGACGAAGGTGGGCAACTGTTTCCATCATCATGTAAGATAATTCATTTGTTGCATCCATACCATCTTCAGTTTGTCCACCGGCACCGATATTCTGAAATACCTGGAATCCGGCAAATGCCTGTGCGGAAATCTGGTCACGTACTTTATTAAGATCATTTAATTTTACGAATACACAGTCTAACAGTTCCTGAGCAAAATCTTTAGTAAAGGAACCATTTGCAAGATCTTTTTCAAGATATGGGTACATATACTGGTCAAAACGTCCCGGAGATTCAGAATGTCCACTGGATTCTACCTGAAGGATCATCTGTGTGATAATGAAGGACTGACATGCTTCATAGAAGTTTGTAGCGCCATTTGCAGGAACATTTTCACAGTTAGCAGCAATCTGAAGTAATTCTGCCTTTCTTGTTGGATTTGTTTCAACAGCAGCCATTTCTCTGGCTTTATCAGAATAACGTTTTGCAAAGTTGATAGCAGCAGATAATACAGTGATAACAGCTTTACAGAACTGTGTTTTCTGAATGAATTCAGGGTCGTTACAATCAAAGCTTTTCAGCGCTTCTACAGCATCCTGAATAATTGCCTTATAACCACGACGGATGGCTTTATCGTAATCAATGATAATATGACCAACACCACCAAAGAAATAGTTACCTACGGTAAAGATACCATTAGCAATACATTCCTGTGTTTTTTCGGACATATAGCTGGAAGCAAGGTCACTGATCGTTTTATCTTCCCAGTACGGAAGTACTTCCCTTAAAGTAGCCTTGTCTTCTTCTGAAATTTTAAATGGATCAGCCATTCTGGTTTCGATTGTATCGAATTCATCCATAACCCATTTGTAAGAGTTTTCAGGGAAAAGCTGGCAGGAACGAACCGCTTTTGTAAGAGTACCAACAACAAGTTCGTCATCTCGAATGGTAACAGTTAAATTATTTAAAATATTTTCCAATGCTTTTGCGCGGCGCATGATCATTGGAAGACCTTCGGTTGCCTTGTAAGACTCTGTAATCAGTACAGCTCGTTCTGCTTCGATACAAGGAACAGCATTAACAATCATACTTCTAAGACGTTCAACTCGATCAGTTGGTTTTGAAAAACCTTTTGCTAACATAAATTCATCCTCCTTTAAATCTGTATGTACTCTCGGAGTTTTTCTCACAAAATCAAGCACAAAAAGATTCCGAGAGTACATTTGGTTAATTGGTTTTCCTGTGTCAATGTATCATTATACGAAATACATAATATAATTATATTGTTTACAGGAAAGGAATACCAATACGGAACAAACCAAAAAAAGGATTTTCAAAACTAATTCAAGTTTAACTTTTTAAGTGAAAAATCGAGTAGTAAAAAAAGAGATATTTTGTTGGAAAAAATGAAAATAAAAATGTTGAAAGAATAAAAAAATATCCTATCCGGACAACAAAAATACCGGATAGGATATTTTTTTGCGCTGTTTGACACGCATCTTAAAGCAAGAATACCAAGGTATTCTGGAATGTTGTGAAATTATTGATTAAGTATTTTTTTAATCTGGTTACTTATATCATCTGGAGTAGTGATATTATTGTTATTCTGCTGTTCCTGCTGTTTTTTTAATTTATCTTCCTGTTTTTTCTTTTTCTTTTCCTGCTTCTTTAAATACCATTCATTGGTATGGATATTACATTTCTTCTTGTTGATATCAATATTCAGGAAGTAAGGTTCATCCTCTGTTTTACCGGTAGAATGTTTTGGTCTCACGCGGAAGACTTTAGTATATCGGAACTTTTCAGGACAGAACTTCTGTGCAACTAAATGAGATTTAGAACAGAAGGTGACAGCAATATGTGCATCACAACTGTCTTTTGGTACAGTGCCGGGTGCAAAGTATTCTGTACGAACCATAGATTTTTGAGGATCCTTTGCACATATATCAGGAAGAGGCTTTTTACCTGATTTCATACAGATAGAAGCCTTTTTAATGCTTTTGCATGCAGGAAAGTTTTTTACAGACTGTTTCGTTTCTTTGATGATACGGTCCATAATCTTTTTCCAGATTACTTTATGATAATCTTTATCATTATCAAACGAAGTGTTGTAGTCGTACCCGGTCCACACAGAAGCTGTGTAGTAAGGGGTATATCCGCAAAACCAGTAATCGTAATTATTAGATGTAGTACCGGTCTTTCCAGCAGTTGCCATATCAGAATCAAGCTGCGCTTCCCTGCCGGTTCCCTTCTTTATAACATCTTCCATGGCATTTGTAAGAAGCCATGCAGTTGACTTTTTCATTACCTTTCGGGAAGAAGTTTTATTACTGAGGAGAACATTACCATTACTGTCTTTTACTGTAGTGTAAAGAACAGGATTGTTATAAGTTCCCTGATTAGCAATTGCAGCATAGGCAGCAGTCAGTTCAACATTCGTTACGCCATCGGTGATTCCTCCAAGAGAGAGTGACTGATTCACATCACTTTCATAAGCACCATTTGTATTTACACGATTATTTACTAACGTTGTAAATCCAAGCTTTTGAAGAAAGTCAAATCCAACCTGTGGGGTAAGAGCTGTGATTGCCTTTACAGCCACAATATTATTAGAATCGATAATGGCATCACGAAGTGTCGTGAGTCCTTTGTAGCTGGTAGATACATAGTTTGTAACTTTCTGACCATTTTCATAGCGGTAAGGTGCATCATCAAATACGGTTGCGAGTGTCATACTTCCGGTATCAATGCCAGGGGCATACGTCGATAAAATCTTAAAAGTAGATCCTGGCTGGCGCTTTACAGAAGTTGCCCTGTTTAAGGCAAGATCATCTTGTTTCTGACCACGTCCCCCTACGAGAACTTTTACCTGACCGGTTTTCTGGTCAATTAAAGAATAAGAAAGCTGCGGTTCCATAGAATAGTGTATGGATTGCGACTTCTTTGCATCCCCTTTTTTTATGACAGACTTTCTAAATGTCTTTACGGCAGCCTTCATTTCTTTTTTGGAATTATAAATTGTTTTATAACCTGGATCCTTTTTCTTCTTACGGAAATAGGCAGCTACATTAGATTCTGTATAAGTACTGGTAGTACCGTCTTCATGTGTAACTTGAAGCTTATACTCCAGGGAAAACTTTGTGTCTACCGGATAATTATCAGGATTGTTAATTACAGAATCCGCAATCTTTTGCAGCTTGGTATTTTGCGTGGAATAAATACGAAGTCCTCCACGATAAACAAGCTGATAAGCCTGAGACTGTGTATATCCTTTTTGTTCCTGTAGATCAGAAACTACTTTAGTGATTACAGCATCTGTAAAATAGGAATATACAGAATTCTTTCGTCCTTGTGCTGTTTTATTCGCAATTCTTGCATATACTTTATCTTCAAGAGCAGATTGGTACTCCGTATCTGAAATGTAGTTTAACTGGTACATTTTTTTCAAGATCAGTTTACGTCTGGCATCATTATCTTCCGGATAATCAACAGGGTTTAAGAAAGTTGGATTCTTTGTGATGCCAGCTAATACAGCACATTCTGACAACGTAAGTTCATTTACAGACTTGCCAAAATAATACTTTGAAGCGGCTTCCACTCCAAGATTTCCCTTACCAAGATTAATTGTGTTCAGGTAATTAGTCAGAATATCTTCTTTGTTGTACTTTTTCTCAGCGATTATAGCAAGATATTGTTCCTGAATCTTTCTCTTTACTTTTGCGATAATATTAGTCTCTCCGCCAGCTTCAAATACATTATTCTTAATGAGCTGCTGGGTAAGAGTACTAGCACCCTGTGAAGTAGATCCGTTTTGGATATCTGTCCACAAAGCACGAAGGATTCCCTTGAAATCAATGCCATCATGCTCGTAAAAACGTTCATCCTCAATGGAGATAAATGCATTTTTTAAATTATCGGGAATCTGTTCATAGGCAACAGGGATTCTGTTAGAAGAATAATCAGAAAGCTGCTGCACTTGTTTATTGTCATCATCGTAAACAATGGTGGCAGAATACTTCGGTGCGAGAGAAAAGTCTTTTGGTGCACTGTCAATGATTCCTCGAAAGGAGCCGTATAGTAAACCGGATCCACTGACGATTACAGCGCAGATCAAAATCAAAACAATCCGAAAAACAATTGCAGAAGCAGTAGTTTGCTTTCGCTTCTTTTTGGAGAATACTTCTTCTCTTTTCTTTTTTATAGATGGTTCATTATAATTCATAAGTATATCCTATTATCGGATGAAACTCCTATCTTACAGGAACAATTTCGATCCAGTATCCGTCAGGGTCATTAATAAAGTAAATTCCCATAGAAGGGTTTTCGTAGCAGATACAGCCCATCTCTTCATGCTTCTTGTGGAATGCATCATAGGCATCTGTTTTAAATGCAAGATGGAATTCTTCATCGCCAAGGTTATAAGGTTCCTTTCTGTCTCTCATCCATGTAAGTTCCAGATTGAAGCCTGTTCGGCCGTCACCGAGATAGACGATTTTGAAACTGCCATCACTGGAATCTTTTTCGCGGACAACGGAAAGACCGATTGCTTCCTTATAAAAAGCAATACTTTTTTCAAGGTCTAAAACATTAAAATTAAAATGGTTAAATTCAATCATAGTGAGCCTCCTTTAACATATAAAACATATATTTGCTATGTTTTGTATTATAACATAGAAGAACGTACAGGGCAAATTTACAAATTTACAAACTTCTTCTTTACAAAAACCAGAAAGATTATATAATAAAAATGGAGTTTTGTGTAATTACCTGAATAGAAAGATTTCATAATGAGAGGAAGGAGAAGAGATGAAGCAAAGAAACAAGCCAAAAAGAATACTTTTACTGACAGCGATGCTTATGTTTGCATTTGCATTCTTTCGATTTAATACGATTGATGCGCAGGCTGCAAGTAAATATACTATTTATGTAAATCGAAAGACAAATCTCGTGAATGTAACAGATTCAAGAACTGGTAAGCTTGTAAAAGCAATGTATTGTTCTACAGGAAAGAATTACAGAACGATAAGCGGTACATATAACACAACAGCAAAGTATAAGTGGCGTGCATTGATACATGGTGTATATGGACAGTACAGTACAAGAATACATGGCCCTTATTTATTCCATTCTGTACCGTATTATAGTGTGAATAAGAGTAAGGTATCCACGAAGGAATATAATAAGTTAGGGGTGCAGGCATCGGCAGGATGTATCCGCCTGGCTGTTACTGATGCAAAGTGGATATATGATAATTGCAGGATTGGAACAAAGGTTGTTATAGGCGAGAGCCGTACCTTAAAGAAACCGGCACGCCCTAAAGTAAAGGTATCAACAAAGCGTAAAGCATGGTGGGATCCAACGGATCCGGATACACGTAATCCATATCGTCCGAAGTTGACATTAAAGAAAAAAGGAAAAAGAACGATTGCTTACGGAAGTACATTTGAGATAAAAGATGTATTAAAAGTAAGTTCGCCGTATGCATCCGCCTCCGCTTTACTTGAAACATTAAGTGTAAGAGGAAGTGTAAATACAAAGAAGGCTGGGACATATAAAGTGAGCTGTACGATTACAGACCCATGTACAGCCGTAAGCGTAACGAAGACTTTTAAGTTTAAAGTTGGCAAAAAGCCAGTGAATACAACAACAGAAGTGAAAATACCGGAAAAGGACAGTACGCAGATAAAAACACAGAAGTAGCTAACTATCATCCACCCTTTTGTTAAGATTAAGATAAGATTAAGATAAGAACAAAAGGAATTGGATATAATTATATTATATTTTATGATGCAGGAGGAAAAACCTATGGCAGAACCTTATAACCATAGAGCCGTTGAGCAGAAATGGCGCCAGAAATGGGAAGAGAACCCGATTAACGTAAATGATGGAAAGAAACCGAAATACTATTGTCTTGATATGTTCCCATATCCATCAGGAAGTGGACTTCATGTAGGACATTGGAGAGGATATGTAATCAGTGATGTATGGAGCCGTTACAAAATGCTTCAGGGATATTATCTGATTCATCCAATGGGATGGGATGCATTTGGTCTTCCAGCAGAGAACTATGCGATCAAGATGGGAACACACCCTAAGATTACAACAGCATCTAACATTAAGAATATCAAAAGACAGATCAATGAAATCGCTGCAATTTATGACTGGGATATGGAAGTAAATACAACAGACCCAAACTTTTATAAATGGACACAGTGGATTTTTGTAAAAATGTTCAAAGCAGGTCTTGCTTATGAAAAAGAGATGCCAATTAACTGGTGTCCTTCCTGTAAGACAGGTCTTGCGAATGAAGAAGTAGTAGACGGATGCTGTGAGCGTTGTGGTTCTCCAGTAACAAAGAAGAACTTAAAACAGTGGATGCTTCGTATTACAAAGTATGCAGACCGTCTTTTAAATGATCTTGATAAGCTTGACTGGCCGGAAAAAGTTAAAAAGATGCAGACAGAATGGATCGGTAAGAGTTACGGTGCAGAAGTAGATTTCCCTGTAGAAGGAAAAGATGAAAAGATTACCGTATACACAACAAGACCAGATACTCTTCACGGAGCAACATTTATGGTATTGGCGCCAGAACATGCCATGGCTAAAGAACTTGCTACAGATGAAACAAGAGAAGACGTAGAGAAATATATCTTTAACGCTTCTATGAAGTCGAATGTAGACCGTCTTCAGGATAAAGAAAAAACAGGAGTATTCACAGGCTCTTATGCGATCAACCCATTAAATGGAGCAAAAGTACCAATCTGGTTATCCGATTATGTCCTTGCTGATTACGGTACCGGAGCGATCATGTGCGTACCTGCTCACGATGATCGTGACTTTGAGTTCGCTACTAAGTTCAATATTCCGATTATTCAGGTAATTGCCAAAGACGGAAAAGAAATCGAAAATATGACAGAAGCTTATACCGAAGCAGCAGGAACAATGATCAATTCCGGCGAGTGGAACGGAATGGAATCCTCTGTACTTAAAAAAGAAGCTCCTCTTATGATCGAGAAGATGGGAATCGGAAAGAAAACAGTAAACTACAAGCTTCGTGACTGGGTATTCAGCCGTCAGCGTTACTGGGGTGAGCCAATTCCAATCGTACACTGTCCAAAGTGTGGTGCAGTACCGGTTCCAGAAGAAGACCTTCCATTACTTTTACCAGAAGTAGAAAAATACCAGCCAACCGGAACGGGAGAATCCCCGCTTGCTGACATTACAGAATGGGTAAATACAACATGTCCATGCTGTGGCGCTCCGGCAAAGAGAGAAACAAACACCATGCCTCAGTGGGCAGGATCTTCCTGGTATTTCTTACGTTATATTGACAGCAAGAATAATGAAGAATTAGTAAACAGAGAAAAAGCAGATAAGTACCTTCCGGTCGATATGTATATTGGTGGTGTAGAACATGCCGTATTACATCTGTTATACTCCAGATTCTATACAAAGTTCCTTAATGATATCGGAGTAATCGATTTCGATGAACCATTCAAGAAGCTCTTCAACCAGGGAATGATCACTGGTAAAAACGGTATCAAGATGAGTAAATCCAAAGGAAATGTCGTATCCCCAGATGATCTTGTAAGAGATTACGGATGTGACTCCTTAAGAATTTATGAACTCTTCGTAGGACCACCAGAACTTGATTCCGAATGGGATGACAAAGGAATCGAAGGTGTAAACCGTTTCCTCAAACGTTTCTGGAAACTTGCTCTTGATAACAAAGATAAAGATGTAAAAGCAACACCAGAATTAATCAAAGTACGTCATAAACTTGTTCATGATATCACAAACCGTCTGAATACCTTTAGCTTAAATACAGTAATCAGTGGATTTATGGAATACAACAATAAACTGATGGAACTGTCGAAAAAAGGCGGTGTAGATAAAGAAACATTAGAAACATACATTATCTTATTAGCACCATTTGCTCCACACGTTTCCGAAGAACTCTGGGAACAGTTTGGACATACCGATTCTGTATTCCACGCAACATGGCCAGAATACGATGAGGAAGCTATGAAAGACGATGAAATCGAAATTCCAGTACAGATTAACGGAAAGACCAAATGCACAATCGCCATCAATCCAGATGGAGATAAAGACGAAATCCTCGCAAAAGCAAAAGAAGCACTTGGGGATAAAGTCAATGGAACAATCCGCAAAGAAATCTATGTACCGGGAAGAATCGTAAACTTAGTTATTAAATAATAATTTGCTGGGGACACAGACGCCGCTTTAGTAGAAGATATTGAGCTGAATTGTAGTTAGTCTTCTAAAGAAAAAAGAATTGTTATAAGTTAGATTTTGTTCCGTTGCGCTAAACGCTTCATTTTGCCTCAAAAAACGAAAACTTCGGAAAAATGAGTCCGAAGTTTTCAGAGTCAAAATTCCACAGCACAAAGTCACAAAATGTAATACTTATAAAAATTCGCTTTTCTTTGCCATAGTTTCCTTACAATTCAGCAAGAAGTTTATTACAGCGGCTGTCTAATCTCATTCTACAGATCATTCAAAAAACAATGGGATTCCCCAGAATATTATGACTTTCCGGGAAATTAATTTTTAAAGGACTGACATTCAAATTGTTGGATGTTGCTGAATTGTATTAAGATTTCTTTACCATAGTTTCCTCGCAATTCAGCAAGAAGTTCTATTATATCGGCTGTCTAACCTCATCCTACAACTTAGTTAAAAAACAAGTGGATTGTCCAGAAGTATACAATTTCTATTCAAATGGAAACCTCCAGAAAAAAGGACGTCAATCCTTTAGACTTTAATTTCCTGGAAAATCATATCCTTCTGGTACATTCCACGTTGCCTAACTGTAGATTTAGAATAGCCAGAAAAAAGAAAAAATAATACATCCCAGATGCGGCTTCGGAGCGTGTTTAAGATGCGGATGAGCATCTTAAATACAGCGACTACAGAGCAGATGGGATGTATTATTTTTCCTTTTTTCGTCTATTCTAAATCTACAAATCAGGATTTGTTATTAACGATATTTTTTCAAAATGCTTCAGCATTTTCTTTTTTTCTGTCTCATTCATCTTTATCGTTTCTTTCCCAAGATAGGTATCTATCTTTATTTCGAATTCGTTTCTTCGTCTTTTTAGCAGACCCTTTCTTCCCTGTTCTTTTTCTTCGGGTTCACTTAATATCGTACCACTTCCCACATGTCTGCCTTCCCCTGTATAAAAGTGAAGTACACTTCCTACGGGGAGTTCCCCTTTCACGAGGGTTCCCTGGATTCGAAGGGTTGCTGTTCTGCTGTTTTGCTCTAGTGTTGCATCATAATAAAAAAGAAATGTGGCTTTTTCATGAATTTCCATGACTGCTTTCTTCCATGGTTCCATGTTTTCTTCGTCACGATATCGTTCCATGGTCTGTTGATGAAACTGTTTTAACTTATTTAGCAGCATCTTTGGGTATCCTCCACAACATCTTTTAGTTTCTGACAGGCTTCACAGTAAATGTTATCGACCATTCTCAATTTTAGTTCTACGCCTTCTTCCCTGACTTTCTTAAGCTTTGTAAGAGCGATCTGAAAGAGCTGATCGTTTTTTATTCTGCCATCCATAAGGATATACAGATAAAACTGTTGTTTTTCTCCCTTATTTTTCAGCAGTAGTTCTTCTTTCTTTTCCTGTAGGAGATCTGTCCCGATAATTAAGGCTTCTCCTGCAGAGTATTCTCGTATTACTTGAGGAAACTGACATCTGAAATCTTTATGATATCGTTGAAACTTCTTTACTTGTACTGCCCCATTTCCAAAGACAAATGCCTGCTGGCAGCTATGTCCTAACAGGGTGTTCTCTAATTCCAGCTCATCTTGTAAAAGATAAAGCATTTTGCTTATTTTTTTTGAATTGTCTAATTCTGTTCTTAAAATAACAAAAAGAGCAAACTGTTCTTCTTCGCCTTCATTTTCCTTTTTAATCTGGAATTGCTCTGTTTTTTCCTGCTTTTTCTGCTCGGACTTTTCATCTAAGCTTTCTTTCGTCATTCTGGCAAATTCTTCTTCTATCTGTATGGAGTCTTCTAATAACTGCTGCAGCTTCTCATAACTGCAGAGTTCTCTTCTTTCAAAAATCTGTTTCCATTTTTCAGAAAGAATGTTATAGAAAAGTTCTGAATAATCTGCTTCTGTTTTTAGTGGCGGAACTTTAACATTTCCCCTTGCACTTGCTACAAGAATCTTGTAGATCAGACGATTATCCGCTATCTGCTGCATCTTCTCATCAAATAAAACTGCATCACCAAATATTCTTTCATCTTCCGGATACCATTCATAATCCTGCTCAAATGTAAGAAGCTGAAACTTTTCCGGATGCAGGAGTACGACCCCATACTGACTGTTATTCATATCGACATATAAGTCCTGCAGATCAATAATTCCGGGATAAATATGACATTCGGATAACTGTCTTAAAATGTGCAATACCTGCATGGCTATCTTCTTTAAAATCAGTGAGTCAACATGATAATGATCCATCTGCTTTCTTACAAATAAAGACTTTACCGGGATTGCGGAAGAAGGCAGCATTGCGATCTGCTCCTCAAAAATGATTTCCGGAATCCTTTTTAATTCCCGAATGACCGGATGTCCTTTTTCAAATAATTGCTCTTTACTTCCGCTCCCCATTGGGACAGTTTCCATACGTTCCATTTCTTCCATGTCTCTCACCTCACTTTCTTATAAATGATGTTATGCACCAATCGATACACCTTTCATCAGATCTTTTAACGGCTTTACAATATTGTCCAAAAACTCTGTACTCATTGGCTTAAGTAATTTATCAATTTTAATAAACATTGGGGAGGCTTCTTCGTCTAATTCCCCATCCGGCTTTACAAAGCAAAAATGAAAATCTTCCTCACTCATTTCATCTGTTGAAAAAAAGATTACCTGACCGACCGGATACTGAATATATTCTTCATAATCATTACTTCCATAGGCATCTGTAAAAACTAACACTGCTTTATTTCTTCCTGTTACCGGGAATTTACGTAAAGAACTTCCGATTGCTTTATGGACAGATTCCTTTCCATCATTACCGCCTCCGTAAAGCTTTATTCCCTTTAACTTTTTTAAAAATACTGAAATATCCGAAGTGAAAGCATCTCTTCCTTCAAATAAAACCGTCTCTGTCTCTTCTCCGTTTTCTTCATTTCTTATTAAGGTAAGTCCGATCTGCGGATAGACTTCATACTTTGATAAACATTCTAAAAAATGGGCGGCCGCATAATATACTGCCGGAAATACGGTGTACATAGATGCCGTTGCATCTACTACAAAATCTAAATATAATGTAAATGCCTGCTCTTTTTCTTTTTTAAAATTCTGCTGTAAATCTAAAGGAATTTCCGGATTCCAGTTCTCGTTCATATGACATATCTCCTATCTTTTAATCTGCAAAATTTCAATATTTGTTCCTGCGTAGGTAAATACATCCCCTGCACAGACTTCTCCTTCTCTTTGCTGCTTTATAATATGGCAGTCTTCATGTAAAAGAATGACCTTAATCTTATCATCCATTCGATAAAAGGATAAGATATGTCCACTCATTCTTCCATTCTGGCTTCGTTCCTGCTTTGTTCCAAATTCAATCGGAATAAAACGATAATTTTTCATATAGGGACTATATTTCACATCGCCGATCCGATAAGAAAAACGGATTGTTTTCTCTTCTTGGGACTGCGTCAGAAGTTCCGGAAGTTCCGGAAGCTTTCTTACAGATGTCAGGTACGCTGTCATATCCTGAATCACTTCTTTAATGCTTCCATAACGTTCTTCTTCTCTCGCGATCATTTTCGCTATAATCTTACTTAACCGCTCATCAATTCCCGGCATCTCTTTTAACTGATACGCATAATCATCGCCTATCATATAATTCTTTATTTCTTCACTTCCGTAGAAATGGTGTTTACCTGTATAAATAAAATAAAGAACAAGACCAGCAGAATAAATATCCATCTCCGGGTGGCAAATGTAACTGTTCCAATATCTTGGATCTGCGTACCCCGGGGTTCCTTTCTGTTCTCTCCGAAGCATCACTGTTACGTTGGATGCGTGTAAATGTACCCAGTCAAAGTCTATGATCTTTACTATCGTCCCATCAGGAGAAGCCAGTACATTCTCCGGTTTTAAATCTCTGTGAACGATCGGATCTTGCTGATACATAGACATATAATGATCAATACCGTACAAGAACTTCATTGCGATACGGTTCCTTACTCTCATCTTTTCATTCCAGGTATCTCCGGCGATTCCCTTTCCGCGCATCAGCTCGGACAGATCACTTTCTTCAATATATTCTACTAATGTAATAAAACGTTTATTTTTCTCATCAAGCATTCCTCCGTAAATCCGAATAATATACGGAGAATACAGTTGTACTTTACTTTCTTTTTCTACGTAAACCTGCTCTAGATCATTACAAAACAACACCTTTACAAAGTATTTCTTCTCTGTTCGGATATCTTCCGCTATCATTGCCTGCTTACTTCCGGTACGGTGACATTCTTTTAACATTTTTAAAGATACGACCATATTTTCACCGGACCTCTCTCTGTCACGAATCCAGGTAAAAACTTCGCCCTCTTCAAAATAACAATTCATATTACCGCCCTCCTATAAAACGGTTTCCTAATAATTTCTCTTTTAACGATATCGGTTTCTTTTTCTCGGAAAGCTTTGTATAACAGCAATTCTCCTCTTTAGGAACTGCCTGTCTTATATCTGTTTTGGGAAATTCTATTTCCATTTCGACTTCTTTTTTCTTCTTTTCTTTTTCCTTCTTGAGGTAAAAGATTGCCGTTTGATTATCTTCTTCTCCTGCTTCCCTTGCCTTTTCAAAAATCCGTCCGATCACCTTTTGTGGACGTTCACAGTTGCAAAGTACCGATTGGATTTCTTCTAATGTAAGGTCTCCAAATGCTCCATCTGACCCCATTAATATCCCATCAGCTTCTTCAGCCTGAAACACAGAACAATACGGGATACATTCCTTTCGCTTGCCAAGATAATCAAGAAGGCGGTTCTTATTCTGATAATACAATACCGATCCTCGTGCTGTCTTTCCTTCTCTAACCATCTTCTCTGCTACATTCTGTATCTCACTGACTAATGTGATTTTGCCATCTTTAATACGGTACACCGGACTGTCTCCACAGTTTGATACGATAACCGTATCCCAGAAATGGATGACAGAGGATAACGTAGTTCCACCTTTCATTCCGGCATCTAAACCATTCTTATATAACCTCTGATTCAACTTACTATATATTTCTTCCGAAAATTCCTGCAAAATCTCAATCTGTCTGTCTAAAGGATTCCCTCGAAATCTTTCACTCATCATCGTCGCAAGCAGTTCCTGATACCACATATTAACCGCTGCTTCTGAATAATATTTTCCCCCGGAAAGTCCACCCATTCCATCAGCAACTACCATAGCTCTTACTGCTGCTTCCGCATTCATGCGAAACTCCATCTGGCAATAGCTGTCCTCATTGGATGAGCGTCGGTTTATTTCACTTGCAAAAAAGAAAGCCACCGTACTTCCTCCCCTCTCTATTTGAAAATTTCTTTTCTTTATGATACACTGAATCACATAAAAAATCTATGTACTCTCGGAATCTTTTTGTGCTTGATTTTGTGAGAAGTTTTTTTGTCAGTTGTGTCCAAATTTTTGAGGCGTACGCGGTGCGTACGTTGATGAAATTCGGGTGCGACTGGCGGAAAATCAGCCACAAAAGCAAGTGCAAGAAAGATTCCGAGAGTACATATCTACCAAAGGAGGTTTTCCATGTTTCCTGAATCTTTTTCTGAGCTTACATTTTATCAGAAGAAAAAAGATATTTTAATATATACGGCTGCAGATTCTAAACATCAATACATATTAAAATGCAGTGAAAATATTCCTTCTGTCCGCCAGGCCCTGCTTGATGAATATGAAGGATTATCTCCTCTGTCCCACCCATCTCTCCCACATTATTATGGATTTCAGGAAGACTTCACTTTACCAGGAACAAGCGTTCCTCTTCTTGCTCTTTGTATGGAACACTGCGAAGGCACTTTACTTCCCGAACTTGTACCATCTTTATCTTTAAAAGATCTGTTACGTATTCTATTTTCCACCGGAGAAGTGCTTGCTTATCTTCTGGAAAACGGTATTCTTTATACCGACCTTCATCCGTCAAACCTTCTCATAAGAACAACGGGGCAGCATAGGATGGTCACTCTTCTGGATTTTACTTACTGTTATTACTTTCTGAATAACCCAAATCCTCCATATACACTCCGCTTTTCCTATAATCTTTCTCCTGATCTTAAAGGACAGCAGATGTTGATTCAGGAGCTTACGTTCTTTCTCCATGCTCTTCTTGAACAAAAAGAACAAGCAACAGAAAATCAAACGAATTCGCTTCAGAAATCTCTTCCTTTTTCTGTATATATGCTTCTTGAAACGGGCAATCATCCCCCGGAAACGCTGTCTCTTCGTGAATTTTTACTCATGATCAAACAGTGTATCATATAAATCTTCTACTACCGGTGCAAGTGTCTTTCCGATTTCTGTTGTCTTTAAACGGTTCGCTACGATAATATACTGTGGATCATCTGCCGGAGCAAATGTGACAAGCCATGCGTTGTTGGTTCCGTCGCCTCTCTCGGCAGTTCCAGTCTTTGCTGCAATAGAGTATCCCTGTTCTCCTACTTCAGAAAGCCCATAGGATTCTCCCGCTTCCTTCATCACTTCTTTGATTTCTTCTGCTGTATCTACATCCATTGTTTTTACCAGCTTTTCCGTCTTTCCTTCCTGTGTTGTCTTTCCCTTGCCATTGACTACAGATTTAAAAAGATATGGTTTTAACATCTCTCCATCGTTTGCAATACTTTGTGTGATCATCGCCATTTGCAATGGGGTAACTAATGTTTCTCCCTGTCCAAATGCTGTTGTTGCAACAATATTATCCTCGTAATCTTTTAGATCAAAATTCGAATGTAGTGTTGCAAAATCAAGAGAAATATCTTCCCCTAATAAAAAGCTTTTTCCTGTTTTATATAATCGCAGTCCCCCAAGCTTTAATGCGCAGTTCATAAAGTATACATTCGATGACTTCACAAAACCTTCCCGATAAGCAATACTTCCATAAGCCTTTCCCCCATAGTTCCTTATCGTCTGTCCATTCACTTTAAGAGAACCGGTATCTTCTACTTCTTCTTTCTCAATTCCTGCCTCTATAATCTCTTTGGAAGTAACCAGCTTAAATACTGAACCAGGTGCTACCGGATTCTGGTAGGCATTGGAAAAAAACACTCCTTCTTTTTCATTGATTTCTTTCCATTTCTCTTCGATTTCTGTCACATTAAAGGTTGGGGAAGAAGCCAGTGCCAGAAGTTCTCCTGTCTTTGCATTCATTACAACAACGGAACCTTTATACTTTTTGATATCTTTATATGCTTGTTCCTGAAGCGCTGCGTCAATGGTAAGTGTGACATCCGCCCCTCTTTTTTCCTGATCCCTATTACCACAATCACTGTGAACAAGCACATCATTCATAGTCTTTTCTACGCCATATGTCCCATAAATTTTAGACCAGTAGCCGACCAGATTCGAAAACGCATATGGATGAGAATACGTACGTGTACCTCCCGGCTTCTGAGAAAATGCGATTGTATTTCCATTCCGATCTAAAATAGACCCTCTGACATACTCTTTCTCATACACCTTTGCCTTCGCCTGACTCTTCTTTTTGTCCGCTTCTTCGGACACGCCCGGCAGCAGCGCGGAAACTCTTACGAGGGAAATGATCATTAAGATGACGCAGATAAGTGTGGCACTTTGCAGTAACTGCGTTCTCCTTAAAAAATTTATCTTGTTCTTCTTCATCTTCTAGCGTTCCTTTCCATTTGACATTACTTGATACAGCTACGATCAATCCCACGATCATAAAACTGATCATCAGAGAACTTCCGCCACTTGAAATAAATGGCAATGTAATTCCGGTAAGTGGACAAAGACCGGTACTTCCGGCAATAATGATCAATGTCTGATCAAAAAGCATGAAGACAAAACCAGCTCCCACCGCCCTGTGATAGCGGTCCTGCTTTCTTACAAACAGCTGAACACCTTCAAGCCACATCATAATAAATACAATAAATACAAGCAAAGCAAACACCATGCCACATCGCTGAATCAGCGCCGGATACACAAGATCACTTGTCTTAACCGGAAGTTCTGTAACAGAAGATGTTCCAAACCATCCACCAAGAACGATCGATTCTTTTGCCTTAAGAAGCTGGTAGCCAAGTCCTAATGCATCTTTTTCAGGGTGAAGCCAGTAAATAAAACGATTTGCAATCTTGTTATAATTTGAAAGAAAAATCTGTGCAATCGTATTCGTTCCAAGAAATACTCCCGCAGCTTTCCACTTTGTCAACTGTATTCCAATAACCGAAAGCCCTAAAGATCCTGCTGCCATAACAAGCACTGTTCCGATAAAACACCGTATATTCGGTATAAATAAAAATATAAACGTCAAAAATAACATGAGAATCAAGAGCATCGTACCAAACTCGCTCTGTAATGCCAGAAATAATACTTCTATGAACGTCACGATATAAAATGCTCTGATATTTTCTTTATCTGGATTCTCCTTTGTTCCAAGTAGTCCCGCTGCAATAAATACATACAAAAACTTGATAAATTCTGTTGTCTGCAGCGACACTCCTCCGATTGTAATCCAGTTCCTTACGTTTCCTACACTCTTTGCAAGAGCAAGTGTAATCACTGATAAAAACAATGAAAAATAAAAGAACATTCTGCAAACCTTTACAGACGATAAATTTAACTTCTTCAGAGCCTTTGTTGAGGACAGATTCTTACAATTCAGATAAAGGAATGCCGCTACAAGCGCCATTACAAATCCAAGAATATATTGAAATTGCAAAGAGGCAGCCGGATTATGTGTCTCATAATACTGTGGATTCTTTAAAACCTGTTCTTCCCTGAAAATACATTGAAGCATCGTTCCTACGGTAAGAAGCAGTAAAGTATAAATGACAATCTTTTTATTTCCATGGATCACTGACGTAAAAAACCAGGATAATAACGTAATTCCAAGCAGGATTCCTATCATATCAAGATAAATCTTTCCTGCTCCTTTTGCCTGCACAAAAATGAATGCTGCTGCCTGCATTAGCAAAAGAGCAAGAACAGGGCTATTCTTAAAAGAATAAAAGGCTCTTTGTATCTCCCACAGAACTCTCTCAAACGAAAATGACTTCGTTCCGGTATCATGTCTACTCATAAATACCCTCCACGTTTTTATATAATCTGGTAGACTGGCTTCTTCTGCCTTCTACTTCGATCTGAAATTCTTCATTACCAATATAGACACGAACACCATCTGATAAAGGAACCTGACTTGTCATCATCCCATTCACATATAACTTATTCATTGTTCCTACATCTTCCAAAATGTATCTTCCATCTTTTTCCACGATACGGCAATGATTTCTTGCCACACACAAATCATCAAGAACCAGGTCATTATTGGTACTCCTTCCGATCGTAAATGGAATCTGATTTACGCGGTATCTTGCCATCACCCGATGATTCGCATCAAGCTTCATCAATGTGATTCCCGTTGTCTGACGCTTCTTCATCAGAACGATCTTACTACTTTGTTCTTCTGCTTTATCACCTGCAGACCTATACTGTTCCGCTCTGGTCTGTTCCTGACGCTGTTTCTCTTTCTCTTCATAATCATATAACCAGTCTGTATTCACACGAAGACTCTCTCCATCATATCCCGGACGGTCTTCTCTTGGCTGTTCTTCTATATTGTCATAGAAAGACCAGTCTTCCTGCTGTTCTTCTGCATTATCATAGAATGTCCTATCTTCTGCTTGTTCCTCTGCATCCTCATAAATTGGCATATCTTCTGACTGCTCACCTGTATTCTCGTAAATCGGATTTTCTTTTCGTTTCTCCTGTTTTTGTATTTTCTCTTTTTGTACTTCTAACTTCTTCTCCTCACGCTTTTGCTTGATTTCCTCCTTCTTCTCCTGTCTCAGTGCCCACTCATCTACGAAACTCTCCCCCTCTTCGGAAGCTTTCTTAAGATTCTTATTCGAACGAATCAACACTAATACAATAAATGCAATTAAAATGACAACCCCTATCTGAGAAATAATAGACATAAATATAGCTCCTGCCTTTCGTTATTTGTAACAATCACTTTCAACAGGAGCATACCATAAATAGTATCTTTATTCAAATATTTGCTTTCCGAACTTTTACTGACGCTGTCTTACTTTTGCAACGGCTTCTACCATAGAGGCAAGATTTCCTTCTAAAAGTACTTCCTCATGTCCGATCATCTTTGTAAGTACTGTCAGGAATTCTTCTCCTTCAAGAGAATGTTTTTCAAACTCCTGTCTGATTTCTTCTACATTACGCTTTCCATTCTCTTTCTGATAACACTTTCCAGTCCACACTGAATACAATGTCGCTGCGTAAAAATACATATCATTACGCAAAAAGTCTTTTGTAAACCGGCTTGGTCTTCTCACGTAACAGTAATCCTCAAACTTTTCCATATCAAGGGCATCCGGCACAGAATTCTTCTCAATAGAAAGCGCCGGTATTTCCTGAAATTCTGCCTGTTTCCAGTCAGGAATTCCTGTTTCCATATATTCTGCGGCACTTTTCTTAAAAGAGACATTCTTTTTATTTCGATTCATATCATCAAAAAGTAACTTATCTTCCATAGCAAAACGGCAATATCCGTTCTTTTCATAACCAAACTCTTTGTTCTTTTCATTCTGTAAAAGCTGCTTTCCAATACAGAAAGAAAACCACCACTTCTGTGAAACCGGAAGTTCATAAACGGAATTATATTTACGGCATAAATCTTCCTCAATTTCATAGCCCTTCTGACGAAGTCTCTCTGCAGCCGATTCAATCATGATCCATATTTCCTGGCTGTTTGCTACAGAATTCGACTTATATCGGGCGATCATCTCAATAATGACTTCTGCCGGAGTGATACCAAGCGGCTCCATCTGCGCCTTTGCAAGAAGTTTTTCAATAGATTCATAGGTTGGCTGCAGGGCAATACAGAAACGAAGAAGCCACTCTCTTGTGACAACAGCCTTTCCTGCTCTTATTTTTGAAAACTGCGCTTCACAATGTAGACATCCAATATCTCTTAAAAACCAGGCCGCCTTATCATAATATCCATATTCTTCTTCAATCACTTCCTCAAGACACTGTCCAAACTTTCTTGCCCCATCACGAAATTCATCTTTATAAATCCGTATCAGTTCATAAAATTCTTCTAACGTCCCTGCTTCAGAAAGCATTACCCACAAGTCCATCGTCGCAAGACTTCTGCTGTCCTGCTGCACATTTTCTTCTAAAATATCCTCAATCTTCTCTCTGACAGCTTCAAAAGAATCTATCGAAAAAAGTCCGTTGATCAATGCGATCCACAGGGCATCATCTATATTTTTACAGTACAGCCCGTACCCCATATAATTTTCTAAAAGAATATGATTAATTTCTTCCAGATTCATCTGAAATGCCATTCCAAGTGTAACATAAATATCTCTGGAAGATGGCATGGAACCCCGAAGCCAGGCTCCAATTGCCTGTCTGGTCACAGGAACATACGTAACGGTTCCTTCCTTTTTCTTTTCTACTCGATGAAACACCTTTTTGGCCAGCGAGGTATTACTATAGTCAAAAGCATCCATTTTTTCCTCTAAAAATCTGGAAAACGGAATCTTATTCTTCTGTCCTTCAGCCAGCCGTTCTTCTATTGCATTCATAAAAGATTCTATTGTATCGTCTGCTAATCTTTCCATAATTCCCTCATTCTTATCTGCGCTTATTTACCTGTTACTTTTTATATTCTTCCTGCTTTTTTCTCGCTTTCTGCATCTGGATCAGATTAACGATCTGAATACATACTGCGACCACTCCAAGAACAATAAAATAATACAGTCTTACTTTCTGTGAACGGAAGAACCAGCCTGCCGCTTCTATAATCCATCCTTCTACCAGGCAAAGCCCGATTACCTTCCATAAAGGATATCTCTCTTTTCTCTGAAGAATTACCCCCTCATAATTCAACATGAGGAGTACCCACATTCCTGCCATACCAAGAGCGATCTTCCAGTGTCCAATCATCAGAGAATAATGAGATAAATACATAATACAGCCCGTCAGAAATCCTTGTGGGAAACCTATGAATAAAAATGGAATCATCGGGCCTTCCTGTTCTTCTTCCACAGATTCTGCCTCCACACCTTCCACAGCATTGCTTACAGGCTCCTCTATCGACGCATCTTCTTTATGTCTACGTCCCATGTCACATTCCTCCTCACCGCTGTCCTTTGTTCTTCCGTCTTTTCTTACTTTATGACCTCTTCGTCCACGTTCTTCCCGCAGTACCCTTGTCATCTCCGGCTTATACATATAAAGCATATCCTCTATATAACAGGCCGTCTCCATCTGCTTTCTGTCAAATAATGAGGCATGTGCCTGAAGCTGTCCTACAAAATCTTCAAGTATCTTTATCCACTGCTCTTTTCTGTTCAGATGAACAGCAATCTTATCGAACAGTTCATAACCTTTTTGATCAAAAAGATTCGCATTGAGTAATCCGATTCCGGTTCTTAAAATATCGTCTTTTCGCTCTCCCGGTATACTCTGCTCGCTAAACTCCCTTACATACCTGTAAAGGCTTTCCATATCGGAAGCATTAAGATGATACATACGCCGACTGTACTCTGACTGTTCTTTCTGAAAATCTCCACCACATAACAAACCTGTATATAATTCTTTATTTCTTTCTCGAATCATAGATAACAAAGAAGCAAACTCCTTTTTATCTTCATCATAAACTTCTCTTAAAATATGATCCATTTCCATTAAAATGACTTTTTTAGAACGTCCTGTTACTCCCGCAATGAGACTTTCGATATAGATTTGTCTCTCTGCCTGTGAAAATGGATGCTGATGTACTTCTGCCAAAATATCTTCTGCCACAAATTTTAATTCTTTATCTTTACAAACCCAGTATAGCAGCTCTGGTATATTTTTACTAAGATATTCCATGGAGAGGGGATTCTTTCCATGTTTTCTTGCAATATCATAAAAAATCCATTCTACTTTTTTCAAAAGATTTCCAGTATCACGCACATTTTTTAAATACTCTGCTGCTGCCTGCTGAAAGTCCTGATAAATAGAATCTTGTTTCTCACTTGCCTTTGCAATGCCATGATAAAAATACTGATCCAGTGCATCCCAGTCAGCATCCCACCCATTCTTTTCAGAAAGAGAATAGGAATAGGTTCCACATACTTTTGGGGAAAAATAAAAAGGTACTGATGGAATGGCTTCTCTTGTAAATGAAACATATCCTGCCTTCTCCCTAATACACTGTGGAAGTAAACTGTGGATCACATACATAACTTTCTGTGTATTCGCGGCAAACTCTTCTTCCTTCCAGTTCGGAGCAACAATATTAAGACCTTCCGAATGTCCTGACAAACACCAAAAGACCACCTGCATAAATTCAGGTAGTCTCTCTTCAAGACACAGCTCTCGTAAGATATCTTCTCGATCAAATTTGGCTTCTTCTAATGTTAATGTTGGAAGAAATCCTGTACTCTCCCCCTCCGTCCATTCTATTCCTGGAGCAAGATATACTGCCGGATTATGATCCGGCGCTTTGGGCTGATATAATCTTACCCTTTTATTCTGACGTTTATCTTCTCCTGATTCACAGGGAATAGATGTCATCTTGACAAACCCACAGACAGGGCTGTATACAAGTTCTTCTACTTCGATCCTTCCTGTTTTATCAACCACCGCTGCCTGCGCTACTTTCTCTAATTCTCTTAAATATGTCCTGTCTTCCGGTATGGAAGAAGCTACAATTCCCCAACCGAGTTTATTCCCGGAAATACAATGATTGGACCATGTATATTCATGAATTAAATATTCTATCTTCATTACTCAAGCCACCCTCTTTCCTGCATAAACTTCATTATCATCCATAAGATTGGTTCCTCCGTCCTGATCGGCCGTACTCTTCCAACCGTCCTTACTTCCTTCTGCGTTCCCTCCATCGTCTCTTCTGTTTCACATCCAAGTGCTGAAACTGCAAAAAGTCCACTTTCTTTATAATCATCCAGATTACGCTGCAGACGAAAAACCTTCTGATCAAAAATCTGTTTTAATATTTCCTGTCTTAAAAAATGATGATCCATATTCATAAAGCCGTAGGACACCTGCTTTCTTTCAAATAAAAGACTGCTTCCTCGATATTCCTTTATTTCTCCGAGTTCTTCTAACAAATCACTTTTTGCGATCGTAAGTGCCATATATTTTTGCTTTAGTTCATGATCTCCTAAAACAGAACGAATAGAATCTAAAATGGTATCCGCTTTTCTCTCATAGAAATACTCATCACTTATTGTATTCTCCATCATGAAATCTGCCTGATTCATTACCTGTTTTCCGTTCTCATTACTCATACGCTGAATGGACATCTGTTCTTCCTTACTCATAACATATAGCTTCTCAAGAACCCGTTCCTCATCCGGAATCTGCTTATTAATAAGAGAATGTTCCAAATGCATCTGTGCCGGATCTACCAGGCAGATAAATCCATCCATATGACGAACAAAACCGGTTCTTCCGGTTCCGGCACTATCACGTATTAATTCTCCTGCCACATCATAAATTGAAGTGATCATGTGGAGATTCTTCTGACCGATCCGATAGGTCACTTCCAAAAATATCGGTTTCTTAAATGCCTTGCTCGTTGATTCCGGACAGATTCCATAGCGTAACAACTTATCCGCATTCCGTTCCATCTCCATCTTATAATCATCATTCGGATTTCCGTAAGCATTACGAATGGTAAGGTTCTGTCTTTGCATCACATCAAATCCATTCATCATAAGCGAACACAGATAGACTGTCTTACCAGATGCAACACTTCCTGCTAAACCAATCATAAGCATCTCATATTTAAAAAAGTTCTGTGGAAGAACATTATGACAATGTGGACATACCATTGTATTTGAAAACATCGTCACCGCTCCCTCTTCCACATGAAATGTGTATCCACAGCTATCCGGATCAAAACGCTTCACTGCCAGTTCATTTCCCGCTGCCGTAAGCTCCTGATTCAACTCTGTCATAACTTCATTATCAATAATGATTCTTCGGGCATCAATCTGTTCTTCCGGGATTCCCATGGCACTCCAAAAATATAAATAAGATACGTCTGTTTTATAGGAAAATACTTCATTCAGCGCCGGGGACTGAAATCGCACTCCATCGGTTCTTAAAAGAAATCCTGCATCTTCATTCGAAATGTTCCGAAAACAGTAAGGACATTTCTTCACTCGTATTGTTTTTGTCTCCTGCATTAGTATCTCTCCCGTCTAACATCTCTTTGTTGCTTTTATCGAAATCTCATGTTTCGATTCCAAAATAATATAATACGTCACATCCTGTTTTATGACAGCTTTCTTTGTAGAAATCCCCTGATCTCTTGAAAGACCGGCTTCCCTGATTTCAAAAGGCTGCTGCTTAGAAACAATGATCAGTTCTTCCGGCTGATCTGATGCACAGATTTCCAACCCCTGATCTTCGATATAATAAGTAAATTCTTTACCTGACGGATGCTTACCATACATAAGAATATTATCAAGTGCAACTTTATCTTTTCGAATCGTTCCATCTGCACAAACAGCCGCACATCCTCCAAAAGCAGAACCATGTGTGATCAGAAAATCCATCCCAAATACACGATCTCTCTGCTTCTTTTCTTCTTCCTGTTTTAACTGCCGCTCCTCTTCTCTTCTCTGACTCTCCAGTTCAGAAACCTGACCAGCATAATCCAATATGTATTTTTCCTTCTGCTGCCTTCCGCTCTGCCGCTTCCATTGAACGACACCTGCCACAGCTAATACCGCTGCGATCACAAGACCGGCTTCCATAGTAAAAGTAGCAATCAACTCTTTACACCTCATTCAATCCTTGTTTATTGACAGAAATTTCCTCTTTGTATTTCTATCTTGTATGATATCACGAATTACTCCATAGCTAACGCTACTGACATCATCCTGTATACGATTATAGCAGAAAAAAAGCATTTCTCAAAGAGGGTGATTTATTGGTTTTTACTTGCAGTCTCTATTTGATTTCTATCTGAAAATATTATAAGATATAATTATGGAAAACTATATAGATTTTTGTAAATAACAGAAATGAGGATTTTTTTATGTCTCCTGAATCATTGCAATTGAAAAAAGAATTTGAAATACAAAAGATAGCTTCTCTTCATTATTTTGAATATAAAAGCGATTTCATTTTTAAAAGTGAATATCATGACTACTGGAAATTACTTTATGTCGAGGATGGAAGCGCTGAAATTACATTTTCTAATAAAAAGCTTTCTCCAGTAATTTTAGAAAAGGGAGATTTATTTATACAATCTCCTGATGAATATTATTCCTTTAAAGCAGCACCAGGGAAAATCGCTGTCCTTTTTACAGCTGGCTTTTATTGCGACACCCAACATCCTGCTCTTCTTTCTAATCTTTCTAACAAAAAGTTTCACTGTCAGAAAAAAGAAGCAACCCTATTACAGGACCTTGCTCTAGAAGGAAAAAATAATTTTTCTCCTAAGATTAACCCGGTATCTCCTGCCGCCCTTGAACGAAGATATAATCAGCCATTTGGCGGAGAACAGCTAATCAGTATTTATCTTGAAATGCTTCTTATCAGCCTTATGCGCCAGTATACTTCTTCCGAAGAACAAAAAGATCAAAAAAAGAGTATGGATCAGCCTGAAAAAGAAAACAATCTTTCTCCAGCCCTCCTGAAAACAGACTCTATTCTTTTTAATCGAATTACTGATTATTATGAAGCACATATCACAGAACATATTAAAGTAGAACACCTTTGTAAAGAATTTGCGATCGGACGCTCCCATTTACAAAGAATATTCAGAGAACAGACCGGTTATGGTGCCATAGAATACTTCTGCCAGATGAGGATCAGTGTCGCGAAACGCTGTATTCGTGAAAACAAAATGAACCTGACCGATACTGCAGCCGCACTTGGCTATACCTCCATCTATTATTTTTCAAAACAATTTAAAAAAATTACCGGTATGTCTCCTTCTCAATATCAAAAGATGGTACGCTCCTCTAAAAAAGATCCGATTTATGAACAGATAGATTTGGAGAATCCACTTTCTCCATCTGATATAAAATATTAATTTTTTCAAATTAAAAATTCAAGAATGCCTCGGCATTCTTGAATTTTTCTTCTACTCTTTATCGTCCCTGCAGGTGAACCGTCTATTTCCATCCGTCTATTTCCATAAATTTTCCGGATAAGTTCCCTGTACTTTCATGGCAGCAATCGCATCCATAACCGACTTCTTATCTTCTTTGTAAGTAACTCCATACCACTTTTCTTCAGATTCCATTACCTCTACAGTAGCTTTCTTTTCTTGAAGTAATTCTTCCACTACACTTGGAAGGAAATATTCACACTTCATAGGATTCTCTTTTAAACCTTTATCTAAGAACGCAGGGAATTTTTCTTCAAGCACTTTTAAAAATCCCGGTGTAAATCCCCAGCAGTTCATAGAAACTGGCGTTTTATCCGGAACCGGTATCCAGCTTGCTCCGTCATCCAATGTATACGCTGCTTCTTCTCCTCGTTTTTCGATTCTTGTTCTTTCTGTAATTTCTTTTAAGAAATGATTTTCATCAACCTGGCATATCCCTCTTGATACATGACCATTCTCAGTAATTGTTTTCTCAATATGGAACGCAATCATAACATAACGATACAGCTCATCATCTTCATGCGTTGTCAGATAATCATATAACATCTGAAATGCCTTTGGTCCATAATAATCATCCGCATTGATTACTGCAAATGGTGCATCTACAACATCCTTACAGCACAGTAGTGCATGACCTGTCCCAAATGGTTTTTCTCTTCCTTCCGGTACGTGATATCCTTCCGGCAGCTTATCAAGTTCCTGGAAAACATATTCTACTTCCATAAATGGTTCGATTCTTTTACCGACGATTTCTTTAAAATCTTTCTCAATCGCATGCTTAATAATAAAAACAACTTTCTTAAAACCAGCACGTTTTGCATCATACACACTGAAGTCTAAAATAGCATGTCCCTGCACATCTACTGGATCCATCTGCTTTAAACCGCCATAACGACTTCCCATTCCTGCTGCCATTACAATTAATACAGGTTCTTTCATTCTCTCTTCCTCCCTATGTAAAAAATCTTCTTTATTTATTGAAATCTTCTTTTCTATTTTCCCATAGAAAATCAAAAACATCAATGATGATTTTATACTATTTTTATAATTATTATGTATTTATCTCAAATATTTATATTTCTTTCGTTGAGAACACTAAAAAAAGACAATATAATATAATAAATAGCATTTGATATTTTTATCACAATCATCCACTACAAGTATCCCATAGAAATACAATCTATCATGTACTCTAGGAATCTTTTTGTGCTTGCTTTTGTGAGAAAGACTCCGAGAGTACATACAAATCCAAAGGAGGCAGTTATGACGCAAACAAGATATACTTTGCAACAACACCATATTAACTTAAAGTCATCTGTAAAATTGTCACAAATCAATATGTATCATTGCGAATCCCCTGCTTCAAACATCTTTCCAGGGCATCCATATTCTAAAATCATCTTTATTCAAAAAGGTGACGGACAATTTTATTTTGGCAATCAATTTTTACCAGTTCAAGAAAATGATTTATTACTGGTGAATCCCGATAAACAAAAGTTTTCCGTTGATGTACAAAACCCTCCACTTGATTTTATTATTTTAGGTATTGAAAATCTTCTTTTTACTAATGATACCGGTGAAGCAATTTCTCCGTTTACAAGACTTTCTCTTTCTTCTGATATTTGCCTTAATCTCATGCATATGCTCATTCATGAAGTAACGAAACGTTCAGAATACTATGAAGAGGCATGTCGGCATTATCTGAATCTTATTCTTATAGAAATACAACGGAATACACCAATTAATTATGATTATCCTTCAAAAGAAAAAAATAACAGAGATTGCACTTTCGTTAAAGACTATTTAGATGACCATTTTACTGAAAACATTACTCTTGATCTTCTTTCTAAGGAAAGCAAAATGAATAAATATTATCTGGTACACTCTTTTACAAAGCATTTTGGATGTTCTCCGATTAGCTATCTGAATGAAAAACGAATCGAGGAAAGTAAAAATCTTCTGGAAACAACAAATCATTCAATCGCATCCATTGCATCTATGATCGGTTTTTCCTCACAATCTTACTTTTCTCAATCATTCAAGAAAAATACATTTATGACTCCAAACGAATATCGAAGAGCCGCACGGCAAATTTAATATTTTTTGTTATTATTTTTTATGTTTCATCTGGAAAAAGAGTCTAACTTATAGTATAATGGTATAATTAATGCAAAAACAGTATCTAATATAGGAGGATTTTATCCATGCCAGTAAAATATGTATTCGTCACAGGTGGAGTTGTTTCCGGTTTAGGAAAGGGTATTACCGCAGCTTCTCTTGGACGTCTTTTAAAAGCACGTGGTTATAAAGTAACCAGCCAGAAGTTTGACCCATATATCAATATGGATCCAGGTACAATGAACCCGATACAGCACGGTGAAGTTTTTGTTACCGATGACGGTGCGGAAACAGACCTTGACCTTGGACATTATGAACGTTTCATTGATGAAAAGTTAAATAAACAGTCTAATGTTACTACCGGTAAAGTATACTGGAGTATCCTTAATAAAGAACGTCGTGGAGATTTCGGCGGACATACCGTACAGGTTATTCCTCATGTCACTAATGAAATTAAAAGTCGTTTTTATCATAATGAAGATGCTTCTGAAACAGAAGTAGCAATTATTGAGATTGGTGGAACTGCCGGTGATATCGAAAGTCAGCCATTTTTAGAAGCGCTTCGTCAGTTCCAGCATGAAGTAGGACATGAGAACTGTATTCTTATTCATGTAACACTGATTCCTTACTTAAAAGCTTCCGGAGAATTAAAGACCAAGCCTACACAGGCCAGTGTAAAAGAATTGCAGGGAATGGGAATTCAGCCAGATATTCTTGTTTGTCGTTCTGACCTTCCATTAGATGATGATATTAAAGCAAAAATCGCTCAGTTCTGTAATGTTCCTAAGAAACGTGTTATTCAGAATCTTGATGTCGATATTTTATATGAATTACCTCTTGCTATGGAAAAAGAAAAACTTGCTAACGTAGCATGTGAATGTCTGAATATGGAATGCCCACAGCCTGATTTATCTGATTGGATTTCTATGGTTGATGCCTGGAAACATCCAAAACATAAAGTTAAAGTTGCTCTTGTTGGTAAATACGTTTCTCTCCACGATGCTTACATCAGTGTTGTAGAAGCATTAAAACATGGAGCAGTTGCCAACAACGCAGAAGTTGAAATCAAGTGGGTTGATTCCGAACTGGTAAGCAACTACAACGTAGATAGTTTCTTCTCTGACGTAGACGGCATCATCGTTCCTGGTGGATTTGGTGACAGAGGTATCGAAGGTATGATCTGTTCAATCCAATATGCTCGCGAACATAAGATTCCGTATCTTGGACTTTGTCTTGGAATGCAGCTTACCATCGTAGAATTTGCTCGTAATGTTCTCGGATTAAAAGATGCACACAGTCATGAATTTAATGAAAACACAGCGAATCCTGTCATTCATATCATGCCTGATAAAGAAGGCATCACTGATTTAGGCGGAACACTTCGTCTTGGTTCCTATCCATGTATCCTTGACGAACACTCCAAAGCATATCAGCTTTATGGTCATAAACAGATTGAAGAAAGACATCGTCATCGTTACGAAGTAAATAATGATTACCGCGAAGTACTCCAGGAAAATGGAATGCTTCTTTCCGGATTCTCACCTGACGGACGTATCGTTGAAATGGTAGAGATTCCTGAACATCCTTGGTTTATCGGAACACAGGCACATCCTGAGTTTAAATCAAGACCGAATAAACCACACCCATTATTTAAGGGATTCCTTGCTGCTTCATTAGCACATCAGAATAAATAATAAAAATGGTGTCACAGGAACGGTTTAACGACCGTAGCCTGTGGCACCATTTTTATCTCAGTCGAGAAGACTCCCACCTCTTTCAGGTGGTGAGGGACAGCAAATTTGTCTCAGTAGGAGTCCAATCTCCAACTGAGATAAACGCTCCGCGCGGTGATTCTGTAAAGAATATGTCAGCTTACGCTGACCAGAATCACGCGCCAAGTCTCGCGGCTGCTCGACTTGAATTTAAATTAAGGCTGTTTATCATATTAAAATTTCATATAATATTGTGATGAGAATACAAAGTCCACTTCCTGCAAAAAATAAAGCATTCGGTTTCCATTTTTCAGAGTTTTCAGGAATAACCGTTTTTTTAGCTGTTTGAATCCTTGTTTCTTTTTTCTCTTTTGTTTTTTCCTCTTTTTCTTCTTTTCCAATAAGAAATACCAGATAGCCTGCTATCAGCATACTAACTACTGCTATAACTCCACCAATAAGCACGAGGCTTATTTCAATTTCTCCCTGCATATTTGTAACACCTGGATTAAAAAGATGATAGCCTGCAATATTACACTCTAACAAGGTTCGTATAACTTTGGTTGAAGGAAAACAACATAGAATTACAGTAAATGCATTAAACAACATATGAAGTGCTATCGAAACGGTCAGATTATCTGTAATATAAATTACAACAGCAAAAAACAGCCCCATAACAAATGCATAACACATCTGATTAAAATTCATATGAAGTAAAGCAAATGTTATAGCAGATATAAATATTGCCATTTTCTTATCTGAAATTCCACGATAAATAATTCCTCTGAAAAGAACTTCTTCTATCAAGGCTGGCATAATTGCCACTGCGATCATCGCTTCTAGTGGATGCCCTGAAATTTCTTCTAAAGAAACATCTAATAAGTTCTGAAATACGATCATAGAACAAGCATTTACATAGCCTGCCATAATAAACAGAAATATAGCAGCAATAACAATAAAAAAAGTACTTTTTAAAGAAACCTTTTTTAAATGACAATATTCTGTTGGTTTTACATAAGCTTTTTTGCAACACCAACATACATAAAGCAGCAATATTTCATTAAGTAATACGGTTCCCTGAAAACTTATATTAAGTGAATGCATCGTAAAAATTGTTATAAGCCAGCCTACTATACAAATCCCAATATTTTTTAGATTTCTTTCCCATATATTTGCAAGCAAAAACCAGATTCCTGTTGTCGCTATCACTATGCCAAATGGGAAAATTCCCAGTAAGGATACAAGAACCGACCCTATTATATGCAGCAGCACTATCATAAACCATATTTTATTAGGATTTAAAAAAGACTTTTCTAACATTTCTGTTCCTCCATATGGAATGACACTCCTGCTATTTTTCAATTAACTTAATTCCAGTATTACTTATCTTTATCTTTTTATCTTTGTATAAACGGCCAATCGCACGTTTAAACTCATTCTTACTCATGCCAAATTCACTTCGGATATCTTCTGGAGCAGACTTATCATGATATGGAAGAGCACCATCATTCTCCTGAAGTTTTTCCATAATCTTTGCAGAATCAACATCCATCTGTAAATGTGCCTTTTCACGAAGGCTAAGGTTTAGTTTACCGTCTTCTCTTACAGAAAGAACTCTTGCCTGTACCGTCTCTCCTATTCTTAACTTTCTAACAATTTCTTTATTCTGAAGCATACCATTATACTTATTATCTACAGCAACAAATACTCCATACTCCGGATTCTTTCCATATACAGTTCCCTGTACAATATCATCTGCTTTATATGGAGAATCTGTACGAAGGAAATCATATACCTTCATTGTTGCACAAAGTCGGTCACTCTTATCAACATAGAGTCCTACTAAATACTTATCTCCTTTTTGAACCTTTACAATCTGTTCACTATATGGAAGAAGAAGATCTTTCTCCAAACCCCAGTACATAAAACCACCAATATTATTTACCTGCGCTACTTCTAAAACGGCAAGTTCTCCTAACTGAAGCTTTGGCATGTTTGTTGTCGCAATTTCTCTGTCTTTTGAATCACGATACACAAATACCTCTACTTCATCACCAATCTTTGCATTCTGTGGAACCTGCTTTTTCGGAAGTAAAACACAATCACTTTTTCCATTCCTCTCTGGAGTATCAGAAAGATACACTCCAAAATCTGTTTTATGATCAATATATAACTTCTGTTTTACGCCTAATTCTATCATTACAAATCCTCCCTTTATTTTACTATTATTTTTCTTCCTGTTTCTGTAGTATCATCTCAACTAATGCTGCAACTTCCCCATCAGGTTTTATATATTTTACTTTAAAAATATTTTCCTGCTGTTGTGTAAATACCTGTATCGTTTCCTTAAACATCGCTGCTTTTCGATAGTCAATTCGTACTTCCTTTACATTTACATTCTCAGAAAGTACATCTTCTGACCATAATGCATACACCGTATTATTCACATGATTATTGCTGTCTAGATATTGCTTTGTTACTTCAATAGATTCCTGCTGTTTCCACTCACCGTTATCATCTATCTTTCGATTAATTCTTACGGTAGTATCCACATCCTTTTCTACGTAAATATCCGCAATTTCTTTGCTTACTTTCATCGGAAGCATTTTTTTCGTATCCATCAATATCCAGATAGCTTCTGCTAAAACAATCGCTTCACCCTCTTCATCAAGTATAGAGTATCTTCTGTATCCATAAAATCCTCGCATCTTATATGCCTGTGTCGTAACCGTAATATGTTCAGACATTTTAGGATGTCTTATTATCTTTACATTCCATGCAATTAAATACCATGCTCTATGATTCTTCTGATCTTCTTCTACTCCAAGTCCTAACTCTTCTGACTGAAACATTCCACAATCCTGAAAATATTCTAAAATCTGATGGAGTCTTGCTACTCCACTTTGGTCTACCTCACTATAGCGGACCTTTATTTTCATTTCATACATATAATGCACCTTTTACTTTTCTTCTACTTCTAAAAATTAATGCGTCTTTTCTCACTGTCCTTTATTCCTTCTACTTTTCTGGCAGTGCCGTATTATCATAACATATTTTTAGTACTTTTTCATCTTCTTTCTCAATTTCAAAAGCAAGTTCACAGGTAGCCATATCGATAAACTTTTTCACTAATACAACATCTACTACTTCATAGTCTCCTACTATCGCTTCTTTACAGGCATTCTTTTTCTTTGCTCTATATGAAAAACTCACATCCTCACTACAGGTTGTCATATCCGGCAGCCATCCTTTACAGGAACTGTGTATTTGCTTTACATCTGTTTTCCTAATAAAATCCTGTACATTCTGTGCATTAAGTCCACTTCCTGCCAAAATCTCAATTTGCTCTCCATATTCTTTCTGTAAATACTGTATAGTCTCTGCTCCGGCGATTGCTGTAGACTTTAATCCACTAGTAAGAACTCTGTCCACTCCAATCTCAATAAGCGTCTGCATTGCCTCATTTATATCCGTCACACAATCAAATGCCCTGTGAAAAACAGACTCCTTATTATAAGACTTAATAAGCTGTACCATTTTCTTTGTTTGCTTCTCATTTATTTTTCGATCAGCAGTCAAACAGCCAAATGCAATCCCATCCGCTCCATTTTCCAATAAAATGTGGGCATCCTCCAGCATCACTTCAAACTCTTCCATATTATAGCAAAAACCTGCTCCTCTTGGACGAACCATACAGATAACCTTCAAACCTGTATTTTTCTTTACCTGACGAAGTGTTCCAAGAGACGGGGTTAAGCCACCTAAATGCAATGCACTATTTAACTCTACTCTCTTCGCTCCACCCTTCCAGGCCTGCAATGTATCATAATAACTACCACAGCAGATTTCTACTTCTAGATTCTTTGACATAAATCTAATCTCCTTCTTTTTTACATTTTTGTTCCTCTAACTCCAGCCACTGTCAGCCCTGAAATAGAAAAGCTATCTTATATTTGTGCCTTAGAGCGAGGATTGAATGCGAGACGTTAAGCGAACATTCAACCCACAGTGATAGAATCACAAATATAAGATAGCTTTTCTATTTCGAGGCGTCAGCCTGTTAATGAACTAAATAGTAAAAACTAAATCAAACGATTTTTCTTTTCTTTTTCCTCTCTCATCAACGTTTTCATTGCTGTTTCTACTGCCGTCGTTTCACCAAAGAAAGCTAATGTTGTGATATGCTGTGGACAACTTCCATTAATCTCTACCGGAAAAACATTACTTGTCTTAAATGCACGATCTGCGTAATATAATACACCGGCTACCGTTGTCTGTAATAAACCTACTGCATCAAACTTTCTACTTTTTAATTCTTCTCTGCTCTCCGCATTCATTTTGCGATAAAACATCTTCATTACGGATTCACTTGGATTATAAATAATACGTCCTTCTGTCATTTTAAACCTCCACTACATCTTGTACATATTCTAGAGCATGTTTATATAATCATTAATTATCATGATAGCATACTCCTAATCAAGTAACAATGTACTTTCTTGCTGTTAATATGTAATATCTTCCCAATACACGAAAAAAGGACACAATAATGTGTCCTATCCATTACAGCGCTACCAGGATTCGAACCTGGAAATGCTGGAATCAGAATCCAGTGCCTTA